>Ga0180433_10000757_pt1 | contig 54805 bp, 52 predicted proteins | sample SS_ome_8_FD_132980 | JGI IMG/M metagenome (GOLD analysis project Ga0180433, IMG submission 132980) | Hypersaline lake sediment archaeal communities from the Salton Sea, California, USA - SS_1_D_1 metaG | ecosystem: Environmental > Aquatic > Non-marine Saline and Alkaline > Hypersaline >...
CGCTGGGAAGGATTATCGGTATTATCCGAAGCATGCCGCAGCCGATTGTCGTCAAGCTGAAGGGAGCTGCTATCGGTGGCGGCGCAAATCTGGCGCTTGCCGGCGATTTTGTCATCGCCGCGCACAATGCAAAGTTCTGTGAGAATTTTGTAAACATCGGACTGGTCCTTGATGCGGGGGGGACCTACTTTTTGCCCCGGCTGGTCGGTCTGGTAAAAGCTCGTGAGCTCGCCCTCCTGGGTGATCGTATCAGCGGGAAGGATGCTGCTGCAATGGGGCTCATCTATAAGTCTGTCCCCGAGGCGGAGATTGACCGGGAGGTTGATATGCTGGCGCGGATCCTCTCGCAGAAGTCATTGCGGGCAATGGCCTTTATCAAGGAGGGGCTCGAGAGCAGCTTTGACATGAACTTAAAAGAGCTCGTTGACCGGGAGGCAGGGTATCAGTCCGTTCTGCTTCAAGCAGAGGAGCACAAGGCGCCGGTACGTGCATTTCTTGCGGCGAAGGGGCGGAAATAAGAGGGAATGCATCAGATGTGGAAGTGTGAAATTTTGACCGGATTACAGGATGAGATTTGACTGGCCCGTAACCGTGTTACATATGAGAATTGATATACAATCCTGTTAATCCCGTCTGTCCCTTTCGTCATTTTAATTATTTATTTTCATACATTCACAGTATTACGCTGGGGAGCTTTCATGAAGATTAAGAAGATCACTGAAGTCGGGATCGTGGTGAACGATCTCCGGCAGGCGATGCATCTCTTTGTTGACCTGCTGGGCGCCGAGGCGGGGGAGATAATCGATATGGAGATTTTCGGCATGCGCTACTGCATGTGCCGGCTTGGCGGTGTTGATTTTGAATTGATGGAACCGCTCGGTGACGGCGTTATCAGGAAATTTCTCGACGCGAAAGGGGAGGGGCTGCATCACGTTGCCTTTGCGGTTGATGATCTGATTGACGGGTCTGCCGCCCTGAAGGAAAAGGGTATCCGATTTGTCGAAGAGAAGCCCTATGAGGTGCCGTTTGAGCATGTTGACTTCACGGGCGAGCATATTTCCGGCATCACGAAGATGACCTTCGGGCATCCGAAATCCTTTCACGGTGTTCTTGTCGAATTCATTGAGTATCCGGAGAAGTTTCAGTTGTCATGAGTGGCGGTACCGGGCCCTTCCCGGTACCCGGTAATGCGAGCATGAAAAAGGCATATCTGTTCATCATATAGCTTCCGGCTGCTTCTGAGCCGAATCGCACGAAGAAGAGTATCGTACATCCCCTATTCCGTAGCATACAGGAGGAGAAGAATGCAGTATTTCGAAGACTTTCAGGTCGCCGATAAGAGTGTTACGAGAGGGAGAACGATTACCGAGGCTGATATTGTCAACTTTGCCTCTTTCAGCGGCGACTGGTATCCGCTCCATGTTGATGTGGAGTATGCGAAGAAGAGCATATTCGGTGAACGAATCGCCCATGGGTATCTCGTTCTCTCTGCTGCTTCTGGATTGGCGCCGCTGTACGACATCGCCATCATTGCTTTTTATGGAATAGACAAGCTCCGTTTTTTCGCTCCCACCAAGATTGGCGATACCATCCGGGTTGAAAGCGAGGTCCTGGAAACAAAGGACAAGGGCGATGCGGGAGGGGTGGTAACCTTTCAGCAGATTATAAGAAATCAGCGGGACGAGAACGTGGTTTCTTCGGTTGTCAAGATATTCGTCGCGAAGAAGAATTAGCGCTTTTCTCTCTTGTGCTCCACACAGAATAATATACAGAGGAGGTTCTCATGAACTACGATGACAAGCCATGGCTCAAGTATTACGATGAATGGGTCAAGCCGATTATATCTTTTCCGGATATCACCCTCATCGATATGATGGAGCGGATATTCAAGGACTATCCGGATCGCCCGGCATATCACTTTCTCGGCGTGACCGGGACCTTCCGTGAGCTGGATCAGCAATCACGGCGGTTCGCACAGTACCTCTGCGAAAAGGGATGCACACCCGGGGATGTTGTGGGACTGTGTGCTCCCAATATTCCGCAATTCCTGATAGCCTTTCTCGGCACGCTCAGGGCGGGATGCGTGGTAACGGGAATCTCACTGCTCCTCACTCCCAAGGAGCTGGCCTATCAGATCAACGATTCCGAAGCAAAAGTGCTGGTGACGCTGGATGCGCTCTTCGAACACAACTTCCTGCAGATTAAGGACGATGTGCCGGAGCTGAAACATATCGTGGTTACCAATATCGCCGATTTTCTCCCCGCACCGAAGCGCTTTCTGGGAAAGCTGCTGAAGAAGATTCCCAGCGGGAAGATAGTCCCGGTTGAGGGCAAGGAGGTTATATCCTTTAAGGATATTCTGCGGGATTATCCGGCAGAGCGTCCCGCTGTCGATATCACCGGCGATCACAGCGCGCTGATCTACTATACCGGCGGCACCACCGGTCCGCCCAAAGGGGCAGAGCTCAGCCACCGGAACATGATTACCAATGTCATCATTATCGGGGAATGGTGCAATTTCGAGATGGGCGCGGAAACATTCTGTTCTGCCTTTCCCTTTTTCCATCTTGCGGGAACAGCGGTCTATCTCTATGCGCTCTATTACGGCGCGACTTACATACTGATTCCCGATCCCCGAAATACCGGGCACATATGCAAGGAGATAGGGAAGTATCACCCGACAGCCCTGGTGAATGTACCATCGCTCTACATGATGCTCCTCGCCGATCCCACCTTTGCGAAGCTGGATCATTCACATTCAAAGCTCTACTTTTCGGCGGCTGCGCCGCTCGCCGAGGAGACCATCAAGGCCCTGGAGGATGTTGTCGGTAAGGGGAAGATGGTCGAGGGCTACGGCATGACCGAAACGGGACCGCTGCAGAGCCTGAATCCCCTTGGAAGGACCAAGCCCGGAACGGTGGGAATTCCTCTGTCCAATGTTCGCCTCAAGCTCGTGGATCTTGAAGGGGGCACGAAGGAGGTTCCCATCGGCGACGAGGGGGAGATAATTGTTCAGACCCCCTCGCTGATGAAGGGCTATCACAACAAGCCGGAGGAGACGGCAAATGCGATACGGGAATTCGAGGGTGAGAAGTGGATGTACACCGGTGATGTTGCCAGGATGGACGAGGAGGGATACCTTACCATCGTTGACAGGAGCAAGGATATGATCATCGTCAGCGGTTTCAAGGTCTTCTCCCGCGAGGTGGAGGACAAGCTCTACGATCATCCGGCGGTTGAGCTCTGCGCCCTCGTGGGAGTTCCCAATCCCGACCGTCCCGGCAGTGAGCTGGTCAAGGCCTTTATACAACTCGCTCCCGAATACCGTGAGAAGGATCAGAAGAAGCTGAAGGAGGATATCATCTCCTTTGCCCGTGAGAATATGGCTCCCTACAAGGTGCCCAAGAGCGTTGAGTTTATCGATCAGATTCCGTTAACCTCGGTCGGCAAGGTAGACAAGAAGGCCCTTCGGTGACAATAGAGGATTACCGGCCCGGGAGCAGACCTTTTCAATGAGCTTTTCATCGGTCATAACCGCTCAGGCTGTATGCCCGTCAGCACCTTTCTGTCCAACGGATCGATAGAACAGGCTTCCCGGGGATTCTTTTTCACAAACCCTTTGAAGATATGGTTGAGTGTCGTTTCACCCCGGTATCCCTCTGCGGAGGAGGTATTGATCATCTCTCTTGAAGCGAGAACCACAGGGCCGCCTCCCGTGATTGTTTTTATGTTTCTTGAAAATTGATAATCCCTAGAATAAAACCTCTTCTTGACGCTGCCCGAAAGTGGAAAACGGGAAATATGCGTTTTCACCTGAGACCGGGAGAAGAGGATATATTCTTCTTTACAAAATGAGGTTCTGACCTAAGATGTCCCGCTTAACACTATCTGTTTTCCCTGTGTACAGGATTTGTCGAATGACCTCTTGTAATTACCTGCTGTGGTGATTATCCTTCTCGACATATTGAAGCGTTGCTACATACAGCGGCAGCACAGGCAAAGAGACTGATGCAAAGGGGGCAGCACCGGAATGGAAAGAAAATTCAAGACAAGGATAACTGAGCTCCTCGGCATAGAACATCCCATTCTCTGCGGCGGGATGCAGTGGGTGAGCCGTGCCGATTTCGTTGCTGAAATCTGCAATGCGGGTGGAATCGGTTTTATCACGGCGGAGACCTTTGATTCGGCCGATGATCTCCGAAAAGAGATACGGAAGATGCGGACCCTCACGGATAAACCGTTCGGTGTCAATATCTCAATGATTCCTGAGCTCATGTACAATCGGACTTTTGAATTCTGCGACGTGGTCTGCGAGGAGGGTGTGCGGGTAGTTGAGACGGCGGGGAATACTCCGAAGCCGCTCATGCCGAAGTTGAAAGAAGCGGGTATCACCGTTGTGCACAAGTGTACCTCCGTTCGCCATGCCGAAACTGCACAGCGACTCGGTGTTGACGCGGTGACCCTTATCGGATACGGTTCGGGAGGGCACGTCGGCCTTGATGATGTTGTTTCATTTGTGCTTATTCCCCTTGCCGTTTCTCGCCTCGACATTCCGGTTATTGCCGGCGGGGGGATAGGAGACGGGAAGGGATTTCTCGGTGCCCTGGCAATGGGCGCCGAGGCGATACTCCTGGGAACGGCCTTCTTCGTCACGAAGGAGAGCCCTGTTCACCCGGCGATCAAGGAGCGGCTGTTACAGGCGAGTGAGCTCGATACAACACTGGTCATGCGTTCCATCAGACATCCGGCCCGCTGTCTGAAGAACAGAATTGCCGGGGAGATTCTCGCCATCGAGGAACGGGGCGGGACCCTGGAGGAGGTTGTCATAGCAGCATCAGGAAAGCGCGGAAAGCTCGCCTATGATGTCGGAGACCCTGAGATAGCTGCTATCGGCTGCGGACAGTCGGTCGGTCTCCTCGACAAGATGAAGACGGTCAGAGAGGTTGTTGAAGATATCATTACGGAAGCCGGCGAGCTCCTCGATCGGTTGAATCGGCTCACCGTTTCGTGATCGCTTTTGGAAAGCGCAGCGCGTCAGGGCGCGATTCTGACCGAAGAGAGGCACCGGAGAGAGCTCCCCGTACCGACACCGTCGTTTATTGATGATACGCGTTCCGTGAAGATGTGGCATGCTCTCCGGGGCTTGATGGAAGCGCCCTCAATAGAAAAAGAAGTGATCCCTGTCGTTGATCGGCGTTTCGTCCGTGCGGGGCTTCTGTTCTTTCACCTTCTCCGTTCTGTGTTTTCCCCGGCGCGAATATTCGATCATATCATCTATGAGATGCGTCATTCGAAGAACGTCAACGGGATCTTTAATCTGTTTCTGTTCCGATGCTTCTCCGATTATCTTCGTCTTCACCCGATCGGTATAATTGATGATGATACGCATCTTCTCCTGATCAAGCTCCCTGGCGATGATTATGCGGGGTGTCGTGCCGTACCCCGCCTGAATAATGTATGGGTTGTACGGTCGGGTAATGGGATAGCCGAGATAGAGGTGCAGATATGAGTGCAATCGGCTCCAGACGAGCTCTTTCGTTTGAATATCGAAGAAGATCTTTTTGACTTCGGTGTGCGTGACGCTCTTCTTCCCGAAGGGAAGCTGCGCCGAGGCGCAGCCGACACTGCACAGAAGCAGGATGATATACAGGTTTCTCATAATACTCCCCTATAACAGGGACGTGTTTTACGGAAAACTTCCCGTTGTTTTTTGAAAAAAAACCGTATCATATTGACGGTTGCGTAATTTTTCGATAACAATATATACAGAACATCGAAGTGTACTACTCACTTCACGAACTATTTAATCACAGGAGCGTCGAAAATGACAACTCATAAATTTCAGACAGAGGTCAATCAGCTCTTACATATTATAATACACTCTCTCTACTCGCATAAGGAAATTTTTTTACGGGAGCTAATCTCCAATGCCTCTGACGCGCTCGACAAGCTGAAATATCTAACGCTCATCGATGAGAAGTTTAAAGACTACGATTTCAATCCGAGAATCGATATCAGCTTCGACCGGGAAAAGGCTACCCTCACGGTTTCCGATACGGGAATCGGGATGAACGAGAGAGATCTCGTCGAGAACATCGGAACCATCGCCAGTTCCGGCACCCGGAAGTTTGTGGAACAGCTAACCGGCGATGTGAAGAAGGACTCCAGCCTCATCGGGCAGTTCGGCGTCGGCTTCTACTCCTCCTTCATGGTGGCGGATCGGATAGAAGTGCTGTCGCGAAAGGCGGGCGAGGAAAAAGCGTATCGATGGGTCAGCGACGGGAAAGAGGGTTTTGAGATAGCGGAGGCGGAGCGGGAGAGCCCGGGGACTACAGTCCTGTTGCATCTCAATGAGTCGGGCAACGAGTATGCCAATCGATGGTCCATCGATCGAATCACGAAAAAGTATTCGAATCATATCCCCTTTCCGATTTTTTTACACTATGAGGATGTTCGCTCCGAGGGGGAGGGGGAGAATCGGAAAGAGATCAGGGAGCAGAAGGTTGAGCAGATAAATGATGCCTCGGCGCTGTGGAAGCGGCCGAAGAGCCAGTTAACGAAGGAGGACTATCTCGAGTTCTACAAAACCATCTCCCACGATTCCGAGGATCCCCTCTTCTACGTGCACACACAGGCTGAGGGGAAGCTTGAGTATACCACCCTCTTCTACGTGCCGAAGCGAGCGCCCCTCGATCTCTATTTCTCAGATTTCCGGCCGGGAGTAAAACTCTATGTCAAGCGTGTTTTCATAACTGACGAGGAGCGCGAGCTGATACCGGTATACCTGCGATTTATCAGGGGTATCATCGATTCGGAAGATCTGCCGCTGAATATAAGCAGAGAGGTGCTGCAGAAGAATCGCATACTGACCAAGATCAGATCGGACTCGGTTAAGAAGCTCCTCGGGGAATTCAAAAAGCTCTCCGAAGATGCGGAGCAATACGATGAATTCTACCGTGCCTTCGGTAAACAGATCAAGGAGGGGCTCTATCAGGATTACGAGAATCGCGATCTCCTGCTCGAGCTCGTACGGTTCAAATCAACAGGGGTTGATGGCTATACCGGTCTCCAGGAATACTTCGACCGGATGAAGGAGGATCAAAAGGCCCTTTACTATATCACCGGCGATAGTGAACAGAACCTCAGGAACTCGCCCCTCCTCGAAATGTACAACGAACGGGGAATTGAGGTCCTCATTATGGACGACGAGATGGATGAGATTATCATTCCGGCGGTGGGGACCTATAAGGACACTGAGCTCAAATCGGTGAATCGAAGCGATGCGGCAGATGAGTTGAAAACCGATGAGGACAAGCAGGAGGAGAGTGCGATAGAACCGCTTATTGCCAGGATAAGGGAAATTCTCAAAGACAGGGTCAAAGAGGTGAAAGCGAGCACCCGTCTCAGTGATTCACCCTCCTGTATAGTCGCCGACGAGAAGGATCCGACGGTAAAGATGCAGGGGCTGTTGAAATCGCTCGGGCAGGAACAATTTGCACAGTTAAAACCTATCCTCGAGATAAATCCGAAACATCCGATCGTCAGGCGATTGCAGGAGCTTGAGGACCGTGATACTATCGAGCGGGTGAGCAACCTGCTCTTCGAGCAGGCAATGCTCCTTGAGGGGATGAAGCTGGAGAATCCCTCGGAATTTGTAAAGCGGCTGAACATCGCCCTCGAGAAATCTCTGGAATGATCGAAAACCCTTTACATGAAGAACCGAAAAGGGAACCGTGAAAGTATAAAATGAATTGATTTCAAACATTTGATAGAGTATGAGGAGCGGGAGCGGATATCACCGTGCCGGATGCTTCCCTCAGTTACCCTTGTGGAGGTGTGATGATGACACACAGACGAATTAACTCACTTGCTGCGCTCTCTGTTTCTGTGGTGCTGGTGTTCACTCTGGTTTTCCTGCAGCAGGTATCCTGCAGCAAGAACGATGGGGATCTCTTCGGAGATATCAAGTCGTCACCTATCAAGGAGAGTTCGGAGACGGCCAGAGCATGGGAAATTCAAAAAACCTTTCGTAAGATATACGAGCTGTACAGCGATCGGGTGGTCTTTATCAGCACGGAGCAGACGGTTAAGATGCCGCCCCATCCATTTTTCGACGATCCCTTCTTCAGGGAATTTTTCCGTGCACCGCGATCCCGAAGTCAAAAGAGGACCGGTCTGGGAACCGGCTTTGTCATTTCGGAGGATGGATATATCTGTACGAATCATCATGTTGTCGCCGGTGTCGATAAGGTCAAAATTAAGTTCGATAATGAGACCTACAGTGCAAAGGTCATCGGTTCGGATGAACGAACCGATCTCGCATTGCTGAAGATTGAGGCCGGCAGGAAGCTGAAACCGGTATTTCTCGGAGATTCCGATGCGGTCAGGGTGGGAGACTGGGCGATAGCGATCGGAAATCCCTTTGGCCTCGACAAGACCTTCACGGTCGGGGTGATCAGCGCCACGGGGAGGAAGGATGTCGATCTCATGGGCGGATCGCAGTCGCACATACAGACCGATGCATCGATTAATCCCGGAAATTCCGGCGGCCCCCTTATCAACATCGACGGTGAGGTTATCGGCATCAACCGCATGATCTACTCCCAGACAGGAGGCAATCTGGGGATCGGATTCGCCATCCCGATAAACCAGGCGAAGATAATTCTCGCACAGCTCAAAAAGCACAAGAAGATTAAACGGGGCTTTATCGGGGTACAGATAGTTCCCCTCAATGAGGAGTACGCCGATGAACTCGGGCTTGCGAGCACTGAGGGGGCGCTGGTCGGTGCTGTTGTTGACGGCAGTCCGGCTCAGAAAGGCGGTATCCTGTTGGGTGATGTCATTCTCAAGGTGCAGAGCACGAAAATAGAGAATTATACCGATCTCGTTGAGGTCGTGGAGAAGACCCCCATCGGCAATACGCTCAGGGTTGTGGTGTGGCGGAAGAAGAGGGAACTGACCCTCTTCGTAACGGTGGCCGAGCGCCCCTGATGCATCAGTCTCTAGAGAGTGATGTTGATGGCGACCCCGTAGATGGAAACAGCATCGAGATACGGATTGTTATGGTGGAGACGCATCTCCACGTCTATAACGATGAGCCGTACCACTGCTGACAGGGGAATGGAGCTGCTTCGACCGGCCAGCGTGATGATGATATCCTTTACCCGTTTCCAGGGATACTTCTCTCCGTATCGTTCAAATTCATTTCCTGAGAATATCCGGTGCTGTTTCCGTCGGTACTCATAATAGGTGATATTCAACTCATGGGGTATCGGCACGAAGACGCGGACATTCTCGTTGTAAACATCACGGAAAACGATCTGCTTTTCAGTGATTCCATCAAAGTTCAAAAAGAGTTCAGCCGTTCGTCCAGTGAAGCTCTCAACACTGAGGGAGCGATTCCGAAGATCATCCTCCCTGAGCATACCCGGATCGGCATGAAGGATGATCTTCGCAGCGAGGAGGAGTGAGAGAACTGCAATTACTTTTCCCTTCATATCAGCTTCTTCCCCCGTTCATAGCAACAGTACTTTTAACCGCTGTGGCATCTCCTGTCAAGGCATAACCTGAAAAAAGGGAATGGTGCCCGTCCTCTCTTCGAGCGCCGTAACCGAAGGCGTGACGACCCCCGCCTGCAGGCCGTGCGCGAACGGGAGCACGGAAAATCCGCATATTTTATTCATTTTTATTAAAATATACTTGACAAATGACATGGTATTTTTTGTTTTAGTGAACAAATATAACACATAGTTTTATGTTAATAATACGAATCACTTTTTCCGAGAATATCTGAAAGGGGAATTCCCTTTCATTTTTTTTTAGCACCGATCTGAATGTTCTCCCGCTCTTCGGACACGCAGCCGGCGGTGAGGGTACGCAGATACGGGCAAAGGTGTTCAGTGCAATGAAATTTTATCATTTTTTTCGAATTCTGTTGTTCATTATTCTGATAACGGTTCTGTCGTGGCGGTACTATGACGGAGATACCCGCGCGAAGATGCTTCCCGTTGAACCTATAGATGAGATTACGGAAGAGATAATACACCGGAGCAAGAAGGTGAACGGATCGCTCGGCGGATGGCTGCGGCGGTACACGCATGGCGGGGTCGTTCCCGCGGTTGCTGCCGGTATTGTGTGCGATGACGAGCTGATAATCCACGGTGGAAAAAACGCGAATCTCGATACGCCCTTCGGAATCGCATCGCTCACGAAAACCTTCACCGCCGTGCTTCTCCTGCAGCTCGAGGACGAAGGGATCGTGCGTCTGGACAATCCGGTGAGGAACTATCTTCCCGGACTTGTCATCGAGCGGGTGGAGTTAGGATCGCCTCCCGTCACCATCACCCATCTCCTCTCGCATACCTCCGGGATGCCGGATTATGGTCGTGAGGTACGGGCGGTTGTCAACGGCAGGACAATTTTTCACAAAGAGCAGCGGTATCCCGCAGGCTATCACTACGCCTATTCGAACCGGGGGTATATGCTGCTGAAGCATCTCATTGAAGAGGTGACCGGAATCTCATATGCCGAGAATCTCTCCAGGAGAATTTTCAGGCCACTGGGAATGCGATCGAGCAGCGGGATTCGCTCCAACGGAACGGGCGGTATCACCACCACTATCAGGGATCTCTCCCGCTATGCGGCAATGCTCCTCAACAGAGGAAAGTGGCACAACCGGCGGATTATATCGGAAGCCGCATACCGCAAGATGCTCGCGTCGGCAGTTGAGCTCCCCCGGACCAGATCCGATTATCATTACTCCCTTGGCTGGGAGGTGATGACGGCGAATAATAGCATCGACAGCTACTATAAGGCCGGTCGCTGGTATGGCGCCGCCTCCGGTCTGCAGATCTATCCGAAAAAGAAGGTTGCGCTCCTGTATCTCTGCAATCCTCCGAATCATCTCTCCTCGTCCTTCATGTCCTGGCGAAACGCTCTGACAGGTAAGCTGCGGGGGCTGCTGAAGTATCTCACCGAGGAACCGCGGCTCTGTACCTGGCCGGATATAGGCCCGGGCATCCTCAAGAGCTATGTGGGCGAGTATGTGAACGTTCAGACCGGGCAGACCATCACCGTTCTCTTCAGAGGGAACATCCTCTTCTGCCGAAAATACGGTGTCCTTGAAGCGATGAAGACATTCAGCTCGAATCGATTCATCGTCGGTCCGAGGAGACTGCTCAATTTCGTCTGGAAGGACAGCAGGGTGGTGGGACTCGCTGCACGAGATGGATATTATCATTTGAAAAGTGAGCTGTAATCCCTGCACAATCGAGGCGAGGCTGCTCTGAAGGGCTTTCCTCTTCAGCAGATGCTTCGATGCGTTTGCATACGAGCACAGTTGTGTATTAATGTTCTTGCCAAATTATGTGCCCTGCTGGTAGAATAACCGCTACATTTTTTTCGGATTCCTCATGCGCATTAAATCCTCAGGTGTTGGTGTTATGATTTCAAAACGTTCCTTATTTCTTTTACTCGCTGCTGTTCTGTATATCATCTCCCCCGCATGCAACTCCCGCCCTGTGGAAGGTGTCAAAAAACCGGTTGAGAGGAAATCGCCCCCGCCGCTGCAGGTTTCGAAGAGCAAATTGGATCGGGAGAAAGAACGGCTCTCGAAATGGCTCGACCGGAATACCGGTTATCAGCACGTTCCCTCCTCCGCCGTTGCTATCGTTCAGAATGACGAGGTGCTATTCGTGAAAGCAACAGGCGCAGCGAGCTCCTGGCCCTATTCCATCGCTTCATTCACAAAAATCTTTGTCGCCCTTGCCGTGCTGCACCTGGCGGATCACGGCATGTTGCAGCTCGATGATCCGGTACACAAGCACCTTCCCGTACAGCTTGAACGGGTGGAGATCGGCTCGCCGGCGGTCACGGTACGGTATCTTCTCAATCACACCTCCGGAATAGCCGATCGGGGGGAATTCCGGACGGTGGAGCTCGATCCGCCCCTCTCGCTGCCGATTCAACGATATCCGGCAGGCTATCAGTTCTCCTATTCGAATGCGGGGTATAACCTCCTGGGCTATCTGGTTGCCGAGGTCTCCGAAATGAACCTGGGGGACTATATCACCAAATTCATCCTGAAGCCTCTCGGGATGAACGATTCCATTGCGCCCCGATCGATGAAAGGTTCATCGGGGATGAAATGCTCTATTGATGATATGGCGAAATTTGTCCGCATGCTCCTGGGGAGGGGGACGGTCGAGGGGAAGACGATAGTTTCCCGAAAATTATTCGATCAGATGTTTGACGAATCAATCGGCATACCGCCGGCACGCTTCAAGGAGTTCCGGGGAATAGCCTGGCGTGTGTGGACGGTTGATGATAAGCTCTATTCATACAATCACGCTTCGCTCTGGTTCGGATCGGGGGGCTGGATACAGATCTTTCCGGCAATGGATGTTGGCTATGTCTTTATGAGCGACACACCCGATTTCCGATTGCCCGCCTTTGAGAATTTTCACAACGGATTGAAATGTCAGCTCCTGCGATTCGCCGGTCTTTTCTGTAATGGCCATGTTCATCCCGCTTCATTCAAGCCGACCATGCCGGATAGGGCGCTCCTGGAGGAGTTTACCGGGACCTATCACGATCCGCTCAACGGGGCTTCGATTGAGGTCTCCTTCCGGGGCACTTCGCTCGTCGCGGTGAAGAACTCGCGTGCGCGGTACGGGCTGATTCCGATGACGGTGAACACCTTTATCCATAAGCAGAGCGTTTCGCCGCGGGTTCTCAAGTTTGATTTTGTCTGGAAAGATGATAGGGTTGTCGGACTCGCAACCAGGTATGCTTACTATACCCGGGAGTATGCCCCCGGTAAGTAGTAGCTACGCCATCTTCTTCACATCACCGGTCAGCGCGCCGAGCTCGAACCAGAATCGTGACATCTGAATGGTGACGCCGATGAACTTCGTCTGAATGAGCTCCAGTATAACCCCCCCGATCGCGGTCGTGTCGAGATAGGCATAAGCGGTATGCGAGCCGCCGGCCTTTCCGGTGCTCTTCAGATACCCCGATTGAATAACTCCGACTCCCAGCTCCCGTAATCCTTCGAGCCGTCGCTCGATATCGGGCACGAAAAAGCCGACGTGATGAATTCCCTCACCCTTGTTTTTCAGATGATTCATGTGGGTGTTTTCATCGCCCTCCTTGGGACAGATGAGCTCGAACTGCATCTGCCCGGAAAAGGCAAGGGCGATATCGACATCATAGTCGGCCTTCTTGCCGCGATAGATATGTTCCTCATCCGAGAAGCTCGCCTGAAACCAGGGCCGGATGCCGAGTTTCGAATAGTACGCCACGGCATCATCGATATCCTTCACCACAATGCCGACCTGCCGTACCTCGGGCAATCTGAGTTTTTTTATGAGCTTTTTGCTTGTGTTGTCCATTATTATTCTCCTTCCCGGGGGTAACGGTATTATTCTTTCGGCAGTTTCATTCTCTTGCCAACGACAATCGATGCGATGATAATTATAGCGAAAAAGACGATGAGAAGAGCGATCGACAGGGTGTATGTGCCGATGTCGCCGGCTTTCATTGTCTGGAGATTGATGAGATGTCCGATCCAGACATATGCCAGGGTGAGGGGGATGATTCCGATGCCGGAGAAAACCGAATATCGAATCCAGTCGATTGAGGAGAGCCCGTAGGCGACATTCTGAATATTGTAGGGTATAACGAAGAGAAGTCTCATGACGAGCACCAGCTGGCTGCCGTACTGTTCAGTGTAGGTTTCGAGCTTCCGTACGGTTTTGTTGGATCCGAATTTCGCGACGAAGTCCTTTCTGAAGAGCCATCTGACGTTGAGAAAAGACGTCATCAGCCCCAGCGTCATGCCCACCCATGCCGTGATCATGCCGAAGAGGGGTCCGTAGAGATAGCCGGCGAGAAAGTTGAAATAGAGGGTCGGCAGAAATGCCAGGTTGAATATAATATAGAGGAGAATCACCACGGCGGGACCCATAACGGAAAACTGCAGGATGAATTCCCGCACCTGATTGATATTCTCCAGTGAAAAGAACCTGTTCAGCTCGAATGCAAAAAAGGCCGCGATGAAGGCGAGGAGGAAGATGAGGAAGATGATCTTCGGTATATGACGCGTAAAGGATCCCATGAAAGGGAGTGTAACGTGTGTGCTCAACTGCGTCAAGATAAAACTGTGCCCCTGCTGAAAAGAGAGGTGTGGAAGCTTCGAAAGAGCGTCACCTGAACAACAGCGAACAAAAGGGCAGGATAGTATGGTTTTTTTTAAAGGTGCGCTATACTAATATTAATAGTATGTGAGCAGAATTTTTTTTGAATGAATAAACGTTATTCTTTCTGTTCAAAAAGAGATTGCACGTTCTGAGGAGTTATCATGACCGAACAAAAAAATTATCGCTGCGAGGATTGCGGGAAGATCATGTCGCTCAGCGTTGAAGAGGAAATTCCCGAATGCTGCGGGAAGAAGATGGTCTGGGAGCTTGAGCCCTGCACCAGCGTTCCCCATGCCGAGATGGCACGGGCACATGAGGATGACGATGCCTGTGATGACGGCAGGGGACACCCGTCGGGTGCGGGTTCCTAGGTGATAGTAACCCACACGGGGTTGCGCTGTGCGTGCGGTCTCGAAAAGGGAAAGGCAGGCCCGCCGCAGATGAGCATTTCCCACCCCTGAATCCACCGGTATGCACTTTTCGGGGGATTTCCTTGACTGTTCCTCTCATCGGTATTTATGCGCCTATTTGTATTCACATTCTGCTTCTGAAATACTCACTGGACTGTCATCGTGCACCACACAGGAAAAGCTCTGTGCGGGGGTGTACGAGCGGCTTGCGGAACGCTCTCCCACTGCAGACGTCCTGACACTGCAGCTTCTCCGCCGCGATGAGGGACGGCCGCTTGACGGGTTCTTTGCCGTTGAGCTCAAAGCGGCACGGTACAGCATACAGCATCACGATTACCGTGAAGGGATCAGGGCGAGAAGTATCGATAAAGATGATGCTCCCCGCGGGGAGCCCGCGCATTTTGAGGAGGTGCAGATCAGCGGGCTCGATTGGTAAGCGTCGCGACCGGCGATGATGGGGATCGATAATGCCTGACCGCAAGCATGAGGTTTGATCCTCCCGGATTGATGTAGTATCCGTAGGTAAAGGGGAGCCGGCCAAGCGAGTGCTTTTTCATTCTGCGATAGAGGTTCGGCTGGAACCGGTTGCCGAAGAGGGGAATCGGTCTCGTATAGGTTCCGTAAAAGCTGAGATTCCAGTCCTGCTCGCTGAAGAAGAGGAGCGGTATCCCCGAATCATCCTGAAGGATGAGCTCGCTCCGTTCGAGTATCAAAGACCGTATAATGGTAAAGGAGTGATTGTAAAAGTGCATCAGATACGTCGCCGCTTTAATGATGGTAAAAAATCGCTCCTGCTTCTTCAGATAACGGATAAAGTTGCTCTTATGACGGAGTGAGGTATTTCTTACATTGAGCTGGAAATAGAGCGCTCTCTTATTGTTGAAGTTGAATTTTTTGTTGAAGAGTATCTCACAGCCGGAAATTCCTCTCTCCGGATCTGCCGGCTTGTTTCGGTATCTGATAATGCCCTCCGAATCGATCCAGACCTTCCGCACATCATTTACCAGATAGCCGTTACGGGCGAGCATGAACATCATAATGCCGACGATGCTGTTGAAGGAGTTCTTCCCGATCTCTTTTTCCATCTGCTTCGTTTTGAAGAAATTCCATTTCAGGATTTCGCAGAGGCTGTCCTGCAAGCCATTGAGGGCCGCGTCTAATTCGGCAGGGGAGAGTTGAACAGGGTGAACCAGCTCGCCGATAGGTTCAAGCCCGAAGAGAATGTACCGCTCTGCATCGGGGAAGAGGGCCATTGCATTGAGGATATCGGGGCCGCTGAAGGGGTAGAACACTGTCCCGGAACGGGTTTGCGGGATGGCATGCCTCGCCCATCTTTCGATTTCGTGCAGGTTCGTTTTTTGAAAGCTGCACCAGTTCTCGTTTAACTCCTCCCGATATTGCTGATAATCCGGTTCCCTGGTGAGGGGGTATATGCTCGAGAATCTACCGACATCGGTACCGGCGAGGAAGTTGGCGAATTCCTTGAATTCAGACTGATCAATGCTCCTCGTTGATGGCGGCGCGCAGGCGGCGAGGAGTATCAGGAGCGGAATGAGATGATAAACGAGCGGTTTGAATCTGTATTCCATAATCACCCTGTATGCGAGGATCAGAGATCGATGACACCGGTATGAGCTATACTATTTTTCTGATGATGTCAAAGGAATTTTTTTTAAAGGAGGCCGTTTCCTGATCGGTGACGGTTCTCGTGCACTACTCCTGAAGGGGGAAAGATTAACCGGCAAATCGAAAAATATTTAATTTCTTGACGGGGATAGAATTTTCTCATTCGTTATTTCATATCCGCATGGTTGCCGGTGATCCGGATAAACTATAAAGAGGAGCAGCGATGTGGCACTTGAGCGGCAGTTAGGTTTTCCGACGGCAGTACTGGTTGTTATTGCGAGCATGATCGGCACCGGTATCTTTATAACGACCGGTACGGTGTTGCAGATGACGCAGGATGCGCTGATAATACTGATCCTCTGGGTTATCGGTGGCATCGTCGCCCTGACCGGAACGCTCTGCTATGCCGAGCTCGCGACCATGTGGCCTGACGTCGGTGGCGAGTATATCTATCTGAGAAATACCTTCGGATTCCTCCCCTCCTTCTTGACGGGATGGATTTCCCTGGTCGTGGGCTTTACCGCCTCAGTCGCGATTAGCTCCATTTCGCTGGTTAAATATCTGCATCAGTTCAGTCAGAATGTTGCGGCTGACAGTCTGCTCACGCATGTTTTTGCGGGTACATGGACGCAGAAGATAGTCGCAGCATCGATAATATTCTTCTTCGGTTCGGTCCACATCATCGGCGTCCGAACCGGGAGCCGCATTCAGAATGTGCTCACCGTCCTGAAACTGCTCATCGTTGTGGCGCTCATCGGATTCGGCCTGCACATGGCAGAGTGGGCTGCTGCAGGACGCCTGACGGCAACCTATCCGGTCGGGGAGGGATCATCTCCGGGACTTCCGCTCATCGGGCTGGCACTTCTCATTATCATGTTCTCCTATTCCGGCTGGAACGGCGCCTCCTATATCGGCGGTGAGATCAGCGATCCGGACAGAAATCTCCCCCGGGCGCTCTTTTTCGGAACCCTTATCACCATGGCGATCTACATCGGGCTCAACGTTGTGTTTCTGCTGTCCGCTCCCGGGACCGAGCTCATGGGCAGGGATGCGGTCGGTGCCATCGCCACGAGGAGTCTCTTCGGACCGCTGGTGTCGAATTTCTTCACGCTGGGTATTTCGCTCATCCTTCTCTCGTCTGTTTCCGTTCAGATGATGATCGGTCCGCGCGTCTACTACGCCATGGCCCGCGACCGGATGATATTTCAAAATCTTGCCCATGAAAACTCGAGATTCAACACCCCTGCTGTTGCTATCTCCGTTCAGATGGTGCTCGCTATCTTCTATGTTTTCGTTGGCACCGCTCAGACGCTCATGGAGTACATGGGCTTTGCCCTGAGCATCTTTCCCCTCCTGACGGTTATCGGCCTGATCTATCTGCGCATCAAGCGCCCTGAGATATCGCGACCCTTCAGGGTTCCCCTCTATCCGGTGGTTCCACTCATATACATCCTGCTCACGGCATCCATGATGGTGGCAGGATTTCTCGCCTGGACAAAGACGGCATGGTTTGCCATACTGGTCACCCTTGCCGGAATACCGGTTTTCTATCTGTGGAGGCGGTTCGCGAAAAAATTATAGCCCTCATCGAATACGGCCGGGGGAGGGTGACCTATTCCGGCATCGGGGTTTCCGGGAGTGATGGCGGCACCGGGGGTATCTCGATGACGAGCATCGACTTCCACTTCCCGCCGCGGAATCGGATCAGGAATATCACTCCCAGGACGATTATGTATACGGTGGCGAATGACCAGCAGGCGTAGAGGCCCATATCGAAGATCGCCAGTGCGATATAACTGGGGATGACCAGGACGATTGCCGACACCAGCGTAATCATGTACATTACGAAGCGGGTATCACCGGCTCCCTTGATAGCTGAAGCGAATATGATATTCATGGTATCGAAGAGTGAGTAGATCGCCACGAAACGGAGGAGGACCACCGCGATGCGGCGTATCGTTTCAAAGCTCTCGGGATCTGCCTGAGCGGCAAAGGGGGCGAGGAAGATGTCCGGCACCAGCGCGTAGAGCAGGGCGATGGTACCCATGTACACCGTGGTGAGCTGAAATCCGGCATACGTGCTTGTCTCGGCGAGTTCGGGTTGCTGCTTGCCGAGGTATTGGCCGACCATGATGGAGATGGCGATACCGATGCCGATCATCGGCATAAAAGCGAGGGTGTTGATATTAAAGGCGATATTCGATGCGGCGAGATTGATAGTCCCGAGCCTGCCGATGAGCAGTATGAAGAGGGTAAATCCGAGGATATCGAGAAAGAACTGTATGCCGCTGGGAAGGCCGAATTTCATCAATCGGGTGAAAAGGTCAGAATCGAGACGCCACCCCCGTATGGTATTGTATCGACGGTTATACGTCGGCCGCAGTATCAGCAGGACATAGAACAGGCATGAGAAGCAGGCCGAAATGGACGTTGCGATCCCCGCACCCTTGATCCCCAGCTCGGGGAATCCCCCCCTGCCGAATATGAGCAGATAGTCGAGGGTGAGGTTGATGACGGTTGCCAGGACGTTGATCCACATCACCGGCCAGGTCTTGCCGCGCCCGGTAAAGAAACCCGAAAAGGCCGATGAGGCGACCAGCGGCATTGCGCCGAGGCAGAGCATCTGAAAGTATATCACCTCGCTCTGCTGAACGATTGTCTCATGACCGATGATGCGGAATATATCCTCCGCCAGCGGTATCATCAACAGATGAACGATACCCGCGATAAATGCGATATAGACCCCCTGCCAGAGGGCCGGACCGATCCGATCCATCTGCTTTGAGCCGTAATACTGCGCGACGAAGGTGCCCACATAGCTTGCCGTCCCGATGAAGAGGCTCATGACGGTGAAGTTCAGAATGCCCGCTGGCATCGCCGCCGCGATAGTCTCTGGGGAATACCAGGTCAGGAACATCCTGTCCACGAAGTGCTGCACCGACCACGCCCCCGTGCTGAGTATAAGCGGGACCGCCAGTGTCAGAACTTCCCGGTAGCCGCCAGGGCGATTCCATCGCCGGATGATGTGTTGGTGAACCTTCATAACCATTTCGTTCCTGCAATGAGAATTGTATAGTCGGTCGGAAAGCACGGACAAGGGACAATATGTATCGTCTTTTTCAATAGAACATGTTTTTAATCAATCACTAATTCTCTTTCATGAAAAAAATTGTATTCCAGCGGCCAGCCTTTCTTGAAGACGCTTTTCGTGAAGAAGCAATGGCGCATGATGATTATAATCTGTATAAGGCTTGACCGGCGGCGGTTTATGTGTTTTTATTGCCACCGGTTGAAATACGGCTGAGAGAAGGCCTATGAAATTAGCAGTGAAAACTGGTGTTCTTTTTCTGTTTGTTCTTCTCTGCGTGCTGTTGCAGAAGGGTATCGGTTCAGCTGAGATAAACGATGATCTCATTCTCGCGGCGATGTCGGGTAATGTAACAGCTCTTGAGGATCTCATCGATCGCGGCGCTCAGGTCAACATCATCAGAGAGGGCAATTCGCCGCTGAACATCGCAGCGGCAATGGGTCATGTGAGTGCCGTGCGAATACTCCTGAAGCGCGGAGCCAGGCCCGATCTGAAGAATGCACAGGGATGGACCGCCCTCTTCACGGCAGCGGTACGGGATCGGATAAGCGTTATGAAGGTGCTCCTGGAGCACGGCGCCGATGTCAACGCGCGGGATGATAGCGGAGCCACACCGCTCATCGCCGCGGCAATTGTTGGGAAGAGGGAAGCGGTAAAGATACTTCTGAAGCACGGCGCCGATGTCACGGCGAAGAATAAGTACGGGTTCGATGCGCGGCACTTTGCGGAAAACAACGGCTATCCGGAGATAGTGGAGCTGCTGAACAGGGAGCGGTAAAAATTATTCACCGTGGTTTCTCTGTGCTGATGGAAGGATTATCATTTCAGGAATGGTATTCGGTTATAATGCTCATCGGTGAGGATTTCGGTTAATCTCCTCCTGCCTGCGATGATCCTGTGCTCTTTCAGTACGTGCATTCGTCCGGTGCGGTACGAATTTTCAGTGTTTATTTCAGAATATCCCAGTGAAGTTGAAAAGTGTTGTCGTGCAGGGTATAGGCATACCCGAGCATCTTGCCGACCCCCGGAACGCCCCGCTCGTGCACCTTCCAGTAGAGAATATAAATTGCCGGGACCATTCGCGGATCACCGGTCTCCGGATCGTCGGGAATATTCTCCCAGATCTCCCGTCGCTCCATGACTCTCCAGAGCGTGTTGTAATCCTTGCTCTGAACAATCTGACCGACATTGGGGAGCCGTTTCTGACTGACGACCTGTGCATGCGTTTCAATCATGGGAACCTCCTGTATCTGTGCAATGTAAAAAGCTGTTGTGGATATCATGAAAGATAAGCTTCCTTTCGGGGAAAGTCAAATGCTGCGGAAGGGTGATAGCATACCGGTGCGCTGATCGTGCAGGTGAAAGCCGATTGAGGGATGCTCCCGGCACGTAATTGACGATATCGTGAAGGGGGGGGACACCTATCGGAAGTAGGTTACCGCACCGATGTACCTTTTGTGCCAGTAGGAATTTCTCATGTTCGCATAGCTTACCGTCTTGCCCGAACTCGGTGCGTGAATGAAACGAAGCCGTCCGGAATAAATTCCCACATGTGAGAACCGCTTGCGCGAGGTCTTGAAGAAGACGAGATCTCCCGGCTTGAGCTGCCTGAAGGGTATTCTCCGTCCCCGCCGGAATTGCGATTCAACGGATCTCCCCATCCGGATGCCGTTTCTCTGGTACACGTACATTACAAAACCCGAGCAGTCGAAGCCGCGCGGCGTGGCGCCACCCCATCGGTAGGGAACGCCCAGGTACCGGTGAGCGGTTCTGAGAATCGTTTTTCTCTTCCCCGAGGGATAGAACATCCACCCCTGCCGGTACAGTGGCGGCGCACAGGTGACAAAGAGAAACAGGAAAAAGGTAATTATATGAACAGCAGTTCGTTTCATTGCATGAATGACAATTGTATACCGTGTTATTAATTATATCGGAGCGTGAAGGTAAAAATTTAATTGTGCAGGCACATGAATTGCAATTTATAAACGGAAATGTTCGGGTTGTTATAAAATCGAAAGGTGTCTTTTTAATCATGAACAGTGAAGAGGCAGCATGGGTGATATTCCGGTGAAGTAACTTTTTCTTCTCCACCGGGCACACTGAGCTCAATACCGGAAATCCTTCCAGTCGGCGAAGACGGGATACTCGCCGGGAAAGAGGGCGACCCGATCACCCGGATGGATGATGGTCTCCCGGTTCACTGCACGGTGATTTATCATGACAAGCTGAACCCGCTCGGGAGGGATGCCGAGCGGATTCAGGATATCTGCGAGTGATGACGGTGACGTGATGCGAACGGTAACCGGAGACCGCCCATCACCCTTCATAGCCCGGTGAAGTGATCCGAAGAGATGTACTTCAATTTCATTTTCCATGAGCAACCTGTCGAAGAAACTCCCTGATGCGCTCGCGGCAGATCGGACAGAATTCGCAGGTCCCCCGGTCGACCGTTTTGACAGTCCCCCTCCCGTCCTCCATCACGCAGCCGGGGGTAGGGCAGTGGTCGAGACCGAAGGTATGTCCAAGCTCGTGAATGACCACTTTGGCGAGCCTGTTCCTGAAGAGCTTCCACGATGCCCCGCGCCGCAGCCGATAGGTTGAGACCACGCAGGGCTTTCCGCCGAGGGATCCGTATCCGAAGATGCCCCAGTCGTAATGCTTCCCCTTTGTTGCCGAGATGTCTTTCGTTGTCAGCCCGATGATCTTATCATACCGATCGCCGCCGATCTCCCTCAGGTAGACCAGAAGAACGTCGGCACGATACCGCCGCCGGGGCGGATAGTATGAACGTTTCGGAAGCTTCCGTGCGGGCAGGACTATTACCCTGGCACGATAGACCCGCTCGATCTCGCCGGTGACCGTTTCAATGATCTTTTTGTTAACGGTGCCCAGGGGTTGCAGCGCAATCACCGCTTCACGTTCGGCAGTGGAAGGAGAGGAAGAGCACTGGCTAAAGATGAGCAGAAAAATAATCATGTGCATTCGCAATGAAAATGCTCTGTTGCTATTATCACCCTGCATGATATGCTCTCCTGTCAACCGGCCTGTATCTCAAGACCTGTGGTAGTCGTCCTCTATACGATTATTGGCGCTGAACGGCATGGCGGACTCCCGGAATCGGAGAGGTCAATCGCTCCATCCGGGAGGCGGAAATGTCTCACGCTGAAGGTCGGCGGGCGAGAGGATGATGTCGGTAGTGCTGAGGTCGATGTCGCTCAGGTGAATCTCCCCGAAACCGGTATAGTAGGGGCTCTCGATATAGCCGCTGAAGAGGGTATCCTCTTCTGATTCGGCGATATCGAAACAGTACATGATACGCCCGGCATGACGCTCCAGTATAAAAGCGACGAGCACGTGCTCGTGTCCGTCGGGATCGGTTAATCTGGGATAGCCGAGCATCAGGAGCTTTCGCTTTTTGCGCTGTGCGATCCGCTCCTTCGCATCATCGAGATGTATTAATTTAGCCACGGTTAGTCCCTTCTCAGTAAAGGTACTCAGGGAAGCGGGCACGGTCAAGGAGAAAAAGCCGTTATATATGGCGCCGTACCGGTACGGGTCGGACCTGACTGGACGATATGTTCAACGTACTTACTCCACTCCAATTGGGCAACCGGTTGGCCAATTGAATATGTCACATAAAAGTTTCCGATATTTCCCCTTCTGCTAATTCAAACATATTACTGCCTGTACTATTCGTCTCGTCTCTTCTTGAAGAAATTTTTTGTTCGACTAAACTGTTAGTAATTTTTGGATAGATAGGACTCTTAGCCAAATTACCTGCAGCATGAAGCTATGGAAGCATACAGGGATTTCGTAAATTAACAGAACACTGCTTTCGTAATAATGCCGACAAATCCGAAAGCTAGCGGAATGCCATTGATTCTAAATTCAGGAAAATAATTTTACGGTTTTTATAATGCGAAATTTAGAGAGGTATCAGATGAGAGTATTGTAAGCCTTCTGAATTGCGATAAACTTTTCATGAGCAAGTTCCTGGAATTCCCTGCCCAGGTGTTGGACCTTATCCGGATGATATTGGGCGGCCAGTTTCGCATATGCTTTCCTGATATCCTCTTTTTTCGCGCCATGTTTCAGGCCGAGTATCTTATAAGGATCATCTTCATGGATTGTATTATCCTTCTGTGCATTCTCCGACGCGTCTTGGTTTTCTCTATAGTTTGATGATTCCCTGCTCTTCTCGCCTTTTCCCATTCTTGAGGTCAGCCAGAGGATAAGTCCAAGAATCCCAAGATCATCAAGCCATCCGGCGCCAAATATCCAATCAGGTAACAGGTCAAATGGGCTGAGAATATATACAATAGCTATAAGCCACAGCAGATATTTTTTTACCATTTCAGTAAAATATCATTAGAGTATTCTATGTCAAAAATTCTAAACGCATTTAGCTTATACAATCTTCTGTAAGGGTGTCAAACGTTTTTATTTCTGACAATTTTCATCCCGTCTCTTGAAGAGACTTTTTGTTTGGACAAGGGGACATCATATTAAAATTTTGTAGAGGTCCCCTTATGTGAAAAGCTATTTTATTTGGAACACTTACCCTTCAAAAGGTGTCATACTTATTTGTGGTTAAAAGTTTTTATGATGATGTATGATGATATCGACTTTCACAAATACACTGGGACATTTCAACATCCTCGCTCACCCCGCCGCAAATACCACGTCTGCTGTACAGGATGTACGAATGCCGCGATGCCTACGCCCGACCGAAGGGAGGAAGTCCCCTTGGGGGAGATGGCAAGGAGCGGCCGGTGCTTGGCGGCTCCGGCAGCTGTTAGCGACAAGGCCGCCTTGCCCCACGGCAAAATCCCAACCGGTTGGGATTTTTAATTTATTTGTAAATATATATGTTATTTTGTATGATATTCTTTTAGTACTGCTCCGGCGGCCATCCTGGCCGCCTGCTCGCTGCCCTAGCGAAGCTAGTCCCCCGGATGTTGAAATGTCCCAGTGAGTTGTCAACTTGATGACTTCAACAAAAAGCGAGAAAGATTATTGACACTACCCACTACCTCAACCTGGATCTGACCAAAGAAGCATCCTTCATGATAAACATATCTACAATAATTGAAAGGATCTCTACGAATCACACACCTACTGCTTTTTATTGTCTTCATCTTTGAATTTTGTTTTCAGGGATTTAGGTTTTACCTTATTCAAGTAATAAATTATTTATTATTATATATTTCATTACTTGAATCCAGGTTTCTTTATCTGATTTTGAATTTCCGTTAAGTATCTCATCAAGTTTTTTATACTGTTTCTTTTCTTCTTTGGTTTTTTTGTAATATTTATCGTATTCATTTCTTAACTCATTCATTCTTTCGTTAACATAATAATAATCGTTGAGACCAGTTGTCTCATACTTCCACTCTCTATTCTGTTCAATATTGTATGCAATCTGATTAATAATGCCCGATCCCACATCAAATATAATAAGAATAGCTAGTGATAATAATACTATTATAAACAATCCGAATGTTATATACTGTATTGCCTTATAGCTTTTCCAGAGCTTTGTTATCCAGTTTTTAACTTTATCTATTTTATCTTTAATGTTCATATCAAACCAAAACTAAGATATAAAATTTTTTTAAAGATCGTATATAACCCCCCCCCAACTCACGCCTTCACGATATCGACATTCATCTGCTCGAAAATCGGTCTCAAAAGCTCGATGCCGTACTTCACGTTCTCCTTGACGGCTGCCTGGAATTTATACCAGTCCGTCAGGTGCTTCTTTTCCGGATCTCGCCACCGGTACTCGTCGCGGAAGAGGGTGATCTCCTTCAGGAAATCACTTCTCATGTCCCTCATTCCGCGTACCTTCGTTTTGACCGCGGCATTGAACCACTTGAGCTCATCGTACTCTTCGAGCCAGGGGGCAAAGGCTTTGTATCTCCCGATCCTCTTTTTCTGATTCGATTTTCTTCTCTTCTTTGAATTCGTTGCCAGCAATATCATCAGATCATTTTCGAAATCCTCCCATCTCGGGGCATCCGCTTCGGTATATCTCTTCATGCCGATCAGGTAATTCCGATATCTGTTGAAGAGGGCCTTTGATGCTTCGGCGTATCTCCGGTTGTTATCTATCTTCTTATCGAGGATGCGATTATCTATCCATCTGTTTCCGACGATATCGGGTTCATGCTGTATGTCGGCGTGCCCTATATTCGGTATGACGTTGTCGCCGACGGCATTGAAGTCATCGAACCATCCGATAAAATTCTGATGCGCCCACGAATCGGCGTATGCATGTGTCGCTATTCCTATTCTGTAGAGACGGGACACATCGTCTGCGTGAAATGCCCGGTCGAGGAGCCTGTTCACATTCCTGCTGCCGGGAGTGGTGGTAAGAATATGCATTTTTCCGTCACGCCTCCGTGCCGATTCTGCGAGCGGATCTCCGGGCACGAAATGGAAGATCGGGTATATGCGCATCAGCCTTCGTTTCGGTTTTAATATATTTATTGTCTGGCTTATGTGATTGGCGAATATGCTGTTCGAATCCTCATCCTGCACCTTCACGCCGATGCAATTGTCGTCCACATACTGCGAGCTATAGGCTATCGTTTGCGCCTCTGATTCAGTAAACCCGGCCTGATGCGCAATAATTCCCGTGATCCAGTAATGGTATTCGTCGTCCATTTTCCCCTCTTTCGTATCTCATCCACATATCCCGACTCGCCTCCCATGTCAATAAGCCCTCCGCCTGAATCTGTCGTACGCCTTTCGGGAAATACGAGGTAAGATTTTTTCGCAGATACTACCGGTTTGCGCGACTACAACTTCTTTCAGCTATATATTTTTTACGTTCTCGTTCATGATAGTTGTTAGATCGTTTCCAGGTATTACTCATACCATTTTCTGATGATTGTTTATTGAGCATCATTCGTTTTCAAAACCGCATCAGCGCTCATCTCTGGCACGTGCTCCTGTCACATTGTAACATCGATCTTTATCAAAAACTTTCACTCCCGGATCAGTGAGGGGTTTCAGAGAGGGGGAGCGTATCCCTTTCTCATCACTATTCCGACAGTGGCTGCAGTCATTCCCGTGATCGATAAAAAGAGTGGAAAATGCGGATGTATGTTCAGCTGCTTCGTCATCCCCAGCACTATCGAGAGACTCAGCGGGAGGATGGCCAGCTCCCTGTTGATGGTATCCAGAACAGTGTCGGACCCGAAGATGATGAGGGTGAGACCGCAGAGAATGATTGGTATCCCTGAAGCGATGAGAAGGGCGCCGGCGGCAGCGGGAGCACGAAGCGAGTGAAGCGATCTGATGATAGCATACTCAGCGAAAAAGATGTACAGGAGGGAGAAGAGCAGAAGGCTCAGGAAGACCGTGCTGAAGATTGAATTCGTCCACGATCGGTACCAGAAATACTGCGGGCCGCCTATCGAGAGGAAGCCGGTCATAATGATAACGGGGAGGAGGAGCGGTGCGGTATATGCGGCAATGCGAAGTGAGAGGGGCGATCCCGTTCTCGGGATAATCAAGAGGGAAACGGTAAACATGATGAGCGACAGGAGTATTAGCGAGGTGAAATAAAATGAGTTGAATGAGGTAAAAGCGAGTACAGTGAACAGGATGAGGGCAGTGGGAAGGAGGGCGTATAATCGAACACTCACCGTATCCGGCATCCCGACCGATTTCCACGGCTGAATGAGAGTCATCGCAATGACGCGCAGCCCGCTCCCTCTATCACCGGGGAGCAATCCGGAAAGTCCTGTCAGAATCAGTGCGAGGGTGACTGCAAAGATCACCCGCGCAACCCACTTCATCCCTTCATTTCTCTGCAGAAGGGTCATGCCGATATCGGCGGCAAAGAAGTTGTAGGCGGGAAAATCGAGATTCTTCCCGTACTTCCCGAGATGCTCCTTCTTGACCACGTGAAACCGGGCGCCGGCCTCCTCCCATTCCCGGTACGCATCACGATCGCCCCGGTCGAGCCACTGATAGAAGCGGAGAAATGATTTCCGGTACCAGGCGAGGGTCTCGAAGAGATTCTCTTCATAGTCGAGGGACTGCAGGAGCTTCACGTGGAGCGCCCGGTCCCTGAGCTTCCCCATATCGATGCCCGATGCCAGCTCCTTCATCTGGCGCACTTTTGCAGTTGCTTCAAATCCTTCCGCTATCATCTCCTCTATCCGATCCCGGCAGAGAAGGTAGGCCACGCTCAAAACCGAATTCGAGCCGCTCACGATATCCCAGAACCAGATGGTGGTGGGCGGGTCGAGCCCGATGACCTCGATGCGCTTTCGGGAGAGCTCGCCGATATAGAGACCCTTCAGAACGGCTTCACGCGAGAGATACATGAGTCTGCGGATCCTGCCGACAACCTGCGGATCGCTGCTCCAGTTCTTTCCTATCCACGTGTCGGTTATGCGGTTTAAATCGTCCCCGGGATTCCACGACAGTCGCCCCGTCGCGTAGACATTGATATCGGTGAGCTGCCAGAATCCGTGAAAAGGGTACAGAAGGAGGGGGCCCGTCCGCAGCGGGCCTCCGTTCTGCGTCCAGAGCCAGATCCCATCAATGCGGTCATTTTTTTTGGCGAGGTATTGAAGCGCACTCTGATGAAGGGGCCCAACGTAATTGGGGAAGGCCATGAACCCCTCGAATTCTCTCCGCGCCTGGAATTCTATGAGCCGATTCTGAGCACCCGCCTCGAAGGTCGGATTGAAGGGAATATAGCTGTAGAAATCACCCTGACCGTACTTGGTCGACACGACGAGATGATTAGAACCGATATCCCGGAGCACTCTCCGGTACGTGTCGGGGTTGACATGCATATCGCCAATCTCTCCGACCCCGACCGACCATGTCCGGAAAAACAGCCTCCTGTCATGCTTCTCCGCCGCAGGAAGGAGCTGTTTGATCATGGTTTGTAACGCGTCATCGGTTGTCACCAGCAGCTTGCTGTAGTAGTGACCCCTCTCGGGATTGTAGACGCTCCCGGCCTCACCGATTCGAATCATAATCCCCTCGAGGGAGGGAAACTTCGTGAAGAGCTCGTCGAGCCCGATCCGGTAGACCCTCCAGAACGCTTCGCTCGTGACATCGATTGATCCGAACTTCCGGAGAAAGTATCGTTCCAGTGGCTGCGTGAGAGCGACCATGTCTGTTTTCAGGACAACTTTCATCCCCCGGTCGCGGGCATAGGAGAAGAGCTCACCGAATTTCTCACCCAGCACCAGGTTTCGACTCCGGTACTCGCTCCGATGATCGTATACCTTCCTGCCGTCTCCGAGATGGTCAAAGCAGATGAACTCCAGAAATCCGTCAATGATGATGCCATTGAAGCCGTAGGATATCATCCGGTGAAGGTACTCCCTGAACTCATTCCTGATCCGCCGGAAGGCCACCTCGTCGATATAGGGCGGGCGGGGCAGAAGGGCATCCTGAAATGCCCGGGAGTGATGGGAATAGTCATTTCCCCAGTCCGTGCGGTCGGGCATAATTCCCACGGCACCGCTATCGACGAGACGATACTGGAAAGCCGGTCGCACTGTCCTGTTCAGGCTGAAGAGCTTCTCTCCGATGCCGCCGTATATCTCATCGGCGAGCCAGTATATTCCGTAGAGAGTGCTGCGAGGGCTTTCACCCGAGAGGGTGATGATATGACGACTCCCCTCGCGGGAAGAGCGGACGGAGAAGAATTCGGATTTCCCGCTCGTGGCATCACCGCTTCTTCTGTGAGATATTTTGCCGAGAACGATCGCGGAGCCCTGCGGGGGAATCTTCCGCGTTGTGACCACCGGCCGGTATCCGGTTCTCTCTTTAAGGCTCTTCAGCAGCAGGGATATCGCCCCGGTGAAGAGCTCATCCTTCCCGAACTGCTCCGCAATAACGATTGTCCGTATCGGTTTCAGCATCGACGGCCGTTCAGGAGGCGCCGATTGGCTGCAGTCCTCGATCAGGTCTCTGACCATCGAGAGATCTCGCTCTTTAATGGTAAACTGGAGTGCTCGGGTAACCCACGATGAGATGAAAACCGATATCAGGCAAGAGCAGACAAGATATACCGCCGCCCTAATCCACCCCTTTCCAGCAATCACGTGCTCGCTCCTTTTAGTTCGATTCGCACCGGCGGCACCGCTCGGCTTCGGCTCTTTCCTATCCGGGCCGCGTTGCCACCGAGGAGTTCATCCAACTCCTCCTGCATTCAAATCATTCGAATTTGTATGAGTATAGGCGGGATGATATGTCTGTCAATAGAAAAGGGGCAGGGAGAGGAGGCTGTCAGTCATTTTTGCTTCGCACCGCTTCGATTCTGCTGTTGACGCTTCGACTGAAAAAACCAGAGCATATCCATATTGAGAGTGCGGTGAAGCAGCAGAATACCGGCCTGAAGCACGAAAACCGGCATTCTGCTCTTAGAAAAATGTTCCAGTCGTATTACTTCGCCTTCCCGTACAGCTTTTCCAGGGGCACCTTCGCCATGAGGATGTCGCTTTCGGAGACCATCCCCAGTATCCATGGATAGTCACGATTTACAGGGCTTGTGTAATAGCACGCATAGAGGTAACCGTCTTTCTGGACGAGCCCCGCATAGGAGGTATCCCCGGCGCTCGGCAGATCTGAAATGAATACCAGTTTATTCTCCAGTACCTGGAAGAGGCTCGTGCGGTACCGGGCGTAAATGCTCCCGTGAAAGGTCGGCCAAGAGTTCTGCACGTGTCGTCTCCCCACTGCGAAAATTTTTCCCTTGTAAGAAAAGAGAGCAGGGCCGTCAAGCCTGGTCACGTCGCTTTTCACTGCATTCCACTTCGTGTAAGGGGCTTCCGCCACACTGATGAGCGTGTGCCCTTCGGGATGTCCGGTGTACTCCTGCCCCACCTCGATACGGGCGGTGCTTATCATTCTGCCGTCGGGAAGGAACTCGATAGCTGTTTCATCGTTAAAATCACCGGGTATGGACTCAGATTGATGGATGCTCGAAACAGAGGTCCAGTTGATGCCGTCGGTGGATTTGAGGAGCTGTGACTTGCCATGCTCCCACCAGTAGGCGGGAAGATACCAGGTCCTTCCATCCCGGGTCTTGGGGCGCCAGAAGAGCCATCCCTCGTGGCCCAGGGGTTTGATCGGGTGCCAGTTTTTCCCGTCGGTGCTGGAGGTGTAGTAGGTATCATAGGGTTCCGCTGTGAAGTCCTTGTTGCGAAGCACATACATTATCAGTTTACTATCGGTTACGAAAAACTTCGGGTCGCGGATGTCCTCGCCGGGATTTTTGATTATCGCTATCTGCTCCCAGTTTTTTGCGTCTTCCGATCTCCTCACGATGAGCCGGCACTGTTCACTGGCGAAATGGAAGGGAGAAGTGGCATGGACCAGGTAAAAGGATCCCTTCCAGTGCACCATGTCCGTGTTTGAGTTATGTGTGCCATCAGACACCACGGTCCAGGTTTCGATGCCCAGGGACTCGTCGATCTCCGCACTATTCGGCCGGAATCTCCAGTAGGCCAGAAGCAGAAGCATCAGGATGATAAAAATTCCCAGGGCAGCGGATACTATTTTTATAATTTTCATGTTTTCTACTCCAAAATCTCTCTCGGGATGATTATAGAGTAAAAACAGGAGATAGTCAAGACAATAACCGGCATGAACGATAAAATCCGAAAATTGCCATTAACCGCTATTAAAACCTACCAGTACTTTTTACCTGCATTGTTATTCATTGTTATTTGATACCGAATAAGAATAATCTGAAAGCATCAAATGTTTGAATACTGTATAGTATAAGGACAACCGAGGAGGCGGTACCGGCTGACGAAAACGAACGGTGGCGTTTGAGGGGAGAATCGCGCGGCTCGGATGCGTATAAAACCGCTCCGATACCATGAGAATATCACCTGGTTATCAAACTAATGATAATCTCTTCCCCGCTGTGCACGGGGAAGAGATTATATGGTGGAAAGCAGTAAATCTAAATGGTAGAAGAAGAGGTATACACCTCTCCGCGCTCCCGTGCGCCTATTCCAGTTTCATATCGACCATGAGCGTTTTAAAGCCCGTCTTCCCTGATCGCTTGCAGAATACCTTTGATCCCTTTCCATAAGCCGCCTTTGCGGAGAATGTTTTTCCGTCGAAGGGTGTGCCCTGGAATGCCTGTGCATTGATGTTATCCGTGCTCAGCTCAAGGGTCTTTTGAAGGCTTCCTTTTTTTATTGTTAATTGTAACGCGATAATAACCTGTTCACCGAGAACCGTACCGCAAACCTTTTTAATCTGAATGGTATAGCCTCCCTTCGGCGGTGGGCTTGAGAGAGTGTGGCACTGTGTTGACTTTTGTGAGAGACGCCAGTTGATAGCAAAGAGATCTGAACTAATGAATGTGAAGAAGAGTGTGAGAGAAAGCACGGCAAGGAGTACTTTTTTCATTACAACCTCCATTGAATATAATATAGTTTATTGAAAATTAAGTGAGGAAAGCATTCGTCCACACTCATTTATATGAATAGAATATTGTATTAATATATCGATGATGCAAATATTTTTTTTACATAGTAAATTACAGTACGCACCATCGTGCTTCGGTTATACTATTCCAGTTTCATATCAACCGTGATCTCCTTGAAGCCGATTCTTCCCGATCGCCTGCAGAAAACCTTGAATGATTCGGTAAAGGTCGCCTTTGCGGAGAATGTTTTTCCGTCAAAGGACATGCTTTGGAACGATTGTGCATTGATATTATCCGTGCTCAATTCAAGTGTCTTTTTCTGATCTCCTTTCTGGATTGTTATCTGTAAAGCTTTAATAACCCATTGGCGGAAAACCCTCCCGCAAACCTTTTTAATCTGAATGGTATAGCCTCCCTGTGGTGGCGGACTCGAGATGACGTCGCACTGGGATACATTTTGTGAGAGCTGCCAGTTGAGCGCAAAGAGGTCAGTACTGGTGAAAGTTAAGAAGAGCGTGAAAATAAGAACGGCGAAGAGTACTTTTCTCATTACAACCCCCTCGATAAGAGATGAGATTTATTGAAAGTGAATCGTGGAATGCTTAATATCCATTTTCATTTGTGTATATCTGTAGTAAAAGAAGCATATCTATTGTGCAATTATTTTTTTCCTGCAGCATCTTGCAGGTAACGCTTCAGTTATCATGATTAGGATTCCGATGATACGCGCAATATGTTAATAGTTTTGGGAAGTATTCTTATGGGCACCTCTAAAAACCTATACCCTCAAAACCGGACAAAGGCGAGGGGCAGCAGAACATTTGTCTCCTCCTCCTCGTCGTCCATAAGGAAGATCGTTCCGAGAATGATCAGATCCCACCAGGTATGTATAAAGACGCTTTCGGCAATGGTCCAATTTCTCTGCTGCGTCACCCATCCGAGATACCACCCCATGACGAACTGGGCGACGGGATATCTGATATCTCCCCCGAGATGCGCCAGGGCGAAGAGGAGAGCGGTGGTCGTATTGCTCCAGAAGGGGCTGTCCATCCAGTCCATCATCAGGGGCATCATCCAGCCCCGAAAGACCGCCTCTTCTCCCGTACCCGCATTGTAGGAGATGCCGGAAACATAGAGGATATCCCTGCCGCGCATGCCGGAGACTTCGGAGTTTGCCAGCGCGATGGCGGAAATGGCAGCAGCGATGCCAACCGGCACGAATGTCGTCGGCCGCAGAAGAAAATCAAGGCGAAAGGGGGCAATGAGCACATCACCGGTTGTCTCATCCTCCTGCAGAAATGAGAATCTGCCGGTTCCCTGATGCGTTTTTGCGGCGGTTTTGAAGCTGTGAAAGGCGCTCAGGGATCCCGCTGTCTGATAGAGCTGGGAGCCGTAAAAGGACTTTTTTTCCCCGTCGGTGAGATCGCTGTCGGTGGGATTCTTATCGGAAATATCCTCATCAACCAGGGAGATTCCGAGAATCCCGATGCCGGTATAGAAAACAGCAGAGGGATACTGGCCCTCCCACCATTGATCAAATCCCGGGAGGAAAAAAGATACAAGCGGAATCCAGACAAGCGATCGCGGTCTCTCGGGATCACTCGATGGATCGGTGCTGAAAAGCCAGGAAGAACTTTTTTCCCGTTCCGGAAATGGCGCTGCCTCTTCAACCGGTTCTTTAACAAGAAATACGGTGCTGCCGTCGGGATATACTATCCTTGCAACGGTGCTTCTCGAAATGGAGACTTCATCTTTCCGCCCGTCCGGGACGTAGGTTATATTTTTCGCGTCTACTTCTGTTATTGTTCCCCTGATGATGGTCTCATCCCTGAGGACAATCTCATCAGCACTGGCGGGAATGAATAACAGCACAACAAAAAGACTCATGCTTAACAGCATTGATATTTTCATAAAAAGCGCTCTTTCGGATATGGTTATCTTTATTTACTGAACGGGATCATTACAAAGTAATACTCGAATTAATCAACCTTTATTACTGTTTCAGACGGAATCGCATCCCCATTTCCGGCATCATAAGAAAGGCGAACGGCGCCTTCCCCGGGGTGTTTATCGCCCTGACCGCTCCTCAATAATTCATTTTTGATGATTAAATAGTATTCTTCAAAATTCAATGAAACATATAGGACATTTTCGTATGGCAATTTTCCGTTATCCCTAAAGGTATTTCAGTTATGCGACTGATTGACATTTATCCGCGGGTAGCTTACTATCATCACGATCTCTCATTCCGGCAGTCGGGAAAGCATCCCGGCGCCGGCAGGGTAAGATGCGTATGTATGATTCATTTTACATTGAATTGATAGAGGGTGATGATTTCGTGCTGAAGCTTTCAGGCGATCTGAACGCCTGGAGTGCCCAGCGGTTCTGGAATCAGATGAAGGATATGCTGGACACCATTGAAAGTGAAGAGAAAGCTGTTTTTATCGATTTCGCCGATCTCACCTACATTCATTCAAGCGGCATCGGCGCTCTGCTACAGCTCCTTGAGTACTGCAGAAACAATAATATACCTATCAAATTCAGGAACATACAGGGTGCCGTTGAGCGGATATTCAATCTGGCAAATGTGACTGATCTCTTTCCCCTCTAAGAGCAGCCTCCGACAGTATTCATTTCGGTTATTGCCGATACGGGGCTGCTGAAGCACCGGCAAGGAATCCGTTTCTCTTCCGTACCTGCGGGATGATCTTCCGGAATCGCATAATTCCCTCATCGGTTTTCTTTCTAAATTTCTCCAGCAGATCGATGATACTCGCCGCCTTTTCCCCATTGCGAAATGCCGTCATGACATCAATGAAGAAATGATAGTTGCAATCATTCACGATTTGCAGTAATGTCATTAATACTATTATAAGCATGTGAAAACAAATTAATGTTTGACTTTCTCGGCGATATATACATCTTTTTTGATGCTCATAAATAAAAAGTTAGTGCAATATCATGGATTTCATCGATTTTATTGCCAGTGCATCCCAGAAGCCGGCGCTTGGCAAGGAATTCATCGCCACGCTGAAAGATGCTTCGGCAGTACAGCTTCAGGAATGGCTGAAGGGAAAGGGTTACGGCGTTTCCGAGAGCGACTGCCAGAAGCTGATAGACAATCGGGCGCATATTGTCGACATAAAGAGCGTCTCAGCGAAAACGGATTATTGATTTGCTCACGGACGAAATATTTCAATGCATAGACAGCTTATCGATGCGGGTGGTTCTCCTGTGTTATTTAACGATCTGTGCTTCTGTGTATGCAAGGCGAGATTTGTAATCGTGCCTCAAAACCGGAACGGAAGAGATGTTACATAAGGGGACTTCTAAAAACTGTTAATATGATGTCCCCCTGGCCATTTTTTTTCGCATATCCTGTGCACGCCGGCATGCGCGACATTGTGTCGCTGTGGGCTCAAGGCCTGATAATACAAGTATTTTCCATTATGGGATCAGTGTAAATACTGATTTTTAGAAGTCCCCGTAAAGCAGCGCTCTATTCGAGTGATACCTATAATGAGATATATTACCTTCATTTTGATCACTCTGTTATCCCTGTTGTGCACGGTAAAGCCGTCCTATTCTCGCGAAGCTGAACGGTGCGGAATTGTTCGCATTACGGCACCGGATAAAGCGTATACGCTCTCCTCGCCCTGGTATTTCAGAGCTGATGACAGCCCCGATTATGCTGCGGAAGATTTCAATCACACAGCATGGAATCTTCTCAGGATCGGAAGCTCATGGACGAATGATCCCCGCTATCGGCAGTATCGGGGAACCGCCTGGTACCGGCTCGAATTGTACCTTGAGTGCGATTGCGAACCGCTTGAATTACACATCCCCATGCACTATCGCGGCGCGCAGCTCTATCTCAATGGGAAGCACATCGGCGAGACGCGCCCCTTCGATGATCGGGGCAAAACACCTTCCATTATTGGGAAGCCGGATATCATCCCTCTCCCGACACATCTCCTCAAAGACGGCAGAAACATCCTTGCCGTGAGAACCGGCTCTCTCAATGAGGATGGAGGCTTTTTCCGATCCCCGATTATCGGTCCCGCTCAAATGCTTCATCGCCAGTGGGTACGGTATGTACTCTGGTACTCAACCCTCTCTGCAATAAGCATCTTCCTGGCTCTATACTTTTTTCTCTTCTTCCTGGGCAGGAGGAGAGATTGGTACTATCTCCACTTCTCGGGTATCGCCCTTGCGCTGGGATCATGGATTCTGGGCTACAAGGGGCTCATACTCTGGGTGCTGGACTTTCAGTGGATGTATATTTTCTTCACCTATATCGGATCGCTCTTCGTTTCGGTTATGATAATCAGCTTTTTACACTCCTTTATGGGAAGAAGGAAAAATTTTATCGCGCGGGCATTTGAAATCTTCTTCATTTCATTGGCGACTGTGTTGCTGCTGGAATATCTCCTGACAGGGGGCATCGTCTTTTTTCAGCGATATCTCTACAGGCCCTTTATCATGGGCAATCTGCTCGTTGTTATCTATATCTTTATTTTCTGCATACAGGGAGTAAGGCACAGAAGTCCCTATGCGAAGCGTATTTTAACCGGTATAGCGATTCTCTCTCTCTCCTATGGAGCCGGCATTTTTACCTTCCTCGGAATCGCAGACTTCGAGCCCCTTATCATTGAGGCTTTCGTCGTCATGATCATTATGTTCGCTTCAATCCTCTCATCCCGTTTCGCGCAGGTGCACTCGGAGCTTGAAGGAACCCATGACCATCTGATACGGCTCAACCGTATCAAAGACAGGGCCGTGGGTTCCCTCAGAATATTCAAGCGCATCGTATCCTCATCGAGCGATCAGATGGCATTTATTGACCGGGACGTTATCGTCCTTGCCGCTAACGAGGCGCTCCTGAAAGCCCTGAAACGGACAAAAGATCAGCTTATCGGCCATTTGCTCAAGGAAGCCTTCGGCGAGGAGGAATACGAGAGCACTCTCAGGGGATACGGAGAACGCTGTCTGTCCGGAGAAGAGATACGCTATGAGAAGTGGTATACCTACGATGGTATCGGCAGACGCTACATGGTCGTTACAATGCATCCCTATCAGAACAGTTCTGCTGAGAATACCGGATTTGTTTTGAATCTCAGGGACATAACGGAACAGGTGAGTCTTGAGAAAGCGATAGTTGATGTCGGTGAGAATGAGAGGAGAAGGATCGGCATGGAGTTGCATGACGGCCTGAGCCATGATCTCCTGGGAATTGCAATCCAGAGCAAGGTTCTGGCGGATAAGCTTGCAAAAGTATCACCGGAGCTGGCAGAAGAAGCATGTAAAATTGAAAAGGCAATCAACGGATCGATTAAGATGACACACAGTCTGGCGAAGGGTGTCTTCCCCGAATTCCTTGGCGAGGGAAGCATCAAGAACTTCTTTGAGAAGATTCAACGGGATTTCGAGAGCAAATTCACCATTCCCTTCTCACTTGAGGTAAACGATGATATCATGATAGAAAATATCATGGTATCGACGCATCTCTATTACATTGTCCAGGAGGCCTTACACAATGCTGCTCTCCACTCTCATGCGAGCCATATCGTGGTACGGATGTTTTCAGATAACGGGTATATGACCCTTATTGTTGAGGATGACGGGGTGGGATTTACACAAAAGGAGCATAAAAAAAGGAGAGGAATGGGGCTCGAAATAATGCGATTCAGGGCCCGGATACTCGGCGGCTCTTTCGGTGTTCAGCGTGCTCAAAAGGGAGGAACGGTGGTGATATGCCGATTTCCTGTTTTTAGCTGAACTGTTCCCTCACCCCGGAAGTATCTTCGGCCACGGGCCGCTTGAATTATCGCCACTGTACGGCGGCTTCCCTGCGCGGCGGAATCTTTCTGAACCGGTGTTTTGCGTAGCCCAGCGTCATGCAGCCATATACCCTGCTCCCCTCGGGAACGCCCAGCTCTGCACGTATCTCGGCCACATACTCGGCGGCGGCGACCATGTAGCCGTTTATGCAGTTGCCGAGCCCCAGCGCCTCGGCCATCAGCACCATCTGCAGGAGAGCATAGTGGCAGTTCGCCTGCGAGGAGATGCTCTCGGACGCGTGCACGACAATGAACATCGGCGCTCCGCGGATGACCCGGTCTTTCCCCTGCAGCGCGAGCTCATAATTCATGCGCATGCCCCGCAGATTCTTCTGAAGGGCGGGTGGTAATGGCTCCGGCGAGCTTTCAAGCATCTCGACGGTTTGTCCGAAGAACTCCGCTGCCATCCTTGCAACCTTTTTAACCGACACGGGATTCTGAACCACCGTGAACGCCACATCCTGGCTGTTATTGGCCGTGGGTGCATATCGTCCTGCCAGTAGCAGCTGCTCCACAACATCACGCGGCACCTCCCTGTCCAGATACACCCGGCAGCTTCGCCGGGACCGGAGAAAGTGCATCATGTCCTCCGGTGATATCTCTTTCCGCTCACCGATGATCTCGAACTCCATCGCATCGAGCTTTTCGTGTGTTATCGCATCCTCAGGGCAGATCGCAATGCAGTGGCCGCATTCTATACAGTGCTCCTCCTCTCTGACGGTAACCGTCTCATTCATAACGAAGAGATGTGCCGGGCAGGTCTCGACACATCTCCCGCACAGGATGCATTTTTCGGGATCGACTCTTATTGTACTCATAGTTCACTCACATAGTACTTTTATATCGTAAAGAAGCGAGCATTCGCATTCAATGAGAAGCTCACGGTGCTTCATGCGATTATAGAAAAGGGGGTAGTTGCTGTCAACCAACTGTTACCTATCGTCCTTTCATGAGAATATCCTGCTTCTATATCAGGCTTATTTCTCTTGACTTTTTGTTGAAGAGAGACACTAATAATGGGGAGGGGGTATCCGTCTCGCTGAAAAGAGGGGGAGGATGGGTAAAATGGAGAGAGACTGCATTGCTGTCTTTGATCTGGGGAAAACCAACCAGAAAATTCTCATTTACGACAACAGATTGAATCTGATTGATTCTTCCTATGAGGCATTTGATGACTATGAAGAGGATGGAGTGCAGTGCGAGGATGTCGCACAAATTGCGAAATGGCTGAAATCCACTCTCAAGGGAATGGCTCGACGCCATGGTATTGGGGCCATTTCGATCACCAGCCACGGCGCGGCATGTGTTTTTACTGATGAGAGGGGAGAGACAACAGTTCCGGTAGTCTCATATACCTTTGAACCGGGAGAGCAATTCCATCAGCAGTTTACCCGTGAATTCGGTAATGCGAAATCCTTGCAGAGAGAAACGGCGACACCGGATTATCCCGGGCTGGGTTGTCTGGGGAAGGGGATCTACTTCGCAAAACAGAAGTATGCTGGAGGTTTCGGAAGAACGCAGTCGATACTGAACCTCCCCCAGTATTACGGTTTTTTACTGACCGGGCAGAAGGGTTCGGAACCGACCTATTCGGGGTGTACTTCATTTCTGTGGGATTTCAATGCCATGGGATGGTCGAGCATGGTGGATAAGCTTGGCATTCGTGATAAGCTCCCGTCCAGAATATCCAGACCATGGGATGTCCTGGGTACGCTCTCAGCGGAGATTTCGGAAGAGACCGGTCTCCCGGAAAGCACACTGGTCACGCTCGGGATTCACGATTCGAATGCTGCTCTCCTCCCATATCTGATTCAGATGGAGGAGCCCTTCGTCTTGAATTCAACCGGGACTTTCTGTGTGGCGATGCATCCGACTGACAGGGTATATTTCAATGATGACGAACTGGGAAAGTTTGTCTTTTACAATATCGATGCCTTCAATCATCCGGTTAAAACGGCACTGTTTCTCGGAGGTATGGAGCACGATATCTATACCGGAGTATTATCGGGAATTCACGGGCAGCAGGCGCTCCCTGCATTTAACTCAGATCTCTACGAAAGCATCCTTACCGAGAGAAAGTTGTTTATTATTCCGGGTGGCGTGATCGGGGGCGGCATGTTTCCCAATTCCGAGGCTCGCGTCGTTGAGAAGGGTGAGAGTTACTCATTTGATGAAATCATGGGTGGTGGAAGGAGACCGGAATTCTTTAATGATTTTGAGCGTTCATATGCCGTTCTGAATCTCTCACTGGCGATAGAAACCCAGGTTGCCCTGAAGAGGATTAATCACGAGAGCGGTGAGGCCATCTTTACCGAGGGTGGATTCCGCAATAATGATTCCTATAATATTCTCCTTTCTGCGATGAATCCCGAATCAAAGATATTCCTGAGCAATCTGGATGAAGCAACGGCGTTCGGCGCCGCTCTACTGGGCAAATGCGCTCTGGAGCGAAAAACCCCGAACGATATGAAGGATCATTTCAAAATCGAAACTCAAGAGGTCGCTTATCAGAAATTATCGAGGATTGAAGATTATATCGAAACCTTCTTGCGGTATACTGAGAATTCAACGGCTGCCGGTTGAACGGATAGATTCTCATTGAGGCATGCTCTCCGATTGCTCATAATCGAAGCCTCTGACTGAGAGGTGGCTTCTGTTTGTGACCGGAAGCACCCCGATGCTCTTTGGGCAATAAACTTTTTTATTGTAAATCTGATGAGAGGAACTATGTTCGGCTATCCGGCAAAAGGAGAAATAAAGGGTATTTGTCCCTCTTAGATAAAAGAATCAAAAATCTCAGCGAGGTTTGAGAAAAAATCTATAAAAGGAGTATGTAATAATGAGATACGAAGAAGAACCAAGAGCACTTCCTGAGGGAATTGACATGGAAAACCATGTCATCGCTACCTATTACTCGGCATGGCCGGCTGATTGGAATATGGATCAGCTCTCGCCGGTTTTAGCAATTGAACAATCCACCGGTACCTTTGAGCCGATGCCGGGGGAGACGCCGGAGATACGGAGAGATCATCTTGCGAAGGTCATCGGTCTCTATGAAGTTCCCTATTATGAACACAGTATTGAGCCCGACATCGATGAGCGGCAGTACATAATACAGATTGCGTTTCCCGCAGTCAATATCGAGAATCAGCTTCCGATGCTGATGACCTCATGTGTGGGAAATATCAGCCTCGCCAAGCGGCTCAAGCTCCTGGATCTCCGCATGCCGAAAGCTATCCTCGATGGGTTCAAGGGGCCGAAATTCGGCATTGAGGGAGTCTACGAGCTCCTGGGAGTGGAGCTGGGTTCGCGGCCGCTTCTGAATAATATGATAAAGCCGTGCACAGGCTATACGGCAGAGGCGGGTGCTGAGCTCTTCTATCAGGCGGCACTCGGCGGTGCCGATGTCATCAAGGACGATGAACTCATAGGCGACATGAAGTTCAATCGGGTTGTTGACCGGGTAAAGTTATATATGGAGAAGGAGAAACAGGTATTTGATGAGACCGGCGAGCGCACCCTCTATGCCGTCAATGTAACGGACCGATTGCCGAAGATGTTAGAGAATGCCAAGCGGGCGGTGGATGCGGGGGCTAACTGTTTGATGGCCAATTATGTATCGGTGGGGCCTGAAGCGATGCGGGCACTGGCAGAAGATCCCGAGATACCTGTTCCCCTCCTTGCGCATCAGGATGTCGCCGGCGCCTATTTCATGTCTCCCCATAATGGGGTAGCGTCTCCATTGATGATGGGGAAAATCCCCCGATTAGCGGGTGCGGATATTATCGCATTTCCCTTTGCGCTGGGAGGAAAGGCTACCTACCTGCATGAGCGGTACTCTGCGGTAACCCGCGCTCTCACCTATCCATTCGGCAATCTGAAGCCGACCATGCCGATGCCCGGGGGAGGGCTAACGCCCGCTAATGTGCCGGAGGCCGTACAGGAGCATGGCATGAGCTTTGTGATAGGTGCCGGCGGTGGAATTCATGGCCATCCTCAGGGGCCCACAGCAGGTGCGAGAGCCTTTCGTCAGGCAATAGACGCCGTTCTAAAGGGCATACCGATTGATGAATATGCGAAAGAACACGAAGAGCTCTCCATTGCGCTGGGGAGATGGCAGAAGGTTACGGAATTCAAAACCGAGTAAAATCTTAAATACTATCAGCTCATGATAACCGTGTTAACGGAGGATGGACAGTGCATCTGCGGGAACGGGGAAGCCGCGGTTACCCCATCAATACTTTCGGTATTACGTTTTATTTTTTTCTCTATCAACCGCTTAGAGTGCTTCCAATTCCTTCAAGTTTCTGTCCATCCTCCGCTTTGCCCTACTGAATCATCATTTTGAAAAACTGATACAATTATCTCCACTGTCTGATTTTTTCAGAAATTTCATAAGCTACGTGTTGCACTTCAGTTTTGAATTCTGGATCCTTTTCAAAAAAACAGCCTTAAAAAACTTGACAGATACCCGTTCCCGCCTGTAATGTCGATTCGGGTTGCTAGCTCAATTGGCAGAGCACCTGACTCTTAATCAGTAGGTTCGGGGTTCGATTCCCCGGCAACCCACGGTTAACAAAGTTATGTCAGGCGGAAGCCATCCCGACTTTGGGGTGGCTTTTCTGCATTAATGGATACCGTTTCGGAGGTGCCTCATGACCGTCAAGATAATCGTGCTCATCGGCTATTTTATGATCGTTCTTATCATCGGTTTCATTGCCCGAACCCGATGGCAATCCTCGCCGGAGGCTTATTTTCTGGCTGATCGGAAGCTCGGTACCGTGGTGCTGGTGGGCACCATGGTGGCAACGAATTTCTCCGCTTTTACGGTTTTCGGAACATCCGGCGCCGGATACCGGGACGGCTATGCCTTTTTCCCCATCATGGGATTCGGCACCGGTTTTATGGCGCTGACTTTCTGGATTCTCGGTCGCCGGATCTGGCGGGTCGGGCGTGAATCGGGAGCGGTGACGCCGCCGGAGATGATCAAGGCTCAGTACCGGAGCCCTCTCCTCTCCTTTATTTTCTCGCTGGTTATGATTGTCTTCACCATCCCCTATCTGGCGCTGCAGCCCATGGCGGCCGGTTACGCACTTGAAGCGCTGATCGGTCTCCCCTATGTATACGGTTGTGTCCTGGTAACCGGGATTATCGTCCTCTATACTCTCAGAGGCGGTTTGCGGGCTGTTGCCTGGACGGATCTCTTTCAGGGCACGCTGATGGTTGTCCTGCTCGGCATCTCCCTCTATCTTGTTGCCGGTCATCACGGCGGTTTTGTCGCTTCGAATGCGAAGGTGATGTCGCTCAATGCCGATCTCTTCTCACGACCAGGTGGGCTGGGAAAGTACACCCTCGCCATCTGGTTCAGCTATATGGCGCTCTGGTTCTTCTGCGATCCCATGTTCCCGCAGCTCTTCCAGCGCTTCTTCACGGCGAGGAGCGAGCGAACCATCTCACGGCTGATGCTCATCTATCCGCTGATTTGCACCGTGGTATTTTTCATGCCCGTTGCCGTCGGAGTTCTGGGACGCCTTTCCTTTCCCGAGCTTGTCGGCAAGGACGCCGATCGCATACTGCCGATGGTGGTCACCCTCGTCTCCGGCGATGTTATGGCGGCGCTCGTTATGGCCTGCGGACTGGCTGCCCTCATGTCGACCATGGACTCGCAGCTCCTGACACTCAGCTCCATCTTCACGAGAGATATTATACCCCTCTTTTCCCGAAAGCAGTTGAAAGGGAATCTGGTGGGGAGGGCTTTCGTCATCATACTCAGCCTGACCGGTCTCGCGCTCGCCTATAAGCCGCCGGCGACCATACTGCAGATTGCAACGCAGACCTTCACCGGTCTGGCCGTGCTCTTTCCGACGGTTATCTTTTCTCTCTACGCCCGTCGCGTATGGGCGCTTCCCGCAATTCTCTCCATTTGCTGCGGTGAGCTGATGGTCGTCCTCTACTACTTCGGGCTTCTCCCCGCAGGAGGCTTCCTGCCGGTCATTCCGATTATGATAGTGGCCTTTGCTGTTTACATTCTCATGCACGGAGTGCTCCTGTGGCGCGAGGGGGAATTGACACTCGCAATTCCGCGGTGGCTGAGGAATCCCTATACGTATCTGTTCCTCGGGATCTTTCTCCTCTCCCTCGACTTCTGGGCCTGGGGAACGACCCGTCCGCAGTGGGCGGGCATCCCACTCTGGCTCGGATATTTCGTGCTCCTCTCGGCTGCGCAGACCATCTTTATGGCATTCATGGTACGGCGAGAGGCTCCCGGTGACGAATAAGCACGATTGAAACAGTTTGATACATGCGGTGCATACGATGAGCATTTTCTTTGCCGGTGTTGAAGAAAGAATCGTCGCTGTGTTCTCTGCTTTATCATATCAGGAGGTACCTGACAAAGATGAAGGTTTTGTAATTTAATATTTAACGATCAGCACCGCGAATATTCGCTGATTAATTTCTTTACATATTAATCAAGAGCATGCTATTATGCTTCACTGTTGATCCGGATGTATCGATTCTCAAACAGGTTACAATATTCATTCAATACGATAAGGAGCACTCATCCGCTGCAGTCGGGTAAGTGCTCGAATTCATGTATATAATAATTTTCAGTTTATGCAATCGCTCGGCCCGTTGATAACGAGCGGCTTATAAAGTGGGGAGCTATTATGGAAAAAAAGGGTATAACCAGAAAGAGATTTCTGGAGAAAACAGCGAAGACAGCGGCGGTTGTCGCCGCCTCGAGTGCGGTACCCGGGCTTATTACCGGTTGTAAGAAGTCCGAAGCAGAATTTGATGTCATCATCAGGGGAGGCACGGTCTACGACGGCTCACTTTCAGAGCCGCAGGTCGTTGATATCGGCATCAAGGGTGACAAAATTACAGCCATCGGTAAGATTGAGAAAGAGGCGGCGAGGACAATCGATGCGGTGGGGCTTATCGTCACCCCCGGATTCATCGACGTCCATACCCACTGCGATCTCACCTTCGAGCGGCTGGGGATGAAGCGGCTCCTCGCCTATGTGTTCCCGAGCTTCAAGGGGAACTACAACTATCTCTACCAGGGAGTCACCACCGTGGTCACCGGGAACTGCGGCTACGGGTATACTGACCTGAACCGGTGGTTCGACATACATGAATCGGTCGGTTTCGGCAGCAATGTGTATCATCATATCCCGCACAGTGCTCTCAGGCTCGAGCTCTTCGGCGAAAAGCAGCCGGAGAAGCTCAGCACGGAGCAGCTTGAAGCCTTCAAGAGAAGGGTCGCCGAGGAGATGGAGAAGGGTGCGATTGGTTTTTCAACACGTCTCGATGCGCCGCCCGGCTCGCTGACGGTAACAGAGGAGCTGATTGAGATTGCAAAGGTGGTACAGAAATACGGCGGCCTCTATGCGACGCATATGCGTGATGAGTCGGGCAAGATTTACGATGATGGCAGCTATGGCGTGCTCAGATCGATAGAAGAGGCCGTTGAGATAGGAAGGGAATCAGGGATCCCGGTTCAGATATCGCATATTAAAATTGATAGTCCCATTAACAACCTCAAGGCATCGAGACTGCTTACGCTCATCGAAGATGCTCGAAAAGAGGGGCTCAACGTGACTGCTGATCAGTACCCCTACAATGCGGGATCAACATTCATAACTGCAGTAGTTCCGAACAGATATGTTGATGACTCCGGGATAAAGAAAGAGTACAGAAATGCAGAGGGGAAGAAGGAGGTTATCAGGGCAATACATGAAGAGACCTTCTCTCATATGGGCCCGGAGAAGACCCTTGTTGTCTGGAATCCAGCGAATGAGGATCTCGAAGGGAAGAATCTCAAAGAGATAGCTGAGATGCGGGGGAAGGACCCTGCTGAATGCCTCTTTGAGCTCTCCTGTGAAGAGAAGCTCCCCGCAGGCGTCTTCTTCAGCCAGGATATGAGCATTGTGCGGGATCTCATGCCGCACGACTATGTCTTCACCATATCCGACGGCTGGACCATTCCCAAGGATATGATGAAGCCGCACCCGCGGCTCTACGGAACCTTCCCGAAGAAACTGAGACAGTTCGTTCTCGAGGAGAAGCTCATGTCGCTCAAGGCGGCGATACGCTCCATGACGTCGCTCCCCGCCGAGAAGTTCAAGATGGAGGGGCGGGGCAGGATTGTCGAGGGGAATTTCGCCGACATCACGGTCTTTGACCCCAAGACTATTGCCGATAAGGCCACCTACACGGATCCCCATCGGTACGCCGAAGGGATAGAGTATGTTCTGGTGAACGGAGTAATCGGGATCGATGGCGGAAAGGCGACCGGCGACAGAGGCGGACGGCCGATTCGGCGGACATAATTCTCTTTCCTTCTTACTTGAGGACAGCATTTCTGTTCCCGGGGAGAACATCAGGCGCTTACAGTCGCGGGAGCTCTTCCCGTGGCTCAATCCGAATCGCCAGCCGGTTGACGAAGTGTTTCAGGAACTTTCACTCCGGATGCACGATAGCGAAGAAACCAAAGAGCGGCTCGCACCTTTTGCCCTCTTATCGTGTCTCTCTTCGAGGATCTCCATGAGAAACCGACCGATGAACATGATCGTAGGGGTATTCTCGATGATTCGCCGGTGAGGCTCAACACCTTGATGGGGCCGATGCCTTCTCTGATGCGTATGCCGTGATTACGTATTCTCCGCTGATTCTTCATTCTGCCTGATCTTAACCTGAAACCCGCTCACCTTCGAATCATCCTGGCATTGTATCACAATACACTGTCGATGCTGAATTCGCAACTGTGATAGCACTGTCAGCCTGCTATGTGTTGCACGTCAGTTTTGAATTCGGGTATTTTATTGTGTTGGGGGGGCACATTTTACTTGACTTCTCAATCACATTATCATAAATGACAAAAAGTGGAAAGGGCAGTTTCGATTCACTTTCACAGTTGAAAATAATCGAAGCGTTCCGTGTGCCTGCCGAAATGAGCATTCCGCTACGTCTCTGTGTCGAATTATTGTAAATTTCTCTTGAAATTTATCTCTGTTCGATGCAGATTTGTTAAAGAAGCGAGCGTGGCGGAATTGGTAGACGCGCCAGATTTAGGATCTGGTGCCGAAAGGCGTGGGGGTTCAAGTCCCTTCGCTCGCAGATAAGCGGGAATAACTCAGCGGTAGAGTGCAACCTTGCCAAGGTTGAAGTCGCGGGTTCAAATCCCGTTTCCCGCTCATAACTATCATTTATTCTGAAAAAGGCACGGAGTACCGTGCTTTTGTTGTTCAATATGATGACCTGGAGAGATACCGTGCAGGTTACTGAAAACAAATTGGAAAATGCAACCGTCGAGCTCAATATTGAGGTTCCCGTGAACACCGTTGAGCTTGAGTATAAGTCTGTTTTTAATGAGATTCAGAAGAATGCCCGAATTGCCGGTTTTCGTAAGGGGAAAGTTCCTCTCCAGATAATTGAGCAGAAGTTCATTGAGAAAGCCGACTATGAAGTCACCGAGAATCTGTTGCGCTCGGTGTACGTTGATGTGATCACCGAAAAGAAATTAACACCCATAAATAATCCCGACTTCGATTTTGATAAAATCGAGCGGGGGAAGCCTTTTTCCTTTACCGTACGCTTTGAGATAGCGCCGACGGTCGATCTCGGCGAGTATAAGGATTTGCCGGTGGAGCAGAAGCGGTGCGAAATTAAGGATAAGGATATCGACAGGGAGATCGAATCACTCAGAGAACAGCATGCCGATATCTCCAAAAAGGAGGGAGATACCGTTGTTGACAATGGCGATCTCGTAAAGATTAAAATCAAGCGAATTGACAATATGGATCCCAGCGAAATTGAGAAAACGGCTTATAAGGATTATACGATAATTGCCGGCAAGAGCAATGAGGATTATACTTTTGATAAATACATTATTGGCATGAAGGAGGGCGAGGAGAAGGAGGTTGAGATAAGATATCCCCGCAAGTATGAGGTGAGCGATCTTGCCGGGCAGAAGGCCTCCTATCTGATCAGGATTGAGGAAATCAGCACGATGACTCTCCCGGAACTCGATGATGAGTTTGCAAAGGATCTGGGAGAGCATTCGTCTTTGGGAGAGCTCAGGGAGAGCATCAGGAAGAACCTTCAGGATTATGTCGATAACCGGATAAACCATGAGGCAAAGACGGAGTTATTGAAAAAGGTAGTGGAGAAGAGCTCCTTCGATATTCCCGAGACGATGGTCAGAAACGAAATGGAGTCATCTTTTCAGCGCTTTCAGCAAAGGATCGGTTTTGCTGCTCGGGACATTAACGAGTTTACGTCTGCGCTGGGTGTTAATGCCGATGAATTCCTGGCCACCCTGAGAACAGATGCTCTGGAGAGCATTAAATCGATGCTCGTTCTCAGCGAGATAGCCCGACAGGAGAAGCTCGAAGTGGATCAGCAGAGATACCGTGAGGTTCTCGAGGGATTTGCCAAGGAGAATAACAAAACAGTTGAGGAGGTAGAGAACATCATCGAGGAAAACAACTCGAAGAGCGGTATCGAATCGGAGCTGCTCGTGCAACAGGCATTGAATCTGGTATATGACAGGGCACAGGTGAAGCGGGGGAAAGTGATGAGTTATGAGGAATTTATGAAAAAAGAATAGGAGCGGTGAGTTTATTATGTGAAGGTTTCCTCCCTTTTAATTGAAAAGTCATCGGGCTGCGGTATCTATATAAATATAGTGATCAAATGTTTACCTGAACGGTAAACATTTTTTCTAAAAGGTTGACTGTAACGAATCGAGTTTTGCCGAAACTAATTGTATAAAGGGGAAAGAAAATCAGAAAATTGCTATACAGAATCACTGGATGTACTAGGGTATGATCGCTCCTTCTCTTTCATGTTGATTTATGTATAGGAGATGGAATGAGATGACCGGTACTTCCGTTGTGTTAAAAGGTCTTGATTTTCCCCCATTTTATGTATATATCATAAATAGATAGGAGTAGAGAAGTATGAGCTTGGTACCCATTGTTGTTGAACAGACCAGTCGTGGCGAGAGAGCCTACGACATTTACTCGCGTTTGTTAAAGGATAGAATCGTCTTTTTGGGAGAACCCATCGAGGATCACGTTTCCAGTCTTGTTATTGCCCAGATGCTCTTTCTCGAGGCTGAAGATCCCGATAAGGATATCTTTCTCTATATCAATTCACCGGGGGGAGTTGTTACCGCCGGTCTTGCAATCTACGATACCATGCAGTACATAAAACCTGATGTCGCCACCATCTGTATCGGTCAGGCGGCTTCTATGGGTTCGCTGCTGCTCTCCGCCGGAGCAAAGGGGAAGCGTTCCGCGCTGCCCAATGCGAGAATCCTCATACACCAGCCCATGGGAGGGTTCCAGGGACAGGCATCGGATATTGAGATTCACGCGAAGGAGATAATAAAAATTAAGAAGCGGCTCAATGAGATCTATGCAAAGCATACCGGCCAGAAAATTGACAAGATAGAGGTTGATGTTGACAGGGATTATTTCATGGACGCGGATGAAGCACAGAAATACGGCATTATCGACAAAGTGATAGAGAAGAAGTAATGGGAGGTTATTATGGCATCTAAAAAAAAGAACGATGAAGAAAAACTGTTTTGCTCATTCTGCGGGAAGAGCCAGGATATGGTCAAGAAACTGGTTGCAGGTCCCGGAGTGTACATATGCGATGAATGTATTGAGCTTTGCAATGAGATAGTATCGGATGATTGGGACACGAGCACCCTTGACAGGAATCTCAAGGATCTGCCGAAGCCGGTTGAAATAAAAAATATTCTGGATCAATTCGTCATCGGCCAGGATCACGCGAAGAAGATACTTTCAGTTGCTGTCTATAACCATTACAAGCGCGTCGCGACAAATTTCAATCTGAAGAAGGATGATGTTGAACTCGAGAAGAGCAATATCGTTCTCATCGGTCCGACCGGTTCAGGGAAAACGCTCCTCGCACAGACACTTGCACGCATATTGAAAGTCCCCTTCGCGATCGCCGATGCGACATCCCTTACCGAGGCAGGATACGTCGGCGAGGACGTGGAGAACATTCTCCTGCGCCTTATTCACAATGCAGAAGGTGATATCAAACGCGCCGAGCTGGGAATTGTATATCTTGATGAGATAGATAAGATCTCGAAGAAGTCCGATAACCCCTCAATTACGCGTGATGTTTCCGGCGAAGGCGTTCAACAGGCGCTCCTCAAGATCGTCGAGGGAACGGTTGCCAATGTACCGCCACAGGGTGGGAGAAAACATCCGCATCAGGAGTTTATTGCTATCAACACCAAAAATATTCTCTTCATCTGCGGCGGGGCCTTTGTCGGCCTGGATAGAATTGTTCAGAAGCGAATCGGGAATAAGACAATGGGTTTCGGTGCTGACATTCAGTCGGTCAAGGAGGTTAAGACATCCACTATACTGAATGAATTGCATCCGGACGATCTCATCAAATATGGCCTCATCCCCGAATTTGTCGGTCGACTCCCCATCATCGCGACCCTTGAGGAGCTGGACAAGGATGCTCTCAAGAGAATTTTAACTGAGCCGAACAATGCGCTGGTCAAACAGTATAAGAAGATATTTTCCTTCGACGATGTTGAGCTTGAATTCTCGGATGCATCGGTGGAGGAGATTGCGAACATTGCTATCAAACGAGAATCCGGAGCGCGGGGTTTGCGAGCAGTTCTGGAGAAGATTATGCTTGATCTGATGTACGAGATACCGTCCGAGAAGGGAATCGTAAAGGTAAAAATTTCAAAAAATGCCGTTCTGGGAAAGGAGAACCCGGAAATAATTTATGAAGATAAAGAGAAGAGCGCTTAATTAATAGGTGAGAAGTATATTTTCTTTCACTCTTTCTGTGCAGCGATGATACATAATTATGGAGGCGAGTTGCGGGGTGAGAGCTGTTGAGAGGATAGAACGCAATCCGAACAACAACAGAGGCACCCCACGAGATAGCAGGGAATATAAAAGATCATATTTCCAAGAGAAGACGTGAAAGGATAAACAAGTTGTTACGAGGATAGTATGAAGAAGAAAATTGACTTTACCAAGAGATATCCCCTTCTCCCATTGAGAGATGTTGTTGTTTTTCCGCATATGGTTATTCCCCTGTTTGTCGGGAGGGAAAAATCAATCCATGCGCTTGATACTGCAATGAAGAGCGATCGTTTCATCATTCTTGCCACACAAACGGATGCCCAGATTTCTGTTCCCAAGAAAGAAGATATATACGAAGTTGGCACTCTCTCGGAAATTCTGCAGCTCTTGAAATTGCCCGATGGCACGATAAAGGTTCTCGTTGAAGGTATGGAGCGTGCGTATATCTCCGAAATTGATGATACAACGGAAGGCTACTATGAAACGAGCATACGGAATATCGATCGAACCGTAGAAATTGACGCTGAAACAACAGCGCTCAAGAAAACAATTATAGATGCCTTTGAGAAATATATCAAGTTGAACAAGAAGGTTCCTCAGGAAGCACTGACAACCGTTAATAACATAGAAGATCCATCGCACCTCGCCGATGTAATTGCATCTCATGTGAGCATGCGTATCGAATACAAACAGACCCTCCTCGAGATCGGAAACCCAAAGGAGCGACTGGAAAAGCTCATTGAGCTCATCAACGGCGAGATTGAGGTGATGTACGTCGAGAAGAAAATCCAGGGCAAAGTGCGGAAGCAGATGGAGAAGACCCAGAAGGATTACTATCTGAACGAGCAGATGAAGGTAATCAAGAAGGAGCTGGGCCATGGTGATGATGATATCGATGAGATAGAAGAGTTGAAGAAATCGATTGAAGAAGCAAAGATGAGCAAGGAGGCAAAAAGCAAAGCGCTGAAGGAGCTCAGACGATTGGAAAAGATGCCTCCAATGTCAGCCGAATCGGCAGTGGTGAGAAATTATATTGAATGGCTCCGCGATATTCCCTGGAATACGAGAACACGGGATAAGAAGGACATTGATCACGCGAAGCTGATCCTTGATGAAGATCACTATGCACTGGACGATGTAAAGGAACGTATTATTGAGTTTATCGCAGTAAGGCAGCTGTCAAAAAAGCTGCGCGGTCCCATTCTCTGTTTTGTCGGTCCGCCGGGTGTCGGGAAAACCTCTCTGGGACGATCTGTTGCCCGTGCACTAGGAAAACGGTTTGTGCGAATGTCGCTCGGTGGCGTGCGTGACGAGGCTGAAATCAGAGGTCACCGAAGAACCTATGTTGGCGCGCTCCCGGGAAGAATCATCCAGATGATCAAAAAAGCCGGTAGCGTGAATCCGGTCTTCCTGCTCGACGAGGTCGACAAGATGTCAATGGACTTCCGGGGAGATCCCTCATCGGCGCTTCTGGAGGTGCTCGATCCCGAACAGAATAACTCCTTCGTCGATCACTATCTTGAAGTGACCTATGATCTCTCCGAGGTGCTGTTTATTACCACTGCAAATGTTCAGCATAAAATTCCCCTGCCGCTGCAGGATAGAATGGAAATCATTGAAATCACCAGCTATACCGAGCCTGAGAAATTGAACATCGGTATCCGCTTTCTGGTACCGAAGCAGGTTGAGATCAATGGCCTGAAGATGAGCAATATCGGGTATTCCGAGGATATGATGCTCTATACGATTCGACATTATACGCGTGAATCGGGAGTGCGAAGTCTTGAACGGGTCATCGCCAAAGTGTGCAGAAAAGTGGCCCGAGAGGTGGTCAAGCAGGGTAAGGATTACAAGAGAGTCATTACGGAGGATATACTCCATAAGTATCTGGGACCCATAAAGTTTAAGTATGGGCTTAAAGAAAATAAGAGTGAGGTCGGTCTTGCCAACGGGCTCGCCTGGACTGAGATCGGCGGCGACATACTGCAGATTGAGGCTTCAATGATAAAGGGGAAGGGTAATCTCATATTGACGGGACAGCTGGGAGAGGTTATGCAGGAGTCGGCACAGGCTGCATTTACCTATATCAGAGCAAATCAGCAGTTCTTTAACGTCAGGGAAGACCTTATCAAGAGCTTTGATGTGCATCTGCACGTTCCCGAGGGAGCAATCCCCAAAGATGGTCCATCAGCTGGCATTACCATGGCAGTGGTCATTGCCTCGCTCTTATCGAATATACCGGTTCGATGTGATATGGCCATGACGGGAGAAATAACGCTTCGCGGGAAGGTGTTGCAGATCGGCGGCCTGAAAGAGAAAATACTGGCCGCCGACAGGGGAGATATCAAGCACGTTATCATCCCGGAAGAAAACGAGAAGGATCTGGAGAAGATACCCGAGTATGTAAAAAACAGAATGGTCTTCCACTCCGTAAGCAAGATGGAGGAGGTTCTCTTCCTCGCGCTGGAAAGCCCTGACAGGTTCTTCAAGGATCAGGCAAAGACGAAAATGCTCTATGATCAGTGGAAGGAGACGCTGTATGAGCGGGAAGAGAGTATCGAGAGCACTCCCGAAATTGATTCCGAGAAGCATATACGGATGTAAGCACGTATAATCATCCTCACCATCCGACTCGATTCGCTTATTCCTTGACGAAATGGAGAATCATTCTATTTGATGTTTCGCGATACGGCTCCCGGAGGGAGTTGGCATAGACATTTCTGATGGAAAAGCCGCTCTCACGGATGAACCCTTCTATTTCCTCTCGTTGAAATGCCCGCATGATATGTTTGTCGAGCACTTTTTCCTGGAAACCATCGGTACTGACCGTATAGCGGTAATTCACCTTAACGATTGTCTTCTTTCCGTCTATAAGGGAAAATCCTCGTTCCCGGTCGATAACGACACCCTGGAATTTCGTTGTTGAGATATGTCCGAGAGGCTTCTCCTGTATCTTGCCTATGGGAATTGCATTCCATACTTCGAACAATCCGATACCCCCCGGTTTCATCGCTTTCCAGCTGTTCCAGAGGACCCTGACAATAGTCTCATCCTCGATAATATAATTAAATGTTCCAAAGAGTGATATTATTATATCAAAATCCTCAAAGTAGTCGAACGTGGCGATATCGCCTTCAAGAAAAATCCCCGAATGGGGAAATCTCATCTGCGCAATTCTGAGCATATCACGGCTCTTGTCAATACCGGTACACCTGAAGCCGAGCTGTTGCAATTGATTCATGTGTTCACCGGTCCCGCAACCGAGATCGAGGAGAGTCGGATTCCTCTTCCCTCCGAGAAGTTCCTTTATCAGGAGAATATCATCCGCAATGTCACGATGCTTATTCTCGATGGCGTAATAGTATTCGGCGAGTTGATGGTAGAGTTTCATCCTCTTAGATGGAAAGCCAGGGGAATTGTTCCTGAATTATCTCCGTTATCCTGCTCTCAATGTTGTGGGTCAGTTCCATTTGCATTAATTCATCAACAAGCTCCTCACAGGCAGTGGTGGTAACCGATCGTATGATTCTCTTGACCTGATACATATATGCTGAGCTCATTGAGAAATGCCTGAAGCCGAGCCCGATGAGGAGCATGGTGTATTTCGGTTCACCGGCCATTTCACCACAAATGGAAATTGGCGTGGAGCACTCCTCAGCTATGGCAACAATCTGCTTCAGGAATCGCAGCACCGAGAGATTCACCGGATTGTACAGATAAGCGATTCGCTCACTGATGCGGTCCACGGCGAGAACATACTGAACGAGATCGTTGGTGCCCACGGAGAAGAAATCGGAATGTCGCGCGAGAATATCGGCATTGATAACTGCTGAGGGGACCTCTATCATAATTCCGATTGGAATCTTTTCATCGAAGGGTATCCCTTCTTTCCGGAGATCCTCCATCGTCTGGTGGATAATATCCTTCGATCTGATAATCTCTTCAACGGTTGACACAAAGGGAAACATGATCTGCACGGTACCGAAACGGCTTGCCCGCAGTATCGCACGTATCTGCGTTCTGAAGAGGGGTTCGTTTTCAAGGCTGAATCGTATTGCACGTGAGCCGAGGAAAGGATTTCGCTCCTTGTAATCGTTGGTATACGAATATATCTTATCGCCACCGACGTCGAGTGTCCGTATAGTCACCGGCAGCGGATCGAAAAATTCCACTACCTTTCGATACTCATTGAATTGTGTTTCTTCATCGGGGAGCGATTGGCCAAGGAACAGGAACTCGGTTCTGAAGAGCCCGATCCCCTGCGCCCCGTGGTCCTTAATCACTTTCATCTCGTCAGGTATTTCGATATTGCCGTAAATGAAGATGTCCGTGTCATCC
>Ga0180433_10000758_pt1 | contig 54775 bp, 50 predicted proteins | sample SS_ome_8_FD_132980 | JGI IMG/M metagenome (GOLD analysis project Ga0180433, IMG submission 132980) | Hypersaline lake sediment archaeal communities from the Salton Sea, California, USA - SS_1_D_1 metaG | ecosystem: Environmental > Aquatic > Non-marine Saline and Alkaline > Hypersaline >...
CAATCACATTGTTCAGGACATATTAACGGTGCAGATCTTAAAAGCATGATAAAAACAATTAATCCTAAAAAACTATATCCGATTCATACAGAAAAACCACATTTGTTTAAAAAATTAGATACAGATACATATATTGTAAAAGAGGGGGAAAAATATAATATATGATATCTTTTTGTAGGAAAATATAACAAATTAGAGGTTTTTTAGTACATATTATAAGGAAAAATGTATATACCTCATTGTTATAAAACAGTAAGAAAAAGGGGTTTATCAAATTTGAGAGGTTAATAAATGTCAGATATTTATAATTATCAGAAGAAAAAGGATGAGCAAACTATGATAAAAACAGATACAGGTAAACGGAAAAAAGAACAATTCATTGAAAATTTAAGAGAAGGAGATATTTTAAATGATTTTTTTGCAGTAAAAATAAAAAATCCACCCCGGCCGTATAAGAGAGGTACATGGTTTAATATTATTGCCACTGATAAAACAGGTGAAATAAATGTAAAATTCTGGGGCGGAGAAAACAAGGATCGCGTAAAAAGATTATATGATAGCTTCAAAGTAGGCGATGTAATACAGGTTCGTCAGGGTAATGTAGAGATATATGAGGATAAACCACAGGTTTCAATCAGCGAAAAAGTAGGCGGTATCAGAAGATGTAGTCCTGATGAATATGATGTAGAAGATTTTCTTCCAGCACTTGAAAAAGATTATATAAAAAAACTTTTAGAAGAAATTAAAAAAAATATTAAAACAATTAAAAATGAGCAGTTGAAAAGATTACTTGATGCGTTTTTTGATGACTCTGAGTTTGTAAAAAACTTTTCAACAAGTCCCTCTGCAATAACTCATCATCATAATTATGTAGGTGGAAACCTAGAGCATACAGTTGGTGTCGTGCGCCTATGTGATAACATTTGTAAGATGTATGAGGGTATAGATCGAGATATGGTAATCACTGGTGCAATACTTCATGATATAGGAAAACTTAAGGAATACGGGATTCGTGCTGCAATCGATAAAACAGATGAGGGAAATTTCATAGGACATATTGTTATTGGAGATCGTTGGGTTCGTGAGAAAATAAAAGAAATTAGAAAAAAAGATGATAGTTTTGATTCTGAGCTGGAAAATAAAATATGTCATATTCTCCTAAGCCATCATGGAAAATATGAGTTTGGAAGCCCGCGTATGCCAAAAACAATTGAAGCAATGGTAGTACACCAAGCTGATATGATGGATTCTCAGGTTAAAAATTTCGTACAAAATATTGATGATTATCGTAAAAACAGTGAAGAGGACTGGGCATTTATTTGGGATTCTGATGTTGGTATGAAAAGAGCAATGTATGTTGCTGACGAATAATATAAATAAAATTTCTCTGTAGTATTTATATATTTCAATAAAAACTATTTTATGGTAGTTGTACATATTGATAATACTTTAGGGGGTTAACATGAGAAAAAAAATTTTGATATCTATATTGATTGTACTACTTATGCTATTTAGCAGCACAGCATATTCTAAGATAATAGAAAAAGAAAAACTTGAGGATTTTGATCCGTTAGTTGATACAACTGTAACTGTTGAGATTAAACAAATTCGTTTTTTAGAAGAAAAGGGTTTAGGACCTGGTTCAAAAGCTATTACACACTCCTGGTTTAATTTTCTTCCAGAATTTTTACAAAATTTGTTATCAAAAAGAAATGAAATACAAACAGTTAACGCAAACACAAACCCAAGTCTTTATGTTGAAATATACATTAATGATAATAAATTTACAAGTGATATATGGGAGGACAAAAAATATATTTATGACATTTCATGGGATGCCACACTTGATGTGCCTGATGACGAGGAATTCGTTGACATCAAAATTCAATTATGGGATGATTTGTCAAACACATTATTTGACATAAGTGGTGATTCCGGAACTTCAGAAGACGGTCACGATGCAGAGTTAGAATATAGTATTAAAACAGGTCGCTGGACTGGAGATGATGAATTATCTGATAAAAGCGGGTATGGTCGTCTATGTGGCTGTGATGATGGCACAATATATACAAAAGATCAAGACTCTGAACTCTGGTTTAATATCTATCAAAATGACTATGATGAGGATGGTATTCCTTATTGGACAGAAGTAAATGAATATGGAACTGATCCTGAATCAAAAAATTCAGGTGATCCAGATGGTGATGGAATACCTGTAAGTTGGGAATGGAAATGGGGATACAATCCGTTCAGCTCAGAAAACCATGATATACTTGATTCCGATGGAGATAGTATAAACAACTTTGAAGAATACCTAACATCAGAAGTGTTTTCAGATCCGTTCAGAAAAGATGTTTTTATAGAACTAGATATTATGGAAGAAGGACCTGAAGGGCAAGTAACAAGATTTCCATTAAGTGCAAAAGAACTTATGACAACTTCTTTTAACAGGCAAAATATTCTTCTAAATATAGACTATAATACCATGGGTGGTACAGATATTATTCCATTTGCACATAAAATTGGATACCGGGATTTGAATGATATTTATAGAGATTACTTCCTGCATAATAATCAAAGTAACTGGCGAAGAGGGGTTTTTCATTATGGGCTGGTTGTTTATAGTACAGAGGGACCCGCAGGATATATGTATCGTCCAAATGCTTTTCAAATATCAAGTAGTGGACATGAATTAATAATAAATGAAGAAGGGATTGATGAAGATATTGTTTATGGTAGTGCCTATATGCATGAGTTAGGTCATACTTTTGACTTCTGGCCAATCCCGGGGCATGATAGAAACCAAGGACCAATTGAATGGTTAATCAATACAAGATATAGGAGTTGCATGAACTACTGTTGGATGTACGAATTTGTAGATTACTCAGATGGAACACATGGTGGTGTTGATATCGACGACTGGGAAAGAATAGATTATTCTGCCTTTGAAAGAGAATGGTAGAAAGTTTATTTTTTTATATTCTATATCTTTACTATCCTGTTATAAACAACTGATAATAACTTGTATAGATCATTAACATATTTTTCAAATAGATTTTGTAAGATATTTATCCTTAACTTGGGCATTGAAACAGTTAGAGGATCTGACCATTCGCTCTCATGTCCATCGGAAAGGTCCCCATCATTGTTAGGATCATCCTTTGCTTTTACTTTTATAGCATACGTCCCCTTTTCATCCCAGACATGAGTTGCATTTACTGTTTCACCACTATAATGTGGACCAAGCCACTCACTTTCTGAATTTCCCCAACTCCATTTATAGTATATTACATCATCCTGCGGATCAGTTGTTACAGTTTCATAATTATATGGAACGCTGAATTTACCATTGATTGTTCCTTTCGGCGTTTGAGGCTTATACGGCGCCTCTGACCCTTGAACACCGATTAAGCTTGCAAGTGTCGCAACAATTAATTTAGTATTTTTTGTTGCATATCCAAGATTCATATGCTCAATCGTATCTTCTGGTGAGTGATAATAGTCGTTAAAATTATATTCAGCATAAAAAATTGCATCGTATCCTGCTTCCCAGAAATAATAGTGATCGCTACCCCAGGAATATCCACTAGGTATAACATTTAGAGCAATTAGGTTATTATATGTGTCTGAAACATCTATTGTATAATCTACCAACCATTGAGAATCATCATTATGATATATTTTTAAATTATTTTCATCTTCTTCGGTCTCGGCATAGCCTATCATATCTACATTTAAAACCGCAATAATATTTTCTTCATCTTCCAGGGCTTCTGTTACATAATAATAACTTCCCAAAAGTCCTTGCTCCTCACCTGAAAAAGTTACAAAACGAATGGTATTAATAGGATTATAATTGCTTAATACCTTTGCGGCTGACAATACTGCTGCAACTCCTGAGCCATCATCATCTGCACCAGGACTACCTGGAACACTATCATAATGAGCACAAATGATATATATCTCATCACTTGCACTATCTGTGCCATAAATTGTCGCTTCAATATTTGTGCTACCTTGATCAGACCACTCTTGATATCTTGTTTCAAGACCCATATCTACAAATTCATTGTATATATAGTCAGCTGAATCAAAACATGCTTCAGTATCAGTAACTCGTGGCCCGAAAGAAGTTAATTCTTCAAGAAAACCCAAAAATAAATCCTCATCTATTTGTTGAATTATTGATATAATGTTATCTTGTGTCGAAACTTTTGTTACCGTTTTTTTATGAGTTTGAGCTGTTTTTGTAAGGGCAGGTTTTTGGGGTAGAGTATCCCCATTCATATCTCCTGGTATTGGATATGATGGTTGATCTTCATAATCTTTTTTTTCTATTTTTATACCAACTGCGCTGAATGTGCTTGCAACTACAAGAACCATACAAAAAATAATTACAAAATTTTTACTTTTCATGTAAACCACTCACTTAACATATGTTAATAAGAATGCTTTACCTTTATTTTAACTTTTTTCTAAAAAATTAACTTTTTCAAACTTTAATTTAGATTTTAGGTTTTACAATTAATCTACAGATGCTGATTAAATATCTTATTTTGAATAATCGACCTATTCTCGATTTTTATTATCAAAACAAATAAGAAATTCCACTAACAGATTTCATCTTAAAAATTTTTGAATGAACAATTAAATTATTTTTTCATAAAATTTTTTATCTCTTTTATTAAATCATTTGATTCTTCAAGATCTTTAATATAACGTTTAAATCTGATTGCCCTACGATCAAGAATCACCGCTACACCACGATCTTTTTCATCACGAATCAGTCTACCGATAGATTGCAAAAGTTTTCTTGCGGTAGGAGCCTCAACAGTATACTCCCATCCTTTATTGAATTTTAAATCATAATACCTGCGAAGACCTCTCTGCCGAGCAGTAGGTTTAGGATATGGAATACCTATGATTACTGCTAATTCAAGCTCCTCTGCAGGAAAATCCATACCTTCACTTATTCTTCCACCCATCACACTAAAAAGAGCAGCACTATCATTACTATCATTAGCATGCTCCTTAAAATCAGAAACCAGATCCATTAATGCTGATTGGGACATCTTTTGTTCTTCAAAATATACACATCTTTCAAGATTTGATAACTCACCATTAATACGGAACGTAGACATAACATTAAAACTAGGGAAAAAAACCATGGTATTATGAGGAAAAAAGTTACATATATCCTTTACATAATTTACCATCCGATTCATTATCCTATCATCTTTTAAAATTTCAGAATATTTTGTTGTGACATCTTTTACAAAAAACACTTTACGATTATTTTTCGGAAAAGCTGAAGGATAAGAAACAAGCTCAGTTAAATCTGAAAGACCCATTGAATCTCTATACTCCTCAAGAGGCTCAAGAGTTCCACTCATATGAATAGAGGCATGAAAATCACGAATTATCTTTGCTCCAACAGATGGATCTAAGCAATATGATTCAATACGAGGGTTTTTACCCTGCTTTGCATCAACAACTAGTTTTGCATATTGATCCATTTCAAGATTTATCCAAAAATCTAGAAACATTCCTAGTTTATGAAGATATGATCTAGGTAGTTTTCCTTCTTTTTCTCTGTATTCCTGTATTTTTTCACCATATGCAATTAAATCTCCTATTATATCATGAAGAGATTTACTGGTTATACTAAATCTTGATAGTATTTCTGTTTCAAATTCATGGCTTGGGATAAATGCATCATTTTGTTTTACACTACCTTTTCGTATTCCATCTTCAAGTATGCAATATACATATGTATCTCTTAGATCCCGTAGAATTTCAACTAGTGTTTCACAAAAACTTTTTACTGTAAAGCGTCCATCAAGCATAGATGGATCACCATATTTTTCTGATTCTAAAATACAGTTATTAAGATTATACATGCTTAGTTCTGCTGAATAAAGATCTCTTATGTAATCAGGTAGATTATGAGCCTCATCAACAATAAGTATCATATCTTCTTCAGGACAGCTCATAGAATCAAAAAGCATATTACGAATCATTAAATCAAAAACATAGATGTATGGAACAACCACAACTTTTGAATCTCTGATTAATTGTTTATTCAGTTCATATGGACATATTTGTTTTTTAGAACAATAATCAATAAACTCTTCAGCAGTGGGAAGTTTTTCTTTAAACCAGTTTATGGCTTCTTCATTTTTCTTTTCATCCAAAAAACCATGATAGTAAAGACATCCTTTTTTCTGATTGTTTTTTGCTTTCTTTTTTTCCATTGAGCAATATCTTGATAGCTCCTCAGATGATCCAACAGAAAGATCAGGATTGTTTCTTGCAAGGATGCACATATTTGATCTTCCTTGCATTCCAACTCCAAACACTTTCTCTTTTAATTTCTTATTTTTGTTTCTTATCTCTCTTAATTCAATTATTACCTGCCTTTGTTGAGCATTTGTTCGAGTGGTATAGATAATTTTTTTATTATTTTCTATTGCAAAATCTAGCGCAGATGAAAGCGCGCATATGGTTTTACCTGAACCTGTTCCTGATTCAAATACTAGGTCTTTTCTTTCTTTTAATACTCTATTGATTGTGTGCATTATAGCTGTTTGATTCTTACGAGGCTTGTATGGAAAAAGATTCATTGTTTAAGAGGGTATGTTAAATCTATTAAAAAGAGTTAGTGGGGACATTATTTAAACTATTATAATCTATACAAAAAATGAAATGGTTCAAAAACCAATCAAACAAGTTAGAAAAAAACTAAAATATAAAATCCCAATAGAAAAAATAAGGTTGTTACCTGATAAATGGGAAAAAAATGGTAACGTGTTAATTATCAGACTTGATAAAAAACTAAAAGAGTATGATGTTGTCATTGGAGAAGCCTATTCTGAGGTTCTGGGTTGTAAGACTGTTTTAAATGATGTTGGAGGTATCACTGGAAACTTGAGAGAACCCAATGTGGAAGTTATTTATGGATCACATGAGACTACAACAATTCATAAAGAAAACGGCATTAAATTTAAACTTGATCCGCAGAGGGTAATGTTTTCATCTGGTAATATGAGTGAAAGAATACATATGTCAAAAATTTCTTGCAGGGGTGAAATTATTATAGATATGTTTGCAGGCATAGGTTATTTCACACTACCTTTAGCTGTTTATGCTAAACCTAAAAAAATCTTTGCTTGTGAAAAAAATCCTGTGGCATATAACTATCTTAAAGAAAACATTGTTTTAAATCATGTATCTGATATTGTCGAGCCATTAAAAGGTGATAACAGAGAGGTTCTACCTAAAAATATTGCAAATCGGGTTGTAATGGGCTACATTGGTGGTACTGAAAAATTTTTTTCTAATGCACTAGAGTCTCTAAAAAATAATATTGGAATAATACATTTTCATGAAAAATATCCTGAGGATATAGTTCTTGAAAAAACTATTAAAAATTTTGATGAAAGAGCTCAAAAATTTAATAGAGCAATAAGTCTTTTAGATATTAGAAAAGTAAAATCTTATGCTCCTGGTATCAGCCATTATGTATTTGATCTAAAAGTGGAACAAAGATGAATGAAATAGATTTATTTGTTTATCATGCAGATGAGGATGACCCAAAGAAGTGTAGTGCTAAAAAACTTCAGAAATTTGGATATGTAAAAATGTTTACAAATATTAGACGTACGCCTCGTAATACAATTCTTCTTAATCCTTTTGCTGATAAAAGTATTTCTAAAGAAGATCTAGAATGCGCAAGGAAAAACGGTATTCTTGCTGTTGATTGTTCCTGGAAAAACGCAGAAAATAATTTTGAATATTTAGATAAGAGAAATTATTCCCGTGCTTTACCTTTTGTTGTTGCAGCTAATCCCGTAAATTATGGTAAACCTTTTAAATTGACAACATTGGAGGCTTTTGCTTCTGCATTATTTATTTTAGGTGAGGGCGATTATTCAAAAAAAATTTTAAATATTTATAAGTGGGCGCCACATTTTTTGGATTTAAATAAAAAACCTTTAGAGGAATATCAAAAAGCAAATAGTAGCTCTGAAGTAATTGAGATAATGAAACAATATTTATCTTCATAGATCTTTTTTTCTTACGTAATACTATTAAAAGGAAAACTGATGCTAATTTAGGAAATTTTCTAAGAGGAAAGTTATTATGAAAAATAAACTTGAAACATTCTTCAAACCAAAAAGTATAGCTGTAGTAGGAGCATCAAAAGATACCAGAAAGATTGGAAATGCTGCGTTAAAAAACATTCTTATTTCTGATTATGAGTGTAAATTGTATCCTATTAACCCTCATGAAAAAAAGATACTTGGTTTGAAATGTTATAAGAGAATTACTGATGTCCCAGGAAAAATAGAACTTGTACTAATTTCTGTTCCTGCTAAAATTGTTCCTTCAATTCTAAAAGATTGTAAGGATAAAAACGTAAAAAATGTGATAATTATCTCATCGGGTTTTAGTGAAATCGGGAATGATGGACTGGAAAAAGAACTTGAAAATATTATCAAAGACACAGATATGAACGTTCTTGGTCCAAATGTAATGGGTTATAAGAACGCGTCTGTTGGTCTCGATGCTTCTTTTGTATACGGCACACCTAAAAAAGGAAACGTATCCCTTATTAGTCAGAGTGGAGCACTTGGAATTGGTATGATATATCTAGCTAACAACGAATATATGGGTGTGTCTAAGATCATTGGTGTTGGAAACAAAATTGACATTGATGATGATGATCTAATAGATTATTTTGCACAAGACCCAGATACAAAAGTAATAGGTCTTTATATCGAAGCAGTAAAAGACGGAAGAGAGTTTATGAACTCGATTCATAAATGTGACAAGCCTGTTCTAGTTGTAAAAGCGGGAAGAAGTAGTGCCGGTGCAAGAGCCACTCAATCACATACAGGAAGTATGGCAGGTAGCGATAAAATTTATAGCGCAGCAATTAAACAGGCAGGTGGTATCAGATGTAGAGATGTTGTAGAATTATTTGATATGGCAAAAGCCCTTGCTGGTCAGCCACCAGCAGATGGTAACAGAATAGGGATAATTACTAATGGAGGAGGCCTTGGGATTCTTCTCACTGATGCATGTGAGGCAAATGGACTAGAAATACCAAAACTTTCAAAGATGACATATAAAAAAATGGACAAGATACTGCCAGACCTAATAAATCCAAATAACCCAGCTGATATAGTTGCAGATGCAGGATTCTATAGGTATGAAGCAGCAACACGTTATATGCTTGAAGACCAAAATATTGATGGGGTGATTGTTGCATCTGTTCATGGAGGTTATGCACGTCCTGAGGAATTTACTGGGGCAATACTTAAGATGGTAAGAGAAAGAAAGTATCATGAAACATACAAAAAACCAATACTTGCCACATGGGTTGGTGGACGTGAATATCAAGATCTTGTATTAGAATTGAAATCAGCAGGTGTACCAATTTATCCCAGTAGTTGGAGAACTGCTCGCTCGATGATGGGGCTTTATCTAGAAGGGTTAAGAATTAAAAGAGAGAAAAAACAAAAATAAACTATTCTACCCAATCAACACCAAGTTCTTCTTCCCAATCGGGATTAGATCCATCCCATCTATCTGAAATTTCTTTAGGAACACATTTTTTACAGACACTTATTAATTTAAAATAGCAGGACTTACAGACAGATCTGCCACATTTAATACAGACAGCCTGAGATGATCTCTCACCGCATATCTCACACATACCTTTTGGTTTTTTCATTGAATCTTTTTCTTTTTTTTCGGTATTAACTTTATCATTTGATTCTTTCATCCATTTACGCAATTCTTTGTTCATGCGAGCTTTATTTTTATTCATTTTCGATTCCATTAAAACATTAATGCTTTAAAAAGCTTATTTTTTCGCTTTTTGTGCTTCCTCTATTTTTTTATGTAAAAAATTAGAAATAATATGTATGAATGGTGTGACAATAAGCAAAAATAAAATATGCCATACTGTAATGTTTTCCATAAACCAGTTTATTTGATAAAAACCAAAAACATGTAAAAAACTAGATATGACAAAACTTAGAAATAAAAAACCTAAAATAAAATCAATCTGATCAAATGGAATCCAGTCTTTTCCACGATTTATGCCTCTTCTTCTTTTGAAAAAACTTTCAATTATATCACCAGATAATGCACCAAAACATATTGAAAAGGTAATGAAAATCATATATGGGAAACCCAAAAAATCTGTTATTCCAATAAATGAATATTCAGTGTTATTTATGTATACTGCTGCAATTGATAGAGCAAAACCAGATATCATACCCACGAGTGTACCAATTATTAAGCCATTCCAGGTTTTACCATCGCCAAGTATCCTTTTTTTATCTTTATATTTTTTACCAAAATCAATAGGTTTTCCTCCACCTGAAAGTTTTGCGCTAGCGTTTGCAATATAGGCAGGAAGAATAATCCAAAATGCTTGTACTATAATTTCCCAACTCATCTTGTAATAGTTATATGAAATAACAATACTTTTTTAAAATCTATCTGAAAAAACAATTAATCTTCTTTTCTACTTAGTTTTAAACCTTTGTAGCAGAATTTATTGCTGCGTTTAACAAGTCCCTTTAATGCAAGATTTGATAAGTTAAAGTTTTCTGCGACCATATTTCCGAATTTGCCGTTTTCCCCTATGAAATCAAATATGTCGTCTTCTAATTTTTCGAATTGTTTTGAATTTAAAGATGCAACTGTAAAAATTTCACTAATTTCATTTACAGGGCAGGAAATATTTATATTAAAAGCAGAGTAATAAGAGCGATATTTTTTCTGGGGTTTGCCATTTATTCCCTCGTCAGGTGTAGTCCATTTGGTTTCTACAAGTTTCATTTTTTCAAAAAATTCAAGTGCATCTTCTCCGTCGTCCCCATATTTTTCTTTTATTTGACTTAATGGTTTCCAATCACCAAGGAGTTCACGGAAAACTTCTTTTTTTGTGGTATTATTAAATGCTCTTAGGAGGGGAACCAGATCTGTTGAATCGTTTACTACTTTAGTACGCATCATATTATCTACCTTATTATAGGATATAATTTTATAATGAAATAATGTATAATAATATATAAGTATTATATTTAAATTTTGTTGTGGTTGCTGATCATCAAAAGACTTCAAACGGAAATAATTTTATTTTTATATCATGATAAATACGATTAATTTATATATATGTAACTTAATATTAATTAGTGAAGATATAATGTCATCTAGAGAGAACTTTAAATCTTTCATTCCCGCAAAAACAACATTACCTGAATTAACATTAAAAGCAGTTTTAATTGGTGCTTTACTTGCAATTGTTTTGGGATCAGCAAACGCATACTTTGGAATGTATGCAGGTATGACAGTATCAGCAGCAATACCAGGAGCAGTGATGGCTTTCGCGCTTCTTAGACCATTTAAAGGGACAATATTAGAGGTAAACATAGGTATGATGGGAGCAGCAGCTGGAACTGCTCTTGCAGCTGGTGTAATATTTACAATACCAGCGATGGTAATTATTGAAACCTGGACAGAAATACAATATCTTGAAACAACGATTGTTGCAGCGTTAGGAGGAATACTAGGTGTACTCTGGATGGTTTCTCTAAGACGTGCTCTTATTATTAAAACTGATCTTCCATTCCCCGAGGGTGTAGCAGTAGCCGCAGTACTCACAACAACAGTAGGAGAAGGAGGCGGCAGGAAAAAAAAGCATTCCGGTGTAAGTGGAATTTGGTTATTAACAGGGGCTGTTCTTGGAGCAGTATTAAAATTTGCACAGGTAGGAATCAGTGCAATAAATGGAAGAATTGAAGGGATTATAAATATCGGTAAATTCAACATCGGCGGAGGACAAAATGACGGATTAATATATGGTGGTCTAGCAACGTCTCCAGCGCTTCTTGGTGTAGGATGGATAATAGGACCACGGATAGCATCTTTTGTATTTGTCGGAGGGCTACTCGGATGGGTAATAATAACTCCATTGATTACCCTTGCAGCAGGAGTACCACATGGTTTAGAACCAATCGAAGGAATCTTTTATATCTGGGAGCACTACATTAGATACATTGGTGTAGGCGCCATGGTAGTAGGAGGTCTCTACACTATTTTCAAACTAAGACATAACCTCGCTGATGGAATAAAAGAAGCAATTGTAGGAATAAAAAGTGGTCATGAAGTAGCAAAAATACGTACAGATCAAGATTTAAACTTTAAATATGTATTCCTAGCAATTGGATTATTAACTATACCAGTGTTTTTAGTTTACGCTTGGATATCTAGCAATTGGGCAATATCAGGAATTATGGCAGTATTTGCAATACTTTTTGCATTCATTGCAAGTGCAATTGCAGGATATATGGCTGGACTTGTTGGCTCATCAAACAATCCAACTTCAGGGGTTACTGTTTCTGTTTTACTTTTAACATCATTGATTCTTCTTGGATTGGGATTTTCTGGGGAATCCGCCTTTGGCGTAGCAATATTAATTGCCGCAGTTATAGCATGTTGTGCAGCAATATCTGGTGACGTACTCCAATCAATGACAGCAGGGCAAATGATTGGAGCAACGCCTTACAAACAGCAAATCGCAGAATTAGTAGGAATATGTGCAGCAGCGCCAATACTTGCAATTGTCGTTCAAGCATTAGATAAGGCATACGAAATAGGAAGTGTAAATTTACCAGCGCCACAAGCTTTTCTAATGAGCGGAGTGGTACGAGGTGTTCTTGGAGGAGAAATGGTATGGCCATTTGTACTCGCTGGAGCAGTACTAGCATTTGTACTAATCCTCATAGACATACCTGTTCTACCAGTAGCCATTGGAATATACTTACCATTCACACTTGCAACACCAATATTTGCGGGTGGAATAATAAGACATTTAACAGATAAAAAAATCAAGAAACATTATGGATCTGATGATGACGAAGAGGCAACCGAATGGGAGCTAGCAATAAAACAAACAGAGATAAAACCAAAAGAAAAAATCATTAGAACAGGGCTTTTATTTACAGCAGGACTCATTGCCGGTGAAGCGCTTACTGGTGTAATAGTAGCATTTTTAATTATATCAGGTTTGAGTATGACTATATTTGAAATACCACCTGCATTACCAAGTCTCTTGTTATGGTTGTTTATAGCTGTTCTTGTTTTCTATATACCTTTAAGAGAGATATATAACAGAAAGAAATCATAAAAGAGATTCTTTTAAAAATAAATTTTTTCATTTCATTAAATATTTTTAAAAAATAAGAGAGGATGGTTTTATTTATGGATACATGTAACCATCATCGCCGCTATCATAATTGTCCACATAAAATGGATCAACACTATTTCCTCCCCAGTTATTCATTTGGTTGACTGCGTAGTTACTATCTTCTTCAAAATTGTTGTAACTATTCCATCCTTCCATCTGATAATATGTAAAAACTCCGTTTCTAAACTCAGGTGATTCATAAGAATACTCGTTATCACTTCCAAAAGCACCTACTCGACCGTTTGTGATAAGCCCTTGAAAATCCCCTATAACACATGCATCAAATGTAAAGTAGATATGTGAACTATCTGCATTTGCAAATTTTGATTCGAAATAGCTATGATCGATATAATATAAATCATGTGATATAATACATGAACCATAACCAGTATATTTTGCTCCATGACCAGAGTATGTTAAAACAACCTGATCGTTTCCATCTTCAAGAGCGAGTAAATTATCGATTTCAGCTACAATATTATCTGCTAATGCTTTTTTATCTGTGAGTATTGTAACCGAATAGCCTTTTCCCTCCAAAAAGCTCTTCCATTCTCTTGCATCATCATCACAATAATTTAGATCATTCAATCTTCCTCTATAATCAGAAATACCGATAACCAAAGCATATTTTTCGACTTCACCATCTCCGCCACCGCTGTTATCAACTGTAACAGCGATAGAATCTGATCCAGTTAAACTTCCGCTATCAGTTGCTTCTGCATAGATAGTATGAATAGAACCATCTACCAGTCCATTTGTATCCCAATCATAGGAACTACCAGTTGTAACAAGTACATCATCAATATAAATGTCAGGAGTTATTGTCCCATCTTCAACATCTGTTGCATCAACTGTAACAGTAACTAAACCTGATACAGTTGAACTATCAGCCGGATTTGTAATTTCTACGGTTGGTGCTGTGTTTTCTCCTCCACCACCGTTATCAACTGTAACAGTTATTGAATCAGTATGACCTTTTGCAGAGGCTTCAATTGTATGAGGGCCATCTACATATCCACTTGTATCCCAATCATAGGTTAGGCCTCTACCAACAACAGCCCCATCAATTAAGATTGCAGGATTATTATCACTTGAATCAACTGTAATTGTTACTATATCTGATACAGTTATTCCATTAGTTGGACTTGTTATTTCTACATAAGTTCCAGGTTTTCCTTTTTCATTAGGTACTTTTTCAAAACCTTGTGCAGTATATATTGGAATTACATCCCTATTTTCTATAAATTTTCTCAGTTCAACCTTGTTATCATCTGCCTCTCCAATTATTCCTGGTAACATGCTTAAAATAAACATGCATGCTATTAAAAATATGCCAATTTTCTTCATAAAAACATTTTATACAAATAATATATTTAAATCTTTGGATATCAGCTTTAATCTAAATGTAACATTAGTACTACAAAAACTAAGAAAACAACAAATAATATCGAAACATAAGAATTCTTAGTATTTTATAAACAAATAAATTACAAAACACAAATTAAATATCACAAAATTTATATATAAAATTTACTTCTTAGATCAATAGTATAATATATGAAGTTTATATGGGGAAATAAATTATGAAAAAAAAATTTATTAGTATTTTTTTATTAATATTAATCTCGACTGTTTTTTTCAATCAACTAACTACCGGTGAAGAAGCTTTTCTAGAAACAGATAACCTCAAAACAACAAAAGATAACAGTTTTTCAGCTAAAGATAAAATAGTTGATATGTTAGATAAAATCAATTATTCTCTAGTATGTCATTACCATCAAAAACTAATGAGCTTTGGACCACGTTATACGGGATCAGAAAACTGTTCAGCTGCAGGCGATTACATCTATAATGCATTTGATGATATCGGTTTAGAAGTTCGTTTTCATCATTGGCAGTTTAATGGTTTTAAAAGTAGAAACATAGAAGCAACTTTAGAAGGAACTCAAGAAAACTCAAGCATTTTTATTATATCTGCTCATTATGATTGCACACCCGGTTCTCTTGGCGCAAATGATGATGCATCAGGAGTAGCTGCAGTTCTTGCATTAGCAGATATAATGAGCGATTATTCTTTTAACAATACTATCAGGTTTTTAGCTGTGAGTGGTGAAGAAGTCGGTACTTACGGTAGTTTTTGTTACGCAAAAGATGCTTACAACAATAAAGATAATATAAGAGCAGTCTTGAATTTAGATATGATAGGTTATGCTAATTCTACTGAAGGAGGGAAAACACTTAGGTACCATTTTTCAAAACGTTCGGAATGGATAGTTGATTCATCTCAAAAAATCGCAGAGAGTTATGAACATATAATAGGAATGAAAGTGGAAGGACGCCCTAATTATAGAGGCTCAGATCACCAAGCATTTATTGATTATGGATACGACGCTGTATGGATCGCACATGTGGATAGTTATCCCTGGGCAAATACCCCCGGGGATACACCAGATCATCTTAACTGGAGTTATCAAGTTAATGCAACAAAACTTATGCTTGTGATATTATCAGAGATGGCCGATGAAAAAATAGACTTAGAAATTTATCTGAGAAAACCATTTGAAGGATATGCCTATATATTTGGTAGGGCATTTTTTAAACTGGATTTTTTGGGTAAATATTGGTTTTCAAACCTTCGAGGTGCTACTTTTTTACTAGGAAAAACAGAAGCAGAAGCTGAAGTAATAACAGATGAAGAAATTGAATATGTTGTTTTTTGCATTAATAATGATTTCATTAGCTTTGATTCTGAACCACCTTATAAATGTGTAATAAAGTATAGATTCGGTACACTTTTCGGAAATTATATACTTCGTGTATATGCTTATTCTAAATCAGGTAATGTAGCTGTAGATGAGATGGATATTATTGCGTTCTCATAATGAAAATTGATATAGGTTTAATTTATAAACAGTTCATTATTATATATCTATATTAAGGGGGAAAAATATGAAAAATAAAATACTTAGTATCCTTATTTTATTGATCTTAGTTACAACAACTATGTCAACGATAAGCAATTCAACAAGTGTTTCAAAATCTAGTCAAAAAAATATTCAAGAATTAAGTTCTAAACAAATTGATAATAGCAAGTATCCTGTTATGATAGAACCACCTGATATAAATAGTATAGAGGATGAAACACCCAGACCAACAATTATTGATACTCCAGATGAATTTAGCTGGCTAAATTATGATGGAATAAACTGGGTAACTCCAATAAAAAGTCAGGGTAACTGTGGGAGCTGCTGGGCTTTTGCATTATTAGGTGCTATGGAAAGTGTTGTAAAAATAAGAGAGAATCAGCCTAAATTTCAACCTGATCTTTCTGAGCAATATGTATTATCTTGCTTACCTTCTTCAGGAAGTTGCCGAGGCGGAAGTTCTCTTTTAGCTGCTGAAAATATTTTTAATACAGATGCGAAAGGCAATTACTGTAACGGCGTAATCCCTGAGAGTTGTATGTTATACGAGGCTAATGATGATATTCCATGTTCTGATAAATGTTCAAACTGGGAAGAAAAACTTATCCCAATTTCAGATTATGGTTATCATCGTACATATGGTAGAAGTGATGATAGAGAATTAATAAAAACCTTAGTTTTTGAAAATGGACCTATTGCTTCACATATAAAAGCTACAGATTTATTTAAGAACTGGGGTGCAATAAATCATAATCCAAATAGTTACTATCCTGATTTTGAAATAACTGTTGGAGTGAATCATGTTATAGTAGTTCTTGGTTGGAAGGATAGTTCTTCTATTAAAAACGGTGGTTATTGGATTTGTAAAAACAGTTGGGATACAGGCTGGGGATATGATGGTTTTTTTAACGTTGAATATGGAGCTATAGGTATAGACAAAAGCATGGTAGTTTGGGTTGATTATAACCCTGAAGATTATGATTTTCAACCCGTAGTAGAAACAGGTGGACCTTATTCTTCAAACGTTGGTGAAGAAATAACATTTGATGCAAGTGATAGCTTTGGAATTGAGGGTGATATAATATGTTATGAATGGGATTTTGGAGATCAAACATATGGTAATGGAAAAACAATTACTCATACCTATTTAGAACGAGACGAATATATTGTAAATCTCACTGTTACTGATGACAAAGGACTTGTATCTATTAAAAAAACATTTGCAAGAGTGCAGGATTCTAATAATAATCCACCTAATAAACCTAATATTGATGGTAAGATAACCGGAAAAACTGGAGAAAGATATACATATGAAATTTTTTCTGTTGATCCAGATGGTGATGATGTTTATTACAAAGTAAAATGGGGAGATGGAACAATTGATGAATACGGTCCAGAGACATATTTTTCAGGTAAAAAAGTAAGTTTTACAAAAAAATGGAATGAGGAAGGTACATATACAATTGAGGTGACTGCAATGGATAGATATGGAGCAGAAAGCGTGACTGCTAAACTATCTGTTAGCATGCCAAAAATTAAACCTATAATAGTTAAATCACCACTCTTAAAATTACTTGAAAACTATCCAATACTCTACCAGATAATTCAACGATTTCTTAGAATTTAAATAAAAACAGGAAAAATATATATAATGATGAATAAATATGGTAGCATGCTTATTTCATTAAGAAAAATTGCAGTATTAATAGTAATATCATTGTTCTTATTTTCTTGTTTTATTCCAGGATATGCAAAAAACTTGGGAAAAGAAGAAGAAAAACTTGAGAATAATAGTTATTCCATCAGAAATTTAATCTTTGATGCTAAAATGAAACTATTTATGAAAATTGGTTCTTACCCATCTATTTCCACATGTATTATTAAAAATGAATCAGTTGTATGGGAGAAATTTTATGGTTACAGCGACATTAGACACTTGAAAAGACCTAACAATCAGACTATCTACGGTGTCGGATCAGTTACTAAAACAATCACAGCAACTGTATATATGCATATTTATGAAAATGGTTACTGCAATTTAACTGATGATGTAAATAAGTATCTTCCATTTGAATTAAGACATCCAAAATACCCTGAAATACCTATTACTATTAGGGATTTATTATATCACCGTGCAAGCATCTTTGATTATTGTATATTTACAAGTGAAGGCATGAGTGATTTATTAAAATATATAATTGAATATGAAGATGTAGGAGATTTTTTAGAAGATATACTTGTACCAGGTGGCAGACTTTATAGTGATGAATATTGGTTTGATTTTAAACCAGATAATAAAACAAGATACACAAACATTGGTTACACAGTCCTTGCTTACATGTTTGAGTTTATCACAAATAAATCCCTAGAGGACTATGCTCAAAAAAATATTTTTATTCCACTAGAAATGTACAACACTAGTTATCATATTATAAATCTTAGAAGCGAAAATGTAGCTGTTCCATATTTTAAAAGACTAGGAATGTTTTTACCGCTACCATACTATGACACAAAAGGATTTGCTGGTATGTGTGGTATACATACTACTCTCAATGATCTTTCTCATTTTCTAATCATGCATATGAACAATGGAACCTACAAAAATAAAAGAATTCTAGAAAATAACACTATCAATCTAATGCATGACACATGCTATAAAGGTCATGTTTCCCCGGAAGTGGATAACTTGCCACCTAGACTTAAAAAATGGGGAGATCGTTATTACGGTATAGGCTGGTGGTCAACTGAAAAATGGTTTGATGAACGTATTGATGGCCATGGCGGTATGATACCTGGATACGTTGCTTTTATAATGACAAATCTTTCTGAGAAGATTGGTTTTGTTGTTTTAAGTAACCATATGAATATAATCGAGTTTCAAGAACATATCAAGTTTTTCCTTAAAACTGATGCTTTTATGAATATGGGAAAACTTTTACTTAAAAAAGCAAGAGAGATCTAGACTAGAAATCGAAAATATTTTACCATTCATGATTCGGATTTCTAGGAACAATAATCCAGAATATTAGATATGCAAGTATCATAAAACCAAAAGAAACTATCAAACCAATAACAAAAATTATTCTAATAATCACAGGATCAATTCTAAAATATTCTGCAAGTCCACTACATACACCGCCAAGAATTCTTTCTTTTCCTGAACGGTATAATCGTTTGTAGTCTAAATTTCTACTCTCTGAAGTTTTAGTTTCAGTCTTTTTTGAAACATGTTTATCAACATGTTTTACTGAAGAAACAAAGATACCAAAATAACCTAATAACAAAATAAGAAACGCTAAGGGAATTATCAATAATTCAAATATATCAGAAAGAGTTCTAAAAAAACTTATAGCCAAGGCATCTGATAGGATTTCTAAAATTCTAATTGCCACCCAGAACCAAAACACAAATACAACTGTACCAATAAGTGGTGAAAAAAATCTAAATCCTTTGTATTTTTTTGAAAAGTAACTTGAAAAACCAGATAAAAGGAATATAATTAAAAACAAAATAATAAAATTCTCTAAAAATGTACTAACAGATATCATCCAGGCTTTATTTGTGCCAAAATACGAAAATAATCTTATAACAATCAGTAGAATTACTAAAGCCATTAAACCCGAGAGTATAGGGCCAAAAATACCAAATTTTGTGTGGTACCAGGTTTCAATATTTTTCCCTTTTTGTTCAATTTTTTTACCTATTTTTTCCATCTCTTCACCAAAATGTTCAATGTTTTTTTCAATTTTATATTCAGATTTAGTTTTCTTAAGAAAAACACCACAATTATTACAATACTCAGCATCTTCTGGATTTTCTTTACCACATTTTGGACAATTAACCATTGGATACCTCCACCATCTAAATATTACATAATCATATCATTTATAAGTATACTATAAATTTTCCTATTAATTTTTTATAGAGGCAAGATATTAAGAGTTCAAAATGAAACATATATTATTTGAAAAAAAAGAACACGTCGGTTGGATAACCCTTAATCGCCCTAAACAACGCAATGCACTTTCACTTGAACTGATGGGTGAAATGCAGAAACAACTTGATATTATTTCAAAAGACAGAGATATACATGTTTTGGTTATCAAAGGAAACGGTCATGCTTTTTGTGCAGGTCATAATATCAATGAGCTAGTCGGAGAGAAATATGATCTTAATCATTTCCGTAAGATTTTTTCTGTTTGTACAAAAATGATGAAAACTCTTCATAAAATACCTCAACCTGCTATCGCCCAGGTTCATGGTGTTGCTATGGCAGCAGGGTGTCAACTAGTCGCAGCATGCGATCTAGCAATTGCAGATAGTAAAACAAAGTTTTCTACACCTGGTGTGAAAATCGGGCTTTTCTGTTCAACTCCTACGGTTCCATTAAGTAGAGTCATTGGTAGAAGAAGAGCTCTTGATATGCTTTTTTCAGGAAGGTTTGTTTCTGCAAAAGAAGCTGAGAGATTTGGACTCATTAATAAAGTAGTTGAGCCAGATATGCTTTCAAAGGAAACTGAAAGATGGGCAAATGAAATCTCTAAATTTAGCTTGTTTACACTTGAACTTGGGAAAAAGGCGTTCTATCATCAGATTTCTCTTGATGAAGAATCAGCTTATAAATATGCAACAGAAGTAATTTCTAAGAATTGCCTTTCTGAAGATGCTCAAGAGGGTATGAAAGCTTTTTTAGAAAAACGTAAACCTAAGTGGAAAGATCGTTAGTAAAAATCTAGACAAAACTGGATTATAATTTTTGTTGCATTAATCATCGTTTCTAATTCCATTTTATCAGGTTTTTCTTCTGTTTTATGCATTGGAACATGGATAAAACCTGATTTTATTTTTAAATCATTTTCATCTATATGATGAAGTAGGCTATACAACAATCCATTACATAGTGAAAGCCCACCATATAGACTCATATAAGAAGGGATATTTTCTTTTCTTAATTCTCTGATCATTTTCAAAACTGGGAATGGAGACAATCTAAGCCAACGTCCATTTGGTATTATTTTTTCTAATGAAGAATCTGTTTCGATTTTCAAGTTGTAACCAATTTTTTCAATTCGGATTTTATCCTCGCCAGCAGCAAGACCTATAGAAAAAACATAATCAGGGTTATAGTCTTGGATTGCCGGGTATACGATTTCAATTGATTCTGTAAAATTACTTAGATTTACAGGTACAGGTAGACCAACTATTTCTGCATTATTTATTGTTGTTCCATTAAGCTCTTCTGCAATCAATTCAGAGGGGTTAATATCAAATTTTGAAAAAGGTCCGAAACCTGTGACTAGTACAGTTATTTGTTCTTCTTCAGCTGTATTTTTATATTGAATAGATTGACTTTTAGTTATCGTTGAATTGGTTAAAACAATAAGTGCTATTGAGAATAAAACCAAATTTTTAATTTTCATATGTATTTAATAAATATAAATATTATAATTTAAATATTTCCCTTTTTTGATTTATTTAATAAACCGTAGTGGTAGGAAAAAATAAATAATTCGGTCAAACAGCCAATATATATTTAGAGAATTTGGCTAAATTTAACCAAGAGTCATGTAACTATATTTCTTTAATTTCCCATTTTCATTCTATAAACTTTAAATATTTGTAATTCTAATATTCATCAAAAAAATTTAAATAATGGATATTATTATATAAATTTCTATATTAATAATGGGAAGCGGAAATATAATGAAAAAAAAATATGTATCAGCATTAATTGTTTTAACTCTTCTTTGTAACGCCTTAATTATAACAGGCGGAGTTGAAAATAATTGTATCGAAGAAAAAAAACTTACTTTAAACTCTATCGAAACAAAAGAAATCAAAGTTGCTTTAGTTTATCAAAATTTATTGATTGTTTCAGGTAAAAACGCTTTTGTAAATATATTAGATGGTTACAGCTGGGTAGCAGGCGACACAAAATATGTTTTTTCTGTAGATCAGATAACTGACAAAAATATTTACAGAGGTGAACTTACAACCGATAATTATGATTTGATGATTATGCCAGGAGGAGGAGGCGGTGGACATTCTATTTGGACTAAAAACCAACGTAATAATCCTTTTGTAAAAATATGGAGAAGAAATATGATTGATTTTATAAAGAATGGCGGTGGTTATTATGGTGTTTGTGGTGGAACCTATTTTATACTGGGTCTGGATAGAGAGCCTCAAACCTTAAACGAAAAATGGTTTGATAGAAGTTCTTTAGATGTTTCATGTGTTAATTTATCATTTATCAGCTATGCAAATCCGATATTATGTCAATTTGCAGGTTTAGGTCCAGAGGCTGTTGGACAAATTGCTTATATGTTTTATTCTGGTTGGGATCTTGATTTTTGTGAAATTTATCCTAGTGGCCTATGTTTTGATGTGCCTGTTAATAGAGACCATCCGTTTTTTGATGATTATCTTGAGGATACTGCAAGGATACGATGGGTAGGAGGCCCAGGATACTCAATTTCTGATAATCCGGGAAGAGAAGTAAGTGTCTTAGCGCGTTTCCCTGAAGAAGAGATTTCTGATAATGAAACAATGAAAATTCATGTTTGGGATTATACAGGAGGGATACTAGGTATAATAAAAGGCATTTTTAACCATATCAGGGAGGATGGTTCTATATTCGGAGGATCTTTTGCAAATTGTTTGTTTATGGCTACTGACTGGGAAATGACAGATCAGATTATGCAAACCAATTTTTCAAATAAACCATATATGACCGCTGAAGTTTATCCAAATGAAAACAAAGCTAGAATTTATTTATGTAGTGGCCATCCTGAGATGGGTGTCTGGTGGGGTGGTAACATCATGGAAGTAGAGGATACAGATTATAATTCTCTTTATAGTGGGTTACATGGATGGGAAAATGCAATTCCAGAAAATGAAACTGTTGAAGATGAACACACTTATACCTGGTGGATGGTAAGAAGGGCTATAGCCTGGTGTGCAAAGGTTCCAGATAACGATCTTCCACCTGTATATGGTGCATCACAAGCTAGCGATATTTATCCCTACGAACAAACCTCCGATTTTACTATCTTAGGAAATTCAGAACCCTCGGAAGGAGTTGTTTCGTTACATTTGTATTATAGATATTCACCTGATAATGAAACTTGGACTGAATGGGATTTATATAATACAGATGAAGATGGTTCTGATGGTTGGTCTTGGAATTTTAATTCAACTGATGCTAATGGACTTGGATATTATCAATTTTATTCGATAAGACAAGTTGATTACTCAGATTATGTAGAAACCGAAAAAAATCCATCTGGACCAGATGCAATTGTTAAAGTAATATAAAAAATCAAGTTTAAGAAGGATAAACCTTTAGATTATATTATAAATATATTATTTTAATAATAAAATTTATAAATGATGAACTCTTCAATATTAAGACAATGCAAAACAAAATATGTATAATAGTAATTTTCATCTTAATTTTTCCATCTATAGCTACAAATATTGAATCTAAAGAAAACATAAACCCAATACAATACGAAAAAGGATACAGATATAACATCCAGGGATTTATTTATATCCATATCGAGGGAGAACCTTACGAAAGAGGTTTTCAATATGGATATCTTGCTTCCGCAGAAATTATTGACATGATCAACAGATGGAGAGAACACGGTGCCAATTTTAAGATTCTAGATAGATTTCCTGTAAAAAATGCTGAACAAGCATGGAAAATCTATAAAACAAGAGCAGTAAACAAATTTTTAAAACAGATACCTAAAGAATATAAACAAGAAATGCAAGGAATAGCAGATGGTGTAAAAGCAAGAGGCGGTATGATAAATAAAAATGAAATAGAATATGAAGATATTGTAACATTACAACTATTGCAGGATGCGCAATACACAATCAAATACCTCAAAAAAAGATTTCATCCTTTTAGCGGAATTTTAAGTGGTTTAAAAGAAATAATATCTGGAGGAATTAGAAAATATGAATCTGGACATTGTAGCGTATTTATGGCAACTGGCGATTCAACTATTGATGGAGGAATTGTAGCTTCACATTCAACACATTTTAATGCTCTTATAGCAGAAAGATGTAATATTATACTTGATGTAAAACCTTCAACAGGTTACAGATTTGTAATGTCTACTTTACCGGGTTCAATATGGAGTCAAGAGGATTATTATCAAAATGAACGGGGAATAATACTAACAGAAACAGAATTGCCACAGGGTCCTTGGAAAATGAGAGGAAAACCAAAAGGAGTAAGATCAAGAAGAGCGATCCAATATTCAGATAGCATCGATGAAGTAATTAAAGAACTTAAAGATGGAAACAACGGTCTTATTCCTAACGAATGGCTAATTGGAGATACAAAGACCGGAGAGATCGCATCAATTGAGCTGGCTTTATATAATACGCCAATAAAAAGAACATTCAACGGTTTTTATTGGTCCTGTAACATCCCTCATAATCTAAAAGTAATAAAAGAACTACAGGGAGCACCTTTGATTGTGCTAAAAATCCTTTCTAAAATCGATCCGAAAAAATTAACAAATCCTTTAGGTGAAAAGTTCGAAGAGGTAAAAAAAGAATACTATGGTAAAATTGATACGGAAATAGCTAAAAAAATTATGGCTACAACCCCAATTTGCACACGTAGTACCGACTGTAAAATTACTACTACAAAACTGATGGAAAACAATGGCTTAATAGTTTTGATGGGAAATCCCAATGGAACGCAATTCAACCCGACATCCAAACAAAAAAATAAATATAAAAAAATTACAGAACTTCCTTCAAGTGGATGGGTAAAAATATATCCCTCTGAATCTAAACCAAATAATATTCCTGAAAGGTCTACTAAAAACATATTTAAAGATAGTAAAATTTTGTGGGAAGAGGATTACAACAAAAATTATTCTTATAATGTTATATTTGGGAATCAAATTTTTATTACTACAAAAACTGGAAATATTTATTCTATTGAACCGATTAATAACGGAGAAAAAGATGTAAAAAAAGTAAATGAAGAAGTAATTTCTACTTTTCCAAATTTAGAGCTAAAACAAATTGAAACAAATGCTGAAGAAATAAAATGGAAGAATAATATTGGACCAGCTGCATCAAAACCAGTTATAACTGATGATTATGCGATAGTGGGTTGTTTAGATGGTAATGTTTACGCACTTGATGTAAAGACGGGTGATAAAGAATGGACTTATAGCTTTTCTGATTCAGCGTACATATCTAATGTAAAAAACAATAAAGTATATGTTGGCTCAGAAGAGACATGTTATGCTTTAGATACAAACAACGGAAAACTAATCTGGGAATATGAGACAGATGGCCCTATTACCTCACCACCTAGTGTAAGTGATGGAAAAGTATACGTTGGATCCTGGGATGGTAAATTATACGCAATTGATGCAGAAACAGGTAAAACAAAATGGACTTATCAAACAGGTTGGGGTATAGATACAACACCTGCAATAAAAGACAATAAAGTCTATTTTGGATCAACAGACAATAACTTTTACGCTCTAAACACAGAAGATGGAAAACTAGAATGGTACTACACATGCAATGCAGCTATTCACTCCTCACCACAAGTATATGGGGAATATGTCTTCTTCGGGTCAGATGATGGAAGGCTATATGCATTAGATAAAGAAACGGGAAATCCAGAATGGGCTTTTGCACCCGGTTATACTGTTGAAAAAAATGAAGTCAATAACTATATTACAACACCGATAACTTCTGATCCGATTGTAAAAAACGGTTTAGTTTATATAGATGTAGAAGGAACAAGTTATGTATTAGATGCGCAAACACATGAAGATCATAATGATATCAAAAATGAAAAGCCAAAAAAAACAGCTAACAATCTACTTATCCTGTCCATCTTTTTATCAATAATAATTTTGACAGCGATGTTGCTTATTTATCTCTCCAGGAAGAGGAAGATTAACTAATATTTTATAATAATTCAGATATATTTATAAACTTAAAAAATAATAATAATAATAATAATAATAATAATAATAATAATAATAATAATAATCCGTATTAATAAGATAGCAGAGGCCGATAAAATCGTTAAAAGAGAATTATGGGATTCACGGTTCTTATTCATAATGGCAGCAATAGGATCAGCTGTTGGTCTAGGAAACGTTTGGAGGTTCCCTTATATTTGTTACAAAAATGGTGGAGGAGCATTCTTAATTCCATTTTTTGTCGCAATATTTACAGCAGGAATTCCTTTATTGATTCTTGAATTTACAGTTGGTCACTGGTCAAAGGGGGCTCCACCTGAAGCTTTTTCAAAAGTAAATAAAAAATGGGAATGGGCAGGATGGCTTACTGTTCTAATGCCGTTTGTTGTTGCAACATATTATGTTGTAATAATGGCCTGGTGTTTTTCTTACATGATTTATTCTATAGATCTAAGATGGGGGGTTCAGGCTAAAAGTTTTTTTTCAAGTGTTATAGGTGATACAGGAAGTCCTATTGTTATCGGTGGAATAAGTCTACCAGTTATACTTGGGCTTATTGCAGTATGGCTTTGTATATTTTTGATTCTTTATAAAGGTGTTAAACGCATAGGAAAAGTAGTAGCTCTAACTGTTCCTATACCGACTATTCTACTTATCATATTAACCATCAGAGGTTTAACATTACCTGGTGCAGCTGAGGGTATAAGCTATTTTCTAACACCGGATTTTTCTAGCCTCTTAAACGCTAATGTGTGGATTGCTGCGTATGCACAGGTTTTTTTCTCTTTCAGTCTTGCTCAGGGCATAATGATTACATATGCTAGTTTTCTTAAGAAAAAATCTGATCTGACAAATAATGCATTTATAATTGGTCTTGCTGATGCAGGTACCTCTTTTCTTGCTGGTTTCACTGTTTTTAGTGTGGTAGGTTATCTTGCCGCATCTAAAGGTTTAGGCATTGGTGCTCTTGGTGAAGAAATAGCTGGGCCTAACCTAACTTTTGTTACTTATCCAACTGCCATTTCACTGCTTCCTTTTGCAGCGGCTTTTTTTGGTATGATTTTTTTTATTGCACTTCTCACTTTTGGTATTGACTCTGCTTTTTCAATGATTGAGCCGATAAATTCGGGCGTACAAGCTAAATGGAAAATATCAAAAGAAAAAACAACTGCTATAATGTGTATTTTTGGTTTTTTTATTAGTTTAATCTTTGCCACAGGTGCAGGTCTTCATTTTGTTGATATAATAAATGAGTACGCTGCTGATTTTGGACTTGTTATAATTGGTTTGATGGAATGCCTGATTCTTGGCTGGGGTTATAGACTATATAAACTTCGGGATCATGCAAATAAAACCTCAGAAATCACTATTGGTAGATGGTGGGATGTTTTAGTTAAGTACGTTATACCAATTATTTTGATATTTTTGTTAGTTGTATCTGTTGTTAATAAAATTATTAACCCGCCTGATTATCCTTGGTGGATTATTATTGTGGTAGGAATTCTTCCGTTGGTAATAATATTTATACTTTCATTTGTATTGATGAAAATCAAGGTTAAAAAGGTGAGAACATGAATCTACCTTTATCTGCGATAATAATGCTTATATTTGGTTCAGTTGTAATATATGGCGGTCTTGCATATTTTATATACAGAGCTTTCAAGGGAATGAAAAAAAATTAAGCGTTATTCTATTTCATTTTTTTAATAATCATAAAAGCAATAGTAACACAAAAATCAATATTCCCTGAATCATAGAAAAACGAAGGATATCTGTTGTTCTAGCTGCATTTTCTACATCAAACAATGGGAGAATAGAAGCATATATTGTAGTAAATAACAAAGGGATAACTAATATAAGATACCAAATTGAATTAAAAATATAAAAACCAGGTATTAACAATAAAAACATGCATATAAACAAAGATATTATTCCAAGATAAGAAGCTTTTTTTCTACCTATTCGGACCGGCAGGCTTACTCTTGTTTTTTTATCTCCCTCGTAATCTCTTACATCTAAAAGTATTTCTCGTCCTAAAAAAATAAAAAATGCTATGACAGCGTAAAAGGCAGGTGTTAAAAGATTCCCAACAGCTGCACCACCATACATAAATGAAATAGAACTTGTAAATGCTACTACAAAATTTCCGAGAAAACCAGTTTTTTTTGAAACAAGTTCGTATAAAACTATTAATGTTATTCCAATTATTGAAAAAAGAAATACTATCATATTTATAAAAAATGAGATAAAAAGCCCTATAGAGAAAAGGATTATCCCCATGTATAGTGCTGTTTTTGGTTTTAATATTCCTTTTGGAAGTGGCCTATTAGAGTGAATTATTTTATCTATTTCATAGTCAAAATAATCATTAAAAGGCTGGCTTCCTGCAGCTATAGAAAAAACTGCAATAATTACAAGAAGAATAGGTATTGAAAATATTTTTGAATCTGCTGCGAGAGCGCCAATATACACTGTAAAAATACTAAGCATTGTTATCTCTGGTCTGATGATTTTTACAAGTGCTTTTATTTTCTCTGTGTTACTTTCTGACATTTTTTGTTCTCTTTCTAAGATTGGGATTTCATTATAATTCAGAGTGGTTTATTTAACTTTTTTTATTTAAAAAAACTGTAAAAAGATTTGTTTATTTCTTCATTTTCTTTAACTTCTGATATTCCTTCTCAGTTTGTTCTTCTATATATCCTTCACCTCTAAAAGCTGAAATACCATGTGCCGCTACACCTATCCCCCAACCAAACAATGGAAATACAAACCAAGGAAAAGTACCAGGTCCGGCAATCGCCCACCATTGTGCTACTAAAAAAGCATTAACTGCAATATAAATTACTAGATGAATGTAAAAATCTGATTTTTCTTTTGCAATTTTTCTTGCTTTTTTCCTTAAGTCTTCATCTGAAGTCATAATAGACAAAATAAAATTTTTTATATAAATAAGTATGGACTGGTTGGATTTGAACCCGAGGTCTCCTCCATGCCAAAGACATAAAGTATCTAAAGATTAAGTCTCTGAATTATTTTTTCAATAAATGGATATCTACATATTTTAGAATTAAAATCAATCGTTTTGATTTTACTTGAAAATACAGTATCTAAATAAAAGGTTAATTCTAAATGTTCACCAGATCTTGGGGAATTAAAATTTATAGTTTCTGCTTTATAAAAGGGAATTTTACTGACTACTATATTTATGTTGGCAATTCCATTATAATCGCCTTCAAATCTACAATAACCTTTTCTATCAGTAGATTTATATTCAAATTTTAAACCTTGCGAAAATGAAATAGCGGCATTTTTTAAGGGTTGTCCCGTTTTTTTAGACTTAACATAAACATCTATTATTTCATTTTGTTTTTGGACAAGTTTTTCATTATTATCTACCTTTATATTTTGAGTTATATCCTTAGCAAGTATTGGAAAACTCGATAGATATAATAATAAAATTAAACCTAAAACTCCGATAATAGTTATCTTCCGTTTCATTATTATTCCTCCTCTTTTTATTAACAATAATATAAACCCAAAATATAAATTTTGCGGAATTTATATATAACTTCCTTAGCACAACAGTATTCCCTGAAATCAAAACATCTTAGAAAAAATTCTGTAAGATAGAATATGGACTGGTCGGGATTTGAACCCGAGGCCTCCTCCATGCCAAGGAGGCGATCTTCCGAGCTGATCTACCAGCCCATTTAGGAAGAGGCATTATCTTTTTTTAGCAAATAAAACTTATGCTTTAGGTAAAAAAAGATTTCTAATTTTTTAAATGAGGTTTTTGTGTTACAAAGCTTAAATCAATAGATTAGATTAGAAGGTTAACAACTGTTAACAGGGGAGTGAAACATGAAAAAACAATTATTAGTATTTATATTACTAACAACATTAGTAGGAGCTAGTTTCTCACCGATAACATCATCGGCATTTGAATTAGAAAATAATGAATATGAAGACATAACAATCTCATTTCAAACTAAAGGCGATATAAACCAAATAAATTATCAAATAAACGATTTCAACATAGTTCCAATTAGGATTGAAAGAAGAGATTACAATAAAATAACTCTTGAAGATGAATCTCAGATAAATAAGAAAGGTGCTCCTGATCTGCCCAATATCTGCAGAAGTATTATTATTCCCGACGATAAGGAGATGGGAGTGAAAGTAACATCTGTTAAATATGAAGAGTTAAAAGATATTTTAATTGCGCCTTCGAAGGGGATTCTTCCAAGAACTATAAATCCTAAGGATATACCATATGAATTTGGTGAGGATTACAAAAAGGATACATGGTATCCTAGGGATTTAGTTATTTTACGTGATCCATATATCGTACGTGATTACCGTGGACAAGTAGTGGAAATAAACCCATTTCAATACAACCCTGTTAGAAGAACTTTACGTATTATAAAAGATATTACAGTCGAGGTTTTCCCTGCAGGGTCAGGTAAAATAAATGTTTTAAAACGCAATGAGCCTTTGACAAAGATAGATTCCGCGTTTTTACCTGTTTATAAGAATCATTTTTTAAACTATGAAAAAGAAACATTATACACACCTGTTGAAGAACAAGGAAATATGCTTGTTATTTGTTATGATAATTTTTATGATACAATGGTGCCTTTTGTTAAATGGAAAAATATGAAAGGGATTCCAACAGAAATCGTAAATTTATCTACTATTGGTTCAACATCATCAGATATTGATGCATATATTGAAAACTACTACAATACAAATGGTTTGACTTTTGTTTTACTTGTAGGTGATAGTGACCAGATGCCAAGTTCAACAGCTGGATATTACACTTCAGATGTGAGCTATGCGTATATTCTTGGTTCAGATAGCTATCCTGAACTTTTTATTGGAAGATTTTCTGCACAAAACACTGCCGATTTAGAAACACAAGTAAACAGAACTATTGATTATGAAAAAAACCCGCAAGCAGGAGCAGATTGGTATCATACTGGAATTGGTATTGGATCGCCTGAAGGGACTGGTGACGATGGAGAATACGATTGGGAACATATTAGAAATATTAGAACAGATCTTTTAAATTATACTTACACAAATGTCTCAGAATTATACGGTCAATCCCAAGGCGGAGATGACGCCCCAGGAGATCCTTCTCCAGCTTTGATTTCTTCTGAGATAAATAATGGTTCCAGCATCATAAATTATTGCGGACATGGTTCATGGAGTAGTTGGGGTTGGAATCAACCCCAATCACATACTGCCTTAACTATATCTGATGTGAATTCACTTGTAAATGATAATATGCTGCCTTATGTAATATGTGTGGCTTGCTCCAATGGCGTATTTGATGATTACGATGAGTGTTTCTGTGAGGCATGGATGAGAGCAACAAATGATAACACTGGCGAACCTGCTGGTGCGATTGTTTGTACTGGTTCAACAAAAAGTATGTCCTGGTCACCTCCGATGTCTGCACAAGATGAAATGAATGATATACTTGTTGAGAGCTATTCAAATAACATAAAACATACTGTTGGTGGAATACATTTTAATGGCTGTATGCTTATGAATGATGAGTACGGTTCATCGGGGTATACTGAAACAGATTGCTGGCACATATTCGGAGATCCATCAATAGAGATAAGAACGGATTCCCCCACATCACTCTCAGTTCAACATGATTCAACTCTCACCGATGGAGCAACAGAATTTGAAATAAATGCTGGAATTGAAGATGCATTGTGCGCAATTTCCCATAATGGACTATTACTAGGTTATAACTATAGCGAGTCAAATGGAGATGCGTATATACAATTTGATAATCCAGTTGAAGATATTGATAATGTTGATTTGGTGGTAACAGCCTATAATAAAATGCCTTACGTTATTAATCTTCCCGTGACTCCACCAGTTAGACAACCTGCTGAATTTGAACCGATGGATAAAGCTCTTATTAGATATCCCTTTGGTATCCCATTTGATATTATCGCTGAAATGTCAGAAGATGTTGAAGTTGTAACTATTGTTGAAGATGCCGGTGAGCAAACAACTGTTGAATCACAGTATCAAACAAATGGTGTTGATCTAAACAATTGTAGTTTTTTATATGCACCAACTGACAGCTACTGGACTAGAGATTATGGACCTTGGTTCAGATTTAATTATACCACAAGCAAAATTGAGGTAGTAGATTTTGAATATAACAGGCCGCGACCAAATGATAATGCTATACCAAATGAGTATGCCATATATCAAGGATTGAATTACACTTATATGGATATAATTCATGCAGGTGGAAACTATATGACAGATGGTAAGGGAACCTCTGTATCGACAACACTAGTTTACTCTGAGAATCCATCAATGACTCCTGATGAAATAAATCAAACAGTGAGAAATTATCTTGGTATAAGAGATTATCATGTTTTACCTGATGTCTTAGGTGAATACATAGAACACATTGACTGTTGGGCTAAATATTTGTCACCTGATACAATCATGATAATAGAGGTACCACCTAGCCACTCTCAATATACTGAAATTGAAAATGCTGTGGATTACTTTGAAAATCAAATAAGCTGTTATGATACGCCATATGATATAGTACGAGTATATACTCCTAATGGCGAACCATATATTAATTCACTTATTTTAAATGATAAAGTATTTGTTCCACAAACTGGAAGCCAATGGGACGATGAAGCAATTGATTCCTACGAAACATCTATGTCAGGTTATGAAGTACTAGGTTTTGATGCATTAGTTTCTCATCCATGGGAAACAACTGATGCCATTCACTGCCGGATAAAGGGAATTCCTGATGAAGACATGATATATATTAATCATGATCCACTAAACAATCAAATGCCAGTTGATCCAGGTTTTTATGTTGAAGCAGAACTAATTGAATATGATACAAGTAGAGCTGTAACTTCAGCAAATCTTTACTGGATGAACTCTACAGCAGGTGTATGGAACTCTGTTCCAATGACTTTAGATGGGGACAACGTATATTCAGCATATATACCAATTCATCCCTGTGGAGAAACTCTATCTTATTATATATCTGCAGAAAGTAGCTCAGGTGAAATCTATAAAGACCCGTTTATAGGCGCTGACGACCCATTTAAGTTTAATGTTACTCTTGTTCCGGATATATGGGTTGACCCATCATCCTTAAGTTTCTTTGGAACAGATGGAATGCAACTAACAGATATTCTTACAATTGGAAACCATGAATTTGCAGGTGAAGAACTAAATTTTGATATCACAGTTACCGATGGGAGCGGACTAGGATGGTTATCTGTAAATATTACTAACGGAATATTACAACCAGCAACAAGCATTGATATCACAGTTACCGCAGATACAACGGGTTTAAATGTTGGAAGCTATGATGAACAAATCAAAATAACTAGTGATGACCCAGATGAACCAATGATCACAATACCTGTTGATCTAACAGTTGTTCTTGGTAATGATGTTGGAGCTTTTGATATAAATTCTCCCTGCGGTCAGCAGATTCCTGGTAATTTTATTGTTAATGCAACCATTAAAAATTATGGTATATATGATCAGAACAATGTACTAGTTAATTGTACAATTTTAGAAGGCGGTGGAGAACTTACTGAAGATTTCGAAGATTCTGATGGAGGATATACCCACAGTGATGGTCCAGGACCAGGCAGTATTGATGACTGGGAATGGGGAGTACCTACATATGGTCCAACTAGTGCTCATTCAGGAAGTAACGTTTGGGCTACAAATCTAGATGGTGATCATAGTAATAGTGCTGATAGCATACTTGACTCAACAGAAGTTGATCTTAACATGTTTGCACCTGAACCCGAGTTAAAATTCTGGCATTGGTATGATCATACAACCTATGACTGTGGTAATGTAAAAATTTCAACAGATGGTGGCAACACCTGGAATCTGATTTATCCAGATGGAGGCTATCCAGGCACTGCAACCTCAGGAAATCAAGGTATTCCAAATGAACCAGCATTTACAGATGTATCAAATGGCTGGGAAGAGGTAACCTTTGATCTAAGTGCCTATGCAGGTGAAAATGTAAAGATTAGATGGCATTTTGGATCAACAAGTACAACTACACATCCGGGATGGTATATAGATGATGTAACATTTAAATCAGGAATCACTAGAGAACCAGGCGATATAGTATACACCTCAGAACAAACCATATCCGTTCCAGCTAACTCAAATAAATTCATAGAATTTACACCACAATGGCAAGTATCAGATTTAGGATTCTATGCTATACAAATCTCGACGAATCTAACAGGCGATCAAGATACAAGTAACGACCAGGTAATAGGCATTGTTGAAATAGCTCAGGCACCAGCAGGACATATAGCAACACTCCAAGAAAACTGGAATTTTATATCTCTACCATTCAACCAAACAGTACTGAAACAAAATCTAATAATCAACTATCAGGGTAATGATTATACTTTCAACGAGGCGGTAAATAACGGTTATATCAGTAGCGTAATCTTTGGCTGGGATAGAGACATTCAATCATATGAACTAGTTGATGTTGATGAACTTAGTCCAGGGGAAGGATACTGGATGTTTTCATATGTAACTTGTGAACTAAAAGCACCAGTTTTTGAAATAAACTACGATGGTTATATTACAACAATGCTAAGCGGATGGAATATAATAGGACATCCAAACAATGTAATAGCAAACAAGACAGATATAACGATTAGATGGCAGGGAATAGATTATTCATGGTCAGAGGCAGTCGTACAAGAGATTATATCTAATGCATTATTTGGTTGGGATGATGATGCTCAGAGTTATATATTGAGTGAAAGTCTTGAACCAGGTGAAGCCTATTGGATGTTTTCATACAAAGATAACGTGATGCTTAAAACAGGTAGAATATATGATGATCAAATTAAAATCAAAACACGTAGGATGATCCCCCCGCCAGCACCATAAAAAAATAAATAAAAAATCTCTTTTTCCTTTTTTAAAAGATAGCATATATTAATATTCCTAAATAGTATTATATTTAGTAGAAAAAATGAAGAAAAAACAACTTGAAATGATTTTACAAGACATTCCAAGGTTTAAAAGACCAAAACCAGAGTTGGAACAAATCATAACACCAGCTCCTATCGCTGCTGATATTGTTTTTATAGCATATCAACATGGGGGTATCAGAGATAAAAAAATAATTGATCTGGGATGTGGAACAGGAATATTTTCAGTAGGAGCATTTATTACCGGTGCAAAAAAAGTAATAGGAATAGATATAGACAAGCAAGCAATAAAAATAGCAAAAAAATATGCAGAAAAAAACAATCTAGATATAAAATATCAAGTAAAAGATATAGATAATGTAGAAGAAAAATGTGATACTATCATTATGAACCCGCCTTTTGGCGCTCAAAAAACAAATAGAAAAGCAGACAGAAAATTTATTGAAAAAGCATTTGAAATAGGAGAAAAAATCTATACTTTACATTTGACAGAGACAATACCTTTCATAGAATTAATGATAAACTCTTTAAAAGGAGAAATAACATTTAAGAAAAACTATGTTTTTCCAATAAAAAAGACATATGATTTTCATACAAAAAAACATGTTAAATACGGTGTTACTTTCTTAATAATAGATACTAACAAATAATTAAATATACCTCTTAGTTATAAGCTAAGAAAATAAGGTTGAAAATAAATATGACAAAAGCAAGACAAAAAAACCAGAGAATAGGGGTTTTTGTAGATGTACAAAACATGTATTACTCGGCAAAAAACCTATACAAATCAAAGGTTAACTTTAAAAACATACTTAGAGAAGCAACAGACAATAGAAAAATCATAAGAGCAATAGCCTATGTTATAAAAGCAGATGAAAAAGATGAAAACTCTTTTTATGAAGCACTTGAAGAAATGGGATTTGAAATAAAATCAAAAGATTTGCAGATATTTTATGGCGGAGCGAAAAAAGGCGACTGGGATGTAGGGATAGCAATGGATGTAATGAGACTTGCCCCCAAGTTGGACACAATAGTTCTGATAAGCGGAGATGGAGATTTTTCAGATTTACTTGAACACGCAAAAAGCCTAGGCTGCAGAACAGAAGTAATTGCCTTTAAAAAAACTACTTCACATAAATTGATTGAAGTGGCAGATTTATTTATAGATTTAGGTAAAAACAAAAAATTTTTACTTGGAAAAAAATAAATAAAAAGTATCAGTTCATTTTAAAAACCAGTTTATAATTAATCATAGACACATAGATTCAGGAGGAAAATAGATATGAAATATGTCAAGTCCTCACAGGAAGAATACGTACTAGACGACGGAGAAAATATTAATGATTTAGGAGGCTGTAAACTTAAAGAAGCAAAACAGATAGCGCAGGAAACAGCCAAAAAAAATAATAAACCCGTATTTATCATGAGAACAATAGGATATATAGATCCTGAGTCATAAAAATACTTAAAAATTAGCCGAAAGTATAATAATAGATTATCTTATCTGCTTTCGACCTAGAAACTCTAAAAAAATTGGAAAGTGATATAGTGGGACGAAAAAAAACCAAAAAATTCAGAGGGTCAATGACCCACGGCCGTGGTAAAAAAGCAGGCCGGGGCGCTGGACTGAAAGGCGGTAGAGGAAACGCTGGCCTTTTGAAACATAGATTCATGTATATGAAGAAAAATATGCCAGATCATTTCGGGAAAAAAGGATTTAAAAGACCGCAAGCTACAAAAAAAGAAGTTAAAACAATAAACGTTGGTGAACTAGAAGAACTCTTTCCCAATGCAAAAACTATTGATTTAACAAAGGAAGGATTTGATAAATTACTCGGAAGTGGAGAAATAAATAGTAAACTTAAAGTTAAAGTTAATAATGCTTCAGAGAGAGCAATAAAAAAAATTGAAGAGAAAAACGGGGAAATTATATTACCTAAAAAAGAAATAAAAGAAGAAAAACAAGAATAAAAACTATTTAGGGTTTGAAGGATGGCAGAGGAAAAAAAGAGCCGGTTATATACGTTAAAGCCTGTTATTGAGAGATGGCCTGCTGTAACAAAACCGGAAGGACATATTACTTTTAGAACAAAAATAATGTGGACTCTTTTCTGTCTTATTTTATATTTCATACTTACTAACGTCATGATTTATGGTCTTGAATCTGGCACTATTGATATGTTTGAACAATACCGGTTTATTATGGCTGGTGCATCTGGTTCGATTATGCACCTTGGAATAGGGCCCATTGTTACTGCATCTATTATTTTGCAGCTTTTTGTTGGTGCTAAGATTATAAATCTTGATTTACAGAAAAAAGAAGATAAAGCAATTTATCAAGGGACACAGAAAGTCCTAGTCATTGTAATGATCTTTGTTGAAGCAGTACCTCAGATTTTTGGTTATCTGCGACCTAGTGAGGCTTTTGTTGGCGCGGTAGGTGATTGGGCTGGATTTTTGATAGTAATTCAGCTTGTAATAGGTGCTCTTCTTGTATTTTTCATGGATGAGCTGATATCTAAATGGGGTATTGGCTCAGGTATTTCTCTTTTTATCGCAGCAGGTGTGTCACAAGCAATTTTCACTGGTTTATTTAACTGGTTACCGGTCCAGGGTGGAAGTTGGGGTGAATGGACCACTAGTAATCCACCAGCTGGAGTTATTCCCGGTACTTTTTATCTTGGTTCAAATTATAATCTACAACAACTTGTGGGAGGAGGATATCAACAAATCTTTCTAGGGGGTAGATACTATCAAAATGCAATCGTGCCACTGATTGGCACTATTATAATATTTTTAATTGTAGTATATGCCGAATCTAGTAGAATCGAGCTTCCTCTGGCACATGGCCGTGTACGTGGTGCACGTGGACGTTATCCTATTAGACTAATTTATGCATCTAATATACCTGTTATTCTAATGTCAGCTTTACTTGCAAATATTAACATGTTTGCAATGCTTTTATGGAGATCAGAAATTCCGCTGTTAGGTCACCAATGGTGGCTTGGTACATATAATCTTACACCTGGAGGAAGTACCCAGGCTATAGGCGGAGGCGCGTGGTATTTAAGTAGCCCTGGCGGTGTAAATAACTGGTTACTACCCATCCTTGCAGGTGGAGATGGCATACATGGTTCTATTCAATACGCGCTAAAAGTTATAATATATATGTCGGTTTTAATTATAGGTTCCATTCTTTTTGCAAAGTTTTGGATTGAAACAACAGATATGGGGCCTTCTGCTGTAGCCAGACAAATTCAGAGTAGTGGCATGCAGATTCCAGGATTTAGAAGAGACCCTCGTGTTTTAAGAAAGGTTTTAGAGAGATACATACCAGTGGTAACTGTTATAGGTGGTTTTGCAGTAGGTGCTCTTGCTGGTTTTGCAGATATGATAGGAACAGTTGGTAATGCTAGTGGTACAGGACTACTTCTTACCGTCGGTATTTTAATTAGACTTTACGAGGATATCGCAAAAGAACAAGCTATGGAAATGCATCCAGTACTACGTGGCTTTTTTGGAAATGAATAAGGATAATAGGTGAGAATTTATGGGAGTTATTGTTGTAACAGGTATACCAGGTGTTGGAAAAACAACGGTTATGAAAAAAGCAGCCGAGGGAATGGACATAGAGTTTGTAACAATGGGTACGGTAATGTTTGAAATCGCAGAATCTGAAGGTCTTGTAAAAAACAGAGATGATATGAGAAAACTATCACTAAAAGAACAGAAAGATCTTCAAATCAAAGCCGCTGAAAAAGTAGGCTCAATGGGAAACGTAATTCTTGATACTCACTGTACAATAAAAACACCAAAAGGGTATATGCCTGGTCTACCAGAATGGGTGATAAAAAAAGTAAACCCTACATCAATCGTACTTGTAGAGGCCGGTCCAAAAGAGATATATAACAGACGCGCAAATGATGCCAGTCGTAATCGTGATCCGGATTCCGAAGAGCAAATCAATGAACACCAAATGATGAACCGGGCAGCTGCTATGTCATACGCAGCACTCACTGGTGCAACTGTTAAAATAGTTTTCAACCATGATAACAGGCTTGATGAAGCTGTAAAACAGGCAAGTCCCGTGTTAAAATAAATATAGTACAACTGTATTTAGAAAAAAGGTTTAGGATATGTTTAAAAAAATAGATAATAAAGCACAAGGAAGTACACTTCTATTGATACTAGTAATGTTTTTTTTGATAATGTTTGTATTTAGTAATCCTGCTGTTCAAGCAGCAATCATAGTATTTGGGAACTCTGTTTTTTACCCAGTTATTGGTTTTGGTGGAGACTATCCAATTTTAACATTATTTTTAGCAGGCCTACTTGTGGTTACTCTGTCATCACTTCTAACCAATTTTTTCACTGATTGGTTAAAAATGGGTGAAGCCCAAGAAATACAAAAAGCCTTTTCAAAAGAAATGCAGAAGGCAAGGAAAGAAGGAAACACAAACCGTGTAAACAAACTAATGAAAATGCAACCTGAAATGATGAAAAAACAAACAGAGGCATCTGGCGGTATGATGAAACCTATGGTGTTTCTTATAATTTTCATATGGCCGATTTTTATGTGGCTCAGACATTTTCTAGCGTTTAAGGTTCCACATTATTATTTCTCTGTTCCATGGGCAGAAAGTGTATCCTTTTTCAGCCATCCGTTTAACTTTGGTCAAGCTTGGCTATGGCTTTATTTAATATTCTCTATAGTAATTGGACAGATAATACGTCAGGGTCTAAAATATATCAGCTGGTCAGACTGGTGGAAAAACATTAAAGAAAAAATTAAACCAAAGATTGGTAGATAAAAAGTTTTAAAAGGTTTTTTTATGACCACTATAACAATAAGTGGAACACCAGGTAGTGGGAAAACAACTATTGCAGAGAAGTTAAGTGACAAATTGAACTTAGAATATATTTACTCAGGGGAGATTTTTAGAAATCTAGCTAAAAAACATAATATGACACTTGAAGAATTTGGTAAATACTGTGAAAAAAATAGTAAAATTGACAGAGAGCTAGATGAAAAACAAGTGGAAATACTCAAAGGAAAAAATAATATCATTTTAGAAGGAAGACTTGCAGGATGGCTTACTTATAAGAACAATATTTCTGCAATTAAAATTTTTTTAGATGCAGACATTAATACTCGTACGAAAAGAGTTATGAAAAGAGAAGACGGTGATTTTGAAAAAAGAAAACAAGAAATAATAAAACGTGAAAAAAGCGAGAAAACTAGATATAAAAAATATTATGATATTGATCTGGGTGATACATCTATATATGATATAGTAGTTGATACAGGAAATAAAAAACCAGAAGAAATCATAGATTTGATTATTTCAAAAATTAATAAGTAAAAGATTTTAGTATCAAGTTTTTATTTTAGAGGTTAAAGATGAATGTAAAAAATAATCTTCCCTTTGACAAAAAAAGAAAAAGAATTGTTTTAAAAAAAAGCAAAACTAACCCAGTTTATGGCAAAAAACCAGAAGATCTTACGGTGGAGGAATTATTAAAAAATAGTTGGATTAACCTTGATAAACCAGGTGGGCCTACTTCACATCAGGTTGACAGCTGGGTTAAAAAAATACTTAAAACAGAAAAAATCGGACATAGTGGAACACTTGATCCAAAGGTTACAGGTGTATTACCGATAGGTATTGGAAACGCTACAAAGATTCTTCAATTTTTGCTACCTGCAGGTAAAGAGTATATTGCTCTTATGAAACTTCACAAAGATGCTGATGAAAAAGAGATAAAAGATGTCTGCAAAAGTTTTGTTGGAAAAATTACACAGGTTCCACCTGTTAGATCAGCTGTTAAAAGAAGAAAGAGAAAAAGAACTATTTATTATATTGATGTATTGCAGATTAAAGATAGGGATGTATTACTAAAAATAGGTTGTGAGTCAGGAACATATATTAGGACACTTGTAGTCAGTATTGGTAAAAAACTGAAAACCAATGCTCATCTGGGAAAATTACGTCGGACTAGAGTAGGAAACATCAATGAAACAGATAGTATTTATCTTCAGGATTTAAAAGATGCAATAGTGTTCTATAAAGATGATAAGGATGAAAGTTTTTTAAAAGAAATTTTAAAACCAGTGGAAGAACTACTTAATTATTTACCAAAAATAATTATATCTGATAGTGCGGTTGATGCATTATGTCATGGGGCTAATCTTATGATACCTGGAGTTGTTGAAATTGATTCAAATCTTAAGAAAAACGATATTTCTTTAGTAAAAACTCTTAAAGGTGAAGCTGTGGCCGTTGTTAAAATGCTTATTTCTACAGAGGATATAGTCGGAAGGAAAAAAGGAGAATGTGCATCACTTGAAAAAGTGATTATGAAAAAAGATACTTATCCTTCCTTTTGGAAAAAACCTTAATAGATGTTTTTATTTTACCCTTGACTACTTTTTTTGCCGAGGTGGCCCAGCCTGGTACGGCGCGAGCCTGGAAAGCTCGTGGGGTTTCGACCCCTCAGGAGTTCAAATCTCCTCCTCGGCGTTTAAATTTCAGTTGCCTTCTCGATAAAAAGATCTCTTATTGATTTGTACGCAGAAAATTCTATTTTTCTATATGTTTGTACCATATTATTTGCCACAAATATTATTCCGACATCATCATTAATAAGCATATTTGAATCGCATCCCGGATATGAACCACCATGCCCATGTAATATTACCCCATTAACGTTGAAATACATCCATCCCAGACCAAAATCATGACCATCACCATCACCTGGATATTGAATTTCATGCATAAGATTAACAGTAGATTCATTTAGAATCCTAGTATCGTTGTAGACCCCGCCATTCATATGAGCAATTAAATAATGAGATAGATCATTAACAGTTGAACGTACCCCACCTCCAGCAGAAAAAGGATTATAATGAGGGATTGGGAAATAAAAAAATCCTAAATGAAGATAGGGTGTTGCCATTTGTGTCCTATCAAAATCTGAAAAATCAAAACTTGTGTTATACATTTCAAGTGGATCAAAGATATTCTCTTTACAATATTCTCCAATTGATTTATCTGTTAGTATCTTAAATAAAAGTTCAAGTAACGCAAAATTAAAGTTTGAATAAGCAGTTTTTTCACCAGGTTTTTGATCCAACCAGACAGAAGGTTTGTATATGCTTCCTCCGGGGACCAAATATTCTTTTACAAAAGGATAAGGGTACTCAGGAAATATTTTTGAATCAACATACATTAAAATTAAATTATTAAAAAAATCACATTCTGAAAGACTTGATTGATGTGAAAGTAGCATTCTAAACGTAATATTTACATCTGGATACTTTGGATTTCTTAAACTAAAATTAAGATAATCATTTACATCGTCATCTAGGTCAAATAAACCATCTTCGTATATTTGCATAAATGCTGTTCCTGTAATTGATTTTGAGATAGATGCCACCATGTATACAGTGTTTAAATCGGGTGTTCTTCTTGGTAGGATATTATATTTTCCATAAGAATTTGACCAAACAATACTTTTGTTCTTTATTATACAAGCAACCATTGACGGAAAATGGGCTAATCTCATGAGAAACCTAATTTTTTGATTGAAAAGATTGTCATCTGATAAGGCCTTTTTTTCAGGGTTTATTTTTTTATTTTGTATAGTAAAACTTGCATTAACAGATAAAGAACTAGAAAAAACAAGTAAAAATATTGTGATAATTACAAAACATTTGATATATCTTTTATTCATATTAATATTGTTTATGTTCAATATATATTAAATTTATCATACAACTATAGAATTATAATCAAAAATTCTTTTTACTAATATTTAATGACTCTATTGTGAAAAAAGATTTAGAAAAAGAAGTAAAAGAACTAAATAAAAGGATTTGCCAGCTAGAAAAAATGCTTTCTTCAGTATTAAAACCACTGAGAGAAGCTAGTAAAACCACCCAGAATTATCTAAAATTAACAGGAATTCTTATGGAACATGGTGGTTTAACACCAGACATGATACTACCAGAGTTAAAAGATAATATAAGCAGAGAAATTGTAAGAGTATTAATGGAAAGAACCGATCAAAATATATCACAAATCACAGAACTAGTAAGAAACAGGAGAGGCAGCGCATCAAGAAGGATAATAAGAGAAAAATTAAAAAATCTACTAGAAAAAGATATTGTTAAAAAACATCTGAAAGGAAAAACATATGTATACAAAATTTCAGATAAAGTGATCAAGAAATGGTCACAAATGCTCGGATTTAATATATAAAATGACCAGCCTAACACAAATGTGAGAATTAAAAGAAAAATATGGAGGTAATAAAAAAATGAACAAACATGAAAATATGCCAGACCCAGAAAAAATAAAAGAAATATTGGATGTAGTAGGAAAAAAAATACCAGGTCTTTTAAAAGAACTAAGTAGTCTTTTATACAGCCCAGAAAGCGCAAAACAATACGCAGAAGCAGCAGCAATATTTTATAAAGAACTTAAAAAAGCAGGTATGAATGATGAACAAGCATATGAGCTTACCAGCCAATACCTGTCCACATTGAATCTTGGGAAAATGATGAAAAACGTTGGGCAACATCAACATAACGACTAAAAAAAGTAAGATATGCTGGTATCAAAATGGACGATAACATAAAAGAAAAAGAGGCGGTATCTGCAATCAAAATATTTGGGATGGTACTTCCTTCAATGCCTTCTTTAATGATTAGACTAAGTGGAACATTTCTAAGATTCAAAAGAAGGTCAAACAAAGCAGGTAAAGTATTTAAAAAAGAGTTAATAAAACAGGGAGTGGACAAGGAAACAGCCAAGGGGTTAACAGAAACATATATGGAAGGGAGCCATATAAGAAACTACATACAAAACCTTCGATGAAAAACATGAGGATATGGGATATACCAATAGAAAAATTATGCAATAAACATCTCTTGGGTGAACATAGAGAACTTCATGCTATATGGAATATTATCACAGAAAATAAAAAAGGTTACTCAAAGCATCCAGAAACACTTAGATGGAAAGGAAAATTAAAAGCATTATACAACAGACATGAAAAACAAGTAGAAGAAATGAAAAAAAGAGGGTATAAACATAAAAGTCCTTTAAATCTAAAAAAAGCAGTAGGAAAAAGAAAGCAAGAATTTTTTATAGATTCTATAGAAAAACAAAAACAAATATTAAAAAATAAAAAGTGTGAATGTAAATTCTAATAATTATTTTTATATGGGAAAAATAAAAAAGAGAGAAAATCTTACAACTTTTTAAGATGAAAAAAGAAAAAATAGATAGTCTACCCATACAAGTATTTTATACATCCAAAGAAGAAACAAACTGTCCTTTAATATCTGATTTATTAAGGATAGCAAAAACATTAAAACAAAAAAAAATTTTACAAAACAAAAAAGGAGTAACTATTAGTTTTACATATGGTAAAAGAATACTTATAAACAGTATAGTACAAGATTTTTCAAATATCAAAAGAGAAGAACTTTTAGAGATAGCCGACTATGACCCTATAAAAAACAATCTATTAGTGATAGGTAAAGCAGACCCAAAAAGTGAAACAACACTACATTTTATGATACATCACGCAAGAGAGGATATAAAAATTATTGTTCAAATAAAAAATGATGAACTATTGGAAAAAATAAAAAATAAAATACCTATTTTAGATGAGAATTTACCAATAAACAGTATCGAATTCATAAAAAAAGTGCTAAAAGAGCTTAGAGACAGTAAGATAGTTGGAATAAAAGATGATGGCATATTGTTTGTTGGCAAAAAAATAGATGAGATAGACAGTTTAATTACAAGCTTTTATGAGGAATAAAAATGAAAATTAATGGGGAAGACAAAAAAGCATTATGGTTTGAGAAAAACAAAATTGTTTTTATTGATCAAAGAAAACTTCCATACAAAATAGAGTATTTTACTGCTAAAACAGTAGAAGAATGTGCTTTTGCAATAAAAGACATGGTTGTTCGTGGTGCACCAGCAATAGGTGCAGCAGCAGTATATGGTATGGTTTTAGGAAAAGAAAATCTTGAAAGAACTGCAGAAATTCTAAGAAAAACCCGTCCTACTGCATATGACCTGTTCTATGCAATTGATTACATGCTAAATGAAATAAAAGAGGGTAAAGATCCTTTGGATTCTGCAAACAGATATGTTAACGATATTATTGATAGATGCCATAGGATTGGAATAAATGGTGAAAAACTAATAAAAGAGGGTATGAAGATTTTAACACATTGTAATGCAGGTGCTCTTGCTACAGTAGACTGGGGGACTGCTCTTGCACCTTTCTATGTAGCACATCGTAAAGGAAAAAAGTTTTTTGTCTATGCTGATGAAACAAGACCCCGTTGCCAGGGCCTATTGACAGACTGGGAGTTAGAACAAGAAGGAATAGACCATGCAGTTATTGCTGATAACGCTGCAGGTTATTTTATGAGAAAAGGCGAGATTGATATGGTTATAACCGGCGCTGATCGTATTGCTTCAAATGGTGATTTTGCAAATAAAATTGGCACATATGAAAAAGCAGTTGTCGCACACGAAAACAATATCCCATTTTATGTAGCAGCACCTATAAGTACATTTGATAAAACAATAAAAGGCGGTGAGGAAATAGAGATAGAAGAAAGAAGTAGGGAAGAATTATCTATAATAAACAACCATAAAATTATGCCTGACTGGACAAGAGTTTGTAACCCTGCATTTGATGTAACACCTAAAGAATATGTAACAGGCTATATCACTGAAGAAAAAATTATGGAAAAATTATAGAAGCCCGAGTTTTTCTAGTATCAGTACGATAATTTCCATGATATTTACTAAACCAGGATAATTACTCATTACAGGAAAGATATCTTTGTATTCGACACTTATTTTTTTTACGTTATTTGATGGGTTTAAATCTTCAACTGTATTTTCACGATCGACATGAGCTGTTATATTTTCTATATCCTTAAAATCAACAAATGCCTTGAAATACTCAGGGGATTTAAACCTGAACAAAGGACGGGTTATAGTTACTTTTTCACCAGGTGATATCTTTTCAGATATGATAAATGGGTATTTTATTTCTGTTTCGTTCTCACCTTTACATTGATATGTTACATTTATTGAGATTTCATTTACTGTTGTTTTTGTTTCACCGTTGTTTATAACAGTAACAGATAGATAGTTATTTGTTTTTAAAAATGGTTTATCTTTTGTTAGAGATATGTTGATTATAGCTAGATCAACAAGTGGAGTGAATCCATAATACATGTAGATATCTGGATTTCCATTTCTATAATCAGACCATACTACTCTTAATTCATCTATAAGATCTGTGTTTTTATATCCCTCGTTTACAGAATAAACATGGTCATTAATCATTTTTGCTTTTGACCAGTTTTCTCCGTTATCAGTAGTATTAATTATGAGGAGGTTGCTACCTGTTGTATAGGATACAAATATTTTTTCATTTTCAACATACAGCTCAGGGTATCTAGGTATAAACAGATTGGGTCTTACTCTTACAATTTTTGAAACAGAGTCTGTATTGGAATGATTATCTTTTATTGTAAGCTGTACTTTGTAGTATCCGGCACTTGAATATTGATAATCAGGATTTATAGCAGTCGAGTTTATACCATCGCCGAAATCCCAGGTGTAATCTGTAATAGTGCTAGTATCTGGTGCTGAAGATAAATCATTAAAGGATACTGTTTCACCGATTTCATAGATTTTATCTATAAAATAAAAATCTGCTGCAAGGCCTATATGTATAATTTTCTCTATAGTATCAATATCAGATTTATTATCTTGAACTGTTAGTTTTACTTTATATGTTCCATTATTTGAATATTGGTGGGTTACATTCTCACCATCTATAGGATCTGTATCATCGCCGAAATCCCAGGTGTATTCTACCAAGTTATAACCAGTAAAAGCAGTAGATGTACTGTTGAAAGATATGTCTTCATTGATCTCTGGTTTTATAGGATCATAGGTAAAATCGGCCATGGGTGTATCATCTTTTATAGTAATTTCTTTAGAACTCTTCGCACTTTCACCATCATCATCTGTGATAGTTAGGTTTACAAGATATGTACCTGGAGAACTATATGTATGTGTTGGATTTTGCTGTGATGAACTATCTCCGTCATCAAAGTCCCAGGACCAACTGTTTACATATCCATCCATATCATAAGAAGCATCATTAAAAGATACTTCCAAACGCTCTGGGGAATAAGAATAATCAGCTTTTGGACCTTGATTTCCATTAATATATATAGGATCTCCCCAGGTTTCTCCTAGATCAGATGAATTTAAAAGAACAAGTTCTTTTCCGCCATGAATATCGGTTTCAGCGATAATATAGATATTATTTTCTGAAACAAAGATTTCTGGATGAGAAATATTTCCTAGATTAGAAAAAGTCTGATTTGAAATAGATGGATAATCTGAAGAGGGGTCTCCCCAAAATCCACCATGATTGATAGGATTATCGTTAAAAAAGAAAAGATCAGTATTTGTTCCATTTTTTATTTCACAAACACCATAGGTTAAATTGTTTTCAGTAGTAGTATCAATAGATACATTACTACAATAGTTAATATTTGGGTCCCAGGATATAGTGAAAATCTGTGGGTTATCTGGTGATTTGAAAAAAAACATTGGAGAATCTGTACATTCTGCATCTTCAAAATCGGTGGTACCAATTACAGATGCAATATAAGGCACATTATGCATATTTGGATTTTCATAAGTTATATCGTCATAATATATTATATCTGTTGATTTAAAATCATAAAAATCATATTGAGACCATGGTCCATCAGAAGTTGCAATTTCCCATGAGTTAGTATTAGTTAAAGAACCAAACTCCACTTCAATTATCCAACTGGATTGATTTGCAGCAGAGAGAAAAACACCGTATGCCTTGTTTCTGTTAGGGACTTTTGCTATGCTTTGGGAGAAGGCATCTGCTTCAGGATCAATATCTAAATCTTCCAAATCGATATAAATTGGTGAAGACCAATACTCACTATAACTTGAAGAATAACGGAAATAAACATCAGTTTTATCGTCCTCTGTATACTCATAACCTACGAGTGTTTTATCATCATGCCTAATAATTATAGGAGAGTCTTCAGTGCCAGGATCATTAGAAATTAAAGTGTTTTCAAAGTTATCAACTAGATCATCATTAATTTTTAAACCTAGATTAGATAAAACATTTTTTGAATTACTGTCCTTAAATCTAATTCCAACTTTTGAGCTAACTCTTGTTAGAGAACAAGTATTAATTCCATTACTTTTTCCTTTGGTTTGATCCATTGAAAAACCTATCGCACCAAAAGAACTAATCAAAAGCATTGTCACTATCATAAAAGCTAAAAATGTAACTCTAATTCGTCTTTGTTTCATAAGATAACACCTTTTTTATTCGAATTTAATATTAATTAATCTTATATAAAAACTTTATTGTACAATTATTGTTAAATTCAAAAAAATATGAAAAAACCACTATTTTTTAGCAGGACAATCAGAATTTAAACAAAGATTCCAAGGTCTTTTCCCTTTTGTAATGATTTTTACAATAGGAGAATCGCATTTCGTGCATTTTTTATCTGTAACAATAACTCGTCCTTTTTGAGGTAGAGAATAAGTATTTTTGCAATCAGGAAAACCAGAACAGCCCACAAATCTTTTACCACGTTTGGAACGCCTGATTACCAGGTCTTTACCACACTTTGGGCATTTACCAACAGTAGTTTGCTTTCTATATGCATCTTGTATATTTGATTTGATTTTCTCTTTTCTTTTATCTAAATCAGTTAAAACCTCTGAGAGCATTTTCCTAGATTCCTTTACAGTATCATCGAGTGTTTTATTTCCTTCAGAAATCTTATCCATATCTTTTTCTAAAGTAGCAGTCATCCTAGGTTTTACAACCTCACAATCGTTTAGAGCCTCGATTACTGCTACACCCATTGGTGTTGGAGCAAGAGGCGAAAGATTAATATATTTACGTGAATGTAGTTTGCTTATAATTTCATGTCTGGTCGATTTTGTTCCAAGGGATAGTTTTTCCATTTTTGAAATAAGAGACCCCTGAGTATATCTATTAGGAGGTTTGGTCGTATCTTTTTTCAGAGTGATCTTAGAGATATCTATTTCTTCATCCTTAAAAATTTCAGGTATAGGTTTTCTTTTTTCTTTAAAATATGTATAAATCTTTTTCCAATTAGGTTCAATCAATCGATAACCCTTACTTTTAAATTTTTCTTTTGATATATCAAAAACTGCTTCCACCGTCTCAGATAACGCATCTTCAGTAAGTGTTGCTAAAAACCTTCTTACAATCAACTCATATATTTTTTGATGCGTTGAAGTAGGTAAATTTTTCTTGGGAACACCCACGGGGTGAATAGGGGGATGATCTGTTGTCTTTTTGCTTCCTCTGCTAGGGTATTTTCTTTTATGATCTAAAGTAAATTTTGTTTCCTTTGAAAAAGAAGAATTAGATAGTTTATCTAAAATTTTGTTGATATTGAGACTTGGAGGATAAACTGTGTTATCTGTACGAGGATAAGAAATTAAACCGGACATATACATTTCTTCAGCTATACTCATAGCACGAGATGCAGAAATACCTAAGTAAGATGCAGATTGAAGAAAAGTGGTAGTATTAAAAGGCGAAGGCGGGAATTCTTTCTGGGTTTTTTTATCAACACTTAAAACCTTTGCTTTTTTACTATTCTTAACTTTGTCATATATTTCTTTTACTTCTTTTTCATCCCAGAACTGATCTTTTTCATGTACTGCTTGAAAAACTTCTTCTTTTTTCAAGTAGGCAATAATTTTCCAGTACGGTTTTGGTTCAAAATTTTGTATTTCTTTTTCGCGTTCTACTAATATTGCTAGTGTTGGAGATTGAACTCTACCAATAGACAAAAAATCTTTTCCCAGTCTTTTTGAAGTAAGAGATATAAAACGGGTTAAAACAGCACCCCATACAAGGTCAATAACCTGTCTTGTCTCACCAGCACTTGACAGATTATAATCAACATCAGCTAGTTTATCAAAAGCATTTTTGATTTCATAACCAGTAATTGCACTAAACTTTGCTCTTTTAACATCATCTAATTTCTCGTTATAATTTTTAAGTAAATCAATTACTTCAACGCCTATTAATTCTCCTTCCCTATCATAATCAGTTGCAACAATCAAAAAAGGATTTTTATCTACAAGTTTTTTTAAGGCTGATTCAATACCTTTATTACTTACTTTTTTAACTGGTTCAATATCAACAAGCTCCTTTGGAGAGATTCTATTCCAGTTGTTATATTTACTTGGAAAATCAAGATTTATAATATGTCCTCTAAGACCTATTACCCTCCAGGGCTCATTATTTTTTTCAAATTCATATACAGGTATTTTCCCATATCTACTTTTTTTGATTTTCCCACCTGAAAGAATATATGCTATCCTATTTGCAGAAATATTTTTCTCACAGATTACTAGTTTCATTTTATTTTCCAAGCCTTATTTTGCAGACAACATAACAAGCATATATAATTAGTTTACGCAACATGTTTTCAGTCGAAACTATTAACAATTATTTCATTATACCCATTCCTTGATAGATATGAAAATCCTGATTATCCTTGGAAGTAAATCAGATATGCCAGTTGCTGAAAAAGCAGAAAAAATACTAAAAAAATTTTCTGTTGACTATGAAATCAAGGTTGCCAGTGCTCATAGGACTCCTGATTATTTAAAAAAATTGGTAGAAAAGAGTGGCACAGATGTATTTATTGGTGTTGCAGGTCTTTCTGCGGCATTACCCGGCAGTATTGCCGCTCATACCACAAAACCTGTAATTGGTGTACCAGTATCTGGTAAAGTAAACTTTGATTCAATTCTCTCAATTGTTCAAATGCCACCTGGAATACCTGTAGGGGCAGTAGGCCTTGATAGAGGGGATAATGCAGCTTTACTTGCCATACAAATTTTATCTATTAAAGATAAAAAACTATCTGATGAAATGAAAAAATATAGAAAAGAAATGAAAGAAAAAGTCCTTAAAAGTTAGAGGAGATAAATGTTTAAAGCAGATAAATTCACCAAAGAAACAATCTCTAAACTTAAAGAATCTGTTAAAGGAAAAGCTCTTATTGCTTTCTCTGGAGGTGTTGATAGTACTGTTTGTGCAGCACTTGTTAATAAAGCAGTTGGTAACAATCTTGTTGCTGTGCATGTTAACACGGGCTTTATGCGTAAAAATGAAAGTGAAAACGTCAAAAAATTAATGGAGAGAATGGGACTTAATTATCTTTACATAGACGCAAGTGAAGAGTTTTATAAAAATTTAAAAAAAGTAATAGATCCAGAAAAAAAACGTAAGATTATCGGGAATAAATTTATCCATGTTTTTGAAAAAGTAGCAGAAAAAGAAGATATAAAATACCTTGTTCAAGGAACAATTGCTCCTGATTGGATTGAATCCGGTGGAGAACTACGCGACACAATTAAATCTCATCATAATGTGGGTGGCCTTCCAAAGGATATGAAACTTAAACTTGTTGAACCGCTTAGAGATCTTTACAAAGACGAGGTAAGAAAAGTTGCCAGATGTCTAAATCTAGAAATATCTGAAAAACAGCCTTTCCCTGGACCGGGACTTGCTGTAAGAATAATTGGAGAGGCAAAACCTGAAAATGTTAAAATAGTACGTGAGGCGTGTGCGATTGTTGAAGAGGAAATAGAAAGTGCTGTTGAAAAAAAACTTATAGATAAACCATGGCAGTATTTTGCAGTACTTTTACCAGTAAAATCGGTGGGGGTACATGGTGATCGTAGGGCATATGGTAATGTAATTGCAGTTAGAGTGGTAGAAAGTGTTGATGCTATGACCTGTAGTTATAGTCCAATACCACATGACATACTTGATAAAATCTCCACAAGAATTACTAATAAATTAAAAGACAAAGTAAATCGCGTGGTTTATGATATAACAAATAAACCTCCTGGAACTGTAGAATGGGAATAAAAAATGGTTAAAATATATGTTATCGACAATGGAGGACAATGGACACACAGGGAATGGAGGACTCTGAAATATCTTGATGTAGAAACAAAAATTGTACCTAATACTACCTCTTTTTCTAGTTTATTAGAAGAAAAGATAGATGGTCTTGTTCTTTCTGGTGGAGCACCAAGAATTGGACTTAAAGATACTCTTGGGAATATCGATGAATATCTCAAAAAAGCGGATTTACCGATACTTGGGATATGCGCGGGTCATCAATATATGGCAAGGTTTTTTGGAGGTAAAGTAAAACCTGCAAAAAATGCAGAATATGGTAAAGTTGAACTAACAGTTATTAAAGAAAACGATATTTTAAAAGGTGTTCCAAAAAAATCTGTTGTATGGGAATCACATAATGATGAGGTTACAAAAATTCCAGATAGTTTTGAACTGCTGGCATCAAGTAAAGATTGCAAAGTACAAGCGACAAAGCACAAAGAAAAATCTTTTTATGGATTGCAGTTTCACCCGGAAGTAGAGCACACCGAATATGGTGAACGGATTTTTAATAACTTTGTAAAAACCTGCAAAAAATAAACGTATTTTTTAAAAACCCGTATTTGATTATGTGTTTTTAATGTTTGAACTACCATTTGGATTGTCTTTTACCTGGACAGATGTAGAACTTATCATACGCCTATTTGCTGCAGTAATACTTGGTGGAATAATTGGATATGAAAGAGAAATAAGCCATAAACCAGCTGGTCTTAGAACGCATATATTTGTTTCTATGGGTGCATGTCTTTTTACTATAGCTTCATTTTTTTTACTTCCAGAAGACGTATCTGGTTCATATGATGCAACCCGTATAGCAGCAGGTGTTGTAGCAGGTATAAGTTTTATAGGAGCAGGAAGTATAATTGCATTACGTGGAGATGTAAAAGGTCTTACCACAGCTGCAAGTCTTTGGGTTGTTGCAGCAATTGGATTAATGATTGGTCTTGGTAACTATATTTTACCAATAATTGCCGCAATTATTTCATATGTAATACTTAGATTGGATAGAATTGAAAAGAAAATAAAACCATAATTTTATTTCCATCTTTTAAAAAGACTATGCTTGATATCAAGTTGATCAAGTATTTTTCCAACGATAAAATCAACTAGATCATCAATCTTTTTTGGTTTATGATAAAAACCAGGCATAGCAGGAAGTATCGTCGCTCCACCAAGCTTTGCCTTTTCCATATTTTTAATAGAAGCATAATCAAGAGGTGTTTCTCTTAAAACTAAAACAAGTTTTCGTCCTTCTTTTAGTGTACAAATTGCAGCTCTACTTGTAAGTGTATCACCATAACCATTGGCAATTGCAGAAAGAGTTTTCATACTACACGGACAGATTATCATAGAATCAAGTTTAAAACTACCACTTGCAGGACCTGAAAACATATCAGTATTATCGTAATAAAAATCAGCTAGTTTTTTTAATTCAGATATATTAAAATTTGTTTCATGTTCAATTATTTTTTTTGCACCATCTGAAAAAGTTAAATGAATTTCAGCTCCTGCTTTTTTTAATTCCTGAATTAATCTAATACTATATATACTACCAGATGCCCCCCCGATTGATAAAAATATTTTCATACTATCAAGTCTTTTATTCTTCTATAGCTTTTATAATTTCCCTAAGTGTTTGTTCAAGGTTTTTTTCTTTTTCAAAAGTGGTACCTGTAACAATTATATCTGCACCTGCTCTTGCTTTTTCTTTAGCGATTTTTGCATCACGGATACCCCCACCAACGACAAGAGGGATATTAACATTTTTTTTCACAGTAGAAATCATCTCGTTTGAAACAGGTTTAGTGGCACCTGATCCTGCCTCTAGATAAAAAAAATCCATGCCAAGAAATTGGGTTGCAAGACCATATCCTACAGCTGTTTTTATATCGTCTCTTTTTACTAGATCAGCTTTTCCTTTTTTACCAGCTGTCATACCTGGTTCGACAATCAAGTATCCCATGGAAATAGGTTCAAGACCTACTTGTTTTACAAATGGTGCACCTTGAACATGTTCTCTTATAACAAAATCTAGATCACGTGAGTTTAATAGACTCATAAAAAATATTGCATCAGCATATCGGCTCAAAAAGTTAGCACCTGATGGAAACAATATAACTGGAAAACTGGTTTTTTCTTTTATTGCTTTTACTGTTTTATCAACCTGTTTGCTAGATGCTAGAGTTGATCCTCCTACCATCACAGCTGAAGAACCTAGGCTCTCTGCTATTTTTGCAAGACGAGCGGCTTCTTCTGGTTTTTGGTCCTCAGGGTCAAGTAATGAGAAATGTAAGGTTTTCTTTTTACATTTTGAGATAATATCATTTGCAATTGACATTGCACCACGAAATTAAACCAAACTATTTAAAAATACTTATGCAGAGAGCGGGCATTGGGACAAAATTAACCAGGGCGGACACGGACAGTAAAAATATTATGTAAAACAGCAATAGAAAAACAAGCCATCTCCCGTCGATCCTCACGTCTCTGCCGTATCACACCACCAAAACG
>Ga0180433_10000759_pt1 | contig 54718 bp, 48 predicted proteins | sample SS_ome_8_FD_132980 | JGI IMG/M metagenome (GOLD analysis project Ga0180433, IMG submission 132980) | Hypersaline lake sediment archaeal communities from the Salton Sea, California, USA - SS_1_D_1 metaG | ecosystem: Environmental > Aquatic > Non-marine Saline and Alkaline > Hypersaline >...
AATTAAAAAAGAAAAAAATATTTTTTGCATTTGTTAGTAAATGGGCAGAAATTGATTTGAAGCCATTTAATAACAGTGAAATTACAACTCTTGAAGAACACATTAAGCGGAAATGGGCAGATATATCTGCAGAAACTGCTGGAGAACAATATACCCCAGATGATGTTATTTCATTGATAGCTGAAATTGTTAATGCAAAAATCGAAGATAATGAAGAATTTTTAACAATATATGATCCAAGTTGTGGCGGTGGAAACCTTTTATTTGGTGTAGAAGACAGAATAAAAGAATCTACAAAAAGACCTATAGCAACGTATGGGATAGATTGGAGTGACAGTCTTTATGCTTTGGCAAAGATTGAAAGTCGTTTTAGGTCTGATTCTAACATAGAATATGGTAATACCTTAGTAAGTACCAAATTTTATGACAAAGACTTTGATGTGGTTGTTGCAAACCCTCCACATGGAATTACATGGAAAGATTTCTCTAAAGATATTTATAATGATAAAACCGGTCAATATCATTATTTTCCATCAACTTCAGATGGTCAAATGTTATTTGATCAGCACATCATTTCAAAAATTAATGATAAAGGTTTTGCAGTGGTTGTGAACAACGGTTCTGCATTATTTAGTGGCGATGCAGGCAGTGGTGAAAGTAATATTAGAAAATGGTTATTTGATAATGATTATGTTGAAGCTATTATACAATTACCGACTAATGAATTTTTTAATACTCCTATTTATACATATATTTGGGTATTAAATAAAAGTAAAGAAAAAATCAGAAATAAGAAGGTTATGCTAATTAATGCAAGTGATAAATATTCTCCCTTGAATCGTAATAAAGGCGAAAAAAGAAAAGAAATAGATGAATCAAGTAGAGAAGATATTCTCAAGACATTATTAGAATTTAAAGAAAATGATTATTCAAAAATATTTGATAGAGATTTCTTTTATTTTAATAAACAATGGATAATTTTAACTAACCTCGATTATAAAGGAAGAAGTTTCGAAAATTATTTAAAAAAGAAAAAAAGTCTAAAAATAGAGCCTTTAGAAATCATACAAAAATCTGAAAATAATAAAACAGTCATTGATAATTTTACAATTACTTCATATGATCAAGAAAAATTTGATTCTTTAAAATCTTATTATGATGAGATTAAAACTAATATAAACAAAATAGATTATAAAGAAAATCTTATTGTAAAAACATATGAATTTTTGTATTCTTATGATAAAGAAAAAGAAACCTTAGTTCGAAATAGCTCAGGAAAAAATGAAGAACTTGGTTGTGGAAAAATTGTTGTTAAAGCAAATTTTAAAAAATCTACCAAAACCAAACCTGAAGAAATTAATATTTCTGTAAAATTAATACCAGATTATGAAAAAGATTTTGAAATAATTCCATATAGTGAAAACGAAGAGGAAAATAAGAGAAATATTTCAGAGTTTATGAATAAATATATTTCAAAACCTTTTGTTTATACTGAAAATGTTGTTGGAGTTGAAATTAATTTTAATAAAGTTTTTTACAAACCTGTGAAATTAAGAGAATTGGATATCATTATTAAAGAAATTAAACAACAAGACAGAGAATTAAGAAAATTAGAAAAGGAATTAGTATTATGATTTTTTCTAAATACGAAAGTTACATTGATTCAAAAATTGAATGGTTACCTAAAATACCCTCTCATTGGAATATTGATCGTACTAAATCCTTATTCAAAGAATCAATTGAAAAAACATCAACTGGTAAAGAAGTGCTATTGACAGTATCACATATAACTGGTGTTACTCCAAGAGACGAAAAAAATGTTTATATGTTTCTTGCTGAGGATATGGTTGGTTATAAATTATGTAAAAAGCATGATCTTATTATAAATACTATGTGGGCATGGATGGGTGCATTAGGTTTTTCAAAATATGAAGGTATATGCAGCCCAGCATACAATGTTTATAGGTTTAGATCAATTAATAATCATCACTCTAAATATTTTGAATATTTGTTTACAACTCCAAATTTTATTATGGAAATGACTCGTTTTTCTAAAGGTATTAGGCCATCTAGATTAAGACTTTATCCAAGTTATTTTTTTCAAATAAAGATAGCATTTCCAGAAAAAAAAGAACAAATTGAAATTTCAAATTATTTAGATATAAAAAAATCGCAAATTGATAAAAAGATAGAATGCTTAGAAAATAAAATAAAAAAATATGAAGAATTGAGAAAAACATTAATCGAAAAAACATTACTTGATTTGATCAATAAAGATAACAAAAAAAGATTAAAAAATACTGTAATTAAATTAGAATCGGGCTCAAGGGATAAAGGTGGAGCTGTTGAAGAAGGTGTTCTTAGCATTAGTGCAGAACATATAAACTGGAAAGGGCAATTTGACTTATCAAATAGAAAATATATCTCACCAGAATATTATTCAAAAATGAATGGTGGTAAATTAAAGCTGAATGATATAATTCTTACAAAAGATGGCGCAACTCTCGGAAAAACAGCTTTTATTTCAGAATTATATTCAAAAAAAATGGCGATTAACGAACATATGTTTTTAATTCGAATTAGTAAATATTACTATCCAAAATATATTTACTATTGGTTCTCTTCCCAGTTCAATTATAATGAAATATGCAGATGCGCAAAAAATACTGGCGTACCAGGCATTAATTCAAATTTTCTAAATAATCTATTTTTTGCAGATATTGATAAAAAAGAACAAATTGAAATTGCAAATTATTTAGATAAAAAAACAAAAATAATTGATGATATTATTTCAATTATGAATAATCAGATTGATACTCTGAAAGAGTTTGGAATAACATTAATCAATGATGTCGTGATTGGAAAGGTGAAAATTCATGATGAATGAATTACATCTTCAAGATAAATTTTTAATTCCTTTCATTACTGATAATTTAAACGGTTTGGGATATAAAGAAGTAAAAGCAAATACCATTACAAATAATTTAATTATTGAGGAGGATCTAAAACATTTTTTAAAAGAAACAGAGTTAAATAAATTGAATTATAGGAAGCTGATTAAAAAGTATAAATATAATGAAGATTTATTGATTAAGGAATTTATTGAAGAGTTACTGAATAGAATAATAGATTCTAGGAATATGGCTTTATTTTTTAATACAAATAAAAGCATTACTTTTAATGGTTTAAAATTCTATCTTTTTTACCCAAGTGAAAGTGAAACATATCAAAATGAACTTTTTAATCAAAATATATTTTCTGTCGTGCAAGAATTGCCTTATAAATATGAATACGATAACAAAAAATTATTTTCATTTAGGCCCGATTTATCATTTTTTTTAAATGGAATTTTTTTAAGTTATAGTGAGTTAAAATCAAATTTTAGTGGTCAAAACGCTGGAAAAAATGGTAGAAATAAAATTGCAAGAGATTATAGAGAAGCTGTAATTGAATATTTGCAAATAGCTAGATTAAATGATGTTTCCCAGAAAATAAGGAAAGACTTTTTAAAAATATTTGAAAAAGCAATTCATATTTCAACAACTGATTTAGAAGAAACGTATATTATAAGAAATATTTCGGATCACTTTGATGATATAAAATCATTTTATCAAGATAGTGAATGGAGCAAATTTGAATCAGAATATAAACAAAAAATATTTTTGAGTTGCAAACCATACCCATTAAGTAAAAAATCTTTGACTAAACAAGAAAAATTAATGGAAATTTTTTCTGCATTTTACTCAAAAGAAATGATGGAAAAAGAGATTTTATACTATAATTTTATAGAAAGAGAAGTTGTAAAAGGAAGAGCTGGAGCTAAAACAAAAAATGAAAAAGGAAGATTGATAGCTCCTAGGCCAAAACAAAAGTTTGGAACTGATAAGATATTAAATAAAATAGACGAATTTTTAGAGCATGAGCAAGAAGATGATTACTTTATTAATAAATTAAAAAATGAACTTCAGGATTTTAGTCCAGCAAAAAGAAAAGAATTAATCGAAAAAAGAATGAAATATAATAACAACAAAAATGTGTACTCTCTTCTTTTACAATATGCAGCAGGATTTGGAAAAAGTAATATTATAGGTTGGACGGCATTACAATTAAAAGATCTGAAAAGAAATGGAAAATATGTTTATGACAAAATAATGATTGTTGTTGACCGAATACAATTAAGAGATCAACTTGATAGAAAAATGTTCAATATGAACATTGATAATAAATTATATGTCGAAGCTAAAGATAAAAAGACATTTAAAGACTCTCTTTCATCGGATAAACGAATAGTTATAGTTAATTTACAGAAATTTAATACTATTAAAAACATATTAGATCTATCAGTATTAAAAAAATTAGCACAGTTAAGAACTGTTTTTTTAATAGACGAAATTCATCGTTCGCATAGTGGAACACAAAATGAAGAAATGATGAATCTATTTGATGAATTACAAAATAGTTTTGATACTAATGAATATACAAAACAAAAAAAGAAAAAAAATTTATTAATTGGTTTTACTGCAACCCCAAGTGATCATGCATTAGCAAGATTCGGTGAATTCAATAAATATGCAGAATCAGAAAAAATTTGGGTTCCTTTTGATAGTTATACTATGCGAGAAGCAATCGATGATGGATATATTCTAAATCCCCTTTTAAATTTGGTGCCCGTCTCCGCAAAAATGTATTATGAACCTCCAGAAGATAAAACTAAAGAATACAAATTGAACGAAAAAAAGAAAATATATGAAAATGAAGAAAGAATCGATGCAATATCAAAATTTGTTGTAACAAGATTAGTAGAAGATGTATATAAACGTATAAGAGGTCAAGCAAAAGCAATGCTTGCTGTTTACTCAATTAAAAGTGCAATAATGTACAAAGAAAAAATTGATAAATACTATAAAGAGATTATTCAAGAATCAAAATATAAAAGATTCGAAGATGCGCCGATATATATTGTCTATAGTGGAGATGGCCAGGATCATTTTAAATCAAGCAGATTAAATAATGGTTTATCCGAAGAAAAAGTATTACAAAATTTTGCTTTAAGTAAAAATGGTTTGATGATAGTTGTAGATAAATTACAAACAGGATTTGATGAACCAAAATTACATACATTATTTTTAGATAAAGAAGTAAGAAACATCAATGCTATTCAAACAATTTCAAGAGTTAATAGAACAATGAAATACAAGGAAAATTGTAAAATAATTGATTTTTCTCATAAAAATGTAAATATTAACAACATTAAGACTGCTTTTGAACATTTCAGTGACGTTGTAGTTTCTGACTTCGATCCTTTCAATGAATTAAAATTATTTGAGGAATTATACAATAGATTAGTAAAAAATGAGATTTATAAAAATTATTTTGAATTGTTTTCTGAAAAAATATATGAAAAAGATTTAAACATCCAAGATGTTTTAAAATTAGAAGATAAATTATCTAAATATATAAAAAATAATCCTAGAAGAAGTAAACAACTCAAAAGTGATGTAAACAAATACTTCCATATTTTGAATCTTATACAATTTGTAATTGAATTCAAACCAAAATATAAAGATAAAATCTTCTTAGAATTCTGGAAAAAATATAATACTGAATATAATGTTTTGAATAAAAAAGAAGAAATCAAAGATGAAGTTGAAATATATTTTGACGAACAATTAGGTATTGTTGAACCGCCTAAATATGAAAAATATAAACCAAAATCTGGTAAAGTAAATCAAGAAGGAAAAGAATACGGTTCTAAAGAGTATAAATATGATATTTTAAAAATTCTAGAAAAGAAAAATAAGGAAGAAAAAATTATTGGGCAATCTATTGAAGATTTTGAACTAAAAATTGATGGATTTTTTAATTCAGTAACAGAATCAAGAGAAGGTAAGGTCCTTATTGCAAAAATTAATTCGATAGGGACAAAATTTACTGAAGAAGAAATCCTTTCAGATTTTGAAAAAATTTATAAAAAATTCATAAGAAGACATAGATTGGAATTAGGGGATTTTTTCATTCAACAGACTAAAGACATAATAGAATATTTATATGCAGATTTTGAAAAACAAATAAAAGAAAATATACTAAGTTATTAGTATTTATTTTTCTTTAAAACTGTAATAACCATTGCTACCAATAATTACATGGTCAATAACTTTAATAGAAAGTAACTCCCCAGATTTAAACAATATATCTGTTATATTAATATCTTCTTTAGATGGCTCTGCTTCTCCTGATGGGTGATTATGAACAAGAATTAAAGCATTAGAGCTTTCTTTAATTGCAGATTTAAATACTTCTCTGGGATGAACTAACGAACTATTCAAGGTGCCAATAGAGATTATTTCATCTTTAATAATCCTGTTGCATGTATCAAGATGTAAAACAAGAAAGTGTTCTTTGTCGGCATTAATAAATTTTGAATGGCAATACTCATATACATCTTTAGCAGATTTTATTGTTTTACCATTTTGTTTAGCAAGGTTATGTCTTTTGTTAAATTCAAATAAAGTAAGTATTTGGCAGGCTTTTGCTTGTCCAATACCTTTAATCTTTTGCAGTTCTTTTATAGAACATGATGATAATTTATCTAAACCATATTTTGAAATTAATCTATTACTCATATCAATGGCATTTTCGTATTTAGTTCCTTTTTGAAAGATTATTGCTAAAAGCTCAGCATCTGATAATACTTCAACGCCTTTTTTTATAAGTCTCTGCCTCGGTTGATTTGACTCGGGAATATCTTTGATTTTCATCAAATTTTATTAAATGTAAATATAAATATAAAAGTTACGTATTAAAATATACCAAAAATTAGATTATTTATTTTCAACTTCTTCTTTAAGAAGATACAGACCACGTTCTACTGCATGAGTGAGATTAGAGAATTCCTTTGTTTTAATTTTTTCCTGAACCCAGTTGTAAAGTTCAGGGTCAATTGTAACTGATGTCTTGATTTTATGACGATTTATTTTTGGTCTTGCCATGTAAGTAAGTATCGGATAGAAACTTATAAATACTTCTACTACTATTACTTATATTGTCCTACTAATACAGACAATAGGATTTATGTAATTTGGAGGCAAAAATGCCTATATCACAACAAAAACTCATGTTATATTCAACAAATTCAGATTCAACTAACTTATATAATGATGAGTTAGAAGGAGGTAATAACCAAGAATGCAAACTAATAGACAAAATAATAAGCCAAAGATCAAAAGAACATATTTCTCCAATATTTGGGGAGGAAAATGTGCAAATAAATTATGATCTAAAAAATATTAAAAGAACCGATTTTCCAATAACACTAAACCCAAAAACAGCAACATTTCATGATGTAGCAATACATGCACTACTAAGACAAAGACTAAGTCAAAACACAGTAAAAAAACGAATGTCAACAGCAAAATTCATGGAAACACACACAAGACCAGTAGACTTCAGAAATCCAAACTATGAAAACTTCATAAACCACATGGACTACAGAGAACAAATCGAACAAACGGGGCCTTGTGCACTACAAAACGAATGGAAAACAATGAGAATGTTTCTAAAAGCATACGGAATGAAAACATGGACCTACAAACCACCATCAACACCACGATACAAAGCAAGAGTAATACCATTCCCAGATCAAGTATACAAAATACTAAACCTAAAATACTCAAAGAAATCCTACGAAAACGCATTAATTCAATACTTACTCACACACAATTTCATTGTAGGGTGGCGTTTTCCAAGTGAACCCGCGGAAATGAAAGTATCAGATGTACACATAGAACGAGGATATATAACCATCACAGAACCAAAGAAACACAGCTCAACAAGAAACCTATCACCAACAGAAATAATGAATAACAGACGAAGAAAATCATTTAGAAACTGGGTATACTACTGGAGACCAAAAGTAGAAAACCAATACAGCAAAGACTACCTGTATCTCCGACCAGACGGTAAACCATTTACTAGAGATCAACTAAGACAACTACTAAACAGAAAAGCAAAACCAGTGATAGAAACTTTTTTTCCAGAATATTACAACTACTGCTCAAGACACTTTGCAGCAGTATCAAGGCTCATCAGAACCAAACTACAATACAAAGCATTCGATGAATACGAAGTAAAAGACTGGCTAGGTCACACTAAGATAGAGACTACTATGGGATACATAAAAGACGCAAAACACTACTATCTTTTAGCAAAGTACGACTGGGTTAATCGTGTCCTTAAAGCTCCAAGTAATGGGTGGGGATAACACGACGCAAGCAAAAACCCAAAAAGTAGTGTCTTTACCGGTGTTTCCCTTCGAGAAAAATCACGGACCTGGCGGGATTCGAACCCGCGATCTATAGCTTAGGAGGCTATCGCCCTATCCAGTCTAGGCTACAGGCCCAAATGTTTTTTTAAAGGGACTTATGTTCGATCGAAAAAGAAGCACTTGAAGAGTCGTTATCAGAGTTTGTATTTTCTCTTATTTCACTAAGTCTTATCGTCTCATAATCTATTTCATTTTTTTCCAAAAGCCCTGACAGACCAGGAATATGGCCATCTCCAACAACTGCAATAACTTTTTCAAAATCATCATTTGCAGACTTGAGTTGATCTTTCATATATTCATTTCTCTCATCAATAAGAGTCTTTTTAATTGTTGGAAATTTTTTACCAATTTCATCCATGTAAAAATCAAAGTCATCTTGAATTCTTTCAAGTTCTTTTTCAACTCTTTTTTTACTTACAAACATCCCACCAAAACCTGAAATAAAAAGTCTGATTTTTTCTTTTATACTCATATTTTTTAGCATCTTTGAAAAAAGGTTTTGCGCGTTCATATCGATAAGTGCTATTGGTTTTTGATGACTTTGGGCATAATCTATTGCAGTTAGCATCTCTTGGCCTGCTGTCACACCGTACTCCTTTGCCATTCCCTCTTGAAACCTTGAAAGAAGTTTGTATAAAATTGGCTGGTTTTTGCTATGTTCCTTATATTTTTCTGGATCTATCTGTTTCATAAGAAGTGATTTGTATCGTTGTTTGTCAAGTTCCACACATATTATATCAGGCTGTTTTTCATCAAATATTTGAATTAGTGCCTGTGACAGGTTAAATACATGACCTGTACCAATTAATGTTATCATTTTTTTCATCTATATTTAGTATCTATAATGCTCAGGTTTGTAGGGTCCATCGACAGATACACCAATATAATCTGCCTGTTTCTTTGATAGTTTTGTGAGTTTTACACCAAGCTTTTTCAAATGAAGCCTTGCAACCTCTTCATCTAAGGCCTTTGGAAGCATATATACTCCTGTTTTGAACTCATCGTTCCATAGTTCGATTTGAGCTAGAACCTGGTTTGTAAAACTATTGCTCATAACAAAACTTGGATGACCTGTTGCACAACCAAGATTTACTAGCCTTCCTTCAGCAAGCATAAATATTTCATGACCATCGGAAAATATGTATTTATCGACCTGTGGCTTTATGTTTATCTTTTTGACACCAGGAAGTTTTTCTAGTTTTTCAACTTGTATCTCATTATCAAAATGTCCAATGTTACAAACAATTGATTGGTCTTTCATTTTCTTCATATGCTCAACTGTTATCACATCACAGTTACCTGTTGCTGTAACATAGATATCTGCCTCAGAAAGACTATCTTCAACCGTTTTTACTTCATATCCTTCCATTGCTGCCTGCAGCGCACAAATTGGATCTACTTCAGTGACAATAACACGTGCACCAAAACCCCTCATGGATTGACAGCAGCCTTTGCCAACATCACCATAGCCACAAACTAAAACAGTTTTTCCAGCAACCATCACATCTGTAGCTCGCTTTATTCCATCTGCAAGGCTCTCGCGACATCCATACAAATTATCAAACTTTGATTTTGTTACACTATCATTTACATTAAAAGCAGGGAAAAGTAAAGATCCTTCTTTTTGCATTTGATAAAGCCTGTGAACACCAGTAGTTGTCTCCTCAGATACTCCCTTTATTTCTTTTGAAATTCTATGCCAGCGATCAGGGTCTTTTGAGTATATTTCTTTTAAGCATGCCATAAGTTCTCGCAAGTCTTCTTGTTCATTGTTATAATCTTTTTCTAAAAGCTTTGGATTTTCCTCAACTTCATAGCCCTTATGAACCATAAGCGTTGCATCGCCACCATCATCAACAATTAAGTCTGGTCCTTTACCACCAAAATCAAGAGCTTTACTGGTACACCACCAATAGTCCTTTAGATTTTCACCCTTCCAAGCAAAAACAGGCGTTCCAGCTTTTACAATAGCTGCTGCAGCATGGTCCTGAGTTGAAAAGATGTTACAACTTGCCCATCTTGCATCGGCACCAAGTTCCTTTAATGTCTCAATTAAAACCGCTGTCTGGATTGTCATGTGAAGACTACCAGTGATTTTAGATCCTTTCAATGGTTTTTCTTTTCCATATTTCTCGCGGATTGACATAAGACCAGGCATTTCTTTTTCTGCGATTTCTATTTCTTTTCGTCCCCAACTTGAAAGATTGATATCCTTTATTTTATAATCCTGTGTTTTTGTTTCCATCATTTTTCACCTTATTTCAATATCAGTTTTGCATCAACAACACAATAACCCTTTTCATATACAAAAACCGGGTTAAGATCCATTTGATCTATCTTTTTCATATGTTCGTTTCCAATCTTTGATACTTTCATAATCAAGTCTATGACTTGGCTTTTATCTGCTTTAATATTACGGAACCCTTCTAAAAGTTTTTTCCCTTTTACTTCGTCAAGCATCTCTATTGCAGAGTCCTCATCTACCAAAGGTACAACCCGGAAACTTACATCTTTATATAGCTCTGTATATATACCTCCAACTCCTACCATGATTGTTAGCCCAAAAGTTGGGTCCCTAGCAAGCCCGATTATTATCTCAACACCTTTTTTTTCCATTTGGTCAACAAGTAAATTTTCTTTTGAAAATTTCTTTCTAAATCTCTTGAATTCCTTTTTGAGCTCATTCATATCTTTAATATTTAGTTTCACACCGCCAACATCGGTTTTATGTAGTATCTTGTTACTACAAACCTTTAGAGCTACAGGGAATTTCAAATTAAGATTTTTTAAGTCCTCTTCTTTTTTTACAACCTTGTATTTTGTTGTTTTGATTTTATATGAATTGAGAAAGTCCTTTACCTCGTTTTCAGAAAGAGGGCCTTTTTTCTTCATTATTTCTTTTACTGTTTTATTCATGTTTTCATTCCTTTTTTCTTTCATCGATAACACGTTTTGCTTTCAAACCTTTTTGCTCGATTGCATTTGGCGGCAATACTGATACACGTGGTTTGAAAACAATAACCTGCATGATATCATTTACTAGTTTTTTTTCAAGGATATTCTGATCGTTTTCACTTAATAGATTTTTACTTTCAACTTCCACAGTCAACTGATCTATATCGTTATCGTCACTTTTTATTATCATCCTCCAGTTGTTTCCAACTTTTTCATCTTTCATGATGGCTGATTCGACTTGTCCTGGATAGATATTTGTACCTCTTATTATCAGCATGTCATCGCTACGGGCTTTTATTGGGGTATGTTTTACATGAGTTCTACCACATTCGCATATTTTTAAATCATATAACTTTGTTAAATCACGTGTTCTATATCGAAGAAGGGGCATTCCTTCTTTTGTAAGGGTTGTTAGAACCATCTCGCCCTCTTCCTCAGGTCCAACTGGCTCAAGTGTGATTGGATCTAATATCTCAACTAAAAAATGATCTTCCCATAGATGAAGCCCATTATGTTCATTACAATCAGTTGATACACCTGGTCCGCACATTTCTGTTAGACCATATATGTCATGGACGTCCATGTCCCATGTCTCTTCTATTCGTTTTTTAAGTCCCTTTGTAAACATCTCGGCACCAAATAGGCCATTTCTCACCTTTAGATCTTTTTTAGGATCGATTCCTATTTCTTTTGCAACTTGGGACAGGCGAAGCATATATGATGCAACACCACCAACAAAGGTGGTTTTATAATATTTCATAAGTTTTAATTGTCTTTCTGATTGACCCTTACCCGATGGTATGACCATCGCACCAACCTTTTGTGCACCATAATGAAAGCCAAATGCGCCTGTAAATGTTCCATATGGAATTGGGTTTTGAAAGACATCTTTTTTTGATAGACCTGACATCGAAAGACATCTTGCCATAACTTCTGACCATACGTTTATATCGTTTTTTGTATAGCATACCGTAACAGGCGTTCCTGTTGTACCACTTGATGCATGTAGTTCAGTACAATTGTCAAGAGATGTTGCCATCATAGCATATGGTGCGTTGTCTCTAAGGTCATTTTTGGTTGTAAACGGAAGCTTTGTCACGTCATCTAGAGTTTTGATATCTGATGGGGTGATGTTTAATTCTTTAAATTTCTTTTTATAGAATGGAACACTTTCATAAACACGGTGAACTGTTTCTTTTAATTTATTTAATTGGTGCTCCTTTATTTTCTTTCTAGGCATTGTCTCCATTTTTTTATCAAACATGTAATCCATAAGATGTTTTCCCCAGGTTTTTAAGGAAATATGGACTTCTTTTATAATATTTTGGCGGAAATTACTATGTTTTTTTGTTATTATGTTGATATTGAGACAGAAAACGATGTAACATAACAAAAGACAAAGGGAAGTTGTAATATTTATCACATAAAATTTATATTTTTTAGTTAATGTTTATCTCGCTGTGATACCATGAAAAAAAGAAAAGTAATTGGAATAGGAGCTGCCGTTCTAGTGATGCTGCTATCAATAATACCTGTTGTAAACGCAGTCTCGATAGAAACAAGAAATATAGAATATGAAAAAGACTCATATGACACAAACGACCTTGATAAAATAACAGATGCCATAATAAAATATGAAAAGGAAATCAGAGAAATAGAATCATACATAGAAGAATACATTGAAAAATATGGATATTTGGATGATAACTTTGAGCTTCCTTATGAACTACAAGAAAAATATGAGACGATATTAAAAGAAGGAAATATAGAAAACCCTGAGCAAACAGAAATTAGTAAAAAAGCATACACTTTTTATCCAAAATTCGAGACAATGATAGATAAAATTTATAAGCTTTTAAAAATAGATTTTAAAAATCCATATGTAACACCAACAGTTGGTGGTGGTAAAACAGACTACAAAAGATTTTGGATAGTGCCCTATGTTGCATACGTCGATCAGATATGGATTGATTCAACAACACTTTTTTGGATATGTAAAACGATAGGCCCAATAGGATTTGCTGCCATTGGAATTGCACTTACCTTATCAGGAGTTGGTGCGCCAATTGCTATTGGCTTTGCAGTTGGTAGTCTTCTTTCTGGTTTTGGGCTCGATCAGTTATATGAAATGGGCAGAGAAACCGGGATATATGCAGAAATAACCGAATTATTTATGTATGATACTATTCCTCCAATTTTGACATATATTGGCCCTCAATATGGGGAAACATAACATGAATAAAATAATTAAAGTAACAGCTCTCTTTTTAGCTGGTGCAATACCAATAATTCTTTACTACTATTACAAAATAGCAATAGTAAAAGTGGATATTGGTAGCTATCATGAGGGTTTTTTCTTTGGTATAGTCGTTTTATTATTTTTAGTTGTGCTGAAAAGATACTACGATAAGACAGAAGAATAAAACCTTCTTACTTTCTTTCAACAAAACTTTTAAATAAAGAATACTCTTCCTATTGCTCTCATCAAGATTAATATATTAGGTGAAATAATGACAAAAAGCATGTATAGTAATCTGTCAGATCAATGGAAAAAACCGGATACATCCTATAAATCACCACAACAGCAAAGAATGATAGAGTGGAGAAAAGAGGAAAATTTCAGTAGAATCAAAAGACCTACAAGAATCGATAGAGCAAGATCACTGGGTTACAAGGCAAAACCAGGATATACAGTTGTTAGAGCAAGAGTCAGACGAGGAGGACTTAGGAAGCATACCATAAAAGGAGGTAGAGTTCCTTCTAAAAAAGGTATGAATAAAATCACGATGGGAAAAAACACCCAGAGAATCGCTGAAGAACGAACATCAAAAAGATATCCCAATATGGAAATTTTAAACTCTTATTGGGTCGGTGAAGATGGTAAGAACCATTTCTATGAAGTAATACTTGTCGACCCGGTTCATCCTTCAATTATGAAAGACCCAAAAATAAACTGGGTCAGCAATGTAAGCCACAAAAGAAGGGTTCTAAGAGGAAAGACAAGTGCTGGTAAAAAAGGGCGTGGTCTTAGACATAAAGGCAAAGGCGCTGAAAAGATAAGACCAAGCATTCGCGCTAATAAAAACAAAGGAAAATAATCTTTTTTATCTTACAACCATAACAGGTTTATGAGCGTATTGTACCACTTTATTTGCAACACTACCTATTGGATATTGCGCTATTTCACTTTCTCCTTTACTTCCTAAAACTATTAGATCCACATCCAACTTGTTTGCAACATCAATGATCTTTGCAGCAGCATCCCCTTCTTCAACAACGCCTTTCATATCAAAGTCCTGTTCACCAAGATCCTCGATTGTGGTTGAAATTAATACATCAGCTTTTTTATGAAGTGCCTTATATGTATTATCATCAACAAAAGATAGCTTTTCTGAAGTTGGGACAACAGCTAATAATATAAGTTCTCCAAACTCGTCGATAATGGTTAGTGCTCTATTTAATGCATGTTCTGATCCTTCAGAACCATCAAAACCCACAAGTATCTTTTTCATACTCTATTTTTTTCTCCATACAGGCCCTTTATCTGTATCCTGTATTTCAAATCCTATTTCTCCAAGATCCTTTCTGATACCATCAGCTGTGTTCCAGTCTTTTTCTCCTCTTGCATTTTCCCTCGCTTCTAGGAGAGTATCCATTAGCTCTTCAATAGTTTTTCCCTCAACATTTGTTACATATTTTTTAGCTATTTGTCTTATTTTTCCTAATAATTCCTTGTTTATTTTATCTTTATCTTCATCTTTTAGCTGAAATAATGTCAAAACGTTTCCAAGTTTTGTGAGCATGTCTAGAGCATATTTACAAATACCTTTGTGAGGTAATTCTGTTTTTTCAAAATACTTGTTTGTGTTGTTTACAAAATCAAATATTATACTTACAGCTTGTGGGGAGTTAAAATCATCATCCATTGCAAGTTCAAAATCTTCTCTGAACTTGTTTATTTCATTGTAATACTCTTTATCCATATTGTATAGAGTTTCAGGATCAAAATCTTCATCTGTAGCATATTTCTCTAGATTCTCTTTAACTCTATGTATTCTATCAAGACCTTTTTGGGCATTTGTTAGTGCCTTGTCGCTAAAATCAGGTGGGCTTCTGTAATGAGCTTGAGCATAAAAAAACCTCACGACTTCTGGGTCCCATTTATCTAAAAGATCTTTAATGTTGATCATATTTCCAAGAGATTTACTCATCTTTTCTCCATCAACCGTAAGTAGTCCTATATGCATCCAATATTTTGCAAAATCTTTACCAGTTGCTGCCTCTGCTTGTGCGATTTCATTTTCATGATGGGGAAACCTAAGATCCATACCGCCACCATGAATGTCAAATGGAAGGCCAAGAAACTTCCCACTCATCGAAGAACATTCTATATGCCAACCCGGTCTTCCTTTGCCCCATGGACTATCCCAACTCGGTTCGCCAGGTTTTGCACTTTTCCATAAAGCAAAGTCAAAAGGATTTTGCTTTTTATCACCAGGGTCTATCCTTTTACCCGCCATCAGATCTTCTAATTTCTGGCCGGATAATTTACCATATTCTGGAAATTTTTCTACAGAAAAATATACATCTCCATCAGCTTCATAACCATAGCCATTCTCGATGATCTTTTCTGTCATGGCAATCATTTCAGGAATTGTTTCAGATGCCTTTGGATACTTATCTGCTCTTCTGACTCCTAGATTATCAAGGTCTTTTAAACAACGGTCAGCAAATTTTTCTGAGTATTCCAATGGATCAACTCCATTGTCATTTGCTGCATTAATTATCTTATCGTCTACATCTGTTATATTTTGAATGTATGTTACATCATAACCACGGTATTCAAAGTACCTTCTTATAACATCAAATGCAAAATATGTACGAGCATGGCCTATATGTGCATCACTATATACTGTCATCCCACATACATACATTTTAACTTTATTTTTCTCAATTGGTTTGAATTTTTCTTTTTTTCTAGTTAATGTGTTGTATATTTTAATGGTCATCTTCATTCACGGCCTTTTAGTGCAAACTAAGTATAAAATAAATATTTTACTGATGTTTTTTGTTCCAAATGATTTATAAATATAATTTACATACCATGAAAACACTTAGCTATCTTTGGGAGGTTTAAAACTCATGAAAACAACTTTTAGTATAATAAAAGCCGATGTCGGTGGGTGGCCAGGACATGCACTAGTTCATCCGGATCTAAAAGAAATTGCAAATCGTAAACTAATTGAGGCAAAACGTGAAAAAACAATCATTGACTTTCATGTAACCCATTGTGGTGATGATTTAGAACTTATCATGACGCATAAGAAAGGAGCCGATGCAAAGGAAATTCATAGTCTTGCATGGGATACTTTTTGCGAAGCAACTGAGAGAGCACGTGATTTGGGTCTTTATGGTGCAGGACAAGATCTTTTATGCGATGCATTTTCAGGAAATATCAAGGGAATGGGCCCAGGTGTTGCAGAAATGGAATTTACTGAAAGAAAAGCAGAACCTGTGATTTGTTTTATGATGGATAAAACAGAACCTGGTGCATTTAATTATCCTATCTTTAAGATGTTTGCAGATCCATTTAACACGGCAGGATTAATCATTGATCCATCCATTCATGATGGTTTTGTTTTTGAAGTATGGGATATAGTTGAACATAAAAGTGTGATGCTTAAGACACCTGAAGATATGTATGATTTGCTTGCTTTAATTGGTGCAAAGTCTCGTTTTGTTATAAAAAGGGTTTTTCCAAAGAAAAGTTCAAAACTACCGTTTAATGAACCCGTATCTGCAATATCGTCTGAAAAACTCTATCAAATAGCAGGAGAATATGTTGGAAAAGACGATCCTGTTGCTGTTGTACGTGGTCAAAGTGGTCTTCCAGCTGTTGGTGAGATACTTGAGGCATTTTCACTTGGACATTTAGTTTCTGGTTGGATGAGAGGATCACACAATGGACCTTTGATGCCAGTATCAGTAAATGACGCTCAATGCACTAGATTTGATGGACCACCAAGAGTTACAGCACTTGGATTTCAATTAAAACAAGGAAAACTCACAGAACCAGTTGATCTATTTGATGACCCCGCATTTGATATAACACGAAGAAAAGCCCAAGAAGTAATGGAATATATGAGAAGACATGGCCCATTTGAACCGCACAGACTTCCTATGGAAGATATGGAATATACAACTCTTCCAAAGGTTATGAAAAAATTAGGGCCTAAGTTTAAAAAGATTAAGTAATCTTTTTTTTTCCTTTAATTATCTTGAAATCTCAAAAGTTTTAAAAAAGAACAAATAATCTCTAAATATCAATTGATGGGATGAAAGAAAAAACTAAAAAAAATTTGTTACAATTGATTGTACTTGCTGCTATAGCTTCTGCTATAGTATCTGTAGTTGTTCCAATTTATACTTTGGATTATTCTGATATATGGACAAAACAGGGATATGAAAAACCTGATGTGTATGGAAAACTAGAAGCCTCTATAATAATATGGCATTATACTGCTTATGATAACAGAGATCCAGATTCACCCTCAGAATTTCATGACTATATTATCATGAACATATATTCATTTAAAATAGGTGAACCTTTTGGTATAATCTCAAGTGAACATGCTGAGCGAGTTTATATTAGTAAGTTGTCCAGTTTATCTAATTTGGCTAGTATGTTCTATATTGTTTACGAGGTTATCGGCTTTTCATTGATTATCTTTTTTTGCATCAAGGGAATTAAAACTCTTAATATTAAAAAAACAAAATATTTTTTGTATCTAAGTATTTTCATTTTTATATCTAGTGTTTGTTTCACATTGGGCTCTTATTATTTTTTTGGTGTTGTAGATGTCGATAATTTTGGATATACAAATTTTATAACCTTTGGCTATGGTTTTTATACAGGTATCATTTCTATTATTCTATTTTTATCCGCTTTTTTCATTCAAAACTATTTCATCGATTATCCTGATAAGTTTGAAAAGATTGACGAATTGAAAGATTGAATCTATTTTTTAAGATATAGGATAAAGGTTCTATAAACTTTATATATTTTTATATACAATAATAAATAAAAATATTAAAGAGGATATTTATGAATAATACAAACAAACCAGATAACAGAAAAAAAATCTATAATTATATCTTAAATAACCCTGGAGTTCATCAGATAGAAATATCTAGAGCCACTAATATCTCTCCAAGCACTGTAAACTATCATCTTTACTATCTTACTAAACAAGGACTTTTAACAAAACAAAAAGAAGACAGGTACCTAAGATACTATGTATCAGAGAAAATAAGTAATTTTGAAAAAAAGGTATTAAACACCCTTAGACAAGAGACGCCTTGTGATATAATTTTATATCTAATTATTGAAACTTGCGCCTCACAAACTGAAATTAGTAAGAGCCTAGAAAAACATCCTTCAACAATAGATTTTCATTTAAAAAAGCTAGTCAAAATGGGTATAATAGAAAGAATGTATCCTGAGAACGGTAAAGTTATAATTCCGAGACTAAAAAAATCAAAAATCATGGAGTACGATCCTGTAAGTAACGATGCAGTCTATAAATTAAAAAACCTGGAAGAATTGTGCAATCTATTATTTAATTATAAGAAGAGTTTTTCAAAAAATTCTAAAATAATGGCAGCAATGAATCTAATTAAATATGCAAAAAAAAGAAAATATCTTGAAATTATACCAAATAAAACTTACAAAAACCCAAAAAACATAACATTTGTAGATAGTGCAATTGAGCATATTGAAGAAGTTTTTCCAAATCCATATCATATATGATTTTCTCTTTTTTTATATGCTATTTTCTTATCCTTTAGTTTTAAATATTATAATCATATACCAGATGTTACTTTACAAAGTAGTATTATGGAGTAAAATACTATGGCAAGAATGCATGCGCGAAGAAAAGGAAAATCAGGATCAACTTATCCATCTGATAGAAAAAAACATCCAGATTGGAGTAGTTTAAACCCACGTGAAGTAGAGTCACATGTTATAGAACTAGCAAAGAAAGGACACAGTACTAGTGAAATAGGAATGATACTTAGAGATCAATATGCAGTACCTGATGTAAAGCTTGCAACTGGTGCCAGAATAGGAAAGATACTTAGTAAAAACAATATCAAATCAGAAATACCTGAAGATTTGAAAAATCTAATAAGTATCGCTTTAAAATTAAGAAGCCATCTGGAAACACACAAAAAAGACGTTAAAAACAAACGTAATCTTCAACTCACAGAATCAAAGATAAGGCGTCTTGTCAAATACTACCAGTCAAACAATGTTTTAGAAGAGGATTGGAAATATAGTCCAAAACAGGCAAAACTAATGTTTGAATAAAAATAAATATCTTTTTTAAATACTAATTACTTTTGTTTTTCTCTTACATGAATAATAATTTAACAAAAGCTTGTAAAAAAGCAACAGAATTAATTCATTCTTATCCAAAAGAAACTAGGATTAGAGTTATTTCTCATTACGATGCAGATGGTATATCTGCTGCTTCAATAATCTGCAAGGCTTTGCATCGCATTGGCTATGATTTTCATGCAACTCTTATGAGAAATCCTTTTGATAAAGGTCTTGAACGTGTTTCTAAAGAGGATAATGAACTTGTAATTTATTCAGATATGGGCTCTGGACAGATAGAAACAATTGAAAAGATGGACTTTAAATCAATAATAATTGATCATCATCAACCACTTAAAAAAAATACAAAAGATAGTGTTTTACAGATAAACTGTAATCATTTTGGTATAAATGGAAATTATGAGGCATGCGGAGCAACTCTATCTTATTGCTTTGCAAAGGAACTTAGTAAAGAAAATACAGATCTTTCTGCACTTGCAATAATTGGAGCAACAGGTGATAAGCAATACATAGGTGGTTTTAGAGGACTAAATAAAGAAATAGTCGATGAGGCAATTAAAGAAGGTATTGTAGAAGAAAAAATTACCATTAAGCTTTCTGGTGAAGATATTTTTTCTTCTTTATATTATTCAATTGACCCATACTATAGTGGCATATCTGGAAAAAAGAAAAACATAGAAAATTTACTTGAAAAACTAGAAATTAAAAAAGATGATTGTTTTGAAAAACTAAATCAAAGTCAAATAAAAAAACTACAATCTTATTTAATGTTAACTCTAATAAAAAATGGATGTGAGAAAAACATTTTAGATACAATCATAAGAAATAGATATTACACAAAGATATTTGATTTTGAATCAGAAAGATTTGCAGATCTACTTGATTCATGCGGCAAAGGTGGAAACAGGGGAGTAGGTTTTTCAGTTGCACTTGGAGATAAAGATTCACTTGATGATGCTTTAAAACTAGAAAAAGAATACAAAGAAAAGATATTAAATGAGCTTTTAAGACTTGAAGAAGAAGGATTCAAGGAAAAAAATGGTTTTAGATATTTTTATACAGATGGTTCATCGATTGGTGGTGTTATTGGTGGTATTGCAACTAACTTTATGCTAGATATAAAAAAGCCACTGATATCTATTGTAAAAAAAGATGATGAAATACATGTATCCTGTAGGGGAAACCAACATCTTGTAAAAAAGGGCCTTGATTTAGGAGTTGCTATGAAAAAAGCAGCAGAAAAACTTGGTGGACACGGTGGTGGACATGCAATTGCATCTGGTGCAACAATTGATTCAGATAAAGAAAAAGATTTTCTAGAGTTTGTAGATAAAATAATTGTAGATCAAATAAAGTGATAAAATGAAAGTGAGCTGCAATCTAACAATAGATTTAGGAACAGAAGAAAAAGCAAAAAAGGTTCTAAAAAGCATAAAAGTAGATGACTTTGATTTTGTAGAATCAAAAATCAAAAAATCAACTCTTGAAGCAGAAATAAAATCAAACTCAGTTTCATCTCTTCTTCATACAGTTGATGACTACTTAAGCTGCGTATCTGTTGCAGTAAAAGTTTTGGATAAAGATTTATAATTCTTAAACATTCAAGGTTTTGAATTATGAAATTTGATTTAGAAACAGGGTTTGTGTTCAGTAAAAGCATTTCAAAGATAAAAAAAGAACTAGAAGATTTTCTTTTAAATTTTCAAAAAACAGTTATAAAAGATAAATCAGTAGAATTTAAAAACATCAAAATAACAGGTGATGCACTATCTTTTAACATAATATCAAAAGGTGCCTTTAGACCCCATAATGCTCTTTTACAACTAAAAAACAACATAAGTAAAGAGTTTGGGAAAAAACATCATATAGGCGTACGTGAAATAAAACTTGATAGCTATACAATAGACTTTGATTTAGAAAAAAAACCATTAAAAAAAGTAAGCATTCCTTTTGCAGAAGTAAAAATAAAAGATAAAAAAGCAAGCTTAATCTTAAAAGATATTGACGAAGAGTTTCTTAGAAAAAACTACATAGATCGAATGATAAACAGAGTAAACGAAAAAGTAAATAATCAATACTACGAAGGAAAAACAGAGTTTTGGAAGCCAATATGGAAATCAAGTGAGAAAAAACCAGTATGGTCCAAAGATCCAACCGAAGAAATGGTAAAAAAGGATTGGCTCAAACAAGGACCAACAAAGGGCAAATGGTTCTATAGGCCTCAAGCCGCAGCAATTCTTAAGACAATGCAAAAAATTGCGATAGAAGAAGTACTAAAACCACTAAATTTTCAAGAAATAATTGAATCAAATATAGTTCCATTTGAAGTATGGCTCAAAACAGGACACATGGAAGGAATGCCTGGCGAATTCTACTATATATCTGAGCCAAAAACAAGAGATGTAGAAAAATGGGAAAAATTTGTAGATCTGACAAAGATAACGCATGAAATCTCTTTTGATGAATTAGGTAAAAATCTTAGTTTGCCTAAAGGTGGAATCTGTTATGCGCAATGTCCGGTTATTTATTGGAGTCTAAAAGGTAAGACTATTTCAGAAAAATCCTTGCCAGTTTTGATATATGATAATACAGCAGTTTCAGGTAGATATGAATCTGGTGGAAGGCATGGGATAGAAAGAGTAGATGAGTTTCACAGAATAGAACCTGTATATATTGGCACAAAAAGACAACTACTTGATTTAAGAGAAAAAATGCTTGAACGATACAAACATGTATTCAACGATATATTTGACTTAGAATGGCGTATGGCTTGGGTCACACCTTGGTATATGCAACAAGCAGGAAAAGTAGGTGATGAATCAACTCAAGATACTGGAACAATAGATTTTGAAGCATATATGCCATATAGAGGGAGCCGCAAAGATTCTGAATGGCTTGAATTTCAAAACTTAAGTATCCTTGGTGACAAATACATAAAAGCATTTAATATAAAAGCACAAAAAAGTGAACTATGGAGCGGTTGCTCAGGTATTGGTCTTGAAAGATGGGCAACAGCCTTCTTGGCTCAAAAAGGAATAGATCCAGATAAATGGCCAGAAAAGTTTAGAAAATATTTGGATAAGCTCCCGAAAGGTATAGAGTTCTTATGAACAAAAAAAAGCTATCTGAAAATAAAAGAAATTATGATGTTGCAAGACACCATGCATGGGCTGGATCGGTGATACTTGCAGCTATAGTTGCAACAAGGGGATTTTTGGAGCTAGCTAAAATAGAAGTAAATGACTATGATTATATCTTTGTGTTTATAGGCTTATGTTTTATTATTTATACTCTTTTTTCTGTTTTTTTGACATATCACTATAGATCAGGTCTTACAGCTGAAGAAAAAAAGGTAGTAGAGATTCATCATCATGAGCAATCGGATGATCTTGAAAAAGAAAGACTCAAGATAGAAAAGAAAAAGGCAAAGGCAGAAACAAAAAAGACAAAGAAACTTAAAAAATAAACTAAAATGAGAAAAACCTTTATATAGGAATTCTATCCCACACCAATGGCAAAAAGAAGAAGAGAAAAAGATGACGAAGAGGATAAACCCTTTAAAATTCCTAAATTTGATAAAGATGAATTTATAAGTCGCGAGAGAAGGAATATAAAATCTACAATTATTGCTTTTATATTTGGATTCCTTATGGCTCTGATCTGTTTTGGGTTCTGGGCTTTAATGGAATCAGAAACAACCTTTCGCTGGCCTTTGGTTATATTAGTTGCAATTGCTAGTGCTTCTTTTATAAAATATATCTATTTGAGAATCAACCTTGACACATCTAGTTTCACAAAGAAAAATTGGTTCAGCTCATATGCAATTTATCTTTTCACATGGCTTATTATATTTATAGTACTTGTAAATCCACCTTTCTACGATGATCAAGATCCACGTATAGACCTTGTTGTTTTACCAAATATGCAGGAGTATGGAGGAACTGTAAAAATATATGCAAAGATAACTGACAATACAAAAATATTAAAATCAAATATTGTTTTTACAATAGATGGTGAGGAAGTACCAATTGAAAATTTCAAATATGAAAATTATATCTTTGAGTATACTCATGAATCTCCAAATAATTTATCAGAAGATGTGACTTATAATTTTGAACTTAAGGCAACTGATTCAAATGGGAGATATACTGTAGAAGGAGATGCGTTTTCTTTTAGTAACAATACAATAATTCTAGCAGAGCCTGATAATCATGATTCAGTAGATTCAAACGACGACATAAGATTCAAAGTTGATGCAGATATAAGCAGAGTATATTATGTAATCGATGATCAAATTGAATTAAATACAACTGCTGGAGAAAGAGAGAATTACTGGGTCACATATCCTGAATACGAAGGATGGCCAGCTGAATTCAATAAAACTGTTAAAATTGATGTAGTAGCAGAGGTTGTCTATTATTTCAAAAACTATCCTATCAAATTTAATAACACAATTGTAAACAATGAAAGCTATTATTTCATAATCGGTGATGAAGATGACATCGGCGAAAAGACACCTGAAGTGGCAACCATGCCTCAACCAGAATTTGTACAGGTACCAGGTTTTGAAACAATAATATTTATTATTTCATTGTTATCTGTTGTTTTAATCCTTAAATATAAGAAGAAAAATAAGAAATGAAACAATTAATGGAACTTTCAAGAACTTTAAAAAAAGATTTTAAAGTTAAAAAAACTGATTTCAGTAGGCCTGTAAGCTTCTGGTCTGAAAAGGATACCATAAACAAAGAAATAGTAGATACTTTTGTAATTATTTTTAGGACACGTGGTTGCAGTTGGGCTTTGAAATCAGGTTGCAGTATGTGTGGATATTTTAATGATAGTTCCTTTGTAGATATCTCAGATGAAGACCTTTTTTCCCAGTACACAAAAGCAATGGAAAGATATAAAGATCAAAGGTTTGTTAAGATATTTAACTCTGGAAGCTTTCTTGATGATTCTGAAATATCAGAAAAAGTTAGAAACAAGATTTTAAATGACCTACAAAATAAAACTGAAAAGATTTCTTTTGAATCAAGGCCAGAATACATTACAAAAAAATCTATAGCTGAAGTAAAAAAAGTATATACAAACAAAATTGAAATTGGAATCGGGCTTGAAACAGCAGATGATAAATTAAGAAAAAACATAATAAACAAAGGTTTTACTTATAAGATTTTTAAGAATTCAGTAGATATTTTACAAAAAAACGATATCGATGTTAAAACATATGTTTTAATCAAACCACCATTTTTAACTGAAAAACAAGCAATAGAAGATGCAATAAAAACTGTTGAAAAGATAAAAGATTCATCAAATGTCATATCTTTTAACCCATGTAATGTTCAAAGAAGAACAGTTGTCGAGTATCTATGGAAAAGGAAAAAATATCGACCACCATGGCTATTCAGTGTCGTCGAAATCTTAAAAGAAAGTAAAAATATAACTAAATCAAATGTTAGACTTAAATGTGATATCGCTGGTGGTGGAAACATTCGTGGTGCACATAACTGTAAAACTTGCGATAAAAAATATTTAGATGCAATATCAGATTTTTCGTTAAATCAAAATATAGATGTTTTCAAAAATCTTTCTTGTGGATGTGAGGAACAATGGCTTGATCAACTTGATATTGAAAATTTTGGTTTTGGTTCTTTAGTAAACATGTACGGATAGATGAGAAATGACAGAAAATAAGATAGGTAAAAAAGAAACAATTGTCTTAATTGATACAAATTTAAAAAGATATTTTATTGATACCGATGGAAAAACAGATAAGATAAAAGGAGTAGGAGTAATAGATCCTAGTTGCTTTGTTGGAAAAGCATATGGGGAAAAAATTGAGATAGGAAATAAAGAGTTCTATATCTTCAAACCTTCTCTTATGGATAAACTACAAGGTTTGAAAAGGCAAGCTCAAATCATTCTTCCAAAGGAATCAGCATATATTGTGATGTTTTGTTCCATTGAATCTGGAAATAGAGTACTTGAAGCTGGAATCGGCTCCGGATCACTTACTATTGCTCTTGCAAATGCTGTAGCACCAAATGGAAAAGTCATATCTTATGACAAAAGAGAAGATTTCATAAAGCATGCTAAGAAAAACCTTAAAAAAAGTGGATTTTTGGATTATGTTGAAACAAGACATAAGGATATTACAAAAGGAATAGATGAAAAGAATCTTGATGCAATAATCCTAGATATACCTGATCCTTGGAATGCAATAAACAATTCCTTTAGTTCTCTTAAAATAGGTGGATATCTATGTAGTTATTCACCACTTATCTCACAAGTTGAAAAAACCTACAAAGAAATTAAAAAACATAATTTTATAGAGATTAGAACCTTTGAAAACATTCAACGTGAGATGATTGTATCAGACCATGGTACTCGTCCTAGTTTTGATATGCTAGGCCATACTGGATATCTTACTTTTGCAAGAAAAATAAAATAAAAAAAGAGAGAGTTTTTTAGGCAAAAAGATTTTGTGAAAAAACAAACACTTGTTTTAACAACTCTCTAAATCTTGCGTTTATTGAACTCACGAGGGTCTTGTGTTTTACCTGTTCACTTTCCTCCTCAGATTCCTCAGATTCATCTTTGAGGGCATTTAATCCTATATTAAATACTTCTTCTAAGGTTGGAGGGGGAACTAATAGCGTATATAGAACAGCAAAAACAATGGCCAATACTACAAGAACAATTCCCAGTCCAATAACGACTATTCCTATATTGGTCAATAGTGTTGTTAATGTTGTTACAAGTGTTATCAATAAAGAACTTATAACTGATGCAAGTGCTGCTATTGCCACACCTACAACTACTATTATAGGTCCAAATACAAGGAATAGTTTTACCAATTCTTTTACAAAAGACCAATTAACACCTGCCCATAAGAATCCAGGCAACTTAATATTTCCTTGTTCGTCAACAAATACTGATTCGTCATCTACATTTTCTTCTTCAGTTATTTCTAAATTGTCTTGGCTACCTACATTAAATAGCTGCTTAACGCTTTGTTCTTGTATTAAATCGCATTCATTATAAACAAGTTCGTATAAGCTCTCATATACTTGTTGGAAACTATTTCCAAATCCATATAGTTCCGGATCACAAAGATTATTGTAGGCTTCTTTATCTTCTATAATATCTTTATAATCCTGAGCTAGAGATTCTATCGTGTCACAATCATCTCTCAAATCTTCATCATAAACTTTTTCAATGACACTTTTAAGATCTGAATCTTCAACCAATGCTTCAAAATCACTGTTATATGCTAATTGTTCTGCAAGAGTTTGTATATTGTTTTTTATTACGTCTGAGTCTGTTTCAACAGCCTGTACTTGTATAGGAGCTATAAAACTTACAGACATCACTAAGAAAGCTGCTAGTATAACTCCAAATATTGTTGTTTTCATATCTATCACTTTTATATAATTTTTTATATATCGTTAAAAATATAGTAAAGAAATTATTATATTTAAGCTTTATGGGTCAAAAATCCTTGTTTAAAACTTAAAAAAGTATTATTTATTTAGTTTTATACCACGTTGGTTCTGATAATTCCCACTTTTTGTATCATATAATTCCGATGGAATACTATTCATATTTTCAAAAACAATCTGGCAAAAACGATCACCAATAGGGATTTCTAACGATTCATCGTTACTATTAAAGCAGCTTATAGTAAGTGTTCCATGAAACCCTGCATCAACCTTTCCAAAAGAAGCCATAACCCCTTTTCTTGCATAACTACTTCTTATCCAAAGTTGTGAAGTAATTTTTGCACCCATCTTAACAAATTCTTTTGTGCTTATTGCAAACCAGGTTTGAGGTGGAATTCTTGCAATACCTTTGTTGATATGTTCATCTGTTTTTTTAATATAGATTTCATCTATACTTAGATCATAACCATTTGGTGTAAGATTTTTTTTAATAAATGGTTCTATTCCAAGCTCATCGTTTTTCATAAAATTTTCTATATCCACATCTGAAAGAATTGACAATTTTTCTTCCCCCTACTTATTTTATTGTGACAGAATTGATTTTTACATTCTTTAGAGGTTTATCACTTCTATCTCTATCAACTTTTGAAATATTTTCAACTACTTCATACCCATCAGTTACTTTTCCAAATATTGAATGATGTTTATCAAGCCAAGGAGTTGGTGCAACAGTTATAAAAAACTGGCTTCCACCTGTGTTTGGCCCTGCATTTGCCATTGATAAAATACCCTTGTCATCATGCTTAAGGTTCGGGTGGAACTCATCACGTATTGTCCAACCAGGCCCACCACGACCAGTTCCATGCGGACATCCAGCTTGTATCATAAAATCAGGTATAACACGATGAAATATCAAACCGTTATAAAAACCACTATCTACTAGTTTTATAAAATTTCCAACAGTAATTGGTGCCTTATCAGCATAAAGTTCAACTTTAAAATTTCCCATATTTGTATTAAATTCAGCTATTTTTCCACTCAAAAGTATCAACCTCTATTTTATTCGTTTACAATTTGTATCTTATCTATTATTATGTCGCTCTGTGGTCTTCCTCCACCGACATCACCATAGCTTCCATCGTGTGGCTCGTCTGCAATGTCTCTTACGACCTCAATTCCATAAATTGTTGTTCCAAAGGCCGCATAGCTTCCATCGAGTCCACTTTGTTCTCCATCACATATAAAAAACTGTGCACTACCTGGAACTCCTGCACCTGTGCTTGCCATTGAAATTGTTCCATCAATATGGCCCAATGCATCCTCAAATTCTTCTATATTTCCATAAGGGCTATCTTTTGTTGTTCCATCTGGATAAGTGTTTCCTGCTTGTATCATAAAGTTATCCATAACCCTGTGAAAAATCATTCCATCATAAAATCCATCATTTACAAGTTTCATGAAATTTTCACAAGTTTTTGGAGCCATATCCGTATATAGTTCAATTGCGATAACGCCTTTACTTGTTTCAAGAACGGCTACTGGATAATTTGTCTCTGCAAGCGCAGATAGATATTCAGGATCGTTTTCATAGCTACTTATTTCATCAGAATTGTTTGAGTCATCTGTCATACTACTTAAAATTACATAAAAAGAACCTAACACAAGCATTAAAACAATAAAAATTGCAAGAAACATAGCTGGCTTATTTCTTTTTATTTTTGTTACAGCACTTTGTGTTTCAACTGGCCTTGATCTTCTTCTACTACTATCTTTTTTAGCGTTCATAATAAATAGTCAAAATATAGATTCATATAAATAAGATTTTTGAAGAAAAAAGATTGGTTATGTAACTTCGTTGATTATTTTTTCTTGAGAGTAAAAACTCAATTCACCTTTTTCGTTTAGTTTCCCTTCAGAAACTAAAGACCAGATGGTTTGTGTTGGATATACTTTTGGAAGTCCATATACCAAAATATTTTTTTCCTCCTCTTCCCCCGTTTCTAGATAGATTTGAAAATCAACATCAGCATTTCTTACAAATGCCAACTCTTTTAATTCTAAAGAGAATTTTTCTGTTAATGAACTATTAAACTCATAACCTTCTTTTTCTATTGTTACATTCTTATGTACTTGAATAAGGTCTTCTGGCCATATAGTTGCTCCTTCTATTTCTGCACATTCAAGTTCGAATGTTGGTAAGAATAAGTGATCCCAATCATTTTGATCATAAGGTGGACCGTTACTACCATCTGAGTAATCGACAAGTTTTCTATCAAGAAAGTAGTAATAATTCATCACACTTTCATAATTTCCCCATGTCTCTTTATATTCCTTTTTTGCTTTGAGGTTATTAAAATAGGACCTATTGTCGCACCCACCAATTGTCCAAGGCTTGATTCCAACGGAGTGCCCTAGTTCATGTAAAATCGCAATCGCCTCTTGTAATATCATAAGTCTTGGAGTTATTGCTCCTGTTTTGAGGTATGTTTTTAGATTTGTTGGTATCGTTAAGGTACCGTATGCATTAAATGTTGAAGGAAAACAATAACCAGCAATATCTCCGATTATCATGTATCTAAATATCCCTTTTCTATCATCTGATAAATGATGTTGATAAAATTTAAACGGTGAATTTGAGTCTTGGTCCATTATATATTCATATGGTAGGGATTCTCCACCACCTATATTTGACTCTGTCGGCCACCCATAATCAATATAAACATTGATATTATGTTGACAATATCTTTCAATTACTATCTGGGCTGTTTCTTCAAATAATCTATGTTCCCAATCGAAGATTCCGCCTTTTTTCATCCCATCTCCTTCGATATATATATCCGGTTGAAACGGATTTGCAAAATATTTTTCCATTTTATATTCTTCTAGATTTTGGATTCCATCAATGTCAGGATCTAGGTTTTTGTGATCGTTCCAAGTAAATGGGTCGTATTCCCATTTCCACTCCCAAAAAGTCGATACACCATCTCCGTCTGGATCATTTAGTCTATCATTATCTTGTGGGTCAGTTCTAAGTACATTTACTTCAGTCCAATAAGGAATACCATCGTGATCATAATCAAATTGGTAAATATTGAACCAAAGTTCAAATGTTTCTCCTACATAATGACCATATCCATCTTTATCTTTTAACGAGTCATCTCCATCCCATCTCCCTGTTCTAAAGTCATATCTCAATTGAATTCTTTCTTGCTCTATATCTTTATTTCTTAGTCCTAAAATCCCGTTTTTGACTTGCTCCATTAAAGAAATTGTAATATCAACTGTTTCTTGCTCTTCTTCGACATCAAACTTTATCGTTTTTTCTTTAAACATTGTGTCCCAATCGTTGTAATAGTTTGTTGTTTTTCCAATGGGGCAATCAATTATTTTACTGTTAACTTCGATGTCTCCTACTTTACATATATAATAAAATATTGGTTTTTCTTTATAGCTATTTCCGGTTTTCATTATTTTATCAAGAAGTCCTCTGTGTCTTATCCTTAGCATCTCTATGCTAAAACCTTGATTTACTTGTGGGGATATTCTATCATCAAGGACAAATTCTTCTTTTTCTTCACAGATTTCTTCCTCTATTGATTCTTTAAAATATTCTTTGTATACCATTAATCCTGATAAAATAAGTAATAATATTACTAATACAGTAATTGTCTTTTTATATTTCATTTGCCCTTCAATATTATATTATTCTTAACTATATATATAATTTATCATATAAAAATAATATTTATCGAAAAAAATGATTTTATTTTTTAATTCTTCTTTTTCTTGCTATAATAATCAACAAAAATAAAAGAATTATAATCATTACAACAACAATTAAAATAATTTGATTCGATAGTAATATTGATTGTTTTTGATTTGGATAATCTGTTGCACCAAATGGCATATGACCCTTTATGTTTGTTTCTTCATCATAATTTAATGGTTTTATTTCACTTTCTTCCCAATAATTATCATTGCTGTAATCTGTTCCAGGAACATATACTCTAAGATCTGGATCACCATAAAAACAGACATTTTCTGCTATATCCCACCACCATTGAGGTGGATCTGAAATATAAAGTATGCCTATATGTTGAATTCCATTAACATAGGCTTCTCCAATTGTATGTCCAAGAGCTAAATCTCTAGGAATGGATTGAATCCAAGCACTTGAATACCATGAAGTTGACCATGGGTCAATAATTTGATAGGGTGAACCATGTCGCATTAATGTCAAATGATAGTAGGTGTTTGCAGAAAGGCAATTAGCTGTTATATAGCCACATGAATGAATATTCCCTAAAGCCTCGTCTATATCATATCCCCAATAGGTTCTAGCTCCCTTTCCGCTAAACATTACTGTATTCACCATCCCATCGTAATAATCCTCTGTATCTTTTAACCACTCAGGTGTAATCAATCTTAAGATTGGTAAATTTGCTATTTTTGCAAGCAGGTTCATAAAAGGTTTATATGCTGGTGCCCAATCAATACCTGTTCTTAAAAACCCGTTCATATTTGGATTACCAATCAAAGTCGGAATTACACCATGTATATCCATAGTCAATGTATCTGGATTTTCTGTAGAACCTAGATAAAACTCATAAAGTCTCCATGGGTTTTCTTCTTTTCTTGCAGCAGCAAATCCTGGAAGTTTTGATTTGTTACTAGTTGCATCCCAAAATATTCCTCCACCACTATTAAAGCAATAACCATGTCCGTCGTGTATCCACATAATAGATCCTTCATTTAGATTGTTCATGACTGCATCGAAACTTGTTGAAAATACATTATCATAACCTCCGCGACTTGCATAAAGAGGTGTTATCTCAGAATCAGTAAGATCTGGTAAGAAACTTCCTTCTTCGTTTCTATATTTAACATTAACACCGTCATCTATTGGTTCAAAGGAAATCTGCTTGCCAGGGATTTTTTGATCTGCAAAATGATATTCTGTTCCATAGTATTTTTCAAACATTTCATTTAGTCTATGAGCATAGCAAACGTAGGTTTGAAGAACTGGATATTTGAATTCTTCCTCTTGAGAAGGCTTAATTATTTTTAAACCAAGATTTCCATAATATGGAAATTTTCTAACGCTTTTACTTCCATTTATCAATTTTATGCCATCACTGTTCATTGCAGGATTTTCAAATATCAATGCAGGATAGAACATGTTTCTTGCTATAGAAACAGAAACATCAGTTGGAGATCCCCAGAATCTACCTGGATTTGCTCGACCTGGAAATACACGATCCCAAGTTGTTCCTATGTCAAACTGTCCTGCAACTGTAATGATTGTTTCTTTTCCCTCCAAATCAAAACCATAATCTTCTAAGAAATCATATGCTCGCATCCCTGTTAGATACATCTCTGAGACAGTAGGAAGATAATAATCTCTTTCATCAGCATATCTTCTCCAAAACTCAGTGTGCCATACAACTGAAGAGGAAAGTCGAGGATGGTTTTCAACTAAAATAACTGGTGCCCCATGATGAGCTGCAATGTAAGATGCAGGTCCAATAAATAGGCCTGCATTTGTTTCTTCAGCAGGTTTTAACTCACCTATGTACCATTTGGTCCATGGGTCTAATGTCGTAAATATAACATCATTACTTCCGGTTTTTTCACGTATATCCTTATATAAATTTTCTAAATTTATATAATGTTTTTTTATTTTCCCAATTCCTTTGATTTCGTTTATAATATTTTGATTCAATCTTTCTCCAATATCAATAAGATAAACATTTTCTACTCCCAAAGTATACAGCGCTTCTTTCGTAAACTCAGAGAGTTTGTCTTTTGATGTATATAAAAGTGGAGCATTTAATTGACTAGCAAGGACTGCTCCTTCTGTTGCAGAAGTAAGAGCATCTCCTTTTTCTTCTGTGATTTTTTGTTCCCAGTCATATATTATTTCAAAATCAATATCTCTTGTGGTATCATTCATACTAAATACACATATTGAATAACTTTCGTCATCTAAGCATTCACCTAATCTAGTAATATGCATCTCTTGTGATTCTTTTGAGCTTTCATTAGACGCTGAAAAGATTTCTTCTCCACCAGGCCCTATTAAAGAAAACCCAAGTTGTATATTAGGGCCGTCCCAAGTTAGTTCTATGTTGCAGTTTCCAGAACCATAAAAAGGTTTATCTGGTATCTCAACTGTCACACCTGGATACATCTTAATATCTACTTGGTAGACTACCTCTCTTAATATATTTGAAAGGATCTCAAGTGGTGTGCCATATACATTAAATATCTTTTTGGTGGGCAAGTCTGTGACACTAGCCCTCCATAAACCGTTATTGTAAACATATGACTCAATGTATTCTGCCTTAGGATCCATTCCAAACTGAACATTGCAAAGTGCACCTGAAGCAACTTGCATCCATTCGTCTCTTTTTTTATCTTTACAATAAAGTTGCAGGTCTTTATCACCTGATGGAATAATTATATGGGTATAAGCGCTTAAATCAAGATTAAGAGATGCCCACCAGGCATGAGCCTTAAGATACTTGTACCCTTCAGGAACTTCAAATTCTTTGAACTGAGGATTTATCTTATTTGTTTGTGGGACTTCAAAATGTTCTTCTTCTATTTTTTTTGCAGGTAAAGCACCTTTGATAAATCCAGTTGTTTTTTTATTTGATTCTTCATAATTTTCTTTTATTGGTGCAATTACTACATCATCTGAATAAGACCATTCTTCAAGAGCTATTTTACTAGCCAATTCATATGGATCTTCACTATTTATTTTTGTAACTTGTTTACTATCCCATTCAATGTTTTTATCATCTTTTATATTTATAAGTGTCATTTGATCCATTTTTTCGTTACTATAACTCACCCAATCTTCCATGAAATAATCGATTCCTTGTCTTGCATCTAGGCTTTTTTCCTTTTCTTCTTCTATTTCAAGTTCGTCTTGATAAAATATTAAAGGATGAGAATATAGTTTACTTTCATCTTTAAAAACTGCCGTTGGAACGCTTGCTAAATATGCATAATCATCTAAAAGACTATCTTCATCGTAATTTACCATTGTTACCTTTTTTAAATTTACAACATTTGTGTAACTTGGTCCTTTGTCAGAACCTTCAATATAAAGATTTGTCGGCTTCTCTCCAATTACTAAACCTGCAAAAGTAGTACTTATCATTAGAAATACTAGAAAAACTGCTATATAATTTTTTAATAAAGCAAATTTATAAATCATTATTTTTCCCCATTTTTGCCGTAATAATATTTTAAGTAATATATTATACTTATATATTTATAAGTTTTACTATATAAATCATACTAAAACTTTATAGTTTTAACCATCTGCTCAAAACCTATATAAAGGCATAATAAAATTAGAAAAACATTGCAAAAACAAAACTTTTATCCTAAAAATCAAAGTAAAATAATAAAACCTACGAAAAAGCAATCCTTCAGTTTATGTGCTTTATGCCGTGGTACAAAATTTTTATGTGGAAAATCAAGATGCCCTGTTGTTGTAAAATATCATTCTAAAAATAAACTAAAGCCAAAAATAGATAACATAAAGATACATGGATCATCACCACCAAGTGTGTTTATTGGAAGAATTGGTTACCCGAAGGTATCAATTGGACCGATGATTCCACCCTTGATGGGTGATACATCAGAAATAGACACACCAGAATTATGGCTTGATAAAACAATTGATGAAATCGTGGATTTTAGAACAATGCTTGTTCGTGGAAAACATACAGTAGATATATATGATGTAGAAAGTAACAATAAAACAGTTGAGTACACTAGAGAACTTGCACTATCAAATAATAGCGTTTACACTGAAGCAATCTTTACAAAAAAACCACGGGGAAAAATCGCATTTTATGATGAAATTCAACCACATGGCCCTTCTGCACCAATTAAAAGGTTTGATATTACAAATCCAAAATACGAACGTCACATAGAAAAGGCATATTATGACACTGATCTAAAATCAAATGAGGCAATATTTGACCTATATACAGATGGAGTAAGTATAACAAAAATAAACAAGGCATTCAGTGTAGGTGCCTTTGGAATAAAAAAATTCAGAAGATTTGTACCAACAAGATGGAGCATTACTGCAGTAGATTCAAATATTGGTAAAAAACTAAGAGAAAAAACAAAGACATATCCTTGGATAAATGAATTTAGGATATATCATTTAGATCAATTTGATAACAGATGGATTGTGCTTATGATTCCATCAGAATGGCAATATGAATTAATAGAAGCATGGTATCCAAATACAACATGGAACCCATACGGCCGACAAATCTCCATTTTTAATAGTTATGAATTTTATGAAGGAAGAAAAACCTACGCTGAAATCGGTGGATGTTATTACGCAGCAAGGCTTGCTGTAAATGAATTATTAAATAAAGAAAGAAGACAGGCAGGAATAGTTATTCTAAGAGAGGCTCACCCTGGATATATTATGCCAGTTGGTGTATGGAATGTTAGAGAAAGTGTGAGAAAAGCATTAAAGGAATCTTATCAAAAATTTGATACACTTGATAAAGCACTACTTTTTGTTCAAACAAAGATGGATATACCAATAAACCGCTGGATAAAAAACAGTGCTATAATTAAAAATCAACTATATCAAAAAAGACTTGAGGATTTTTTAGTATGAAAATAACTGAAATTAAATGTAAGTCAGCCCTTTCCAGTTCAAAACTACCGGGTCTTACTTATTCCTTAAATCCATATAGGGGATGTGAACATAATTGTGCATATTGTTACGTTCCAAATGTTTTAAGAATTAAAAGAGAAAAATGGGGGTCATTTGTTGATGCTAAAACAAATATCCCAAACGTTCTTTCAGATGAGCTTAGAAAAAAGAAAAAAGGAGTTGTGGGGCTTTCAACTGTTACAGATCCATATCAACCAATAGAAAAAAAATACAAACTAACACGCTTTTGTTTAGAGCAATTATTAATTCATGGCTTTCCAGTATGCATTCAGACAAAATCAGATCTTATTTTAAGAGATAAAGACCTAATTACAAAATTTTCAAATGCAGAAATAATCATGAGCATCGGAACTTTAAATGACTCTGAAAGAAAAATACTTGAACCAAATTCTTCATCAATTGAAAAACGATTAAAAGTTCTAGAGTCATTTTCTAAGTCAGATATAAAAAAAACTGTATTTTTTGGGCCAATCTATCCTACAATTGAAAAAGATGATTTAAATGAGATTTTTAATAATTTTTCAGAATTCAATGTATCAGAAGTTATAGTTGATAACTTTAACCTTCGCGGGGATATGAAAGAAAATATTATACCTAAAATTGATCCAAATTATAGATTAAATGATAGTTTTTCCAAAAACATATTTAAAAAATCTAATTTTTATGAAAAAACTTGTAAAAATATATACGAAATTGGAAAAGCAAATAACATTAAAATAACAGATGCATTCTAGATAAAAATTATTGTGTTTAATTAGTAGAAAAATTGATGATATTTTTCAGAGTCACATTCTTTTCAGGAATTTGATGTTTTTTCTAGAAATTTTATATATTATCTTATCTAATATATCATATAAAAATATGGAATTGTGATAAAAATGAGAAAATTACTGATATCTGCTGTTTTTATGATGCTTATAATTATTGCGCCATCTTTTACAACAGCAACAAATTTACAAGAAGATGATGAAATATGTACAATTAGAACTAAAGGTTTTATTGTAGGTTATAATGAGCTAGATGAAAACACAGTAGAATTTTATATGATAATTGGAATAACAACAGTTGAGGGTAAAGATATACCTCCTCAACTTACAAATGGGCCAACGCGACCAGGAGGATTAAAATTAGAAGAAATGGATCATTTTTCGTTAAAACTTAATAATCATTTCGTTTCTCTTGTCTATAAAGATACTTTCTCAGTTTAAAGATTAAATTAAACATCTCTCTTTTTTTATTTAATTTCACAAAAATGTATATTTTACTCCTTAATTTTAAACTATTTAACTATCAGCATAATTTAAGTATAAGTACTGTATTACCCAAAAAACTAATCTGATTAATAAGATAATAATAAGTGATAAATATGGCAAAGGCAAGATCACGTACAGCTGCAAGAAAGGTAAAAGACAGATGGAAAGCAAAAACTTGGTTTAATGTACTTGCTCCCGCGTCATTTGATAATGTAACAATAGCTCAAACCCTATCAAATGATCCAGATCTTCTCATCGATAGAATCACAGAAGTATCGATTCAAGATTTGACAAATGATTTTAGAAAATCTCATATTTTACTCTACTTCAAAATTAACAAAGTAGAGGATACAAATGCTCACACTCATTTTGTAGGTCATTCTCTCACATCAGATTATCTAAGGCGGATGATCAGACGTAGACGATCAAAAATAGAGGGAGTATATGATGTGACAACTAGAGATGGCGCAAAAGTTAGAGTAAAACCCTTTGCAACAACAGATAAAAGGATTCAAAACTCCCAAAAAAGAGTTGTAAGAGAATCTATGAAAAAAACAATAGAAACTTCAGCAAGCTCAAGCACTCTTTCAGAATTCATTGGAAGTATTATTGATGGAAATACAGGAAGAGATATTTACAAAAACTGTAAGAACTTATATCCTGTAAAAAGAGTAGAGATATACAAAACAGAAGTTGTATCTCAGCCTACAATAGAAATAAAAGACAGACCAAAGAAAAAAGAAGAAAAACCCGAAGAAACAAAAACTGAAGAGAAACCAAAGGAAAAGCCTGAAAAAGAAGAAGCTAAAGAGAAGAAACCTGAGAAAGTAACAGAGAAACCTAAAGACAAAGAAGAAAAGAAAGAACCAAAGAAAGTAAAAAAACCAGCAGAAGAAAAGCCTAAAAAGAAAGAAACTAAAAAAGAACCGAAGAAAACCACAGCAAAAAAAACTGTAGCAAAAAAAACCAAAAAAGAAACTAAAGTAAAAAAAGAAAAACCTAAAACAACAAAGAAAAAAACTACAACAAAAAAGAAAGTTTCCACTAAGAAAAAATAAAAAAGAGATACTTTTTTTCAAAGTATGTCTCTATAATATAACCTTAAATGGTATTACATCAACATAATCTGCTTTTTCTTGATATAAATAAAGATTGCAGTCATATGTATCTTTTTCAAATGTTCCTGAAGACGCTTTGTTTAAAGTTATTGTTATATCGCCCGTAAACTTATCACCAGTTGCAAGATTCTCTATAAAATAGCAATCTCTAAAATTTGTGTATTTGCCGTTGTAAAATAATTTCTTTGACATGCTTCCTATGTCTATACTTACTTCAAGTTCTTCGATCCTAATGGATTCATCCAGTCCTTTTTCTTGATTGAGTGGGTTATATAAGGTAATATACATATCTTTTGCAGTAATATTATCTTTATTTTCTATGACAATTGAACTGCTTTCACTTACATCTTCTAATACCCCACCAGATGTATCTACATTTAAGGATTGATCAATGTCAGATATATTTGAAATTTTAAGATTGGCATTGTGTATCGGCGGTTCATAATTGATTCCCAAGAATTCAATTAATAAGCTTCTCGCTAAATTTTGTATATTTTCAGGCCAATCTAACCAGTTTTCGTCAAGCCAACCAGTTATCTTACTATCAATTTTTAAATATCCTAAAGCTATCCAAATAACAGCTACAGTGGTTGGTAAAAAGAAAATAGAAGCTCTTGCCTGTTGATAAAACATTTCCGGCTCACTTTTTTGCATTTGTAATCTTGCAAATTGGTATACTGAATTTCCAGCTTCATCTGTTACTATTAGTTCTGCTACATAATTACCGTTACGCCAGAATTTTTTTGAAAAATTTTTTTCTTTATAAGTTTCTGTATTTTCCCAACCAAAAAAAGCTGGATATCTTAAAGTCCATTCATATTCCAATTTGTCTCCTTCTGGATCAAAAACTTGGGCATCAAAATTAATTGTTTCAGGTCTAAATGCAGTATTTTTACTAAGTATTATTTTTACATCAGGGGGATTGTTTTTAAGAATTGTTATATTAAAACTATCGGTTTTTTCTACATTTTTATCTTTTACCTTTAATGTACAGCTATAGGTTCCTTCCTTTTTATAAACATAAGTTGGGTCTTTTTCAGTAGAAGTATTTCCATCTCCAAATTCCCAGAGATATTCAGGTGTGCCTTTTTCATCTAAAATCAATGATTTGAAATTTACTGAAAGTGGTGCAGTCCCTGAACTTGCATCCGCAAGAATCTTAACAAAAATAGATGTTTTACCTCCTTCATCGTCAGCTATATTTTCTACTTGGTATTTTAATGATATAAAGGCTATTGATAGTATAATGATTCCAAATACTATTATCGTCAATATTTTTTTAATGCTTTTTTCTTTCATATTTATATTTATAAATCCATAAATATATAAATATTATAGAACAATATTCCTCAGCATTATAAACATAAAAGGAAGGTAGATCTGAAACAGAAATAATTAAAAAAGAAATCAAGTGTAAATAACTTATTAATACTTCTGCTTCAGATCTAATTATTTTTAAGAAATCTTATTACATTTAAGATTTATAGTACAATATTCCTGAAAGAAATAAATAATCAGATTAGAATTAGTCTTATTTCTTGCTTTTAGTATAACGCTCCAATACCTTCCATATATTCTGAAGGTTTTTGGAAAAATGTTAAATCAAGCTCTTTCCAATCATCTCTATCATATTTACCATGACTGCCGTCAGAATAATCAAAATATCTTTGTCGGAAATAATCATAGTTCATAACGCTTACATAATCAAACCATGGATAATCTGGTGGATTATTGTTTCTAACACTTGCGTTATCAACACCTGGTGAACTACTTCCTACAATACCAAGTGAATGACCAAGTTCATGTAAAACTTGAATTGCCTGCCCTATACGCTTAGCACGTTCTTGAATTGCAAGATTAAGCTGATTAACATAAAATTTTTTATTATGTGGAACAACCATGCAGTCATAATAATGATTGGAATCTTGAGGATGGCACCATCCACCGCCGTAGGCAACTACTAGATAGCGGAAGATACCTTTACGATCATCAGAAAAATCATTATTATAATGTCCTGCAACAACACCTGTATCTTGATTATATGCGCCATTTCCCCTTACAAATGGTAATATATCACCACCGCCTCCCATGCATCCATCATCGATATGTACGGTGTAACCATGTTGATTGAATCGTTCGATAAGCATTTGTTGGGATTCTTCGTAGAACTCGTGAGTCCATCCATCCCAGCCATCTTTACCAAATAATCCTTTTTTAGGGGTTTTTTCCATGTAATCTGTTTCAATATATATTTCTGGATAGAATGGATTTGCAAGATAGTCTCTCATAAAGTATTCTTCATCATTCTGTAATCCATCTAAATCAGGATCTAAATGAGAATGATTATCCCACGTTAATGGATCATAACCCCATTTCCATTCCCATTCTGTTGGTATTCCATCTTCATCTGGATCTAAAAAGGAATCATCAACAAGCGGATCTGTTCCAAGTTTTAATTCAGCTTGATACGGAATATTATCTTCATCTGCAGAGGTTTGATAAAGACTAAACCAAATCTCAAAATGTTCTCCATCTAAATGGCCATATCCATCAGAATCATTGAAATAGTCATCTCCACCCCATCTTCCTGTTCTAAAGTCGTATTCCAATGAAAAACATTCTTTTTCTTTTTGCTGAACTGCACTTTTAAACATTTCTTTAATTTTTACGTTTTCAATTATAGATAATTCAATACTCACAAAAGATTTTTCATCTTCTATATTCCAAAAAATTTGTTGATTCATATAACTAGTATCCCATGAATTATAAGTGTCCTTTCCTTCCCATTTAAAGTCGTCAAATTTAGCTATATACTGATAACTTGGTTTTTCATCCCAGCCTTTTCCAGATCGTAATCCATCTAGCATTATGCTCAATTCCTTTCCACTGGAACGCTGTGGTGAAACATCAAAAATATTTTTTCCAGAGCTATAAATTTGATTTATAATACCTTTCTTTCTTATCCTATGTATTTCAAGAAATATTGCTTGATTTGTGTATGGACTTATTCTATCATCAATTTTTTTTTCTTCCTTTTTTGTTTCTTGCCTTTCTTCTAAGTTAAATATTTCAAAGTAGGAAAATGTTGATATGATTATTATAGCTAAAATGATTAATACAGATATTATTGTTATTTTTTTGGTCAAATATGTGCCCCCTTTTTGGCAACTTTTTTCTTCAGTTATTATTTTTATTGAAAATCTATATAAAATTTATAGTACAATATTCCTCATACAATTAATTAAATTTTAATAGATAAAAAATAAAAGAAAAGGAAAAAATGAGGAAAAATTAATAAAAGATGTTTTTTAGTTTTGGAAATCTTTGTAGAAACATTTCAAAAAAACTTGTAAATTGAATGTTTTTCGACTTCCCGTTTCCTTCTATTTCTATTTCCTTTGTAATTGTATTACTATACTCCAAAGTTGAGTCATATAATGTTAGCTTTATTGTATATGTGCCTTTTCTTGGCCATTCATTGGAGATAGTTATATATGGCCCTGATCTAAATGGGCCTACCCATTTGTCATTTTTATAATTATTTAATCCAAAATCCACTCTATAATATATATCGTTTCCATCAGGATCAATTGCATCAAAAGAAAAATTATATGGCATACCTGCTTTACCTTTACTAGGTCCATAAATCTCGGGATTTATTGGAGCTTGACTGAGATGACCTGAACTATCTGTTTTTACTACCAAATAACTTAATTCATCAACAGATATGCTACCAGTTTGACCAATCATTATGTAACCACCATCGTCTGTAACCCAGCAATCATCTGAAAAATCGTTTGAACAAGACAAATCTTTTAGCCCTTCAAAATATCTATTCCATAACATATTTCCGTTTGTATCTACTTTAGCAAGTAACCAATCTTGACCAGTTACAATATTATTACTGTCAGTTGAAAAAAGTATAAAGCCACCATCATTTGTAGCATCTATGGAACTTATGCGCGTAAGTTCTGTATAATTCTTTTGTGAAATTAGATTTCCGTTTTCATCTGTTTTTATAAAAAAACATAAACCTCTGGACTCAATACCGTCAGTCCGATTTTCTCTAAAGTATCCAACAAATGCATAGTTTCCACTGGAATCTTCAACAACTGACATTCCATAGCTATAATTACTAAAATAGTATTTGTCCCATGATATTTCTCCTTCTGCATCTATTTTTGCAAGCCATGCACGCCTGTTTTTGTAGGGATTATCTGATGATATTTCAGTTTTTTCTCCTGTTAGTATATATCCGCCATTTGATAATTTTCTTACATCAACTCCAGATTGATAGTTATTTCGACTTGTTGTTTTGTTCCATATTTGGCTACCTGTTTTACTTACTTTTAGAATCCATATGTCCTCTTTTCCTAATGAATAAGATTTGGTATTTCCAAATACCATATAACTATCTTGATCTACAAAAACTCCATATCCATCTTCGTTTTTATCCCCTCCAAAAGTCTGGGACCATACAAGGTCTCCATCACCATTAAATTTAGCTAATAATAAATTTTCATCATCAGTATCTTTATTATATGTATATCCTGTGGCAATATATCCTCCGTCAGTATCTTTTCTAACACACTTAAAATATTCAGCTTTATTAATATCAACAATTGTTTCCCATATCTTATTTCCCTGTTCATCTAATTTCATAATAAAAGCATCAGAAAAATCTTTATCCAAATACCATTCTCTATCTATTATCCCGCCGGATAGTATATACCCATCATCTACTTCTTCTACATGTTTAACTATACCTGATCCAGTTCTTTGCCAAGCAAACTCATCATCGCTAGCAAAATTATTTTGATTTATAGAACTAGTTTTTTCAGTAACTGATATAGATTGTACTATAGTCATTGAACTTATCAGTAATAATATACATATAACTAAAATTGTCATTCCTTTTTTTATCATATTTATTTCTCCATAATATAAAATCATCTCCATAAATTTAAAATTACATATATAAAACTTATAGTACAATATTCCTCAATGATAAGAAAGTTAATAATTATCAAGTAATAAAGGATTTTATTATCTCTGATAAAATTGGACAAAGTTTTATAATTTTATTTGAAAAAATTGGAAAGATTGGTAATATTTCTTTAGTTGCAGAGTTAGTTGTTTTTGGAGAAAGGTATAATGAGCTTGATATTTTTTTACTTTCAGCACCGTGTTCATCTTTTACGTTTACCGATACAGTAACATAAACAAAGGTCGGCATAAATGTTTGCGGATCAATTTCTAATTTGTCTCTTGTATGTATTTCTTTACTCCATATATGGGTTGCACTTACATGTTCCCCTGATTCAAATGGACCTAACCATTCACTCTCTTCATAAATCCATCTAATTGGAATATTATATAAACCGTCACATTCTACATAATCAAAATAAAACTGATAATATAATTCATCTCCATCTGGATCTGTGGTGCTACTAGCATATTCATATGGTGTCTTTGGTTTATATTTTTCAGATCCTGTTGGTTTTTCTGGATTTTTTGGTCTTTGATTATACTTAATTTCAAAGGAGAATTCCTCAGAAAAATCAGTAAGAACTTGTTTTTTGTCTGTGGCTTTCACTTTTATTTTATAATCATCACTTGGTTCTTCATAAATATGTGAGGCAATTGCTTTTTCACCAGATTCATATGGTCCTGTCCACGAATCTATCTTATCATCATTGTCCCAATCCCAACCATAATATATTTTGTCATCATCTAAATCATAGCTAGTTGTTGAAAACTCACAGGAGGCATTAGCATATCTCTTATTTTCATCAACAATTTCAGGCTTTTCAGGAGTATCTGGTAAATTGTTTTCTGAGTCATCAATATGAAAATTAACTGCAGGATCTCCAAATAAATTCAAACCAGAATGAACCATTCTAAAATCACCATATGTTAAAAAAAGTAAACAATCTAATTTTGAGTCTTCATTAGCTTTGCCAATTGAGGTAATCCCCTCGTGAAATACTGCATCCCAGAACTCACGATTATAACGTTGGGAAGCTCCGTAAAATAGATCCCTAAAACCCCAACCAGTTCTAGCATTCCACAAACCTGCAAAAGCACCATAATTATTTTTTACAGTCATATACTCTCCTATGCAATCATAAGACTTTAGCAAATAATCATAGTCATCTAATGCACCTGAATTGCATGCTTGACTATAAATAAAACAAGGCTTAGTATTTTTGATTTCATCTAAATCATTTGATTTACCTCTTATTATATCCTTTTTTAATTTCCAAGGATGATCAAGTTTCATATTGTGAAATTCATTACCATGGCCGAGATGATTAATTATATGATAATTACTGTTGATTTTATCTATTATATCTGATTTTTGCCAACCTGTTAATTCTGGGAAAAAAGAGTCAAAATCATCTATATCTCTATCATATAATTTATCTATTTCAAATTTATTAGAAGGAAATCCAGTTGTTAAAGTTCTGTATCTGTTCTTGTAGTTATCATCCGGGTAATAAGAATAATCATCTATACATACATCTACTAATTGATCCATCGAATTGCCCCCAAAATCTACACCGTCTTCAACTCCAGAATCTTGAAAACCCATATATTCTCCTGCAAGAAGTATTTTGTCAAGATAAGGATCATTTTCAGATTGCATATATTCTATTGTTTTGTCTACAAAATTTTGTATTTCTTCTGAGTTGTCTACAGGTGCACGACCTACATAAACTTCAGCTATGAAGTCCATCCATTCCTCATTCCTTTCATTTTCATTTATATAAAAACTGTTATCAAGGCCACTATAGTAATAATCTGTTGGTACATCTTTGCTATAACTATCAGGATACATCTCAGCATAGTAATATCTTACCGGAATTATACTAGTGTCACCACCAAGAAGGACGTATTCAACTTCTAGTTCTTGATAAGCATATCTTATGTAGTTTCTTATCCATGCCTGCGTATCGTTGAATAAATATTCACTGGCAATATCTTTTGTGACAAATGGATTTTCAGGGTTTAAATCACCCCATTTACCATTAACCCAAAAAGATGAATTTGATTTTATTTCTTCAACTGTTTTAAAAAAAGTAGTAACTCCTGTATTGTTATGATAGTCTGCTAAATTTTGGAAATCTGAAACAAAATCTTTGGATGTGATAATAACCATTTTACTATCTTCAGTATCATCACTTAACAGGACTTGATTTGGATTTTTATCTTTAGAATATGTGTTAATTATTTGAGAATTATCTACAATTTTAATAATTTTATTTTCATCGTTAACATCTTTACGAATTGATGTTAATTCTTTTTTATCTTCTATTGTCTTGACTGTTACTTTTAGTTCTGGATAGTAAAAAAGTTCACCGGTACTTTCTATATATTGTACAGGATGTAAAGACAAAACAAGTATCTTGTATCCATTGCATCTCTCAATGCTAACCTTATTAAATAGCTTATCAGGATAAAAATTATCTGAACTATAAACCCGACTATCTCCACCATAAGAATTTGATGATTTAATCTGTGATAATGGCACGGGCTCTGTACCTATTTCAACTTTACATAAACCATCTAGTTTTATTTTTTCACCATAAACTTCAACATTTTTTATTCTGCTGCCATCTGGAATTAGAATGTAGGTACCATAAGCAGGTAATCTGGGTTTATTTGGTACATTATAAATATAACATTTATCCATAAATATGCGATCGTATTCTCCTTTTGAATCAATTTTTTTAACGGTAGGTTCACTAAAATAATAATTTAATGTAAGATTATTACTTCCCTGATTCTTTTTTCCAGTAGCTATTGTAAATGAAGTAAATCCAGTTAATAAAAGTGCAACTATTATTCCTAAAGATATTAATTTTTGTTTCATATATATCACACCCAACATTATTTTTATAAGATATATTGAATTTAATTAATATTTAAAGGTTATAGGACAATATTGCTCATAGAAAATCAGTTATAAAACCAAATAATTTAAGAAATGACAAAAACTAATCATAAACGGAATTTTTTCTTTTATAATTTCAATATATTTTATAAAATGACAACTAATTGACTTTTCTTTAGATTTTCTTATACAAGGATCTTTTAATGGATATAAATCCTGATTGTTTCTACCTCTAATATTATGTGGTTTATCACCAACTCCATCATTATCTCTATCTAACCCATTATAGTCAGACCAATAATTACCTTCCTTTATTGAATCATTATACCATTTATTGTTACAATAATCAATTGCGTTATGAGAAAAAGCTAGGTGATTGTTATCAATAAAACTGTTATGATAGATTAAATTATCATTTGATCCCTCGAAAAACGATATGCCATAAAAATTATTTCCATCTGAATTGTGGATGTTATCTTCGATAGTGTTTTTAAAAATTTTATTGTTGGTGCATGAATATGTTAAAACAATTCCACCACATTCATTTTTGTAAATGCTGTTTTCTGAAATTATATTATTTGACGATTTGTAAAAATATAATGCACTACCCCATATACCTTGATTATTTTTATATAATTTATTTCCTATAACAAAATTATTTTCACTTTCAGTTATTGATATCCCGTCTTCTAAGTTTTTCTCTATTTTGTTATTATAAATTTCACTATTATCTGATGATTTAGAAATTCTAATGCCTTTAAAATTAGATATAATATGATTATTTGAAATATTGCAATTCGGACATTTTTCTAAACAAATTCCATCAAAATTATCTATGATTTTACAATTAGATATGGATATATTTGATGATGAAACTAAGTTTATACCATCTAAATTGTTAGAAATAATACAATTTTTAATAGAAAAAAAATCTCCTTCACCTTTGATTCCATAAATAGCGTCATCTATTGTAAGATTAGTTATGGTTACATTATCTGAGTCTAATTTTAAAACATGATCAAGGCCCTTATCTAAAGTAATTATAGTATTTTCTCTATTTTCACCTTTTAATTCAACAGATTTTGTTACTTCTATGTCAGATGATTCTGAAGAAAAATATTTTCCTTCATATATGTAAATAATAAATCCCTCTTCTGCTTCATCTAAGGCTTCTTGTATAAACTGGTAAGGATAATCTTGTGTTCCATCCCATGGTCCTTGTGTGTTGTCGTCATCAACGTAAATTATATTCTCAGTAGAAATGTTTTTTAATTTTGTCTTTGTTAATGCTGAAGTATTTGCTGTTAATAATAATATTATTAGAATCCCAATCGTGATTATTATGGATTTTTTTAAAAGTATTTTTTTCATTTTTCACCTTAATTTTTATTTTTTTAATCTGCCAAGAAAATAATAAGAATAATCATTAGTAAAACAATGCCATTAGAATTATATATGAAATTAATGCGGCTTATACATAGGTAAATCATATGTAATTGTATTTCCTATATTGCTATTTATTGTTATTTTATTAGCTGGAGCTTTTCCAGCCCAAAGAGGGAAAAATGTTGCAGCACCAATTTCATAGGTATTTCCATCTATAACCTCAAATTTTGCAATTCCTAAAAAAGCTATTTTTGCTTTTAAAAAAATATCATCTCCAGCAAGCATCACCAATGGTAAAAGGCTTGGATTTTCGTCAGAATCACGCTTTCCATTACCGTTTTTATCAGGATATGGTTTTACAATAAGTGTTACTTTTTTTGCTGATGTTTCATTATCTTTTTTATTTAATCCATCATTAGTATTTATAGAGGAAACTATAGGTGATAATATCATTAAAAATACTATTAAGCAAGCTCCAACGTATATAAATTTCTTTTTTATATTTTTCATCTTTTTTCACCTTAATTTTTATTTTTGATGAGTAATAAAAAACTTTAATATTTATATTTTATAGTACAATATTCATCATAAATTCCATCTAATTCACAAAAATGACATTAATTTATTAGAAAATATTATGACTAAATTCAAAAATTAAGAACGATACGGTATTGGGAATATATCAAAAAACATATTTACAACTTTATCTGTTTTATCCTTATTATTACTGTCATCTATCCATTTTAGAAAACGACCGTAAGCATCGGCAAGTATACTTTTTTCATATCTTATTATTAAATCATAAATTTCTTCAGAATTTTTGAGTCTGTATAGATATTCTGAACCGTTATTTATTACATTGAATGATTCGATGATGCCCTCTTCTAATAATTTTTTCAAGTGAAATTCTAACGTCGTACGATGTTTATTCAAATGATATCCAATCTTTGAGGGATGATTTTTCCATCTTTCTGCAAATTCAACCATCTCCTTTTTAGAGGATTCAACATATAAAAATAGATAAAGTACAATATTGCGAGGGACTTCCTCTCTTAAAATATTAAATAATTTCTTATCATTTTTACCGATTTTTTGTGAAACATAAAATCGTAAATAGCTATTCTTGGATTCTTTTGTTAATAGTTCTCTTTTTATAAGATAGCTAAGATGGTATGATAAAGTAGAAGGAGGTACATTTAAAGATCTTGATATTTTTCTGAAATGGACTCCAGGATTTTTCTTTATGAAATTGTAGATATCTTTTCTTGCTTTTACTTCAAATATTTTTTCTGTGTACATTTTTTACCAAATAATCAATTATTTAATTTTAATTCGCCCTTGTATATTAATATGTAAATTATAATATAAAAATATTTTCATAAATTATACCAAAAATTTTGCAATTCTTTTTATCATTTACTAGATCCTACTTTATTTTGCTTCTTTTATATCGAAAAAATGCTTTTTTAATAGATATGATATAAAAAACAAAACAGTTGATACAATCATTAGATAGAAACCATAACCAAATATTAAGGAATCAATAAAACCCATGTTATTAATGTCGATTATGTAATAGGAATAATAAATACTGATTGGATAACCAATCACAATAACTAACAGAAGCAAACTCTCATATAATAGATAGCGAGTATTGTATTCATCCTCTCTAAATATTTTATAACAGAAATAAGAAAATAAAACAAGAAAGAAAATTAAACCTACAATGGTTAAAAAATCAAAGCCTGCTTTTGAAACTAATAAATTGTCACTATTGGTTATATCATAATCTGTAGTCCCTGAAAAATGTATACCTTTTCCTTTTCCGGATTCAGTTTTAATTAAACCATATAAAATTTTATAGCGATCATATACAATAGGATTTTCACCATCTTCATAGTTATATCCAACGAAATGAATAATCAAAGGTGAATATTCGATTTTACAATACACTTCAGGATATTCATTTCCATTTTTTTTTAATACATCTAAATAATCAAAAGTAACATTTGGCACAAACAAAGATACAATTGCAGAAGCAATAGCTCCAAGCATAATTATTTTTAAAATAGTTTTTTTGTTTTTTATTCGCATCCAATCTACATCAATGAATTATTTACTTTGTTTTAATATTTTCTGATATAAAAAACAAAATTAAGAATCAGTTTTTAGAAAATAAAAAAACTGACCTAACATTATACCATTAGATGTTACTTCTCTATTTTTACCTTCATCTTGTCCATATCCACTTATTGATAAAGTAGCACTACAAAAACCAAAACCCTTGTTTGCATTTTGGCCACATAAGCCTATAATGCTTGTTGCGTCATCCCAACCTAAAGTTTTTTCACCACTTTTAAAACTATCTACTTCTCCAAGTCCTACTGTATTTATTTTAAATTCGTAAGTAAAATAATAGGTAATACTAGGGCTAGGGTTTATAATATGAAGTGAGTATCTTGTTTTCGTCAATATATTTGCGCTATTAATCTGTATTTCTAGCTCTTCAAAATCGTTGTCGCCTGTATTTAGTTTGCTTGGCACACTAACTTTGGTACTTGTTCCTATGGTAATAAGTGCCATACATGAGAACATGACTATTATTCCTATTGTTATTATTTTTTTCATATTTCATCACTTTTTATTTCGATATTTTTATAGAAATTCGTCAATAAAGATATTTAAGGTTTATAGAAAAAAAATCCTTGTTTAATAGCTCAAGAATCATAGTTTAGAATAAAAAAATTAAAAATTGGTAAAAAAATAAAAACAGATTATGCACACCAAGGAATAGGGAAAACGTCAAGAAAATTGTCTAAAGCATCATCAACAGCTTTTTCAAATGAGATTAACTTTTTAGGTATCCCTTCGCATAAAGTTTTCACTTCAGTACATATATCATGGAAAGCTCTAAAATCTTCATCTTTTAAAAGATCATCAAATAATATAGTCATTACTTTTAGAACAATCATGCGATCTTTTATTCTGTAAATTTTTTCATTTTTTACTGGTCTTCGCATGATTCTAGGTCCTTCAAAAGGTAATTTATTGTCAATTTCTCCGTTTTCAACTGTTGCATATTCAATTATGTTTAGCTCTATTAGTTTTTTCAAATGATGTTTAATTGTTGTCGGGTGTTTTTCAAAATGATCACTAAGATCTTTTTCTGTTGCAACAAAATGATACATCATAAAAAAAATGATATTTTTTCGTATTTTTTGTCTTAATGAATCAATAATATTTTTTTCTTCTGTTCCGATAGAATCTTTTACATAATATCTGGAATATCCATTATTTCTCTTTTTACTGATTAGATTTTGTTTTATAAGATATTTTAAATGATAATTTAATGTACTATAAGGCATTTTTAGAACTCTTGATAGCTCTCTTTTATGAAATCCCGGATTGTCTTTAATATGAACATAAATCTCCCTTCTTGTTTTGATATTTAGTACTGGTTTTTCTGTTGTCAAGCACTTTCCCTCATTTTTATTTTATAATCTTTATAATAATATTTTCGACTTTTATTATAAAAGCTTTTTAGACCACTATTTGTGACTTAAGTAAAAAAATAGAGAAAAATAAAAGAAAAAAAGAGATTTATTTACTATAGTTTTTCAATTCTTAGTGATATTGTTCCCATAACGTTAAATATGTGGGTAACCGTATTTTGTTTTATCTGCTCTACCGTACCTTGCATTAAAAAAACTGTGATTTCTACATTTTCACCATACGTTTCCCACTCAGGATCACCATATCCATCTTGTACATACACATGATCACAAGGGCCTTTTATCTTGAATGTCCAAAGACCAAATCCCTCAATTTCTTCCCATGTAAAAATGTTTCGTGCCTTAGTTAATTGCATACATCTAAACACTACTTCATTGTTTTCAATTTTACTATTACTAATATCTATAGTAAATAAACCTGACCAAAAAGGGCTATAAAAAGATGAGTCATCATCTTTTATCGGTTTTTTCATTTCAGTTGAAGATACAGCTTGTAAACTTGTAAGCAAAAACAAGCTTATTATTGAAATCACCAGCGTCTTTTTCATAATTTTTCGTTTCATATCATATCACCTTTTTATTTCGATATTTTTATAGAGATTTGTCAATAAAGATATTTAAGCTTTATAGAAAAAAAATCCTTGTTTAATAGCTCAAGAATCCTAGTTTAAATAAAAAAATAAAAAGAAGTGAAAAACATTAATAAAGAATATATAATAAGGGGGATGGGGACCATTTTGACAGATAGTCGTGAAATTGTGATAGTCGGCTGTGGTGCAGGCGGTGGAACTGCCGCACAGTTTGCAAGAAAAACAGATAGAAAAGCAAAAATTTCAGTTTTTGAAAAGAATTTTTATCCTCAATACTCAAAATGTGGTCTTCCTTATGCTATTTCAGGTAAAATTCCAAATGTTATGGATTTGATAGAGTTCTCTGAAGAATGGTTTAAAAAAGCAAAAATAGACTTACATCTAAATACAAATGTAGAAAAGATAGATATCTCAAAAAAAATTATTTATGCAAAAAAAGAAGATAAGAATATCACAAAAAATTTCAATTCACTTATAATATGCACTGGCTCTAATCCAAAATATCCACAGATTAAAAATGTAAGTGTTAAAGGGGTATTTACCCTTAGAACACTTGATGATGCAAAAAAGATTAAATCATACATTAAAAAGGATATGAATGTAACAATTATAGGTGCAGGTCTTATTGGTTTAGAACTTGCTGACAGTTTTTTTAAAAAAGGTCTTAAAGTAACGATTGTAGAAGCATTAGAAAACATCCTTCCAAATAATCTTGACAAAGACATGGCAAAAATAATTTCTGATGAAATTCCAGATAAAATCAAGGTTTTTACAAATAATTTGGCAACAAATATTGAAGATGAAGAAGGTTTTATCAAAAATGTTTTAATAAAAAATAAAGAAACACAAGAAGAGAGAAAAATTAAAACTGATTTACTAATAGTTGCGATAGGTACTAAACCAGAGACAGATCTTGCAGAAAAAATCGGATGCAAAATAGGAACGACAGACGGAATAATTGTTAATGAAAAATCACAAACAAATATCAAAGATGTCTATGCAGTAGGAGATTGTACAGAATATAAAGATTATATCACAGGAAAACCAATGTCAGTTGGACTTGGAAGCGTTGTTGTTAGACAGGCCATAGCTGCTGGAACAAATGCAGCAGGTGGAAACTATGTTCTACCAAAAGGTTTTCTTAACACTTTTACTTCAGAATTTTTTAGTAAAGAAATTGCAGGAACTGGTGCGACTTCTCTATCTATGAATGAAGATTCTTTTGTATCTGCAAAATACAATGGAAAATCTCTGCCGCATTACTTCCCGGGTGGAAAGAAAATATCAATAAAGGTTTATGCAGATAAAAAAACAAAGAAAATCATAGGGGCCCAATGTATTGGTGACAAGGCAGCGCAAAGAATAAATACAATTGCAACTGCAATACTTGGAAATCTAGATGTCGATACCTTTAGAAAACTTGAAACAGCATACGCACCATCAATAGCACCGGCTCTTGATGCCGAAACTTTGGTTTGCGATATTTTAGATATGAAACTAAAAAGTAAAAAATAGGATTAAATAACTATGAAAATTTTACATACGTCTGATTCACATTTGGGTTATGCTGCATATAGAAAATCTACAGATGATGGTGTAAACCAACGTGAAAAAGATGTATATGATTCTTTCAAACAATTTATTGATCATGCAATAGAAAAAAAACCTGATTTGATAATTCATGCAGGTGACTTGTTTGATTCTGTAAGACCAAATAACAGAGCAATCACACTTTCAATAAAACAATTGGTAAAACTATCAAAAGAAAACATACCATTTGTGGTAATTTCTGGAAACCATGAACAACCTAAACTAAAAGAAACAGGTCATATTTTTAGTATTTTTGACCACATAGATAATATTTATCCAATATACAACGAAAAATATGAAAAATTCTCATTTGAAATTGATGGAAAAAAAGTAACAATTCACGCCATACCACAATGTAACTCTAAAAAAAATTTTGAAGAAGAACTTAAAAAACTAAAACCAGAAAAAACTTCTGACTATAATTTCTTTGTTTCTCATGGATCTGTAACAGGCTTACAAGACTTTACCATGAACGAATTCAATGAACTTATCATCCCAGCAAGGATTCTTTCAAGAGATTTTGATTACATTGCACTTGGTCATTACCATAAATACTCAAAATTGTCAGATAATGCATATTATTCTGGCGCTATAGAAAGCCTTACTTTTTCTGAAGCGAATGAAAACAAAGGATATATTGAATTAAATATCGAAAAAAACAAAATTTCAACAAATTTTGTAGAGTTAAAAACAAGACCAATGATTGATTCTGAACCTATAGAATGTTCAGAACTAAAAATAGATCAGATAATGAAAAAAATAAAACAACAAGCAAGAAAAATTCAACCAAAAGAAAAAACCATTAGAATAACACTTAAAGATATTTCACCTAGTATCTATCGAAGTTTAGATTTTAATGATTTAAGAAAAGAATTCAGTGATGCAATTCATTATGAAATAAAAGTGGATGTAAAAGAAGAAGACAAAAGATCACCTACTTTTTCTAGTTCAAAAATAGATGCTTTGGTAAATGAATTTAAAAATTTTATTGAAAATCAAAACATCGAAGATAAAAAAATCCTAACCGACATGGGAATAGGATATATTGAAAAGATAGAGGCAAAAAAAGAAGGTAAATAATGCAATTAAAAAACCTTACTCTTAAAAACTTTAGAAAATTCAAAAATGCAACAATTGATTTTCCAGATGGGATAACTGCATTAGTCGGACTTAATGGAGTTGGAAAATCAACTATTTTTGAAGCACTTGCATGGGTTTTATACGGTCCCGTTGCAGCAAGGACATCTGCAGATGAGATAAAAAGACAGGATGCAGGTGAAAAAGAAGTCTGTAGGGTGGAACTGGATTTTATCTTTGAAGAAGAAAAAATAAGAGTTGTAAGAGAAATAAAGGGAAAAAGTCTTACAACATCTGCAACAGCAACGATAAATGGAAAGGTTGCAGCAACTGGTGCAGATGTAGTTACAAAATTCATTCAAAAAAAACTAGGAATGGATTTTAAATCGTTTTTTACAAGTATCTTTGCAAAACAAAAAGAACTAAACACTTTATCTTCAATGAATAGT
>Ga0180433_10000761_pt1 | contig 54687 bp, 57 predicted proteins | sample SS_ome_8_FD_132980 | JGI IMG/M metagenome (GOLD analysis project Ga0180433, IMG submission 132980) | Hypersaline lake sediment archaeal communities from the Salton Sea, California, USA - SS_1_D_1 metaG | ecosystem: Environmental > Aquatic > Non-marine Saline and Alkaline > Hypersaline >...
CATTTGGGCGCAAATGCAGGCGGCGTCTGCCAAGGCATCCCCAGTAGCGGCTGACATCCTATTGATTCAGGACTCGGAGGACAGCAACAGCATCAAGGAAGTGACCTTCGCCGAACTGAAGACGCACCTGGATACCGTTGGCACCTACGATGAAGTCTGGATTCCTGCCTCGCAAATGACCCCGAGCACGACGAACGGAGCCGCGGCCGACACCAAAGAGTACGGCACCAACGACATGACCCACGAGACGCTTCTGTTTGATGGGGCAGCCCAAGACGAGAGCGCGGAATTCGATTTAGTTATGCCGCCATCATGGGACCTGGGGACGATCAAGTTCAAGGCGTACTGGACCAACGGTCACGCCGACGCCAACGCTGATGAATATATCCGATTGGGGCTTGCTGCGGCGGCGAGATCGAATGACGACGATTTAGACGACAACCTGGGGACCGCGGGATATGTGACGGATCAATTGATTGCCGACGACGACATGCACATTACTTCTGCGAGCGATGCGATCACGATAGCGGACATCCCGGCCCTTGGAGACATGATCCACTTCAAGCTCACTCGCGACTACGATTACGATGGCGGTGGTGGCACCGCGATGGATGTTGACTTGCGACTGCTCGGCATCCTTATTCAATACCAGAAAACCGTTGCCGTTTCGGCGTGGTGATAATCATGGAAACGATCGTACCCGGCAATCAAATCACGGAAACTGATCCTGTCCCCCAGGATGCGCTGAACGCACTGAGTTGGTACTACACTCGCACGACCACTGTAACCGATGATGCTTTGCCGTGGATGTTGTCGCAGGGATACTATGTTATCTCCTCGACGCCACATTATGATTTCTCCGGGAATCTGACTCACACACTCTACTCGATTCGTCGCGATGAATACCAAGCTAAGTTGGCCCTACAAGACCTCTCTGACACATTTGTAGAAGCCTACAATAATGGCCGTGAGGCGAACGAAACTCGGTACGATGACATTGTCGGGTTATGGGAAATTCTCATTTCCGCTACGCAAACCGACCTGGAAGCAATGGAGGATGCTTTCGATGTCAGTAGCGACAACACGGATGTTGCGGCGTTCGATACCGACTATTCAACCCACGCGGCAACTATCCGGGCCACCATCGATGACCTGGGAACAACCGAACTAGCCCGCATCAACGAGAAGTGGGACGACGCCCTAGCCCAAGAGACGAAGCAACTGATCGATCGAGGGCTCTACTCTTCAGCGTCACTTGCAGCTATCACGGCCAGGAACACGCGCGAGCGGGGCGAGGATATTGCCGCCCACAACACTCGCATTGCCAGGGAAGAACGAGAGGCCGAAGAACGATTGTATGCCGCTCGCGCTTCGAGCCGTCAGGCAAAGGTTCAATTACGAATGGCGACAAACGAGCGTTACCAGAAGTTGCTAGAGTTGCAAGTCAGAACGCGAAACGAGTTCCTTGTTGGCCTTTTTGGGTTCATGGAGCGGAGGACGGACACATACCCGAATTTGGCTTCCTTGGCACAGCTGTCCGCTTCACTTGGGGAGTACGGATCAGCAGCATGGCAATCGGTACAGTAAGATGCCTATCAACTCTGGTGGAGATCCCGAGCAATTCAACCGCCCTCCGTTTGTGAAACGAAGGCCGCGGATGATGGGCACCGCCAATTTTGGGATGCCCGCCCCACATGACCCGAAGTTTGGTCATGCTATGCCGGTTGGTGATTTCCCGCTTTCGATCGGTGTCTTCACCGTTTTGCAGGTCCTTGATGACTACTTGATATGCGAGGGATACGATGCGCTGACCCGGAAGTTCTACAACAATGCAGCCATCGCAAAGCCCTACTTGCTTCAGCGCACGCCCTGGGATGAACAAACCATTGACCTCGGTGACTACACCGTAACCTACACGTACATCAACGACTACACCAGACAGATCGAGGGCTACGAAAACGAATCCAGCGAGGCTTTCGAGTCGGCCGTGGAATCCATCGATCCTCCGTACTTTGTAGGCGATCGAATTACCGCAATTCGGAGGGATGTCGAAGCGGTGCAGATTGGAGGCGAAAACATTCAGTGGGAAGACCTGAATCTCGGCGCGAGAAAATGGTCGGCGTACAGTTCAACAACACCGACCGTACATTACTTCGCGATCATCACCGACAACGCAAATCAGGTGGTAATGGAAGTGTCGCGATACGGCAGGACGATTGCCAGCCTAAGCGAGGATCCGATAGATACTGAATTGTTGGTCCACAGCAATGGCACCGCCCTTTACTATGAGGATGAACTGATTGCGGTTGTCCAAACGAGAGGGGCATGGTACGCGATGAAGCTGCTCTCTTCCTCATTGTGGGACACCGACATCATTGGGTGGGGGCAATTAGGAATCCACTGCGGCAGTACGCCAGATACCAAGTGGGGGCCAGTAATCGATGCTAGGTATCTTCTGGAAATGGACTCCACTTACTGGAGCAGTAATGGGTATCCTTCGGAACACTTCTTTTCTCTACATGGAAGCATAACTGCCACGACGACAAATACCGGGTACGGTTACGACACATTCGGATGCGTGGTAGTTGAAAATGCTTCAGACTTGGCTGGTTTGCACACAAGTGGATATTTCTATCCGTACGTTCAGGGCGACAACTATGAGTATTTGTTCACGGAAGGACAGTTGGCGGCAGGGTATCCACACGTCTTTCGCGATTGGAAATTACGCATTGTAAAATGGTAGGAAACGCCAAAGATGACTGGATTGCCCCCGGTAATGACATCGACGCCCTTGCTTTCACGCACGGGCTCTACGAATGTCTACGCGAATCCATACGGAATCTCAGGTGGACTAGAAGAGGAAGAGAAGAAAAAGCGGAAGTACCGGCAGTACCTAACGGACCCCAACGCGGCTCGGCAAGCTGCTGGAATGCCTTCGCTTGGGAACCTCTCAGGATATTTCTACCGGTCGCCGACAAGCAGCAAGTACGACTGGGTGTCGCTTCAGGAAGGATCAACAGCCCCGAAGTACATCGCGAGACCGACTTCGGCAACACCAGGGTCGCCAACATCCACTCCAACCCCGACACCGACAACACCACCGGCGCGACCGCCACTGATTCCTCCACCCGACGCACCGACGCGACCGCCGAAGCCGACGCAACCCAAGCCACCGACCCCCACTCCGACCCCGACAACGCCAAGGCCAACGCAGCCCGAGCCAAGACCAAGACCCGAGCAACCAACGCCCGAAAACCCGAACCCAACAGAGCCGATTCCTACCACGCCGGAACCGCAAACCCCGTTCGAGGTCCCTTACTTCGAGTATCCGAGCTACCATACTCCAACGGGGTACGCAGACTCCAGCAAGCCCCATGACGTACCGGATGAACTATGGGAGTATATGCAAGCGGAAGGGTTGTACCAGCCGTACGTCTCCGAGTACCAGCGTGCTATGTTTCGGCAGTACACACCAGACGATCCGTCCATGATGTTCGAGTCGCCGGCGTATGCCCTGGACTTCGGCTTCCGCGACTGGGAATTCGGGAACGTCGCTCCGGACTTCGGGCCGTACGCGAGCGACGTGCGTGCCATTTCCGGGACCACCGGCGGACCTGTCGTTCGTCCGGCGACGAATTACCAGTACACGTACCAGGAGCCCGGGGAAGAAGCAGAAACCAGAACTGGCCGGAAATATGTGGCGGACCCGGACGCGGCAGCCTATTACGAGTCCGAAGAATTTCTCGGGTACGCTCCGGAGGTCCGGCAGCAAATTCGGCAGTACGCATCGGGTCGCGAAACGACATTGGCCAACATGGCCAAGAGCGGCCGGAAGATCGCCGCTCCGTACTATGCAAACCAATACCTCAGTTCTCCAGAGTATCTATCACTTCCTGAAGGCCTGCAAAGGAACATTGCAGACACTTACAGCAAGAATGTGCCAAAGGGCAAGGGGCTTCCGGCGGGGATGGTCGGTAGCTTCATTTCACAAGACGCGGCCGACCAGTGGGCTATGTGGTACATGGCCCAAGACGACAAGCGAAAGGCTGGACAAGACCATGTGATGTTCGGTGACGACCTGTTAATCCAGGCCATGAACGACTTGTCCGACACAATTGAGGCACAGGCCGCCGGGTTCCCGACCTATGAAGAGTTTCTCCAGGCCCTTGCCCCGAACCCCCTTTCGCATCCGCTGCTTCCATCCTCGGAGTATGGCAAGGCGGCGGAAGATACGCCAGCACGACGCGAGTCTTACGAAAGGAAGACCTTGCAGGCGAAGCTCCAGGCAGGGAACCAACTCAGGAAAGAAGTATTCAAGCAGGCCGGTGTCCTGTCCAATTACGGAAAGCCGACATCAACCGCGTCCGGTGGCGTCAATTTTCTGAAGAACCAGTACGAACCAGGGACGTGGGATCACTGGTTCCATTGGTTTATGACGGGCCAAGAGTAATCGGAGACATATCATGCCTATTGTTGTTGGACACGACCCGAACCCAACCGCGATTGCGGCGGCTGGCTTTGCGGCTGGCGCCGGGAAGAGCAAATACCGTCAGTCTTCCGAGTGGTTGAAGTACACCCAGGCGGAAGAGGAACGCAGGCTCCGCGAGCGGTTGGCCCAAGACAAAATGCGGTTCGAGGCCGACAGAGAGATGTTCCGTGCCGGCAAGCAAATGGAGTTGCAGGACCGGCAACTCCAATCCTATGCCGATCGTCAACGGATGGATCAGCAGGGCCGCATGGATGCCCAGCAAATGGACTGGCAGGGCCGATATGAGCTTCAAGCTCGCCAAGTGGATGCCGGGATCATGGAGGGCATCCGGCTTGGCAAACTGGAGTTACCCCCGGCTGCACAGAAGCAGCTAGACCAACTGAACGCCGACGAAGCATCGATGGTCCAGAGCGGTCATTACGACGACGAGGCGGTGGCTGAATTCCGCGAGAAGGCCCAAGCGATTCGGAGGAGGATTCTCCGCACAGCCAAGAAGAAGCCGCAGAACAACGATCTGTCGCTCAAGGAAGGATGGGCCCAAGACACAATGCTCGTTGACGATGGCAATGGGCCGTACCGCGTGCAGCGGACTGATAACGGCTGGGAGGTCATCAAGGGTGCGCCGGAAGGCGGCGGCAACGCTTCTGCGATCGAGCAGATGGAGAACCGCGGCAAAATCTACAAGGCCCGGTCGGACTACATCAAGCAACAGGCGTATCGATACGAGCCGAAAGACGAGCTTGGCACGCCCAATCAGGCAGAATTCGACAAGGTTGTGGCCGAAGCGAATGCCTTGTTCCCCGACATCTACGAAGAAGCACCCGAGGAGCCGGAGGGTACGTCGGGGCTAACTACCAACCGCGGATCTTATCGCGATTTCTTCGATCGTAGGAGACTGGCGGAACTTGATAAGGTTCGAGCCGCGAACAAGGCAATTTCACAACCCAATGGGCAAAAGCCATCGGGAGCACCCGCCGCCGGCAAGCAGCCGATCACTATGAAGGCCATTTCCGAAGCCACGGAACTGACGAATGAGATGCTCGACAACCCCACCGACGATGGCGCGATCTACTACCATATCGTACGGAGCAAGACGGGCAAGCCGGTGCGGGCCTATGTCCGGTGGAATGCCAAGGACAAGAAGTGGGATGTCATTGACAGCGAGGATGTTCCTATTCCCCAGACCGCGGTAGAAGAATTCGAGAAGGGCGGCTATCGCATGCGCGGGATAATGGGCTACCCAACGAACCAGATTCGAGGTTTCTGATGCCACTGCAGCTCACGTCGGAACAACTGAAGTCGATGGTGTACGAGGAACCAACTTCGTACACGTCGGAGGAACTGAAGGCGGAACGGACGGCCATCGATGCGACCCGCGAGATCATGGAGCATCTTGGCGACCGCCGCCGCGTGCTGAAGGCTTGGCGTGGCGCAACGCCGGAGCAACGAGAAGAGATCTTGGCGACGGCGCCGGGCATGGGTGAGTTCTTGCGCGAGCGGCGTCCTGGCCCGTTGGTCCGCACGGCCGAAGCGTTCGTGACCCGTGGTATGGCGCAGGACATTGCCCAACCGATCATGGAGCTTGCGAGGTTCGGCGGCACCGAGGAGGAGATCGCAGCCATTCGCCAGCTTGAGGGGATTGCTTCCCAGCAGTACGCTCCAGCCACCCCGGACGATCCGTGGTACGAACGAGGTCCGCTTCTGGCAACGGAAATGGTTCCGTGGGCCGTTCTGGCGATTCGGGGCGGGGCGGCCGGCAAAGGCGTGGCTCGGAAGACCGGTCTGGCTAGCGCGATGGCCCGCACGGCCGGCATGGGGAATGTGACCCTCCGAGCGGCCGAAGTGGCGGGAATCACCACCGCCACATTTCCCACGCTGTATGCCCAGGAGTTGGACTCTCTGAGAGAGGCGGGGATCGGAGAGGGCGTTTGGTGGCGAGAGCCGGCAGCGGCACTAACGGCCACCGTCAACGGCACGATCGAGAGCGTTGTCCCGAATCCGTTCAAGGTGGGCAAGGTTCCTCTGAACCAGGGAGCGATGAAGGCCGCGAGGTCTTACCTTCTCGAAGCGGTGAAGCAGGCCCCCGGCGAGTTGAGTGAAGAGTTTCTGCAGGGCCTCGCGAGTGGAGTGGGTAGGGCGGTTGCGACCCACCTGGACGAGAACGCGCCCGACCAGGGGCTTGGGTCCGCATTCCAGGAATCATGGAATCAGGGGACCGAAGCCGCCCTGCCGTTGGCGTTTATGTTGGGTGTGCCGGCCGCGGGGGGGGCGGGGGTAACTGCAGCCCGGGTTCGGCTGGCAGAGCTTCAGCAGATTCGAGCCAAGGATTGGGTCACGGTGGAGGAGGGAGAGTCACTCGGCCTGTCCGAAGAGGAGATGCTGAACCGCAACACACGGAAGGAAGCCGTCGACAAGCGGATCAAGGAAGCCGAGAAGGAGGTGGAAGATGCCGAAGCAGTACGAAGCCCTGAAGAGGAAGTACGGGAAGACGAAGGCGGCGAGGATCTTCGTGGGGCTGGGGAAGGGCAAGTACCAGCGGAGCCAGAGGGCGAAGGCGCTGCAGCACCGGAAGTACCGGTAGAGGAAGAGCCGCCGGCGCCGGCGACTGATCTCGAATCCATGACGCCCGAGGAGGTCGAGCGGGAATGGCGACGTGTCTTCCCGGATGCCCCGAAGATCGCGCCGGGCAAAACGCAGATGATCCGCGAGATTCGCGGAGAGACAGTTCCGGAGCCGGAAGCCGAACCCGAGGAGCAACCCGCCGAGCCCGAGGGGCCGTACGAAGAGTTCCGCGATGAGTATCACCGCTTGCTCAAAAAGTTCATGGAGTACACGCCGGACCAGGCGGGCTCTCACGAGTACGCCCGCCGGCTGGGCGAATTCGCCGATCGGTTCCCGCCGGAGTGGGTAGAGCGAGCCGAGCGGGAGTTGGAAGAGCCAGAAGCGACGGTGGAGCCAGAGCCGGAGCCGGACCCCGAGGCTTCACCGGAGCCCGAATCGCCGTATCAGGTGGGCGACCGGGTAAGGGACATCAGAACCGGCGACATCGGCGTCGTTGAAGTGGTCGACAGATTCGGCAGTGGGAAGGTAGCGATCGAGTATCGCCGCGAGCGAGACGGGGTCATTGACACCCGCGGACTCGGCGATCTTGAGGATGCGACTGACGCGTCGTCTCAGGAGCCGGGGCAACAGGCCGAACCCGAACCGGAGACCACCACTGCCGAAACTGAAGAAGTCAATATCCGCGCCCACATGGAGCGAAATGGCGTGGCGGCCAAGGATGGAGTGACCGCCAAGGTCATTCCGCACCGTACGCGGGACGGCTTCTACGAAGTACAGATCACCATTGCCGGAGATCGGCAATTCGCAGGTGAGTACGAGGCAATCAGTGACGCCCAGGAAGCGGCTATTGGGTTTCTGGAGAATCCGGAGTCTATCCCCGAGGAAGCAAAGCCAAAGCCCGAGGAAAAGAAGAAGAGACCGCTCAAATCCAAGAAGCGAGTGACCGCCAAGGGCGACCAGATCGACTTGTCCGGCCTGACCGACCAGGAGCTTCGGCACTTGAGTCGCTATCACAAGCGGCGGGCCTATGCCGGCGGTCACGACATCGGCGGATCCGTCGCTGATGAGATTCAACGGCGCGGGATCAAGGACTATCAAGAGGGGCCGCCGGAATCGAAAGAGGCGTTCGAGAAGTACAACAACCTTCGTAAGTTCCGGGAGGACACGCAGAGGAACGTCACTTCTGCCCACACGTCCCTGTATTCCCTCGAATGGACGCTCACCATCGAGGAGGCGCACAACAAGCGTGGCGTCCCGCTTGGCGGCCGTGGGGAGTATGGCCTGTCGGCGGCAAAGAAATGGAAAAGCCTTATCGCCGCAGCTAAGGCAGCAGTACCGGAGCGAGCCGAGTACAAGAAAGCGAAGCAGGCCATCGAGGATGCCAAGGCGGAAGTCGAGAAGGCAAAGGCTGAAGAACTGAAAGCCGAGCGAGCGTATAACCGGGCGGCAGCCGAAGGGTTTCCGAAGATCCCCAAGGGACAAGTGCGGTATCCGATTGAAGGCCGTCAATCAGTGAAGGTAGGCGAGTACGACCCCGAGCGAGGGCAGTATGAAGTTGAGTCTCCTAGCCACACGCACTGGGTATCCCCCCAACCACTCCTGGACAACTACGTTTCCAAAGAGGAGCGGGACGCCCTGAACAGGATCGAGGAGCAGTACCGCGAAGCGAAGGGGGAAATTGAGAAGAAGAAGGCCGAAGCCGCACGCAAAAAAGCGGAGATGGCTGACAAAGACAAGTTGCGCAACGCCCGAAAGAAAGTGAGGCAGTTGCAAGACACCCGCTACTGGAAAGAATCCCGCAAACGAGCGCAAAAGCGGAAGGGGAAGAAGGGGAAGGTCGAAATTGCAAAGGATGATGAAAACCGCGAGGAGAGGGTGGCCACAATCCTGAGTGACAAGTGGGCCATTACGGAAGGCAAAGAGGAGGGCGGCGGCAAGGTTTACTCGCTAACCCACATCCCGACAGGTAGGTCTGCGGTTGGGTATGACAAACCACTCGACGTAAAACACTTCATGCAGTTTGCTGAAGAAATCGGTATGGATTGGGGAGCCATCCCCGACGACGGGAATGTCTCTTCCGAAGACCAGCGCCGCCTTAGGCGAGCGATGGTCGCTTTCGATGCGGAGAGCTTCACCGATTTGACGCAGGAAGAGCAGGACATCCTTCGCGGGGGCGTGGAAGTTGCTGATCCGGGGATTACGGCCGATATGATCCTCGATGCTTACGACCTCGGTAAGCACGGTGGCGAAACTTTAGGCTTGAAAAAACAGGGCGTCAAGATCATCGAGCAACTCACCAAGGACGTTCCCGAATTCGCCTACGACCCGGTGTTTGTGGTCGACAACGAGAAGAAGTTGATCTTTCGCGACCACTACACATTCAAGTTCGAGCCAGGCCTGTTCAATCTGCACCCCACCGAAGTCGAGCCGGGGCAGACGGTTGGAATCAACTTGCCTGACCTGGGGCTGAAACTCGAAACGGATCAAGCCCGAGTTATTGCCAAGACCCTGAAGAACGCGGGCTATCAGGTCTCCGTGGGGCGAGGCAAGAAGGCGAGCGGCACGGTCAAGGTCAAGGCGGATGGCTACACATTCGAGGCATTCAGGGAGCGGGCCCGCGGCTGGGTGGTGCATGGCATCAAGAACGCAGAGGTCGCACTGGAAACCAAACTGCACAATCTGGTTGGGAGGATCCGCTGGAACCACCACTCGACGAAGGAGGCGCTCGCAGTCGCCGGCAAGGAAGCTGCATCGGATTTTGGGGAGACGACACCAGCCAAGAAGAAGGCCACCCCGAAGGCAGACGAAGGCTCCGGCATTGCCAAAATGGCCAACCCGACCCGCCAGTCTCGAACGGCACGGCGAAAGGCCAAAGACGAAGAGGTAGGGATTGCCGCCGCCGACATCGTAAAAACCGCCGAGCGACTATTCGGCGTAGCGATCCGAGAGGGCGGGTTCAGCAACAAGGCGGCCGGTATCTACAAGTGGATTACCGGGAGCAACACCCCGCCGAGTCCGGAAGTGGTTCGCACCGGCGAGCACTACTATGCCAGCTTGGCGGTCGCTTCCCACGAGATTGGGCACCATATTGACGAGAAGACCAAGGCGGTCAAGTCGATGCCTCCGGCGGTACGGGAGGAAGTGAAGGGGCTGGACTATCAACCGGAGAAGGCTCGACCGTCCGAGGGGTGGGCTGAATTCCTCCGGCGGTATATGACCGAGCCACCGATCGAAACGATAATACTCGCCGATGGCGGGTGGGTCAGACAGGAAGTTCCCAACCCCGGTGTGGATGCCCCGAAGACCCTTGCGTGGTTCGAGGGCACATTCCTGCCGGCCAATCCCAAGATAGCTAAGGCCATCACCGAGTTCCGCGGATACGCTCAGCAGTTCGCCCAGCAGAGTGTGTTCCAACGGGTAGCATCCCTGATCGCCGACCGGAAACCTCAAGACCTGGACTTCAAGCAGCGGTGGCTGAACAAGTCGCGACGATGGTTGAACCGGCTGAAGACGTCTTTCGTCGACAAGTTCCACACGCTGGAGTGGATTCAGAAAGAGGCGAAGCGAAGGGGGCACAAAGGCGTTGGAATCTACGACCTCACGATGGCCCACTTCCTTTCCGCGTCGTCGCACGCAACGGTCGCGTTCGAGGAAGGGGTTCGTTCACTCCAGACCGGCCGACCGATCGGCGAAACAACCCTGTGGGGCCTGCGAGACCATTTGGAGTCGGACGGCGAATACACCGACGCTGTCCTGTATGCTCTCGCGCGACACACTGCTTTCATGGCGGAGACCAAGCCAGAGTACAATACGGGCATGGACGTCGAAGATGCGGATGCTTGGATCCGCGAAGTCGAGACCACGGGGAAGAAAGATCGATTCGAGGCGTTCGCGAGGGGTCTTTCTCAGTTCAACAACGACCTGATCCGGATGCTCGTTGAGGCTGGCGCTTTACCGGTGGCCGAAGCCGATCGGATGATGGCGTACTACGAGGACCAGAACTACTTCCCGTTGCATCGCGTTCGAGACGTGGAGAACAGTCAGTTTGCCGGCACGGGTGCGCGGTTCGTGAATCTCGGGCGTGCCGTTCGCCGCCGAAGCAGAACCGGTTCCGGCCGACAGGTCATCGACCCGATTGACGCCACCGTAGCTCAAGCCATCCGGTTCTACGGTCGAGCCATCCAGGCGAGGCAGCAACACGTTTTGTCGGAAACGCTTGACCCGCACCGCGGTGGTGTTGGCGGGATGGGCGGGCTGATGGACCGTGTAGACCCCCGCAAGAAGGTCACGCACGGCAAGATCCAGGAGATCCTCAAAACGCTTGTCGACGAGGGTATCATCGAAGCGGACGACGCGAAGGCTATGCGAATTGCGGCCAAGATCCTACACCCCTATGAGGGATTACCTAGCGCCAAGTCGTTGCAGTGGTTCGCCGAACGGCATGGCATCGAGATCCCCGAGGCCGAAGAGGGCGAGATCGAGCCAGAGTTGGCGGAGGACGTCTGGGTCCAACTGGTGGATGCCGCCATGCAAGAGCCCGACGCATTGGCGGTCATTTCTCTTTGGCGGCCAGACTACACCCCGAATGCCGCAAAACGAACAGTGGTCATCTACAGCAAGAGTGGCGATCCGTTGATGTACGAGATGGATCCGGACCTGTACGCAACGGCGACCGGGATGAATGAGATGCAGTTCGGGCCTTTCATGTCGGTGTTCCGGGCAGCGGCCAGATACTTCAAGACTGGGGCCGTAGGCGCAAGCACTGGGTTCGGCACGGCGAATCTCTTCCGTGACTACTGGGAGTTCCAGGGCAAGGCCCGCCATACAAAGGGATTCGATTCTCTCGGGAAGCCGCCGGAGATGCTCGGGCGTTACGTTGCCGAGAAGGCTCGCAAGTTGGCGGGGCACAAGGCGAACGACCCACTGATCCGCTTGTACGAAGAAACTGGCGGCAAGGTCTATTCCGTGATTGGCCACGACGTCCACGGGCGCCAGAGGTATCGCCGGCGGCGAATCGGAAAGTCGACGATGAGCCAGCTCGGCGTCTCCATGAAGCGGCCGATGGAAACCGCCGAAGGGGCACTGCAGGCCGTCCAGGACATCATTGCCATCAGCGATGCACCACCCCGGCTGGCAGACGCCGAAGCCGCACTCAAGGAAGAAGGGTACGTGGTGCGCGACGGCAAATGGTTCGACCTCAACGCAGACAGGTACGTTGTTGCCCTGCCGGAACACGCGCGGATCAAAGCGGCTATCGCGATGGCAGAAGCCACGATCAACTTCAAGCGAATTGGGTCTAAGGGACAATACATCGAGTCGTTCATGCCGTTTTTCAACGCGACGGTCCAGGCGATGTACCGCCAGTACCGGCAAGTCAAGGGTCTGCGAAGTCTCGGGAAGGGTAACGCCGAGGCAATGAGGGCCAAGCGGTACTTGGTATACTTGAGCGCGTTGGTGTCGGCTGGAGTTCTGCACTGGTTGTTGCGGCACGACGACGACGATTGGAGGGAGCAGGACGCTTATCTTCGCGATGGGTACTGGACGTGGGGGGCGGACGGCAGAACGTACGTGCGGATACCAAAACCTCGGGACACGGCGGTTGTGTCCAACGTCACTGAGAACATGCTGGACGCGTGGTATCACGAGGACGCACGAGGCATGGACGACCTGATCGGCCGGGACGTTATGAATCGATTGCCGACCGGAGGCGGGCTTGTGCGTGGTGCCATCGAGACGTATGTTGCCGACTACGACTACTTCCGCGGGCGGCAACTGACGCCGGAATATGTGAAGCACCTACCGAAAGAACAGCAGGTCACTCCCTACACGACACGGGCTTCGGACGCCATCGGGGCGGTCACGGGACGCTATTTCGGCACAAGCCCCGTCCAGGCTGAGCATCTCCTGAACAGTGCGTCCGGTGGATTCTATCATCGAATGGCCGACCTGTACGACGCGAGCGTAGATGGCCGGCTGGGGCCCGAGCACGTTCCTTTTATTCGCGGGCTCGTCATCAACCGCCACCAAGCGCGGTCCGTCAATGAGTTCTACGAGGAGAAGGAAGCCACCCGCATCGCAATCCACCGAGAAAAGGCGGCGAAGGGCAAGGTCTCGGATGAATTGGTCCGCAAGCAAGCGATTTTGGACGGATACGCTGAACTGATGACCAAGATTCGCGACATGGAAATGAGGGCTGGAAAACGCCGCGGGTATGAGTACCAGCCCTACATTGTCGGTCTCGCGAGGAATGCACTTGGGTATAAGCCGCTGGAGAACAACCCCAACCCGCTGGTTGACGAGAACGCCCCGGACGCGATCAAAGGCGTAGTGAAAGACTACTCCCGGCGAGTCGTCAACCAAGCGGCGGCGCCCCTCAAACGGCAATCGGAGTACAAAGACGACGAGGCCTTCGAGGAAGCGAGGAAATCCCAGCTACGTGGACGGGCGAGGATGGAATTATTGGGGTTGTCCCACGATGAAGCCCAACGGCTACTTGTCGAATCCTACCGCCGAACGGATAGCAAGGGCCGGAGACAAACCGAGATGCAGGCAGGCGCACGAGGCAAGTTTGATCCTTCCTATCTCGCGAGGGCCTTGGAATTGGCTGAATTGTACGGCGAATCCGACCCGCGTGATGCCGTTCGGCGGGCCCGAGGGCGCATCGGGACACACTGAGGCACACGCCCAAAATTCTTAATAAAATCAGCCAAACAACTTGACGTGGTCTTTCCCGTCGGGTGAAGACTGGTAGAATTTCTCTGTCATGGATGCCGCCGAATACTTCGTCAAAGATGGTGTTTGCCCGGTTCTCGGGTGGCGCACCGGAGACGTGATGCTTTTCTCAGGCCGTGGACTTGTCTCTTTTGGCATCAAAGCCCGGACGTGCCGTCCCTGGGAGTTCATGTTCCGGCCGTGCTGTTCTCACGTCGAGCTTGTCGCGTTCACGACGCCCCGACACATTGACGAAGCCAGGAACCTCAAGAAGCACCCACTCAAAATTAGCGATGCGAGGGCAAGTGCGGTCAAACGCAAGCTCGGAATCGGCGATTGGTTGCTCTACGGCTCGACGGTAATGGCTGGTAATATGCCGTGCGAGGTCTTGGGGGAGCCGATTCACGGAATGCAATGCCACTCGCCGGAGGATCGAATCGAAGGCTACAACGGTCGCGTCTACCATCTCCAGTGGCGGGACGGCGTGAATCTCACCCACACCGAGAAAGACCGTCTCGTAATCCACCTGTTGGCCAAATTGGGCACGCCGTACGATTTTGCCGGAGCCGCTCGATTAGTGACGATTCTCGCGAAACGGGTGTGGCCGCACACGATCTATGACGAGTCGAGCCTGTTTTGTAGTGAGGTCTCGGCCCGCCGGCTGAAGCACGCTACGAAAGATCGAACTACCAAGCAGGGGCGACCGCCGATAATCACCGGCGACCCGAACCGATGGACCCCCCAACATTTTTGTCGGCTAGCAACCCCGGTCTGGTGGTTTCAAGACCCGGGCAAGTTGGCCGACCTGTACGAAGTAGAAATGGAGAACTGAACGATGAAGAGCTTTTGGGCGTGTATAGCCGCCGCGATGTTGTGGCTGATCTTTGTAGCGAACGTGATGGGGCAAACTCAGGAGGCAGCAAAGGCCGTGGTCGACGTCCGTGCCGGCTGCTATGGCGGCTCGGGCTTGCTGGTCGACTCCGACGGGCTCAACTACTGGGGACTCACGGCCAAGCACGTCGTCAAGGGAAGCCAGAAGATTTGCGTTCAAGTGGCCGGCATCGAGAAGCCGTTCTGTGCGGAGGTCATCGAAGAAACCGCCGGCGTTCATAGTGCAGGTATTGACCTCGCCGTCTTCCGATTCCAGTCGACTGTGCCGTTGACGATAGTTCCTCTTGCAACAATTGCCGAGCATCCCGAGGTTGGTGAGCCCGTCTGGAGCGCCGGATTTCCGGGCTTTGCTCGTGACAAGCTGGTCGTTCGCCGAGGAGTGATTACCGACGGCCATGCGGCACCAACTTTGAGTTTCCCAATTGCCCGCGGTGAATCTGGTTCCCCGGTGTTCTCGAGCGCTGGTTGTATCGGCATCCTCGGCGGCCATTACAAAGGCACAGAAGAATCGTATTTTACCAACGTCGGCCGCCTCGGCGCCGAAGAGGAAGTGGATTGCGGTTTGCTTGGACGTCGCCGCGATGGCTGCAGCAACGGCCAATGCCAGGTGCCCCAAGGAAGTCAGCCCGCGGCCAACCCACATGAGACGGTGGTGACGCCGGCCGTGCCGAATGTGGCGGCCACGGTGATGGAGATCAGGGATGGCGTGGCGGCCAATAGACAAGGCATTAGCCAGCTTGCCGCAATGGTCGCAGAGCACGAAGCGGCACGCCGGGCCGGTACTGGCGAAATCAAGGCAATACTGACCGATCCAGAGCCGGAAGCTCCTCCGAGTATCTTCCCGAAGCTGCTAGCCGGTCTTGGCGTCGGTGGTGTGGCCCTAGTGATTGTCTGCGCGGTCGGCGCGTTTGCGTCTGCCGGCAGAGAGGTAGTCGAGCAGGCAGGCTTCAACCTGGACACTGAATAGTTCCCTTTAAGGCTCCCGACCGAGTTAAAATCCAACCCCCATTTCTTGAATTCGGAGACCGAAACATGACCGCCGGAGTAATGCAAGCAATCATCGCCGTCTTGACGTCCATACTGTCGGTTGGTGCCGGCATCTGGATCTACCGCGAAGTGAAGCAGTGGGCCCGCTCGAAGGCCCAGAAGGGGCTCGCTCTGAAAGCGAAAGTGGACAATTGGCAACAGGAAGTGACGGAGTTTGCTACGCTGTTGGCAATCGCCCAATTCCCGGACGCAGCCAAGATCGCCGGCAAGATTTCATCGATCGCCGTCATCCAAACGATCAACGCGTTGCGCGACCTACGCAAGAAACTGTCGGAACCGAATGGCCTGATCGTCGCGCTGACCGAGAATTTCTTCTGGCAATTCCCGCAGCGAGTCAAACGCGCCGACGACATTGACCGCCTCGCTGAGATGGTAGCGAAAGAGCCCGAGTTGATGCGCCGGGTCGACGCGATTCGCGCGAAGACGATCACCGTCGCGCCGACCGCTCCGGGCCCGGTGACGATCGACGTCACACCAACTCCCGTAGCGGCCGCCAAATAATGGTAGCCGCGAGTTGAGTAATCCGCCGCATCGTGAGCAAAACGGCCCTCCCTACTACAGAGTGGAGAGGGCCGTTTTCGTCCGGGGAAACTGACCTTGTGAACTGGACACTTTCGGAAATGTTACAGCCGTTAGAATGCTTCACCGACCGGTTCACCAACCGGTTCTTCCCCCTCCCCGGAGAACATATCCCGGAACCGATCAAGCGAGAACCGCACGCCCCGGCCATGCACACCACCAACCCGCTGACGGGTCGTGCTGGCCCCCTCAACCCGTCGTAGGTACTGGCTGATTTCCTGGCCGTCCCAACGGGTGCCCTTCAGGAGCTTCGCGGAGACCTGCTGGTACTGGAACATGATCTGCGGGCAATCGCCGCCATCGATGCGGATCCCCACGCCACTGAGCACTTCGAGCCACTCGTCACGGATCACTGGGCCTAGACTGTAAAGGCTCTCGATCACTTGGCCGATGGTCTGCTTTTGCTGCCCCCGCTGGACATGCACCCCGAGGATGCACTTCACTAAAACTACCTCGTCTGCCTCTATTGCCTCGCCGCCGTCGTTTGCGCTGGCCAGCATTTCACGCAAGAGACCGGCCGCTTCAGTCTCGTCCATACCCATTACGGCCGATAGCATGGCCGCTGGAACCGCGTAAGACTCCACTTGTCGGGGGTCAGAGTCCTCGACCGGGGTGGACTTCAGGCTGACCGCCCGCTGACGGGCCGTGTGCGCAACGAAAAGGGCCGCAGCGAGGCTCCTTTGACCGATAGAGGCAAGTTCCCCGGCAGACGGCAGGGCGAGCTTATTACGCATGTCTGGGGTCGCAGGGAGCAAAGTGAGGATGACGGCCCGGTTCCGGTCGGCCTGATCTTCGTACGGCAGGCTAATCCCGGCAAGCCAGCAAAGATGGTGAAGAGAGAAGGACGCCGCCTCGCCCGTAGGCGTGCCCCGAATGGCCCTGGCGCCGGAAGACCGGCTGGCCGATCGGAGCATTTTGAGGATTTCGCGTTGCTTCTGGGCTTCGCGGCGGCTTTTCGTGTCGATCTCGTCGACCACCACGACTTTGGCCGATCGCCGCATCTCCTGCCGGAGCCCGGCGGCCGTGGTGTCGTAGGTGCTGATCGTCATGTCGCGAAACAATCCCATCAGGGCCTCACAGAAGACCGTCTTGCCCGATCCGCTGGCCCCGAGCACATCAATACGAGGGCGCCAAGGCCATGTGGTCTGCAGCCACGTTGCGAAGACCAGGGCCGACGCAGTGAGCACATCCTCGTTGCTGCCCCATCGCCAGCGACGGAAGAGGTCCACGATGTCGTCAGCTACCTTCCTTCGCCATTCTGCATCCTCGGCCTGCTGGATCATGGATGTCAGCTGGTCGTGATCGTACCAGGGCTTCGTGCCGCTGGAGAAGTCGAGCAACATATCGTCGTGCCGCGGGTGCTCGATCTTCTCCGTGCCGGCGGAAGTCAATCGCATCCCCTCGCCGAGATTCACCAGCACAAGGCTATCGGCCGCCCCGGGCCACACGCCGAAGCCCCGCTTGGTTTCGGACCCGATAAGCCGCTTCCCGGACAATATCCCCAGCATGTTTCGGAGGTCGGAAATTGAGTACATCCCCGGTACGTCTTCGTTCGTGATGGTAATGTGCTTCCGAACCGGCTGGCCGAATAGCTGCAGCGCTCGAGCGTACCGGAGCCGGTCGTGGTCCTTCACTTCGATGGTGCGTTTGAAGTGGGTGCTGTAGGCTTCGACAATCCCGCCTTCGCGATGCCCGAGCACGTCTATTTGAATCGCGTCGGCAATCTGGCGGTCGGCGAATTCGTCTAGCTCTTGATCGGTTGGGCGATCGGGATCGAGCGACTTGCCATCCGGGCCGACTTCCGGCGGACGCCAAGGCTCGGCGGCTTCGTAGAGATCAAGTAGATCGGCGTATGTGCGTGGCGTCCGTTCCGATTGCATCGAATCACTCCCGTTCCTCAAAGAGTCGTCCCTGTCCACTCAATAAGTGCTCCAAGCACCGATCGACCTTCTTCTCCTGCCGCTTTGCTTCGACCAGCGTGGATTGGTTCGGCACGCGAAAGTATTCTTTTTGGGCGTTCCGCATCTCTTGCACGATGCGGGCTAGGTCTGTGGCATCCATGACATCCTCTATAATTATCACGGAAAAAGGTATTGTAACGACACCAAGCTGAACGTCTCTGAAAAGCGATGGACCATACGCGGCCTTTATGCCTCGCATTTCTTTACGCTGGAGGCTATGGGGTTCCGCCATGATGGCCCACCGCTCCTTTCCATGTTGGGTTATGGCGTCCATGCTTCGATCCCCTTCTGCCCCCCGGGCCGGGTCTTCTATGCCGGCCCGGGGGCGGTTCACTTAGAGGGTCAGATGAATTGCAGCTTCCCCACCCCCAACCGCCACCGCGTCCCTAGCGACCTATCCTGCTGTGGCTCCGTCCAGGTAGCTAGGGGCGGGGATGCTGCTTGTCGCGATCACGACTTCTTCTTTTTGCCCCAGCGTTTCCAGAAGGCAGCCCAAGCGTCATCGACTTTCGCCCGCTGGATTCGCTTGAACTCCTTTGGCCACCAGTCGCCCTTCTCAGCCATCAGGTCTGAAAGCTGCCCGAGGTTGGTGCATTTCTCGCAGATGATGTTGTGCTGGCCGAGAGGCAACTTCAGTTCAGCGATTGCCAGCTTCCTCCATGAATCATCGCCATCCTCAACTTCGTCTTTTTTGTCGTTCAGCAAGGGCCGGTTAGCATCATTCACTGCCGCCTGGGCGATAGCCGCGAGGTCATCAGTGTAGAGACCGTGCCGGTCCACAATGTCGCGGAACTCCTCGATGTCGTGCTTGCGAATGCGGCACACGAATCTGCCGCGATCGTCTTTCTTCGGTTCGCCGTCGGCGTCGACAACCACTTGGGCGTGGCACAGTTCATGGTCAATGAGTGCCACCTTCTGGCTGTCGTTCATTCCGGGCCAGGCTTCCTTGTTGAGCAGGATCACGAAATCAAACGAATCCAATTCACGATCGAGATCTCCACGCTTCCGGCACTGGCCCAACCGCAAATGGCCGTTGGCATCGATCCGCCAGCCTATTCGCCACGCGATCACGATCTTCGTGCCCTTCAGGTCGCCGTGCTCGCTCGCGATGAGCTGCTCCATGATCCGATAGGGCTCCGTCACTTTGCCTTGGTGCTTCCGCTTGAGCACCTGGACTGTCACTCGCTTCCGCTTCTTTTTCTTCTCGGCCACTGATTAGGCTCCTATAAGAAAGTCTCGAACGTCCTTGCCTGACTTAGGCTGGATCTCGTAGGGTAGTTTCGCTACGCGAGCTTCTGCCGCGACACCATGCAGTGCCCGGCACCATTTCTCCACGCCGACTTGGCCGGCTTCGTCCGCGTCTCCCACAACGGCAACCGGAAGGCCCGCCAAGAGCTTGACTTGGTGCGACACTATCTCGGCGGTGGCTCCGGCGGGGGAAGTCACGACGGCGATATACTCTCTCTGGTCCTCGGGAATTGCACCCATGAGCGACAGTAGGTCCGGAATGCCTTCTACCTTCCAGACTAGCTTGATTTCTTTCCGCCGCTCCTCATCGAGCAGCATTATCAGGCTAGATAGCCCGCAAAGCGTTCCGTGCGTTGGGCCAACGCTGACGTTCTTCGCGTACCGCCGATCGCCGCCCGCTTTCCGCACGTCCGGTGGGGTCACGTCGATCGGCTGGCCCGACGTGTCGAAGACTTGCCACGCCACCGGATCGGCGTCGAGGAACCATTCCCCGTAGCACGGAAACGCGACCACCTGCCGAACATTGTGTGTTCTCTTGAGCTTCTTCGTCTTTTTGTCGACGTAGCACGGGTAGTAGGCGAGTTGACCGCCGGCCGCCTTGATCGATTCGAGCGTGACACCCGGCTTGTGAAGGCACCACCCTTGGGCCAGCATTTCGTTTCCCGGCGTCTCCCACGATTGGAATTCAATCCTCGTTCTCCAGTTGGTCTCCCCCCGGTTGGATTGCTTTGTGCGGCCGATCGTGATTCCCGCCTTCTCCGCGTACGCCTTACGAGCCGCTTTCCAGTCAGCAAATTTACCCGCGTTGGCCGCGAAGTCGAATAGCGAGCAGGAATAGGCGGCCACGTTCTTGCCGCCGGAGTCGCCGTAGTATCCCGTCTTGATGTTGATCCAGGCCGATGGCTTCCGGTCCTCGCGTCCAAACGCATAGCACGACACCATGCCGGATGATCGAGGCGAGCCACTGACCTGGACGCCGAGAGCAGCGTACTCGCCGGCAACGTCGAGGCGGCTCATTATTTCGGCATTGATCTCTTGTGGTGTTTGACTAGCCATTTTGCTCCCACCATTTGTGCATGATCTGAAATGCCAGTAGTTCTGCTCGCCGCCGGTCGCCGGCATAGAACCACGGCACGCCATATTTCTGAGGCCACGACGCGGTCACACCGAGGATCGTATTTCCGCTCGCCCGCCGGCCGTCGTCGGCATCTAGTTCCTCGCAGATTGCCGACATCGAGCCCTCGATCACGACGCACGCGAATCCTCCCGATTCGATCATCTCGGCCATGCGTTCGTGCTCGCGACGGAACCGAGCGTTCCCGGCGGTGACAGAACCCACGAGATCGGATGCTGACTTTCGCTCGATCGTGAAGTGGTGCGCGTAACTCTGGATTGAGTAGTCGCCAATCGCGATTGAGTAGTCTCCGGTCTGGAGAGTTTGCTTATGCTGTCTGACTACCTGCTGGTCGCCCCTGAGCACAATCCCTTGAAACGTCCACGGAGCTTGCTCTCGCGTGTCGACGAGTATACCGAACGGACAAACCGACAGGTTCATAGTGGGTTGCTGCACGATGCGTTTCGTGGGGGGGGAGCACTGTATCATAGCGACCCGTCTCCCTCTCCCTCGGCAGCCCCAACATTCCCGCGCAACTCCATCTCCCCAATAACGAACTCGAAACCATGTTGATACTCGGCCTGTTGCTCTTCGGTGTAGCCATGATCCGCGGCACATTGCTCGCCGTGCTCACGCCACCAAGAGACCGGTTTGCGAATGCAGCCGCTCGTGATATGGCCGTTGTCCGATTCGCAGACGAAATGACTGGATGGCTGAATGAATACGGGGGATTGGTACCATTCCCCGCCGTGGAAGATCCCGTCGTGGAAGGTCCCGCCGTAGAAGGCCCCGCCGTGGAAGGTCCCGCCGCGGAAGATCCCGCCGCGGAAGGTCCCGCCGCGGAAGGTCCCGCCGCAGAAGGCCCCGCCGCGGAAGGTCCCGTCGTAGAAGGCCCCGCCGTAGAAGGTCCCGCCGCGGAAGGTCCCGCCGTGGAAGGCCCCGTCGCGGAAGGTCCCGTCGTGGAAGGTCCCGCCGTGGAAGGTCCCGTCGTGGAAGGTCCCGTCGTAGAAGGTCCCGTCGCAGAAGGCCCCGCCGTAGAAGGTCCCGTCGTGGAAGATCCCGCCGTAGAAGGCCCCGCCGCGGAAGGTCCCGCCGCGGAAGGCCCCGCCGCGGAAGGCCCCGCCGTGGAAGATCCCGTCGTGGAAGGCCCCGCCGTGGAAGGTCCCGCCGTGGAAGGTCCCGTCGTGGAAGGTCCCGCCGCGGAAGGTCCCGCCGCAGAAGGTCCCGCCGCGGAAGGTCCCGCCGTAGAAGGCCCCGCCGCCGAAGGTCCCGCCGTGGAAGGTCCCGCCGTGGAAGATCCCGCCGTAGAAGGTCCCGTCGCGGAAGGTCCCGCCGTAGACAATTGCCGGTCCCGAAAATCGGCAACCATCGCTTGGACTCACAGCCTTATGCACTGCTGCTTTTCCGATCATCCTCCAATCGGATGTGTCAGTGCTAGTAATGCGTGCCGCCCTTTCAATTAGCGATTCCATGTCATTTCCTTTCTCGTATTGCTTCCTCACCAAGTCCTTTCGTCTCCCTCCACAAGAAGAACCCCCGCGTCCGCTGCTATCTGGCGGATCGTTTCCGCCATAAACGTCTTTCGCTCTTGAAGCACCGCTCGGCGGCACACCGAATCGGCCACATGCTTTGCCCCGACGGCGATACACACCTTCTGCGCTCGAGACAGTCCGGTGTAGACGTGTTCTCGGCTCATCACGCCATGTGGACCGCTCGCACCGGGGTACTCGTCGAGGCAGTAGATAACGACCGGCCATTGGCTGCCTTGCGATTTGTGCGTGGTCACGGCGTACGCCAAGTCGAGGTCGCAGCCCGTGCCTGCCTCGTCGCCGTTCTTTTCGTCGCTGGCCGGCTTGCCGGCGCCGCGGAACACAATCACCGGCTTGAGTGTGCTGGGAAATTGCACCACCGTTTTCTTCTCTTCCGCGACCAGCACCTTGCCGATTTCTCCGTTGGCAATCAGTGCCTTTTCGTCGGCAGAAGACCATTCCCCTTTCCGGGATCGCGTTGCAAACGGAATGAATTGGTTCTTGAGCTGAATCACCTTGTCGCTAGCGCGAAACGGGGTGCGGATATTCTTGTCGGCAACGGCTGGATTCAGAAGGTCCTGAAGTCGCTTGTTCAGGGCCACGCGACCTAGCGTCGACCGCTTGTTGACCGCTACCAATACCTGCGCGTCCCAGACAGCATCGAAGGGCGAATTGTCGCGGATGTCTCCGAGTATTTCACAGATGACGTTCGGCGCCTGCGAGCCCTTGCAGTGGCGCAGGATTAGGTTCTTGGGGTTTTCGGCTTGCAGGTCGAATTGTTCGTCCGGCTCCCACGGCTCTCGGTCGATGATCGCGGAGCAGACCCGAACGATAGTGCCGGCATTTCGGTGAATCTCCACCAGTTCCCCGCTCGGCAATCCCGCTTCGAGCATGTCGCGTACCGGGGCACCGTACTCGACTGGGGGAAGCTGGTTGACGTCGGCTACCAAGAGCAACCCGCACCCCCGCGGTATCGCGGCCAGTAGCGAGCGGAACAATCCCGTACCGAGCATCGACGCTTCTTCGACGATCACGAAACGAGCCGCGAGCGGGTTGGCCTCATCGTGCTGGAACTCCCACCCGCCCTCGTCGACCGCCTGGACGCCAAGTCCCGAATGGATCGTCGTCGGATTCGTGCCGGCGAGTTTCGCTTCGGCCATCAATTCCTTGACTCGCTGGGCGGCTTTTCCGGTCGGCGCCATCACCTTCACGCAGCCCTGACCGTGCATCTTCTGGATCGCACGGACAAGCCGCACGAGCGTAAACGATTTCCCGGTCCCCGGCCGCCCGCCAAGGATGCCCACCGGGCCGCCTAGCGCACGGCGAAGCTCGCTCCGCTGATGGTCAGTCAATTCGCTGAAGTCTTCCTGGTCTACAGACGGCCACTCGATCGAATCATGGGCCATCTTGTCGGCCAGCTTCCGGCAACAATACTCCTCGGCGTTCGCGCGTCGAATGTCGGCCGACCACACCTTCCCAAACTGGTCTTTTCGCACCTTCAGGATCTTGCCGCGGACGGCCAGTGTGAGCGCCTTCTCGGGAGTGACTTGCGTACCGCCCACCGCGGCCTTCAGGTAATCGATGCCCTTCTGCCACTCCACCCACGTATGCCCCTCGCCGTCTGAGGCTTTCAGGGTCGCGTAGGTCAGGCAGTACGCTTGCCGCTTCAGCTTGGCCGGGTCATGGCCGAGGTCTAAGTAGAACTTGTCCGCCTTCAGGAACCCGACGCCACGCAAGGCCATCGCCCGGTGCGGCCAACGGGTGAGGATGTCGTGTGCCGCTGCCCCCCACAGCGTCAGCGATTGGCGAACACACGCCTTGCCGAATCCACGGCCATCGAATAGATCGTATAGCTGGATCGTGAGGTCTTCGGCGGCCTTCAACTCGTGCAACGTCTCGGCCGCCTCGCGTGCTTTCTCGGGCGTGAATTGTCTCACGCCGATGGCTTCGGCTGCCTGCTCCGGTTCCTCTCGCAGTTCTTTGACCGCATCGCCCCGAAACGCATCCCACAACGCGTGGGCGATCGCCGGGCCGACGTGCTTGGCCTGCTGGAGGTACTTGACAATTCCCGCCTGGTTGTGCGGCTGAACGGAAGCGAATGAATCGAAGCGGAACGATGGCCCGTACTGGCTATTACTGTTGTCCCATCGCCCCCAGAACCGAAATGGCAATTGGGCCTTCAGTTCGCCCGGTTCCGCGTTGCCGAGGATCGAGAACCTCGCGGGTGCGTCCCGGTTGACCGGCGGCTGTTGTTTCGCCGACATGATGCAGAACGAATCACGGCGAAACTTTTCGTCGATCGGGACCGCTGTTATCTCGTGCAATTTTGCTGGCATAGGTCCTCCGTGGCTATTTCCCAGGCAGCTCTCATTAGGTCCGCTGCGTCTTCTTGCGAAAAACCGTCTCGGACAAGGGCTTCAGCGGCCATGAGCACGGCGGCTGTAGTCTGCTTGTCCGACTTGGCCTCAGTCGTTTCTGCTCTAGCAATCATTAGTGAAACCATTTCGATAGTCCCTCCAGCATGTTTTCGAGTGCAGCAAGTTGCCCGTCGGTTGCAGAGCCGATTCTCTCGACTGTAGCAATGATCTCCGTTGCCTTTTCGAGCACGCTGGTAGCGAAGTCGTAACCAGCATCGGGAATGTTCCCGTTCGCTACTAAGTCCTCGATTTCAGAAAACATCTCGCACGCCTCGTCGTGGCTGTTCGAGGCCGGCGATACCGGCGCGGGCTTCGTTGATTCCGTCGCAGGAAGCAATTTCTTTTCGATCGACTCCCGCATCAACTCCCAGAAGCGTCTCCGCGACTGGTCAGACGGTAGCAGCGGGACCTCTCCTGCCAATAAACGGCCGATAGTGCGGTGCAGGTTCCGTGCTGCCTTACCGTCGTTGACGTTGTCTTCAATGGCCATGTCGAACACCGTGAAAGAAAAGTGCGGCGGCCCGCGCAAAAGCAACCGAAAAGGGAGTCCTGATTCGCCTTCGGAGACACTTGAGCCGCAGGCCGCCGCGTAGTAGAGTTACCAGTCCATTCCCGCATTACCGGCAGCGGGAGCCGCGGCTGCCGGCGGTTGCTGCTGGGTCGCCGGCCCGCCCGCTTGCTGTGTAAGCATCCCGAGAAACTGCTTGTCCTTCGGAATGCGGATTGCTTTCGGTGAATGCACCGAGAACGTGCGGAATCCGATCCGCGGGTACGGGCCGGGCTTCTCCTTGTCGGGCTCGTACTTGCCGGTGGCCTCGTTCTTGGTCATGTTCGGCTCCATCTTGACGCTGGCGCAGATTTGCCGGCCCTTGAAGAGCGATTCGTCGATGTCGAGACCTAGGCCGGCGTCGGCCGCCGCTTTCCGCTGTTCGGCGGTAATGATCCCCGCCGCCTCCGCGAGGTTGTAGAGCTTGTCGACGGCCTTCCCTTCGCACGGGAAGAACTCGCTGACCTGTTTGCCCTTCTGGGAAGCATCGCTCGCCGCGAGAACTTGGAAGACACACTTCACGGCCGTGCCGTACTGCGTTTCGACCGAGCAATCTTCGATCAGCAGGTGGCAATCGCAGTCGGCATCGATCATCCGACTAGAAGAACCCGGATCGCATTGAACCATTTCAGTTTCCTCCATTCAGTAGGGCCTCAAGTTTGATCTGTTGGCTCGCCGTGAGGCCCCAGGTGGGCGGAAAGCCATTTACTTCAAGGCTACCAAGCCATACTCTGGCGTGTCCGAATCGCCCGCACAGTACGGACAGGTCATTGGGCCAGGCGAGCGACCGGAGCCACGCTAAAAAGGGATCTCGTCTTCCTTAACCGTTTGCGCCGCGGGGTTCAGCATTCCCTCGAGCGCCGCGATACGATCCGCTGCTTGCTGGAAGCTGAGGGAATTCGCCGAGTTGTACCCGAGCGATTGCAGGAATTTCGCGTTCTCTGCCATCGCACCCTGGCTGTAGAGCTTCATCGAGAGATCGCGAATCCGGTCTCGCTGCTCTTGTGTGGCCCTGCCGTTGGTGGGCAGCGCCGGTTCTTTTTCGGCTGGCGGGAGCACTGGCATTGCCGCCATGTCTTTGTCGTGCTTCATCTTCAGCAGCTTGGAGAGGACATCTTCGGCCTCCGAAGCGGGCAGTTGTGCCGGGCTGTTGACGTTTGTTTGCGCCGAGAACCATTCGCACGCATGGGCGCCGGTCTCGAATAGTTCCCTCAAGAGCCCCATGATCTCTTGCTGCTCTCGGTCTGAAGCCAACGCCGGCTGAGGATCTTCGGCGGGCGGTGCCGTTGCGGGTGGCTGCGATCGAGTGTCTGCGTTTCCGGCCGCCGCGGCTTGCTTTGCCAATTCCAAAGCCGACAGCTTCGATTGCTCTGCCTCGGCCTGGAATTGGGCGATCTGCTGCTGAACCGCGAGCCGCTCGTCCTCGCTCAGTTTCGCCGGCTCGGGCAGCCGTTCGGCAGCCGCCAGCTTACTAAAGTCCGGCGGGTTCGCGATGTACGCCCGAATTGCGTCGGGAGTGCATTCCGGTATTCGAGGCGGGAGAACGGGTCGATCGTCGGCCGCCGTCTTCCCGAAGACGACTAACCGCTCCTTCTTCAAGATGCCGGCCGGTACTTTGGGTGCTTCCTTGCCCTTCGCTTTCGGAGACCGGTCAAGCTCGATGTGGAGGGTCGCGAGTTTCTCAAGGACATCGAGTCCTTCGGCAATCTTGTTCTTCGTCTTCTTGCCATCAGCCCACTCGTTCTTCAGATGAACCGTCATCACGAAGGTCTCGAACCGCAACCGGCAATCGGTCGACAGGATGTGTGAGAGCATCGACTTCACGTCCGGCCAGAGAAACATGCTGGCGGCCTTCGTGTACTCGGCCGCCGATCGCCCGAACGCCTCGGGGTGCCGACGAAGCCAGTCGATGAGCCCTTCTTGCAATGGCGTGAACGTGTCGACGATACCTACGCGGTATCGACCGGGTGGAATCGAGAGCATCGAGAGATACCACGCGCGAAAGAGTGAGGCCGATGGCGAATTGCCGCAATCGGCTTTCTCTTTCAAGATTCGGAGCCAACGAGGGTCGTTGCTCTCGGGTGTGACCACGCGATTATGAACCCCCGCGTCAATAGCCGCTCGCGTGTCCTTGTGCTCGAAGTTGAGCCCACCAGCGTAGGAATCCAGCGACCCCTCTTGGTCGAATGCGATAGTGGTCGGCTCGACTTCCGACGACGGCAGCCGGCAATTTTCATCGATCGTCACGCCGAACAGGCTCTTCCCGCTGTTGACTGCGCCGGACACCATGATGATCGGTATCCGCTGGTTCCCCCAAAGACTTGTGGATGTTGGCATGGCTCCCTCCGTTGAGTTGAATGACATTCAAGTTCCAGAGTGGAGCGGCCGGGAATCGGGCCCGGCACAAGGCCACGAGCGGTGATAAGTGGAGTCCCGTCCTTCGCTCGTTCCTTCGCTCCGGTCGTTTAGCCCATTCCCAATCGCTGGGCGACCCAAAGCGTGACACGCACGTCTTGGCGAAGGTACTCCAGGGCCAACTCTCGCTCTTTCTTCGATCCGTGGTACATCCGGTCGAAGTCGGCGCCGGTACATCCCTTCAGTTTGCCCTCGACGCCGAACGCCCTGGCCAGAACGTCGAGTTTCACGTACTGACCATACGCGCCCATCGTCCAGGTAGTCATGGTGTCGAGAAACGCCTCGCTGTTGAATTGCAGACGACCGCCGCGAAACGTGAACACCCAGTCGGGAATTGAGACGTCGAGCAGCCACGAACGACGCACGAGAAATGGCAAGTCAAAACCGACGCCGTTATGGAAGACAAACTCTTCGCCGTCTACGTGGCTTATAACGGCTGTCTCCCACCAATGAGTCAGCACTCCGACTTCTCCGTGCCCGTGGAGCAAATGCGGTTCCCTCACGGAAAACCCGTCCCACATCCCGATTGCCAGCACCCTCCCCGTCAGCGGATCGAGCGCCGCCTTCTCTTTCACGCCGGCCAACCATTCGGCTTTATGGCTGGCGAGGTAGTTTGGCCAGTTGGCGATCTTCGCGCAATGGATGGCTTCTGCCTCCGCAATCTTCGCGTCGATCGTTTCCTGCTTCTTCGCCCGTCCAAGGTCTACCGATGCCGGGTCAAACGCCCCCGGTTTCTCCGGCGGCTCGTACTGCCGCAACAGTTCCTCGTCAGGCTGTGCCCCCGTCTCGATGTCGACCGCTATTAGCATCGCTCCCTCCTCGGGTTAGAAGTTCTTCGCGCAGAATGCGCAAGTCATCGGGTGCCTCGATGGCCAAACGAGCTTCGCCCGCTTTGGCCCGAGTGACGGTGATTCGCACGTTGTTCCCGATATGAATCGCTTGTCCGATCTTCCTTGCTAAGACGAGCATCGCTTCACTCCTTTGATTGGATTACCAAGAAACAAAAACGCCCCTGGCCGATGGGTGCGAGTCATCGACCAGGGGGCACACTCGCGGAGGGGCATCCGCGTCGACCTGACAATTACTGGACGGTCTTTCCTGTGGTCCGTGTCCTCCGAACGCGCAGCACCAAGCTGCAACACCATCCGTGCGTGCTTCCATGCTAGACCCCAGCGCGAGTTAGTTTGCACCGGATTGATTCGAGAGGGAACCAAGAGGGTGCTGTGTTTTGGAAACGCTTAACGCATCGCAAATGTATATTGCGATGAAGAATTAGTCAAGTGCCGTTATCGCTTTTTCTTCCGGCGCCGCTTTCTGAACATCGGATTACCGCGCAATCGCTCGGTCTCCTTGAATCGGAAAACCTCATCTTCCGGAATGAGCCACATTGGCCCTACCCGTCGAGTGTCCTTGAATCGGCCTTCTTTGCAGTAGCGTGAAACGAGGCTGTTGCAAATCCCGATAACCGGAGCCGCCTCGTCGACCGTCATCATTCCCGGAATGTTGGTTGCCATACTCATGCCTTTATTGTAGGATGTGATGGACAATTGAGCAATACAGACACGCGGGAAGTTCCACGGCTCACAGCATTGCCGCCGGGGCGTTGCCGCTACCCGCTTCCCGCGGTCTGTATTGGGGTTCAGTGCGGGCGAGAGGAGTCGAACCTCCACGTCCTTACCGGACACAGGAACCTGAAGTAAGGGGCTGGAAAAAATGGAATTCCCTGCCAAATGCCTAATCGGAGGGGTATCGGCCCAGCTACTAGACAACCACTATTAGGGTTGTTTGGTAGCGGCATTGACGGAGTTTTCTGCATGGAGGCGTGGTTGCTCTCAGGAGGACCCGCCGTGATTAGAAGCTGCACCCTCGCGGAATACGTAGACGCGTACGCGACACGCCGGCCGATAGCCCCCGCCTCCGTTGAATTGTTGCGGGTTTCTTGCCGCCTGCTGGCGTCCTACCTCGAACGATCGCCAACCCTGCCCGATCTCTCGGACGATACGCTCAACGGCTTCGTGCAATGGCTTGAAGCCGGCCGACGGCCAGCGACCGTGAAGAAACACCGGGCGAACATTCTGTCACTCTGGCGAGACGCTTGGCATGGCAATCTGGTCGAGGACCCGCCGGCCCGGATCCGGGTGGTGCGGCTCGAACGGTCACTCCCCGACGCTTGGACCATCGAAGAGATTCAGCAATTGATTTCGACCGCCGAGAAAATGAGGGGGCGATTCCGCAAAACGCTGATTCCGAAAAGCTGGTTCTGGCACTCGATGATCCTCGGCCTTTGGGATACCGGATTGCGGATTGGGGACCTGCTCGAAGTCCGTCGCCCGCGCGTCACTGGCGATGGGCGGTTCCGCGTCCTGCAGCGGAAAACGCAGCATTGGAAGGATTGCCAATTTCGGCGGCCAACGCTCGAATTGATTGATTCCGGTCTGGATGGCCGAGTGGTCATCTGGCCGCTCTGGGCTTCGAGGCGAGACTTCTACAAGGCATTCAAGAGGATCGTCAGGGCAGCGAGGATCCGGCCGGGCACCACCCGCTGGATCCGGCGATCGGCGGCGAGTTACGTCGAGCGTGACCACCCTGGAGCGGCTACCGAGTTCCTCGGGCACCGAGATAGGACCATCGCCGACCGGCATTACATCGACCCGCGAATTGCCAGGCCGGCACTGCATCAACCCCCAGAGTTGGGGTGAGCACCTAGCGTTACCGGCCACACTGGCCTCATTTTGCGCGCTACCGTCAACAGCACTATTGCACACACAAACCATTATAATACACACACTTACAAGAAATAGATTTAAGTTTGTGGCCAGTGTGGCCACTGTGGCCAGTATTTTATATACGCGTATGTATTAGGGTGTATGAAGTGAAAGAGAACGAACCAAAGTATACGCAAGAGTGTATACGTATGTTTTTCGCCGGCCACATTGGCAACACTGGCCACAAAATGACGCAAGTGATTGCGAACGAACAACTTAGGTGTGTGGCCAGTAGGTTGGAAAAGCGGGACAGTGTGGCCAGTAACCAAAGTGACTTGAGAAACAGGGAAAGATAGGGGAGCACAAGCGAGCTTCCAATTCCCCCGATCGGCGGATTCGGTGGGGCACCCATAAGAGGCAGATAGCTACGGCGAGGCATCGCAGCTTTCGTATCTTGCCAAGATTCTCGCTACAATCTGGTGCGGCCAAGTGTACTTGCCGCGGCGTTCGATCCTCTCGGCTTCCAATCGCCGGCCGATCGCTCGAAGTGATAGCCCCTCGGTTCGCAGCCGTTGGATGTGTCCAACGACCTCGATTTCTTCCGGGCACTCGACAAGCCGGGCCGGGTCTTCCGGATCCCGCATCGTGCCCCAGGGTACACGATTGCTCATCCGCCGGCCGTTTGCCTGATGGCAGAGCATAGCCGCGCTGGTCCTCATGGCCCCTTCCTCGCGGAAATACTGATCCATCGCCACCGCGAAGTGGAACATCAACCGGCCTTGGGGCGTGCTGGTGTCAACCTGGAAGCCCTCGAGCGCTCGCAATTCGGCCCCTGCCGCGTCGAGCCGTTCGTAGACCTCTATTGCATCCCGAAGGTTACGGGCGAACCTGGAGAGCGTGTAGACGCATAGAACGGCCTTCTGCCGGCAAGCGGCGTCGATCGCGGCCAGAAACCCGGGCCGGTTGTCCATCCTGCCCCCACTCTTGAGGGAATCGGAGTGTTCCCCAACGACCGTATCCCCCCGCCGGTCGCAGTCAGCCCGCAATACCTGGCACTGCAGGGCGATGCTCTCATTTTCTTCCGGCCTAGGGGAGATTCGAGCATACAAGACGGCGGGCGTTGTCATGCCGGGGCCTCGTTCATGGTCAACAGAACCGCATTCACCCGGGTGCCTTCCTCCCGGAACGATCCCTCGGGTAACTCCTCCCACGAATCGGCCAACGGCTGCAGCTTCTCGCGTTGCCGAGGTCCATTGGCACACAATGCAACCAGCCGGCCGCCGGGCACCAACAAGCCCCGGGCGTGCTGGATGTGCTTCACGTCTCGCCCCATCTTGAATGGGGGGTTCATTACGATCCGGTCGAACCGCCCTCCGAGGCGATCCGGGCCACACTCCAGAAAATCGGCCTGCACTAGCCGTATCCCGCCGCCGAATCGATACAACTCGCCGCAACAGTCCGCGGAGTTCTCAACCAGGATAACCTCGATCCGATCACGGCAAGCCCGCCGGATGGCCTGGTACAGCCGACCGAGACCCGCCGACGGCTCTAAGACCCTATGCCCCTCCTCGATCTCCGCAATCGCCGCCATGCGGTCGGCCAACCACTCTGGAGTTTGAAATAGATTGAACGCCGAGACGGCCCGGGGGGCGGAATCCTCCCGGGCCAGCCGGTGGAACCTCGAGCGCTCGCGGCTCATCTCCTCCCCGACCGCCTCCGTCACTTCGCGCAGGTGGCGAAGTCGGAGACGGCCGGTCAACTGGGACTCTCTCATGCTGTCACCTTCTCCGCTTGTGCCTCGATGGCATCCCAATCGAGGGGTAACGGCTTTTGCGGCTTGTCTTCGAGCACAACCACCGAATCGGCCCCCATGCGCCACATAATTCGGATCCGGAACACCGCCGCTCCACTGGATCGATTCGAGCGCCGACCGTTGGCATTGATCGCCACCGCCTGGGCCATATCGCCTCGGGACCAGCGGCTATACTTGGCCTGGGTGATTCGCGTGACCTCTTCATGGTAGCTGTGCCCGTTCCAAAGGGCCTGAAGCCTCGCGGCGTCCTCATCGGTCGGATTGACCAGGGGAGGGGCTTTCGGCTTCCTTGTCTTCGCTGCCTTGACCGCCGCCGCCTCTTCCTCGGTCGGGGGCGTGTAGGCGCCTGACCCTAGCCGGGTAACGTCCAGCTTGTGCAGCACCAACGGCCGCGGATTGTCGGGCCCGTATTCCCTGCCCTGGCTGTCATAGCGGTTCTGATTCGGGGCCTCAACCATCACCGAAGTGACGGCGCCCGTGACCCGGCTCTTGTTCACCTTCTGAATCTGATACCGCCCACGCTCCAGCGGCCACCGGTCGCGCCACTGGATCCAGCCGCCGGGCTCCATTTCGACCGCTCCAGCGCTCCCCCCCTCGACTTCGAGCATGGCCCGTTCATAGGTCAGCCGCAACGCATAGTGAGCCAGCCAACGGGCATGAAGCCCGCCGGGTTCCCCCGGATCCCTCCAGCCCTCCAACGCGAAAGCCGCTGCTTCGCGAGGCGTGATAGGGTCCTCAGGATCCGTCAGAAGCGAATAGAGCGATTGCCGGCCGTTTCCAAACGCCTCCGGATCCGGTTCCCGCCGCGGGTGGTGATATGTCCGACACCCCGAGAAGTGATTCGCCAGCGTGTAGGCGAGTTTCCCCGCCTCGGTGGCGTCGGGGTTCTCCGCGTCGGCCACGTCAGCCCCAGGCAAGCCCGAAACCCGGTTCCATGCGTCGAAAAGCTCCCGGGCCCTGTCGAGTTCCTTCTGCAACTTTCGCTCCCCGGCCTCCAACCGCTTGATCCTCGAGCGCCGCACCGGGGCACTCGACTTATGCAACGCGTGTCGAATCACGCCGGCCGTCCGAGTCTGCCAGTATTCGGCCTTCGACCACTGCGAGACCGCGGCGACGCGATGCCGATCATGCCTCGCCGCCTGCCGCTCTGCCCTTGCCCGGCTCTGATGGCCGAACACTGCCGGCCCGGCCTCGAACGCATCCGCACGCCCCTCGGCCTCTCCCCGCCGGCGATCTCGATACCCGCCGAACCGTTCCGCCCGATCTGCGCTTCGCTCCTCGGGGCTGTAGTCCTCGTCGTCGATCTCGTCGACGAATTGAAACAACTCGTCTTCGGCTTGAGGCGTCCACCGCGGGCACACGAAGCACTGTTGGTGCCGTGCCCACTTGAACCCGACGCCCTTCAAGGCTTGGTATTCGTCCTCATCGAGGCGATAAGCCGCGTACAGCCGCAGCTTGTTGTCTTCGGGGCTGTAGGTTGCTTGGTGTTCCATTGTCTCTGGTCTCCTACTGTGGATTCTGGAAAAAGGAAAGTCTGCCCCACCGCACGCACCGACGCTATCCGTAGATAGAAAACGCCATATCCCCGGCCGGCAATGAAATATCGCGGACGTAGTCGGTCTTGTCGTTGGTGATGACTTCGATCCAGTGCCGGGCGTCTTGGGCGGGGCACATCAAGCGCCCGTTGCCGCACCGGACGAGGACCAGCCGCAGGCGGTCGAGCGATTTCAGCCGGTCTACCTGCTCCATGGTCATGAAGCCATGGTTCTTGACGATCGCCGCGAGCAACTCGCCTAACAAGCTCTGTTGAGCGTGCCGCTGCCGCTCCTCTCGCATCCGCTCTATCCGTGTCACTCGGTCGTTGGCTCGCTGGATCGCTGCCGCGGTGGTCAAGCCGGCCGGCATATTCGGGTTGCGTTGGTTGGTGCTGATTGTCTCCATTGTCTCTGGTCTCCCTTGTGCTGTTGTTTTGGAAATTCGCGGGTATTCGGTCGGTTACGTTAGTTACTCCCCGCGATCTATGTCGCTGGCAATCTGCCGTAGATCGAGCACGTACGCGGCCACACATCGCGCTGCGTCGTGCTTCGACAGATACTCAACGTGCCCTGGTCGAGCATCGGCGGCCAGACGTTCGACGATTCGCTCCAGCCCGTTTGCGATCGTGTCAAGCCGCATCCGCCATAGTGTCTGCTCATCGCTCATTGTCTCTTGTCTCCCTTGTGTGATTGCCTGCCGTGAAAACTCCCCAGCCTATGCGCGCATCGACTGGATTGCATCGTCCAGATCATCGGCATAATCTGCCGGGTCGTCGCCACCCTCGTGTATGATCTCGGTCAGATGGTCTCGCATGGCGGCCTCAGTAGAGTGGCTGTAGTCTGCCACCTGTCGGCCGGTTGCGATCCACTCGCCATCCCGATAGAATTCGATCGTCGAGGCCGCATCGGACCAGGTGGCCCGCAGGCTGTATGGGGTGCCGAATAGCTCCGCTGTGATCGTGCGCGTCATTTTCTCGTTTCCCTTGTGTGTGGTGTTTATGAAACAGACTCCGCCGCGCGGGCTACCAGCCGGCGACGTCGTCGGCCGTGTCGTGTACGTAATCGTCACTGGGGGAAATCCAATCCGTCCAGCCCGCGATATACTCCTCCGCCTCGCGGCGGGTGGCAAAGTCCGTGTCTTCGCTGCATCCGGCCGGGTCGACCCACACGCCGTTGCTGTCGCGGCTTTCGACGATATGGCGGCCGTATTGATGGCGGATGCGGAAGTTAGTGGTCATTGTCTCGGTCTCCTTGTGTGTGGTGTGAATCGGTCTCCCTGTGTGGTGGTGTGAAATAGTCCGCTACCGCTTGATGTACGCATTCAAGCCAATCACCACCGGTTGGCCGTCCACAACCGCAGCCGTCGCCCGGTTGCCGCCGCTGCTGGCTACAATCAACGTCTTGCCGCTCTTGCTCGGGCTCGGGGGATCGTTCACCGGGATCCGCACTACTAATTCGCCGTTCTCGATTGTCGCGTGCATGTCTCGCACCTCCAAAAAAAATGCCTCGCCGGTCTCCTGGGTGGCAACCCTAGGATGGAAGACCGACAAGGCGTATTGTGTTGCTCAGAATTCACGGGTTGCCACCTGATAGAGCACAGCATATGAATATACATACCCTTCCTCGGATAGTCAACGCTAGGATCTAAAAAAAATACCCCTAATGCCGAAACAACGGCCAAGACAGCCCGGGCAACGTGGCCCGCAACGGTTCGCAGCTATCACGTACCCGCTGCTTTCTACCTGGACAGGGCTCACTATCCAGACGATCAGGACCTACGCACAGAAGGGCCATTTCGACCCGCACGACCTTGCAGGCACCCTAGTCTGGGTCAATACTCGGCGCGCGCAGCAAGGGCTCCGGCCGATCGGCCAGCCCGAGAGCCCACGACCAGACCAGCCACAACAGCCGCCAATACCTGGGATACCCGGGGCAACGGATGCCCCGCCCAGCGGCGGCTATAACCCCCAAACGGGAGAATTCAACGCATGAACGGACGCAGAAGACCGCCCCGCGGACCCAACCAACACCCCCACCCCTTCCAGCCAGGACCGCCAGACCCCAACGTGGTCCCCCTCATCGGCCAGCAGCAGGCCCAGCAACGGGCCGGCGTTATGCAGCTCGTTGGGCAAATGGGGCTCAATATCTACACAGCAACGGCAATTCAGTATCTCCAGCGGCTCGATGACCACGAACAAGCCGACCGCGAGCACCTGCGGCAACTCGCCAGGGACGCCAACGCAGCGGGGAAGGCGTATTTCGAAGGGCTCAAGATTGCTGAGTTCGAGCCAGAGCCAGGGATTGACGATACCCCACAGATACAAACGGGAGAATGTTAGGGAAAATGAACGGGAAACAAGAAGATTCCGGCGGGGGTGGTTCGGCAGGGGACGAGCCGGCCGACCGCAAGGCCCGCCAACGAGCCGCCCGTTCATCCGCTCGGGCGCGAGCCAGATCGACCGCGAGCCGTGTTTTCCAAAGACTGAATAGGGAAGCACGATGGACCGGCGAGGTAGAGCAGATCAAAAACGATATGATCGCCGAAGCCAAGGCCGGCGGCATGGACACCGCGACAGCCAAGGAGTGGGCATACGCTGAGCTCGACCTACTCTACCCGCCATTGCCCAAGCCCGAGGACAAGCCGGCCACCGAAGCACCCCCGCCGGCGAAGCCGGCCAACGAGTCGGGCCGCGGCCGCATCCAAGGGTTGGGCGAGATCCCCGAACACTGGCCGGCACTGCAGCCCAACGCGAGTTTACAAAGCGACATAGCCTGGGTGCAGGCCCAGCGGCTTCGAGTGTGCGAGGAGAAGCCAACGGGGGCGATGGTCGTCCACCTGGCCCGAGCGACGGCCCCGGCGCCTTCGATGTCTGCGATCGGCTGGCTTGAGACCAGCATTCGCAGCTATGCCAAGTTCGTGGACGTCGCCACCCGCACGTTGGCTTCCACCGATGACGATGCCGAGCACATACGGCGCGAGCGCATGGCCATCGAAGAGATTAAGGCCTTGCTCGGGGAGATGATCGACGAGCGGGCGGCACAGTGCGAGCGGACAGCGGACAAAAAGAGGAAGGGGAAGACATCCGGCCGGAAATCGAACCAGGCCCCCCGGCGGCCGCGGGGCCCACGGTCCTAAATATCCCTGACGGGCGAATCACCATTTTCAGCGTTAAAATAGGCAACTCATCAAAATGTTGACCCAACACCAACCCCTCCTGAAAACTCTTGCAGACCACTTCGACGACGAGCAACCGATTTCGGTGGTGATACTCAGCACGTCGAGTGTGGACTTGCATCGTGAGTTCATACGGCAGAATGGAGGTTTTTCCCTCAACTTTGATGATTTCCTGGAATTGAAAGGTGTTCGCATCGAGGTCATCGATGGGACTTCGTTTCGGTATTTTCGAGCGATGCGGCTAGTGTTATTTGAGGGGAAGCGGGTCTTGTTCGAGGGTGTGGACGCGGGGCAACTGATGGAATGCCGGATGCCGGTTCCGGACCCGGAGTTATCGAAGTATTTCGCGGAGTGGTGGGACACCACGAAGGACAAGGAGAAGGTCGATGACGGACGGCCAGAGCGAATGGATGCGAGTAAGCGAGGAGGAGCTTGCGGAGAAGAGGGAGCAGGCGGCCCTTGAGGTTCCGAAGCGTCCGGACCTGCACTGTCGGGAGCATGGCGAGACGTGCCGGGCGGTTCGGTCGTTGGAGGTCCGGGTGAAGGAGTTGGAAAGCCGCTGGGCAGCAAAGGAGAAAGCCACATGAACTACACACCTTGGTACATAGCCCGCGATATTGTGAAGGAGTATACTAACAGATACTTACAACTTCCTGAGGACTTTGTTATTCGCGGCCCACAACTCATCGACGGCAATTACAATGAGGTAGTCTTTTTCGTGGACTACATCGCAAAGATACCGCATTCGACGTGCCATATCCACGTCTGCGCGCTTTCGCTTATGAACATGAGAAACACCGGGGCGTTTCTTCAAGACGCGGTTGACCACGCAATTGAGGAGTTGAAGGCGTTCGAGGCAGAGCGAGAGGCAGCCCCATGACGCCCCTCTACGACTACTATCCGAAGGACCCGATCGAAAATCTCCAGTGGCGGGTGAAGTGCCGCGAGCGGGCGATGACGGACATTCGGTTCCGGCACGCTTTGTACGATGCGTGCATGATCGACCCGCTGTTCTTCATGGCGTTTGCCTGCTGGTCGTACGAACCGCGAGCGAAGGTGAAGATCCAGCCGTTCATCCCGTGGCCGCATCAGGAGTCGGTCTTTGTCGCGATGGACGATGCGATCGACGAGTCGGAGCGGGAAGAGAAGGCGATCGACGTATTGGTGGACAAGTCGCGTGCTCAAGGTGGCACGTTCGGGTACTTGTGGATCGACTTGCGGCGGTGGTTGCGGGATCCGATGTTCTCTGCCGGGTACGTGACGCGGAACGAGGACCTTGTCGACTCGAAGACCGACGCGAACACGGTGATGTGGAAGATTGCGTGGGCGATCGAGCGGTTGCCGTTTTGGATGGTGCCGGTCGGCTTCGACATGAACAAGCATCGGAGCTTGAGCCAACACACGTTCCAGAACCCGGAGAACAATGCGATCCTTGCGGGCTACGCGGCGGGCCAGGACGTTGCCGCCGGCGGCCGGATGACGGTATTCACATGCGACGAGTTTGGAGCGAAGGACTTCATCTCCGGCGGAAAAGACGAAGCGGTGATGGAGGCCACGCACGACGTCACGAATTGCCTTCGGATGGTGTCTGCCCGGTATGCGGACGCCGGCGTGTTTCACGAGGCGTGCGAGAACCCGGACAGTGCCCAGAACGGCGTCCATTTGGTACTCGACTGGAAAGACAACCCGATTCACGGGAAGAACTCGTATGTTGTTCGGGACAACAAGCCGGAAGCGGTGAAGCCCGAAGAGCAATCAGCGGTTGAAGAGTATCACGCCAACACGCCCGACTTGCGAGGCCGGTTGGAACGGAAGGGTTTCAAGTTTGACGGTGTGGTCCGGAGTCCGTGGTACGATATGCGTTGCTTGCGGCCGACGGCTACCCCTCGGCTGATTGCGAGCCAGTTGGATCGTGACCCGCGGGGTGCCGTCGGCAAGGTGTTCCCGTCCGAACTACTCGATCTGGTGAAGCGGCGGAAGTGTAAGCCGCCGATCTGGCGAGGAACGCCGGTCTTCGATTCGGAGACGTTGTTGCTCAAGGGGCTGGTGACTCGCGACGATGGGCCGTTGAAATTGTGGTTCCGCCCGGGGCCGAATCAATCTTGTCCGCTCGGGCCGTTCTCGCTCGGCTGTGACATCGCGATCGGAAGCGATGGGGTGTACTCCTCGAATTCGGTTACGTGCGGCATCGACCACCGCACTGGTGAGCAAGTCATGGAGTATGTCGTTCGCGGGATGCCGATGATTAAGTTCGCCCGGAACGTGGTCGGGCTTGCGAAGTGGCTCCGCAAGGCGAAGCTCGGCTGGGAAGATTCGGGGATGGTCGGGCCGTTCGCAAAAGAGATCCTCGAAGTGCTCTACTACGGGAATGTTTACTACCGCGACGTGGAGGAAATCGGGAGAAAAACGAAGACCCGAAAGGCCGGGTGGTGGAACGGAAAGGACGAACACAAGGCCGACCTGTTCGAGAAAATGACCTTGGCGATGGAGACCGACGCATTCACGATCCGCTCGAAGGACCTGATTCGCGAATGCGGGGAGTACGAATGGGAAAACGGAAAAATCATCCACGCCCCCACGAAAAACAAGGGTGCAACCGAGAAAGCTCACGGCGATCGGTGCATCGCTGCGGGGGTTGCCTACCTTGTCTATTCTGAAGAAGTCGGGGAAAAGTCCCTTGACAAAAGAGAAGAGACCGGCAAAACTCCTGAATATGGTAGTTTCCTTTGGCGGGAACGAAGGGAACGAGAGCGAATTGATTCAGGCAGCCCGGACTTTGGGCTGCGGGATGTGATTGGACACTGATCGGAGGTAAAACCCGGTGAAGCAAATCGACGATGCGATCGAACTCCTCGCGAAGAAGATAACCGCGGCGACTCGGCCTGACGATGCGTTGAAATACACACAGGCCGCGCTGAATTTGGCTCATGTCAATGGGCTTATTCTTGCAGCGGGGAGACAAAGAAAAGAGGGGGCCAGCGCTTAGGCGCGGGTCTACAATGGCATAGGCGGCTGATCCCCGCCAAGATGCCTTCAACATCGCAGCCATTGAAGGAGGCCGCGCTGGAAAGCGTTGGCCTCCTTTTTTCGTTCGTGCGAAAGGCTGTCGATGATCGACCTGCACGACAAACAGTCTCGCGGTCGTCTTTTGAAGGCCGTCAAGACATCGCGGCAAGCGATGGATCCGTTCCGTAAGGTCCGCAAGGAACTGATCCGCGACTACGTTGGTTCTTGGTACAGCGAAGGCGGCGCCCGGAACAAAACACTCGTCAATCTGATGAACCAGACGGCCCGGATCTACACCGTGGCCCTTGCGGCGAACAACCCGCAAGTGATGGTTTCCACCCCGCGATCCGAGAACTGGCCGTTTGCGAAGCGGTTCGAGGTCAATCTGAACAAACTGATCTCGGACATGACGCTCGACAAGACGTTTCGGTCGATCGTCCTGGACGCTTTCTTCTGCCTCGGTTGCGGCGTCGTGATGATGCGGGACACCGACACCCGATTTCATGGACTACTGGAGTCGGAGGAGGATGTCTGGCTCGACCCGGGCGAACCGTGGCTGAACCGGGTTGCCATCGACGACTTGATCTTGGACATGCCCGCCAAGGAACTCTCGAAGATGCGATTCTGCGGACACATGTACCGCGCAGACTTCGAGAAGGTAATGGATGAACCGGGCTACGACAAGAAGGTCAAGTCCCATCTCACCCCGACGAGCAAGAACACGACCGACAACCCCGATACCGCCCGCGATATTGCCGCCGGTATGGCCGTCGATGACGACGAACTGAAGCCGATGATTTGGCTTCAAGACATTTGGGTCGCCGAGAATGGCTCGGTCGCCACGATGACGGTCGACAAGGACTTGCCGCCACTACTGGAGCGAGCGTGGACCGGAAGCCAGTCAGGGCCTTACAAGTTTCTCTCTCTGGGGAATGTGCCCGATAACGTCATCCCAGCCTCGCCGGCCGTGAACCTGAAGGGACTGCACGACCTGCAGAACCGCTTGCATCGCAGGATGGAGCAGGATTCGGACGCCCACCGAATTGTCAACGTCTACCCACCCGGCAAAGAAGACGATGCCGAGGGGCTGCGGAGGGCAAGACGAAACTCGTGGCACCGGATGAACGACCCCAAGAGCATTTCCCAGATCGAGATAGGTGGCGTTGACCCGCGGGACCAAGCGCTTTCCCTGTTCATCCAGGACGAGCACGACCGCTTTGCCGGGAATCTGCTGGCAATGGGCGGACTTGGGCCGCAAGCCTCAACGGTCGGTCAAGAGGAGATGATTCACGGCCAGGTCTCCCGCACGGAAGCCGATATGCGGATGTCGGTCGTCGGCTTCGCATCGGAGTGCGTTCTGGACCTCGGGAGACTCATGTGGGAGGACGAAGCCCTTGAGTTGCAATCGTCGATCCCCGTTGGAAACAGTGGTATTGAAGTACGATCGCACTGGAAACCCGACGTTCGCGTGGGTTCGTTTGAGGATTACGAGTTTCGCGTGGAACCGTACTCGATGGTCTTCAAGACTCCGGAACAAAAGCTCCAAGAGCTTTTCCAGACCCTCCGAGAAATTGCACCACTTTGGCCGATGTTCCAGGCGTCTGGGGCGTCACTGGACGCAGAAGCAATTATCGATGAGATCGCCCGACTGAAGAATCGGCCGGAATTTAAGCGATTCATCACGTTCGCCTCCCCCGCCGACATGCTCGGCGGCGACCAGAACTCAGTACGACAATCGCCCGTCACGTCGCGAGAGACGATACGCCGGAATATCCCGACCGGCGGCACGCAAGGTGCGCGTTCGCAGATTCTTCAGCAAGCGCTGATGGGGGGCGGTTCGCAAGTCAATGGACAACAAGCGGCGGCAATGGCACGGAGCCCGGCATGAAGGCTGTTTACATCAAGAACGGAAAGCGTGTAACCCGCGAGGAGTTTTGCGACGGCGCGAAAGCGGATGCCTTCACTTCCGCTCCGATGACGGCCAATACATACCGCGAGCACGACCCGCTCATTTCCGATGGGATCGGTTGCATGAAGTCGCAAGTCCCCGAGATGCGCGATGTCATACGAAAGCACAACATTAAGGGCATTCGTGTGCGGGATAACGGACAACTGGAAATCACGAGTCGGCAGGGCCGCCGCGAATTACTGCGACGGCGGAAGCTGGCCGATGCCGACGGAGGCTACGGAGACTGACATGACCATCGAGTTAGCGGACGATGCGACCCACGAAGATGTCCAACGAGTCGTAGATCAGATCATTGAAGATCGTAGCGGAGGCGACTCCGATGCGGCCGACGATTCAGCCAAGGGTGATGCCCAGCGGATCGCGGAAGATCGCGACCAACCAGTGGGAGATTTGACTGCCGAGACCAATTCCGGCAGTGACGATACCGCCCAGTCGGGCGAGGAGACCGGCGATTCAGAAGGTGGAGCCGATTGGCTCGACGACGATCTGAAAGCCGAGGTAGCCGCGTATGGGATCGACGAGAAGGAACTCGACGACTTCACCAGCCGCGAGGAGTTAGACCGGGCACTGCGATTCCTTGACCGAAGCGCTTTGGAAGCCGGCCGCAAGGCGATGGCGGAAAGCGACAAGGGAGAGACCAAAACGCCCGAGAGCAAAACCAAGGAAGGGGAAACTGGCCAAGCTGACCAAGCGCAGCCAAGCCGGTTCGAGATCAGCCTAGATTCGGATGTCGGCGTGTATGAGGACGACCTAGTCACCGAACTCAAACGCATGGCCGAGCACTACGAGTCTCGTATCGACGCGATGGAAGCCCGGTTCGCAGAAGCGGCCAGGGCAGCGGAAGAGCAGCACTTCGATCGCCTCGTTGATTCTCTCGGCCATTCTGACCTGTTTGGCAAGAGTGGCAAAGAAAGTCCCAAAGAACTCGAGCGCAGGCAGGAACTATTCACTTCGGCGAAAGCCCAGATGATCGGCCTGAGGCAGTTGGGACACCCCGTTGATCTCGACGAATCGTTGCTCCAGCGAGTGGCCCGGATGGCCTTCTCGGAGGAGCTTGGCAAGAAGGACTTGAAAAACCGAACCCGCAGAATTTTCCGGCAGGCAGATCGTCGCTCCGGTGGAGGCTCCGGCAAAACGCCAGATACCCCGGAAACGGCGAGAGAGAAGGCCCGCCGCTACTACAAAGAGTTGGAAGAGGCGGGTTCGGGTTAACATAAAGGAGATGCCAGATGGCACTCGGAATTGAACAACTCGACGATTTTGTCGCGAGTTATCTCCAGGCATACCCAATGGGTCAGTGGCAGGACATTTCCTTGCCGCTGCAGGAGTATTACTTCGCCTCGCGGCTGTTCGATCGAGCGAACAAGCGGGAAATGTCCACTTCACAATGCAAGTGGAAACTGAAGATCGACAACAACTCGAACTTCCAGGTCGTCGGTCTTTACCACCGCGACTCGTCTAGCCGGGTCAACGTGCTGACCGAAGGTAGCCTGAAGTGGGGCATGACAACGACCAACTACCACTACGACATCGACGAGGAAACCTTCGCGCAGGGCGCCGATGCGATCGTCGACTACCTGGACCTGCAAGAGCAGGGCTTAATGCAGGACTTCTTCGTGGGCATGGAAGACATCATGTTCGGGCCCGGCCCATCGGCTTCGACGGTGACTCCGTTCCCGCCCGTGTCGCTATTGTGGTGGATCACGGCCACCGACGACAGCACGTCCGAGAACAACTCGGAAGAGGGCTTCGACGGGTACGAACCGGTCGGATGGGGTTCATCCGGCGCTGGCGGAATCTCCTGCACCGACTACGAGCAGTGGCGGAATCGGACCTTTCCGTATACGGTCGTCGATCGGGACGACTTCATCGAGAAGACCATCAACTCGATGGATCTCTGCACGTTCAAGCCGCCGATCGACCGATCGGACATCAAACCGGAAGGGAAGCATCGGTGGGAACTGCTGACCACGCATTCCCGTGTCGCAGCCGGGCGCAAGTTGTTGCAGCTTGGCAACGACAACATCAAGGATGACTTGGCCGCCCACTCCGGCAGCGTTTTCATTCGCGGCGTCCCGATGACCTGGGTGCCGGCCTGGACCAACGCGAATAGCGACAACGCCCGCGATGACGGCATTATCCTCGGCGTTGACTGGAATACGTTCGATGCCTACTACGCTTCCGGTCGCAGCCAGAGGAAGCGGAAGCCGTACCAGCATCCGGAAATGAGCAACGTCCGTGTTCGTGCGATGGACGATGCCCTGCAAATCGTGTGCTACAACCGCCGGGCCAACTTCCGCGGTTATTGCACGGAGACTGTCACCGAAACCGCGTAGGGAGAGCGGTTTTTTGTCCTCCAGGAGTAGCGGCCCTGGTCAACTAGCCGCCTCCGTTTTGTTGTGTAGCGTTTCATTTTCTACATGGAAGGAGTCTTCCAATGACCCAAATTCATTTCGTGGAAACCGAAGGCATTGGGCCTTCCGCGCGAGTCTGGAGGAAAATCAACTGTCCGCATAGCAGTGGATTCTTCCGAACTCGCGGCGAAGGCAACCCGGCCATCGGGTACTACGACGATTTCTTGATGCAGTCGGATACGTCTCTCGAAGACGGATATGGCCGACTTCAATCGGGGACGGGTACGGTAACGCAGATTGCCAGCGAGGCAACGGCGCCCGGTATCTGTCGATTGACGTCGGCCGCCGACAATGACGAAGCCGTGATTCAGCCGGGGAACATCCTGGACGTTGGACCGTTCCGGCTGCAGAAGGACTTCGCCTTCGAGGCCCGTGTTCGACTCAATGCGGCGGCGATCGTCGCGGGCGATCACGGGTTCTTCATCGGCATGGCGACCGGTGGTGCGGCAGGTGCGTGCGTCACGAACCTACTGTTCACGACCGGCGATGCGATCTACGCCACGGCCAACTTCCTTGGCTTTCAGCACCTTGCAGCCGAGAGCACGGCGCTCGACGCGATGTACCAAGCCAGTGGCCAGACGAAGGTAGACGGAGCGGTCGACACGGATCTCGACACCGCCCATACCCTTGTGGCGTCCACCTGGGTCAAGCTCGGTGTTGTGTTCCGAGCCACCCGGCCGCGGAAGACGATCTGGTACGTCGATGGCGTCCAGGTTTGCCAGATTGAGGAAACTGGCGTGGCCGCCGCCGGATTCCCCGATGCCGACACGGCCTTCATGCAGCCGACCATCGGTATCCGGGGTGTGGACTCCACGTCGGCGTACCTGGACATCGATTGGATGGCCTGTGCCCAACTGTACTAACGATTCGCCCGGTCGATGAGAACCGGGCGCAACGCGGGCGGGCCAGTGCTCATTGGAGGCCCATAACCTCCGACTGCCGGGTGCGACTCCCGGGCCCGCTATTTTTGGGCGGTCCAAAAACAAGGGGCGATGTGAGGCATGACGATGGTTGCGACGATGACTATGACGACCGAGGGGTTGCTGACCGTACTGATAGCCCTCACTGGCCTACTGGTGGCAATCATCTATCCGCTCGCGAAGGGGTGGACCAGTACCGCGAAGGGTATCGCAACACTCGTTCAATGGACCAAAGGGCACGATAAGGAGACGGAAAAACTATCAAAGTCGGTGCATGAGCTATGGAGGCGAACCGACGATCACGAAACGCGGCTCTCGCACGTCGAAGCGACCTGTGTGGTCACACATGGACGAACGCGAGAGATAGTAGGTAAGGAGTAAAAGTCGTGTACCGAAACCACGCAAAGCAGCCCGGGGTGGCGATCACAAACGACATTGACACTTGCACCGCTGTTTCATTCTCAAATTGGGCGGGGGGACTAATCCTCTTCCCCGACGACTGCGACCAGACGGAAATCGCGATCTACGTCGCCGAGGATGCGGATGGGACGTTCACACTGCTCTACGACACCGGTGGTAATGCGATCGACGAGATTCCGGTGGCGGCTTCGCGGGCGGTGCCGATTCCCGACGAGGCGTTTGGCGCCGGCTCCGTGAAGTTCCTCGGCGACAATGCAAACTCAGTTGATGTGATTGTCTCACTCAAGGGGTGATGGTGATTTCGATGGTCATGTCACAAGCGTTATTGAGGCCGAAAAGCTCGTCGCTGCTGAATGGGCTGCTGGCTTATTGGCTGTACCGCGAGGCGGTGGGGGTAGCGAAGAAAGATTCTCGCGGCGGGCACCATCTGTCTGATGCGAATAATGTTGCGCAGTCGACGGGGAAATTCGGTTATGGTGCCGGGTTCACGAACGGGCAGAATCAGATTTTGACTCAGACCGACGACGCCTTGAAGTTGCTCAACTGGACGGTCGCGTCGTGGATTCAGTTTGGCAGTACGGCCGGCGAAGCAACCCAGAGGTTCTTCAGCCGCCGGGAACTAGGCGGCGGATTCACCTGGGAGGCTTACCGCCAGTCCAGCAAGTTATCTTACATTGTCTACGCCAACAGCACTCCTACCAGCGTGACTTCCACGTTAACCGTTCCCAATGATGGTACTTGGTCGTGTGTGTTCCTGCAGAGCGACAATTCGGGAGCGATCGGCGATCCGCACAAGATGTACCAGAGGATCTTCTTCAACGATGGCGTTGAGCGAGACGAGACGAAGAGCAATACCTATCACGCGAACGGGCCGGACGTGACGACGGCTCCATTCTGTGTGGGAAACATTTTGCTTGGTGGGGCAGGTCACACTACAGGCATCACGGCTGTCATTGACGAGACGGCCGTGTGGAATCGGGCACTGAGCCTGTCTGAGTGTCAGCGGTATTACAACTCCAACATCGGGAGGAGGTTCCCGGGACAATGGTAGCCATCCCCGAGAGGCTAATAGGCGTCCTAGAAGACGACCATCAACGGGTACAAGAGGCAGAGGACAAGATTCTTGCTGCTCGCGGCACATACGCGCAGCACTTAGCTGTCCATTCGGCGGCCGGTGGGCCTGATGGGCGGCCCAACAATGAAGCGATAGTCGTTACGGAGCAAGCTCCGCTCGATTCGTCAGTCGCGTATCGGCGACAAGTGGATTGCTACTGTGGCCCTTGCGGGAGTGGGTACGTAGTAACTTACTTCTGGGTCGATGACGGCAAGAATTTTGCCGTGTGTTACCATCACGGCCCACCGGAGGAAAGCTGGCGGGAACATCCGCCATACGAAATAGAGGATGCCTAGATGTCCGGATTCCAAGGATTCTTGCGACAAGCGACGTCGGTAGACGTGCTGATCGGCCCATTTCTCGACGAGGACGACCAGAAGACGGCCGAGAGTAGCCTGACGATCACTTCCTCCGATGTTTATTTGAGCAAGAACGGACAGGGGTTGGCTGCCAAGCATGATTCCACGGCTTGTGCGTTCGATGAGGGCGGTCCTGGCGGATGCTACAATTGCCCGCTCGACTCGGATGACACCGACACCTGTGGCCAACTGACGCTGATAGTCCACGAGTCTGGGGCATTGCCCGTGCGGAATGACTATCAGGTGATAACGCGAGCGGCTTACGATGCGATGTTTGGTTCCTCCGCAAAGGGGCCAACAATCCACGCTGCGCATACGCCGTCATCGGTGGCGAATGTTACCGGTCAACAGACGGGTACGTATGCCAGCGCGGCCAGCCGGGATGGAAGCTACCACCTACTCACGGATGAAGGTGATGGAATCGAAATCGACTATGTATTCAACGACGTAGCCGCCGAAATCATCCCCGTGGCCGTAGAAATCACCGCCCGGTACAACGGTCAGTCGGGCACGTCGATCAACGTGTCGGCCTACAACTACGAAACCAGCGAGTGGGAGCAACTAAACGACTCCAATACGGCGTTCACGCATAGCTCCAGCGATTCAACAGTGCGGTTCGACCTGGATGCTGCTCATCGAGAAGACGGTGCGGCAAAGCTCCGATTCGTTTCCGACACCGCGAACTCCGGCGATACCTTGCGATTCGATCAAGTCAGAATCCTTTCTTCGACGAATGAACCACCACTGAAGCAAGCAGCGATTGCCACAGCGATCGAGGGATTGTCAGCAATTGTTGCCGCCAAGACGATTGCCGACGACTGGACCGATGGTGGCCGGCTCGATTTGCTCCTTGATGCCATCCCGACGACCGGTACTGGCTCTGTATCGACAACGATCAATGTCAAGGTAGGTGGCGTAGCGGTTGACGGCGCCGAGGTTCGCATCACATCCGACGCGGATGGCAACACGGCAGTCGCCGGACCCAAGTACACGGACGCCAGCGGCAATGCCACTTTCCTCTTGGACCCAGGCACCTACTACGCTTGGGTCCAATCCGCCGGATACGACTTTAGTAATCCAACCACGGTCACGGTGACGTAATGGGTACTACCAACATCACGGGTTCTGCCGCATCCGCACCGGGCGGGATGCCCGCAACGTACGCCAGCCTGCTCGAGCGCGTGGGGCATTACCTGTTTGGCATCCGCACCGGGTTTTCCGCCGATCAGACCAGCGACATCGAGGATTGCATCCAGGACGGCTTGAACGACGTCTACGCGGCGCATTCGTGGTCGTTCTTCCGCCCAATCGAAGAGATCACTACCACGGCGCCGTATGACACCGGCACGATTGAGGTCGCCAGTGGGGTCGTGACGCTTACTGATGGCACGTTCCCTTCCTGGGCGGCTGTCGGCGTGCTGCAAGTTGACGACGAATACCATGACGTTGACACCAGGGACGGCGATACCCAAATCACACTGGAAGACACGACGGTCGACGCGGATTCCGGCTCCAGTTATGAGTTAGGGCGACCGGAATACGACTTGCCGACTGCTTTTGAGGCGATCGAGGACGATTTGGTGTACGAACCTGGCCAATCGGATTTCTACCCGCCGGTGCGGCAGAGGCACGACGGGGAGATCCTCCGGATGCGGCAGGACGATCCCTACCACGATCGGCCGGTCTTCTACGGCATCCGCACGGTGGAATTCGATCCTACCGTAGGGTCCCGCCGAAGGCTTTCGCTATATCCGACGCCCGACGCGGCCTACGTATTCAAGGCTCGCATGAAGTTGCGGGCGACGATGATTGACGAGACCAATTTGTATCCGGTTGGCGGGGAGTCGCTCGCGCAGGTCATCACCGAGGCGTGTCTTGCCGCGGCCGAACGCAATTTCGACGAACAAGAAGGCCGGCACACAAAGCGGTTCCAAGAGTTACTTCCGCTAGCGATTGCCGCCGACCAGCAGATGACAAGCCCGACGAGCCTTGGCCCCGACAGACCGAAAGGCGAGAGATGGGGCGGGAGATACGATTCAGACTACCTTCGGGCCTCCCGCATTGGAGACCTAACACTCGACGGAGAGACGTTATGAGCCACAGAATCCATCACGATTTGTATGAAGGCCACAAGAGACTCGAAGACCCGGGCGACGGGAAAACGATTCGCGTGGTGGAAGACCTCTCCATCTGCGAACTTGTATCCGGGGCTTCCGCCGAAACGCGGGTACTGGCCAACCCAACCAAGCCCGGCATCCGATTCACCCTCCGGATGCTCACGGACGGTGGCGGGGATGTTGTCGTGTCGGCGGAGAACGGCATCAACGTCGACTTGGAAACCCACATTACGTTCGCCGATGCCGCTGACTCGCTGGACCTGATTTCCGTAACGAAGACCGTGGGCGAGCCCCAGTCCGCCGCCGTGTACCGATGGCAGGTGCATGACGGGAATATCGGGGTGACTCTCGCGTAGTGCATGTTCCTCTCGGCCGCTTGGCCGTGTTCCTCTCTCCTTAAAAGGAGTGTTCCTCATGTCGAGTCCCCATAGAATTCACCACCAACTGTACCGCGGGTCCAAGGTAATGACGGATCCGGGGGACGGGAAGACAATTCGCCCAAACAAAGACCTTCAGATTTGCGAAATGACGTCCGGGGCTTCTGCCGAGACCCGGGTACTCGCCAATCCAACGAAGGCAGGAATTCGGTTCGCGCTTCGGCTCTTGACCGATGGTGGCGGGGATGTTGTTGTTTCGGCCGCCAACGGCCTGAATACGGCGCTCGAGACGAGTGCCACGTTTGCCGACGCCGGAGATATGCTCTCGCTGATTTCGGTTTCTCTTACCGCCACCACGTTCCGATGGCAGGTATTGGATGGTCAGCTTGGCGCCGGCATAGCCACGGCAACCGCCACGGCCACGGCTACCGCAACCTCGACGGCAACCAGTTCGACAACGGCTTCGGCGACGACGTCTTCCTCGAAGTCCACGTCGGCAACCACGTCGGCAACCATGACGGTTACGGCAACCGGTTCCGGAACCAAGACGGATTCGCCGACGGCCACCAGCACGTCTACGCGGACGGCAACCAGCACGAAAACCGCGACTTCGACGCAGACGCAGACGCCGAGTGCTACCAGCACGAGCACTTCGACTGCAACGTCTACGGCCACCGCAACCGGCACCCAGTAAGGAGGACCGATGGATTTCCAGACCGCGCTGGAGAAGCATTTCAAGTTCACTGGCAGGGCGTCACGCGACAACCTGCCGGCACTTGCAATGGCGAGATTCCATTGGGGCGAGAAAGGAGATCATGGCCGACAGGCGCTTGCCCGCATGATTGCCGACTTGGGTTATCGCGAAGGCGTAGAAATTGGAACGCTTCGCGGCGATTCGGCCGTTATGTTCCTGGAGCAAGCCCCAAAGCTCCACTTGACGTGCGTTGACCCCTACGCGAGGTATAACGCCCGGCACTCCCAGGAGTCGCAGGACGAGATCTTCGTGGAGGCCACCAAGAGGCTGAGGCCATACAACGCCGACATCGTTCGCGAGTTTAGCATGGATGCCGTTGAAAGTTTCGAGGATGGCTCCATTGACTTCGTCAACATTGACGGGAACCACGAATTCGACCCGGTGATGCAGGACCTTATCTGCTGGGCAAGGAAGGTTCGGCGGGGCGGCCTGATTATGCTCCACGACTACTGTACGTTATGGTGGGGCGGAATCGTGAGGGCCGTTGATGCGTACACAATGGCCCACCGGGTAGACCCGTGGTACGTAACGCGCGATCACTTGCCGACCGCGTTTTGGAGGAAAGGCGACGAACGGGTAAAATGAAACTCTCCATCGTCATCCCGGTACTCGACAGCCACGAGGGCCTGCGCAGGCAACTCCTCCACATGGAGCGGATCGGACTTCCGGACGACACCGAGTTGATCTTGGTCGACGATGGCAGTGACCCGCCGATCGAAAACACGTCCAGTCTCCCGGTGAAGATACTCCGCACGGGCGACAAGCGGCCTTGGACATGGGCCCTTGCCAGGAATCGCGGGGCGGAAGAGGCAACTGGCGAATACCTGTTGATGTTCGATCTCGATCATATTGTGACGCGAGAGTTGATGGACTTTGTTGTTGAGTCTGATGGGCCTCGGATTCACTTCCTCAGGTATTTTGGTGTTCTGGATGAAGAAGGGGTACTCATTACCGATCGGAGCACGTTAGAATCCTATGGGTTGCGTGACCCGAGGAAGCGGATTGAGTCCCACCACAATAGCTTCGCCATGAAGCGTGACCTGTTTTGGAAGCTCGGCGGGTATCGCGAAGACATGATTGGGAGGCCATACCCGCAAGGAGAAGACAGTGACTTCTACTCCAAGTGGAAGGCATACAGCGAAGTGGCCGGGATACCATCCACCGAAGGACCAATTTTGTTCGTGTTCCCAACGGGCCGGTGGTGTGGCGATGTCGACCATGACCAACACGGCCTGTTTCACAATCTGAGTCGCAAGACGACCAACAATTACTGGTGGAATCACCAAAGGAGGCAAGAGTGTCAGACGGTTTCGCACGAGACTTGAGCGTGATTATCCCAGGTCGGAACGAAATGTTCCACGCGCAGACGGTTGAGGACGTTCTGTCGCGCACCGAAGCGGACACCGAAGTTATTTGCATCCTCGATGGCGACTGGCCGCCAGAGCGAGGAATCCGAGACGACCCGCGGGTGAAGGTCGTCAAGACGACAACGCCGATCGGGCAGCGAGCCGCGACGAACCTCGGGGCACAGATGAGCCGGGCAAAGTACATTATGAAGCTCGACGCCCACTGCAGGATGGACGATGGCTTCGACACGAAGATGATCGAGGCGATGCAGCCCGAGTACACAATGATCCCGCAGATGTATCGGCTTCATGCGTTTGATTGGTGCTGCAACAACTGTGGCAATGGGACATACCAGGGCAGCAAACCGGAGAAGTGCGAAGAGTGCGGCAAGAACGACCTATACATGAAGTTGGTGTGGGAGCCGAAGTGGAAAGTCGGGCCGACTGTTTCTTGGCGATTCGACGGCAACCTGCGAATGCAGTATTGGGGAGCCCACCGGAAGCGGGCGGAAGTGAAGGAACAGGCCAAGACCGGAGTTATCGATACGCCGATTTGTGTCGGGTGCTGCTTTCTGATGGAGCGGGAGCGGTTCCTGGACCTCGGCGGGATGGACGAGGGGCACGGAAGCTGGGGGCAGTACGGGTTCGAGTTGGGCGCCAAGGCGTGGCTCTCGGGCGGCAAGATGGTAACGAACATGAATACGTGGTTTGCCCATCTCTTCCGCACGGGCAACTTCTCGGTCAACGGGGAAAGCACATTCCCCTACCCGCTCTCCGGGGCAGAACAAGAGAAGGCCCGCAAGTATTCCCGGGACCTGTGGATGAACGACAAGTGGCCCTTGGCGACTCGTAAGTTGCAATGGCTGATCGATTACTTTGCCCCGATGCCGGACTGGCACGAGGAAAAGAGCGATGCCGCGTAAGACGATGGACATCCAGTTTCCCGCCGCCGGAGTTGTGAGGCGGTGGGGCCTTCATGCAGCAACAGGGGGTCGGGGACCATACCCGGCCCCCTGGGCGACGAATGTTCGCCTTGAGGGCGGTGTCGCGAATCGTCTGCGAGGCGGCTCGTTCACCGGGCAATCTGCAAGCTCCGTTGACGCCCCCCGCTACCCCTATCTCGTTACCGAGAACGGGGACAACGTCGTCACGGAGAACGGCGACAAGATCGTTCTTGGTCCGCAGTATGGCGTAGTGACCGGAGATGGTCGAGCTTGGGTTGCGGATGGGGACGATGCCCCCGACAGCGGAACGGCCGACTGCTACTATCGAGGCCGGCTGCTTCGCGTCGAAGACAATGCGATTCTTGTGAGCAAGCAGGGGGACACGACGGACTGGGATTACGGTGGCGACTCCAGCAATACGGGACGGGCGACCATCATCCAGTTGTCCGAGGCGGGGGAAATCGGCGATGACGTGGTGGCTCTGGTGCCCCACAAGGATTCTTTCCTACTGGGGTTCACTGCCGCCGAGACGTGGGTGTTGACCGGAGACCCCACGAGCGGCACACTCCGCAACGTCTCTCGCGAAGTGGGAGTTATTGCCGCCCGTGCGTGGTGCAAGAACCACGACACAATTTATTTCCTGTCTTCGCAAGGACTGTATTCGGTAGGGGCCGATGGAAGTGGATTGAAGCCGATCTCGGAGGACAAGATTCCCGAGGAGTTGACCGGCGTATCCGACGACGATTGTGTGCTTGACTACAACCATGCCGACCGGGGTGTCTACATCCACCTGTCGGAGGCGGACGTTTCGTGGTTCTACGACACGGCGAGGGAGCAGTTCTGGCCGTTCACAACGGATTCGACTGACAGCCACGTCCTGATCGGACCATTTCGGCTGGGGCAAGTGAATTCCTTCGGGCGGATCCTGAATCTGAATGGCATGATTGCCAGCGGCAGTGACGACGTGAATTGGCGGCTTGTGACCGGCGATTCCCCCGAGGAAGCCGTGGCGAACGGCAAGGCCGCCATCGAGGCCGCGATTGCCGGAGAAGACTACGACAGCTACGTTGCGTCGGAGGGGACATGGTCTGCCGGCCGATCGCATCGTTCGTACCCGCGGACCAGGGCGGTTTGGTGCTGCCTCTGGTTGCACTCCGAAGGCGACTGGGCGTACGAAGGGGCCTCGCTCGAAGCGATGGTCTCTGGGAAATGGAGATAGAGCAATGGCCGATCGCAAGATGAGCGAAATGTCGCTCGACAACTCCCTTGACGGGACCGAGCGAATCCTAGCCCAAGGCGCCGACGGAGCGTGCATCACAACGGCCGTCATGGCTGCCTATGCCGTCGACCAGCTTCACCAAGCAGACGTCATCACGTCCCTTTCCGACGCCCATGAATTGGTAGTTTTCGTCTCTGACGTGGAGAAGATCATCACCGTTGCCAACCTCTCGGCGTGGGTAATAGACGAGATCGAGGCAATCACGACCGGGAGCACGATTACCAGCGGCGACACGCTCATATATTCCGATGGTGGCACGCTGAAGCAAATCGACATCGACGACGTGGAGAGCTACTTGCAGGCGAATCTCGAATCTGCGTCTCACAACTTCACGAGCATGGACGCCGTTGTTGCCGTCGCGGGGACGGATGTTTTCGCACTGGATCAAGGCGCTGCCACGAAGAAGCTGACTTACACGCAACTCTCTGCGGAGATCTGGGGGGAGTTGGCCGCGAATGTCGCTGGGTGCTCGGCGATTTCTTCCCCGAGTGGATCGGACCAGTTTTACGTGTCTCGGGCCGGTGCTGACAAAAGCATAACCCTCACGGTGTTGTCTACCTACCTACTGAATCAAATAGACCCCGACGGCGCCTCCTGGATGCTCGATGAAGATGACATGGCGTCGAACGATGACACCAAAGTTCCAAGCCAACAGAGCGTGAAGGCATTTGCTGAGACGATCGCCAACCACGACATCAGCAGCGGGACGGATATTGGCGAGGCTTTGGCTGACGGCGATTTATTCAGTGTTTACAACCTGTCGAGTACCGTTGTGCGAAAGTCGGCGGTATCAAGAATCTGGACGTACATTTGGGCGCAAATGCAGGCGGCGTCTGCCAAGGCATCCCCAGTAGCGGCTGACATCCTATTGATTCAGGACTCGGAGGACAGCAACAGCATCAAGGAAGTGACCTTCGCCGAACTGAAGAC
>Ga0180433_10000762_pt1 | contig 54634 bp, 72 predicted proteins | sample SS_ome_8_FD_132980 | JGI IMG/M metagenome (GOLD analysis project Ga0180433, IMG submission 132980) | Hypersaline lake sediment archaeal communities from the Salton Sea, California, USA - SS_1_D_1 metaG | ecosystem: Environmental > Aquatic > Non-marine Saline and Alkaline > Hypersaline >...
TATATAGTTGGTTATAATCCTGATGATGTGTATGAATACTCACTGTCTACACCTTGGTCACTAGATAGTGCTGCCTATACAGGAACAAGCTTTAGCTTGACCGCACAAACTACCTTTCCACAAGGGATCGCATTCAGCACTGACGGTACTAAGATGTATATGATTACTTATAGTGATGATTCTGTTTATGAATATTCACTATCTACACCCTGGTCACTGGCTAGTGCTAGTTATACAGGCACAAGCCTTGACATATCCGAACACAATGAAATTCCATACGGAATCGCGTTCAGCACTGACGGTACTAAGATGTACATGATAGGGACTATGTATGATTCTGTGTATGAATATTCACTATCTACGCCCTGGTCACTGGCTAGTGCTGCGTATACAGGCACAAGATTTATCATGAAAGAACTCGTCGGCGGAACATCGACCCAAGTGGTAGGAATCGCGTTCAGTACCGGCGGTTCTAAGATGTACTCATTTTCGTCTAGCAATGACAATGACGCAGTTTATGAATACTCACTAACGAATATAAAAGATGATATTTGGTCTTTAGATGTTCCTATTAGCGAAGCATTTTACACGGGCAAGTCCTTTAGCGTGAACTCACACAATTCCGACCCAGAAGGAATCGCGTTCAGCACTGACGGTACTAAGATGTATATAGTTGGTTATAATCCTGATGATGTGTATGAATACTCACTGTCTACACCTTGGTCACTAGATAGTGCTGCCTATACAGGCACAAGCTTTAGCGTGATCGAACAAGCTACCTTTCCACAAGGGATCGCATTCAGCACTGACGGTACTAAGATGTACATATCTGACGGTGATAATGATAATGTCTATGAATACTCACTATCTACGCCTTGGTCACTGGCTAGTGCTAGTTATACAGGCACAAGCCTTGACATATCCGAACAAGATACCACTCCATCTGGAATCGCGTTCAGCACTGACGGTACTAAGATGTATATAGTTGGTTATAATCCTGATGATGTGTATGAATACTCACTGTCTACACCTTGGTCACTGGCTAGTGCTAGTTATACAGGCACAAGCCTTGACATATCCGAACAAGATCCCTTTCCACAAGGGATCGCATTCAGCACTGACGGTACTAAGATGTATATGGTTGGGTTTGGTAATGATTCTGTGTATGAATATTCACTATCTACGCCCTGGTCACTAGCTAGTGCTGACTATACAGGCACAAACTTTAGCTTGACCGCACAAACCACCGTTCCACAAGGGATCGCGTTCAGTACTGACGGTACTGAGATGTACATTATAGAGTCTAGTACTAAAGGTGTGTATCAGTACCTTGTACGAATCTATGATAACACATACGAATTAACGGCATATGAAACAAGTGTAATCGAGAATGTTCTAGTATCAGGTTCTAGGCTGCATGCTTTAGACAGTGACGGTAATAAGATAAACGAATGTATACTCGGCACTCCTTGGCAAATAAGTTCAGCAACGTGTTCGGGCACTAGCTTTGATACGCAGTCTCAGGATACCACACCGGTTGATTTTGTATTCGGTGATAGCGGAAACGCACTTTATGTTCTAGGACAGCAAAACAAGCAAGTATATCAATATTCGCTAAGTGTTCCTTATTCGGTATCTTCGGCATCTTATACTGGTACATCTGGGTCACTACAAGGTTCTACATTTGCTAGTTTACAAGGATTGTTATTTTCTGAAACAGGCAACAAACTGTTTGTTTTAGACAATGCTGCTTCGCAGATTTTCGAGTATGATTTGTCAACACCGTGGAACATCACTAGTATTTCATATTCCGGCATTGCAACTTATGCTATTTCTTCTTTGCAAGACTCTTCGCCTGTTGATATAGCATTTACAGATAACGGATCTACGCTCGCGGTATTAGGTGCAAGCACTAGGGCGATATACTATTATGTACTATCCACACCTTATGATATTACCACAGCAGCATACAAAAACTCATATAGTATTGCTGATAAGGTAGATATCCCGGTAAGTATATCATACACAGACGAAGATAATACCAAAATGTACATACATGATGCTGCTACAAAAGCAACGTATCAATATCAAGTAGATCAGTACACAAATCAAATGGTATTATATGATGTTTTTCAGTACGGATCGGATATTTTAATCACAACTTCAGGAAACCAAGATGTCTATAAAGTATAAAACAAAAAAAAGTGGGATTATAGATAGACCACAGAAGATAAGAAATACCTTGATAGGTCCTCGTGCAGATATCTCTAAATACGGTTATTATAAAGTTATACCTCCTGCTGACGCAGCTCCTCAAGGACAAGAGTATGTTGATAGCGGTCTCGGTACATATGATGAAGAAAAAATGGAATACTATCCCGATTGGATACTAGCAGATATACCCAAAGCTATTAAAACGTGGACAGTATTAGAGTTTAAGCGTATTTTTACATCAGAAGAGAGAATTGCTATAAGGCAAGCTGCTAAAACTGATCCTGTAGTTGAAGATTTTCTAGATATACTAGAAACAACAGCAATATCAGGATCACTGGTATCTTCAAATGATCAAGACCTAATACAAGGTATAGAATATATGAGAGAAAAAGGACTAATTTCACAGCAAACAGCAGATAAATTCTAGTTTTGTGAGTAAATGTATAAATTATAAAAGAGGTATAAAAAATGTCAAGTTCTATAGACACGCAGTATATAGATGTACTTTTTCCAGTAGCAGGGCAAGATAATGATAGCCAAGGATTCAGGGATAACTTTTTCCAAATCAAAGAAAATCTAGATCGTGCTAAAATCGAATTAACACAGCTTAAAAATGTAGATATCACGTCTAGTTTTGTAGATATTGATGTAAGCACAGCTAAGTATTTTGTGAGATCTCTAGCAGGATCAGGAGTAGTTAAACTAACAAACTGGCCCAGTGGATATGTTGTCATTAGAGTAGAACTAATAACAGATCAAACAAGAAATATTGTATTCGAAGGCGATGCTACCAGTCAGATAAAATCAGATAATTCTACATTAAAGGGAATTTTTTCAGTAAATGGGAGTGGTCATGTCTATGAACTTTGGAGCTATGATGAAGGACAGACTATATATGTAACATATTTAAATCAGTTTACTTGATTTTATGTATCCTTTAAATATTGACTTGTCTGTGTTCTCTGATGATGAACTTCGTGAACGCATAACACGTTTATCAGATATCTACTGGTCATCTGGCGCAGACGTTAGGCGACAAGTATCTATGATCTTAGATACTTACACATCCGAGCTAGAAAAACGTCTTAACAAAATCAAACAAAACCAAGGTAATATAGATCTTGACAATCTTGTAAAAGTAAAGTAACATAGACTTTATGAAAATTGACAAATATGGAATACCTTGTTTTGACACTGACGATATTGTAGATATGATGTTGGATGGTGATATTGACGCAATATTCGATGTATTATGCAATGATGAAAAAGACCTGCAACTCTTTAATAATATGAACACAGGTAGAACTTTGGCTCCTTATACTGAGCTATCAGTGGATATATCAGAGTTTGATCATGTTCTACAAAACAATATTTTTCTTCCTGAATACTATAAAAATATCAGCGTTTATGATTTCTTGTTAAATAAAACAAAGTGTGAAATACATCTAGATAGATTGAATCAAGAATTTGATGCTTTCGAGCAAAGAAATCTCATGGGTGTACTAAGATTTTTGATATATTTAGTAGATGTTCTTAGAGAAAATAATATAATATGGGGAGTAGGTAGAGGTTCTAGTGTATCTTCTTATATATTATTCCTTATAGGGATACATAGGATAGATCCTATAAAACACAATTTGGACTGGAAAGAGTTCCTAAGATAACCCAGCGTAAACTAGGAGAAAATAATGAAAAATAACAAACAAACAGAACACGTGACTATGAGAGGTCGTCGTATAAACATGGATCTTCTGCAGAAAAAGAATGAACTAACTCCTGCAGTAGGAAATGCTAACATGAATGCCCGGGGTGATCGTATTAAGCCCAACGGAAAGATTGTAGAAACACGTGAAAAGATGCTAAAAAAGTACTATGAAGACAATCCAAGAACAGTGTCTGATCCTGTGCATTCTAGAAAAACTCAAGTTCAAGATGCTGTGCAAGAACAAGCACCGTCTGAAAAAACTTCTGAAGTAAAAAGCACAGTAACTGAACCGTCTTCGCAGAAGACCGCAGAGACTTCCAAGGTTACTAGCGATACTAAAACAGCAAGTACTGTTAAACCTGCTAGCGTTCCTGCTACTAATGCAGGTAAAGCTGCTGCTGCAGCAGCAAAAAAAGATCCTGCCAAGATTGAAATGGAAGACAAAAATGATGAATGGGTAGAAGACAAGGACGGAAATTTTGTAAAAAAAGAAGATCTCAAAAAGGTAAAGTAATGTCTTTGAATCTCAACGCAGTTGAAGGTAAAGTTAGAGCAATAGGTGATGGCATACTAGTTACTCATATGCATTTTGGGGAACAAGTAACCGCATCCGGACTAATTATTTCTGATGATGATGGAAAAACACGCGGAATTTACCCCAGATGGGGGTGTGTGTATGACAAAGGCCCTAGGAACAATGAAGAATATCAAGTAGGTGACTGGGTTCTAGTAGAACACGGGAGATGGACCAGGAGCGTAAGCGTTAAAGATGGAGATTCTGTTCTAGAATGTCGTATGATTGACAAGGATGCTGTTTTGTTGTATACTGATGAAAAGCCTGAAGATGTTTATATAGGTAATGAGTAATATAAACTAACAACTAATGTTAGGTGATTATTAACATTTAAGGTTATATCTGTAACAGATATAACCTTTTTAAACACAACAAGGCTCACTAGGAGAACAGAATGAAAATCAACGGCACTATAGACTTGGAAACACTAGATACAAAACCTAGTGCTACTATATTATCGGTGGGATGTGTTAAATTTAATCCGTATGATACACAAAGCGAGCCTTATGATGCTCTTTATATTAAAATATCTGTGGATGATCAGAATAAAATCCACAGAACTTATTCAGAAGATACTCTTGCATGGTGGTCCAAGCAAGACAAATCAATAATGGAAGAAGCATTCGATCAAAGTCAATCACTGAGTTGCAACCAAGCTGCACAAGTGATATCTAAATGGTGTAATGGTGTGGATATACTATGGGGGCAAGGGTATGGGTTTGACTTTACTATCTTAGAAGACTTTTTCAAAGCAGTGAATCATCCCTGTCCTTGGAACTTTTGGCAACTTCGTGACAGTAGAACATTATTCAAGCTACTAGAACAAGACCCTAGAAAAGAAATGCAGCAAAATCTTCATAATGCACTAGAAGATGCTTATTATCAATCAAAAGCTATTCAAGTAGCCTGTGAAAAACTAGAAATCACTAAAATTTCTGCTTAGATTATCAATCATAACCAAAATTAGTCAGGAGCCGTCCAGTGAAACAATTGTGGACAGAAAAATATCGACCTAAAAAAGTTGATGAGTATGTATTTCGTGACGATGCACAAAAGAAACAAGTTATTCAGTGGATAGAAGAACGAACTATTCCTCACGTTTTGCTTAGTGGGAACGCAGGGACGGGTAAAACAACACTTGCCAAAGTCTTGATCAATGAACTTGAAGTAAACGAACTAGATTTTCTAGAAATAAACGCCAGTAGAACTAATTCAGTTGATGATGTTCGTGATAGAATTGTTAATTTTGTACAAATGATACCATTTGGTAAGTTCAAGGTCGTACTTTTAGATGAGTGCGATTATTTATCCTTGAATGGACAGGCTGCACTCAGAGGAGTCATGGAAGAGTATCATGATACTGCTCGTTTTATACTTACTTGTAACTATCCTAATAAAATAATACCAGCACTGCATTCTAGGTGTCAGGGATTTCATATCAATAAAATAGATTCAGTGGAATATACTGCTCGTGTAGCTCAGATATTGATAAATGAGCAAGTAAATTTTGACCTTGAAGTGTTGGATACTTATGTTAAAGTAGCTTACCCAGATCTTAGAAAATGCATAAACTTGCTTCAGCAAAATACTAATAAAAATACTCTTCTTATTCCGGATTCAGGAGATAAGAGCGAAAAAGACTGGCGCATTGACATGGTTGAACTATTTAAGTCAGGCAAGATCCATGATGCTAGAAAGCTTGTGTGTGAAAATGCTAGAAACGAAGAAATTGAAGAAATATATAGATGGTTGTATACTAATCATGAGTTGTTTGGCTACGATGATAATTCACGAGATCAAGCAATACTATTGATTGCACAAGGTCTAGAAAAACATGCGCTAGTTGCAGACGCAGAAATAAATTTATCTGCTACACTTATAAGACTAGCTAGAAACTTGGAAAAATAAAGGTGATAAATGAATAATAACGATACAAAGCATGAGATGATCTATGACACATGTAGTTACTGATAATTGCATTCGTTGTAAGCATATGGAATGTGTTACAGTTTGCCCAGTTGATTGTTTTCATGAAGGTGAGAATATGTTGGTAATAGATCCGGATGAATGCATTGACTGTGGTGTTTGTGTTCCTGAGTGTCCTTATGACGCTATATTTCCACATAGCTCACTAGATGAAGATGAATACCAGAAATGGCTGCAAATAAATAAAAAATACAGCAGTATATGGCCAGTCATTGATCAAGTTATAGAGCACAGAAAACCTCAAGACTCAGATGTTTGGGACGGTGTGGAAAACAAATATGAAAAATTCTTTTCAAATAAACCAGGAGAATGAACCCGTGAAAAATCCTTTTGAAGATCAAAAAAAGTTCATGTCTGCGTGTGATCAGACAGTAGAATCATTTAATTTAAAGCAGTATGATATGTATACGTCTTTGGTAACCGAAGAATATCAAGAGCTAATGAAAGCTATCAGTGATAGAAATCTTGTAGAGCAAGTTGATGCCTTGGTTGATATTCTAGTAGTATCAATGGGTTCCTTGATTTCACTAGGAATAAATCCGCAAGAAGTTTGGGACGAAGTTATGTCTACTAATTTTGCCAAGATTGACGATGAAACCGGAAAAGTCAGAAAGCGCGAAGACGGTAAAGTTCTAAAGCCTCAAGGGTGGACTCCTCCGGAGATTACACGATTTATAACCATGAACATGGTAAAAGAAGTTATAACACAAGCTCAAGACAACACAGATCATGACAAAAAAGATGAACAAGAACCATTCACTGCGCGTTTAGTTAGTTACTCTAATCCTGTTTCAGATTTGGCTGAACAAGGCATCGATGATCTACAAGAGCTTGTGGCATTTTGCGCTAGAGTTTCTAACCCCAGCAATCAAATGAACACAGAGACTAGTGAAAGATTGATAAATTACCTTATAAAACACGCACACTGGAGTCCTTTGGAAATGGTGAATGTTTGCTTGGAAATAGAAACTACCAGAGATATAGCACATCAGATTGTAAGGCATTGGTCATTTAGATTCCAAGAATTTAGTCAACGATATGCTAATCCTGCTGAACTAGGAAACCAGTTTGTGTTGTGTGAAACCAGACTACAAGATACCAAGAATAGGCAAAATTCTATAGAAATCAATTCAGATTCCATGAGTCATTTAGCTATACACAATAGATGGTTAGAAGAACAGCAAGACGTTATTTATCGTAGCAAAAAAGCCTATGAGTGGGCTATAAATGCAGGGATAGCCAAGGAACTAGCTAGAAAAGTATTACCTGAAGGTCTTACAAAGACTAGACTTTACATGAATGGTTCTCTGAGAGGCTGGATACACTATGTAGAGCTAAGAAGTGCAAACGGAACCCAGAAAGAACATATGGAAATAGCAAGATGTTGTGCACAAGCTATTTCAGAAGTGTTTCCTATGATAGACAACTATGCACATAAAGATGAACATAGTGCGAGCTAAGGATTTCAAAGGTAGTCCTTTTAAGTATGGTCAACCTTTGGTGATTTCCGATGATAATACAGAGCAACTGCTAGAAAGACTAACAAATATGCTAGCATGGCTAAGGCAGCAAAACAGTGACAGTACCGTAATATGGAACAATGACCATGAAGGCAGTGTTTACTTATGGTTTGAAGATAAAAGACTGCAGTTGATGTTTTCTATTGTTGCTATATAACAATCATTCATCACCGTATATTTGTAGAACTTCTTTTACGGCTTCGTGTCTTTCTATATCTTGATTATTGAACTTAACAATACTCAGTTTTGAGTAATTTTTAATTAGCAATTTATCAAGAAAGTCACGAAGTCCGTTGTCATATTGCCTATCACTTTGATCTAGATCCCCAGTTACAGCCATTCTAGATCCTTGTCCTATTCTAGTAAGCAGCATTTTCATTTGATTAGGTGTAGTTAATTGAACTTCGTCTGCTATTATAAAAGAATTTTTAAAAGTTCTTCCTCTCATATAAGCTAGTGGTGCTATTTCTATAACACCTTCTTTTAGCATGTGTTCTATTTCGTTGGAGTTAAAGTATTCACGGAATACATCAAAAATGGGTTTGGTCCACGGGGCCATTTTTTGTTCTAAAGTGCCTGGTAAAAAACCCAGTTCTTCATCAACACTCACTACTGGTCTAGTTATGATTATTTTGTTTATTATTCCTTGTTTGAATTTTTTTATAGCAGTAGTAACGGCTATTATAGTTTTTCCTGTACCGGCGGGTCCTATTGCAAATACTATAGGCATTGAATCATCTAGCAAGTTTAATAGATATTCTTCTTGATTTTTATTTTTTGGTAATATAGTTGGATCTTGTTTTTTGGTTTTATAGTTTGTTGTATTATCTGTGTTATTAACAGAATTACGACGATTCTTTTTTGCTCCCATCAAAACCTCCTTTGATGAATAATGAGATCTTATAATATTTATTAGTAAATTAATTGCACTAAAATACAGATTTATCATTGATCTTTTGATAAATAAATTTATAACTACGGCTGGAAACAATATGCAAGACGTATTAGACGTTTTAAAAAATCTAGAAAATATATTTGATAACAACACATCTTTTAATGTGCTCAAAGATTTTGAGAGAGTTATTGATGAACTAGACGTATACATCTATAAAAATTGGGAAGATGGTGAGCTTATTATCGGTCCTGATATAAAAAGACACTGGGTAAGTTGTTCTTTTATGTGGCCTCGTGACCGCATGCCAGATCCTCAAGGCGGTAAGCGACTGGTTGAATATGGGTGCAAAGTAAAGTATAAAAAAGACTTTATGATGGTTCCTAGAAAGATAGAAACTCCGGATGATATAAGACCAAATACCAAGAAAGGAAAACTAGATAGGAAACTTATTTGGATAGTAGAGATTAGTATGCCTAAGCAACTGATAGTAGACATCGCTAGTGAAATAAAAGATGATGATTATTCAGGAGTAAGTGATGATCTTAGCATGACAGCAGAACCTCAATCCGCAGAAATTTCATCAATGCAAGGGTCTGGACCTGGTTCTGCTCCGGGTTCTGAACCTCCTTTGCCTGGAATGACACCTTAACGAGATCGAGAATAAAATATGGGACTTAGACAACTAGATTTAAAAGATACGATGCATAAAACATTCGAGATTGATTCGTATCAATCCAAGATAGGAAATGACGAGGATATAATTACTCTTTGTTTTTCATTTGATCAAAAAGAAGCAGCAAAAGATTTAATGGGATTTCTTGAAAGGGGGTATGATTATATTCTAGATTCAGACATGACTGAAGGTGAGCAATCAGACGGCACGTATAAGGTTTTTGTAGAGCTAGAAAGAGATCATAGATCACATGAAAAGATATTGGAAATCATTGAAGATGTAAAAAAACTAACAGGGCTAGATAAGCTGAGATTTAGGTACTATAAAAATTTCAGATCATTTGAATGTGACAAAGATAGCATAGAACGAGAAGTTCCTTCGGATCCCAACAAGTACGGAGTAAATGTACAGGAAAGTCAATATAGTAACTATAAGAACTATTTTAGTAATAGTTTTGTTGATACGGTTTATATAACAGAAAATGAAATAACATTAAAAAAAATCTATGCAGATCCTTTATTGTTTGATTTTATAGACTTTGGTAAAAAAACTGACATAATGAACACTATAACAGAATCTATAAACGTAAATGATTTTGCTGAAATTATATATCTTTCCAAATATATAGGTGATTATAATATAACAAAGTACGGTTCTAAAATAGTGTTAGAAAACAATGATTATTGCTTGGTTGTTTCGAGGGTAATAGTATGAATAATATATATAAAGTGACTAGATTAATAGATTCTGATCAAGATGAATGGTATAATTTAATGAAAGATATTTTACCAGACTATGAGATAGATACTGATAAACGAGTCGCAGCTTTTTATGCCCAGTGTGCACATGAAAGTGCTAATTTTTCCAGATTGAGCGAAAATCTGAATTATTCTTCGGATGCACTTGAAAGAGTGTTTTCTAAATATTTTTCTAAACGAGGAATAGATGCTTCGGATTATCACAGACAGCCTGAAAAGATAGCAAATCTAGTATATGCAAACAGAATGGGAAATTCTGATAGCCAATCCGGAGACGGTTGGAAATATCGAGGAAGAGGCATTATACAACTAACTGGGAAGTATAACTATTCTAGATTCGCTAAATACATGGGCATGGATCTAGATCATGTGATTAAGTTTCTAGAAACACAAGAAGGATCGCTCGTTAGCGCATGTTGGTTTTGGGACGAACATGACTTAAATTCATATGCAGATGAAGAAAACATCAAAGCTATGACTCGTGTTATAAATGGTGGGTACAACGGGCTAGAAGACCGTATACGCTATTATGAAAAAGCTTACTATGCTATACAAGACAGCAAGGACTTTTCTAGCACAGTGGTTAAAAAAGGAAGTACAGGAAAGCAAGTAGTTAAAATACAAAAAATCATAGGAGCAGTTCCTGACGGAGTTTTTGGAAATATAACAGAAAGATTAGTAAAAGTGTGGCAAAGTGATAATGGTTTGATACCTGATGGTATTGTAGGTCCTGCAACACTAGAGAAAATGATAGATTTATATGATTTATAAAATTCTTATAATACTGGTATCTTTGTTATTAATGTTAATTTTACTACTAGGTTGGTACTATAATTATAGTCAGACCGAGATAGAACAGTTAGACAAGCAAGTTGAAGAACTCACTGATTTACTAGAAACTAGTCAAGAATCATTTGCAAATCTTCAATTTGAATATGAAGAATCTAACAAACGTCTACGGTCCTTAAATAAACAGTTATCGCAGTCTAGAAGTAGAAATAAGATTCTAGAAGATAGGTTTACTGAGTATGAGATGAGTAAACGAGCTTTAGAAGATCCTGACTCAGCAGAAAGGGTAATAAACAAAGCTACAACAGACGCAAATCGTTGCTTCGAGATTCTTTCGGGCAGTGAATTAACTGATCAAGAAAAGGAAGCAGAAGATGAAACAGATTTTAATTCTATTTGTCCTTGGATTAGGGATAGCCTTATCTAGCGGATGTTCTTCAACACGAGACATAACAGTGTCTACGCTGTCAGTAGAACCTCCAAAAGTGACTATTCCTGATGTTGATGTACTAGTACTCAGAGATGTATCTTGGGTAGTGGTTACGTCTGAAAATATACAAGAAGAGTTTGATAAATTATCTGAGCAAGGACAGCGTCGTGTATTATTTGCATTGGGTCCAGATGGTTATAAAAACATATCATTGAATTTTTCTGATATATTGATGCTGGTAGAACAGCAGCAAGCTATAATACAAGTGTATAAAGAATACTACGAAAAAACTACTACAGATAGCGATAAGAATCAAAAATAAATATGTGATAGCAGGGAGAGCTATCATGGAATACTTGAAAAAATATGATCTGGATAATGATGGAACAGTTTCAGAAAAAGATGTTGAAGCAATGAAAGATTTGCATGAAATAGAAAGACTCAACAGAAAGCAGTCTACACAGAAAAAAATGGCATGGCTAGCTATGGCTATCATGGTTATTACTACGGTATTACTGCTCACGCCTCTTATTCCCACAGATCGTGTAAAAGCTTTGTCAGAGCTGTTGGGAATGTTTTATTTGTCTCAAGCTGGTATAGTAGGAGCTTTTATGGGCTTTTACATAGCGGACAAATTCAATAAAAAATAAACACCCCGGGGTTTCAGGGTTTAATTGAATTCTATTAAACCCTTGATTTACTCTATTACCTAATGTAATCATATCTTTTTATACGTATATAAATATTATAAACATATAAAGAGAGGAATGCATGGACTTTTATGAAATTTTACAAGTAGATTGTAGTGCATCAGAAGAAGTTATAAAGAGTGCTTATAAGAAAAAAGCAATGGAAGCTCACCCGGACAGGGGAGGAACAGACGAAAAGTTCAAGCAGGTAAAAGAAGCATATGAAACTCTGAGCAATAAAAATAAACGCATGGGCTACGACCTTAAGTATAATAAAAGACAGCCGAGAAACTTCAAGATTGACGGACGTGAATTAAAGAATGTATTTGTTAAAAGTTCTAGATATGGTACTAACAAAGATATTATTGTAATGTTAGATCTGAGCTTATCGGATGTGTTTAATGGTAGAATTTTTGTTGTAAGTTATACAACGTCAGGTAATAAACACGAAGAGATTCCTGTAAAAATACCTAACAATATCACATCTAATCATCATATTCGTTTTGATCAACGAGGTGATGATATGATAAGCATGGCACCTAGAGGTAATCTTGTAATCAGAGTAAAAATAAAAGGTGACAAAAAATGGGGAATTTCTGATAGTGACATTGATTCCACGCAAGAAGTAAACATATTTGACTTGATGACAGGCACAGTAATTGAAGTAGTTACTCCTGAGAATAAAAAATTGAAAATCAAAGTATCTCCGGGAACTCAGCCTGGAACAGTATTGAGAGTTTCAGGACAAGGATTATATTCTGCTGATAAAAGAACGAGAGGGGATATAAAGATTACTCTAAATGCCAGTGTTCCTGCAGTTGTAGATGAAGAACTCAAGAAAAAAATAACTGATTTCAAGGACTGTCTGGGCAAAAGCGTTAAAAAACACGTGTGAATATTATTGTTGAAATCTCGATGATTTTTTGATATGATAGAGGCATAAGATTTTAACTACGAAATAAAAGAGGATTAGATATGGTAGAACCTAGTGACGTTCTAAAACTAGTTTTTGAAAAAGCAGTTGATGATGCTAAAAAACTAAAACACGAGTATATTACTATCGAACACATCTTGTTTGCTATGTTGTGCGAAGAAGATTTTTATGAAAAAATAAAAAGTTACGGAGCAGACCCTTCTTATTTAAAGTCAAACATTGAACATTATCTGCAACATAATCTAGCTGAGATAAAAATCAGTAAAGACTCAGATTACAAGCCCAAGAAAACTTATGCTGTTGAGCGCGTGTTGAATCGTGCATTCACACAGGTTTTATTTAGCGGGCGACCGTATATAGAACTAGAAGATATGCTTATCAGTATTCTTGCAGAAAAGAAGTCTATGAGTGTTTACTATCTAGGACAACTAGGTATCACTAAAAAGACTTTTTCAGAATATGTCAACAGTGACTTTGAAGAAGATGAAGATGATATTCCTGCAGATGCTATGAAACGAGTTCTGTCCCAGTTCACTACAAACCTGAATGCTCAAGTATCTAGCGGGCGAGTAGATAAAATGATAGGTCGAGAAGACGAACTAGAATCTATATCACTATCACTGGGAAGAAGATCAAAGAATAATGTTCTTATGGTAGGTGATCCCGGAGTAGGAAAAACTGCTATTGCAGAAGGACTGGCTTGGAATATTGTGAATAAACAAGTCCCTAAATTTTTGCAAGATTATACTGTTTATAGCTTGGATATAGGATCTATGATAGCAGGTTCTAAGTACAGGGGAGACTTTGAAGAACGATTTAAAGCAGTTATAGCTTCACTCAAAAGCAAAGGTAAAACAATATTGTTTATTGATGAAGCTCATATGATGCTAGGAGCAGGATCAGGCAATAGTAATTCTGCTAATGATATGGCAAACATGATTAAGCCTGCTCTTTCTAGAGGTAACATAAAAGTTATAGCTTGTACCACATGGGAAGAGTATAGACGATTCTTTGAAAAAGATCGTGCTTTGATGAGGCGATTCCAAAGAGTGACTGTGGATGAGCCTTCAATCGAAGTAGCCAAAGATATTCTATTAGGTATAAAAAAGTACTATGAAGAATATCACTCTACGTCGATTTTGGATAGTGCAGTCGAGGCAGCAGTTGATCTTAGCCACAAGTATCAAACTGATAAAAAACTTCCTGATAAAGCCATAGACCTGATTGATATATCGTGTTCTAGATTTAACTTGATGCCCGATGATGTCGAGCGCGTTGTTTCTGATGCAGATATTCAAAGAGAGATAGCTAATATCACCAAGATACCTCTAGAACAAATAACTGAAAAAGAGTCTTCTAGTTTGATAAACCTAGAAGAATCTTTGAAAACAGCGATATATGGCCAAGATCATGCCATTGATGACATTGTGGATAGAATCTTTATTGCTCATGCAGGCCTCAAAAGCGGAAATAAACCTATTGGTTCATTTGTATTCATGGGTCCTACTGGAACTGGAAAAACAGAATCTGCCAAGCAACTAGCAAAAGCACTAGGAGTAAAGCTGGTAAGATTTGATATGAGTGAATTTCAGGAGAAACATTCCGTTTCTAAATTAATAGGATCTCCTCCTGGTTATGTTGGTTATGAAGACAATGATGGACTTTTGATATCAAAGTTGCAAGAAAATCCTTCTTGTGTTCTTTTATTAGACGAAATTGAAAAAGCTCATCCGGATATAAGTCAGATCTTGTTACAGATCATGGACAATGGATTCATAACTTCATCAAAAGGCAAGACTGTTGATGCTAGGAATTGCATTTTAGTTCTAACAACGAACTTGGGAGCATATGATGCAGAAAAAAATGCAATTGGTTTTAGAGAAAATATAGAAAAAGACTATGAAGACACGGAACTAAAAAGATTTTTTGCACCAGAGTTTAGAAACCGTCTTGATGCGATAGTGACTTTCAAAAAATTATCCAAAGAATCTATGATTCAAATAGTCCATAAGTTCATAAATGAATTGAAGGATATGCTTGTAAGCAAGAATGTATGGATCACGGTAACAGATAAAGCTGTTGATTATTTGGTAAGCAAAGGCTTCGACAGCAAAATGGGAGCAAGACCTCTCCAACGTATTATAGACAACGAGATAAAAACTGCGCTTTCTAGGAAAATTCTTTTTGACAGCTCAAAAAATGGTGCCAATCTAGTAATTGATGTTTCAGATGAAAAAATAACTATTGCTGAGGAATAAAATATGATACACAGAGATTCTGATAGGATGTATTATGGAAAGTATTTTTTTAAACTTCGGGTGGAAGGTCTTAAAAATTTTACCTGTTTTGCAATAAAAGAAATAAACAAAGAAAAGATGTCCTATATTGATCCTGAATTAAGGGAGATTCGTAATATTTTAGACAGTATAAAAGACAAAAGAATAGCGTGTTCATATAGTTCACTATCCATTTACGCCAATGACCTCATTACTTTGCGTAAGATAGGAGACTTCATTTCATCGAATGATAATGTTTCTAGGGTATTTATGTATAGTGCTGTGAAATCCGACGGTTCTCACTTGGAAAAAAATACGATTGTATTGAAAAACAAGATACCGTTTAAGTATCGAGTTACACTGGGAAATGCTAAAAATATAAAAAGCTTTTATACATTTGCAGTAAATAATCCCTCATTGGTAAAAGTTTCTAGCACTGTACTTGATAAGATAAAAAACAATCATAATGTGGAAGGAAGATACATTTATGTAAAAGATGACAAGTCATTGATGTTATCAAAGATGTCTTTGAATAACATACGACGGGTTGATAGGCTGGTATTTAAGTAGTATCTGTCTTTAATTTAAATTTATTCACTGTTTGCATAAATAATTTTATGTCAAACAGTGAAATACTTTTAGAGTCATCATATCATCCTGACGATAGTTCTGTTGAGATACTAGTCAGTGACCCTGCAGAAGGTGACGGTTACTACGGGCGTAGTGACGGTTTACACACAGTACAATATTCTTACGATAATTTTATCGGCACTATACGAATACAAGCCACTATAATGCTAGAGCCTCTTGAACAAGATTGGTTCGATGTGGTTGTTGATGAAATACTAGATCAGTCCGAAACAAAAATCCATAATTTTGTAGGAAATTATGTATGGGTTCGTGCATACGTTGAATTTGAAAAAGGATATTTGCGAGCAATAAGATTAAAGAGCTAGAAATGAGTAATTATATAAGAATAATAATAGAAAATACAAAATCCTCAAAAAAATTAACAGAATCAGTATTAAAAGAGTATAAAGTAAAAGACTCAGGTGTACTGATATATGAAATTCCTCTGAGAAAAGACCTCTCAACCAAAGAATCTAATAGATTTGCTGAAAAGATGAGTAATTTTTTATTTGATCAAGGGTTTACTAGTTTTGATATCGAATTTTCTTCAGAAAAATACGATTTTGACAAGAAAAATATCAATGAAGAGACATATCACGGTGATGATTTCTTTAAAGAATACGATATTTTAGGGTATGTTGAAGGAGATGCGTTATGGGAAGCGGAATATCAAGGTAGGAAAGTCACTCTCAACAAGCCTATGCGAGGTGATGTGAAAAAATTCAAGGTATATGTACGTGATCCCAAGACTAAAAATGTGAAAAAAGTAAATTTTGGTGATCCGAACATGAGAATCAAAAAATCTGACCCGAAACGGCGACGTTCTTTTAGAGCAAGACATAACTGTGATAATCCCGGACCAAAAACTTCAGCAAGGTACTGGAGTTGTAAAAAGTGGTAAGACATTTGTACCTTATAAGTTGGTGATTTCTATGAATTTAGTTGAAATGTTTAATAATGAACCAGATCCATATGATTATGATATGGCTGATGATATAATTTTTTTCATGAAAAATGATTCTGATTTTTATAGAAAGCACTATTTTCCTTTATTTGTCAAGATAAGCGATATGCAGAAGTCAGACAAGGATTATGATTGGGGAGCCGATGTAAAACAAGTCATTTTGACGGCTATAAAAGAATATTCTGAAAAGTTCGGTGTGCCTTTAAAAGTAATAAGTAAAAAACAAAATCTAATATCAAATATAAAAAATCAACTATGGGAACATGAGTTAGAAAATATCAATAATGGTGCTTATTAATGAGAGTGCGAGAACTATACGAAGGCGGGAATCTTAGAATAGGAACAGCACGTGCACAGGGTATTCCCACAGAACAGCGTGATTACTTTATAAAAGTAATCGATGATTTTTTACTCGCGCTTAATACTTTATTTATAGAACGATACAATAAACCTTTGTGGTCTGATACAACCTTTAAGAAAAAACTGTTTTTTGCAGGATCTAGTCATTATTTCTTTAAAAAAGAAACAATATCAAACAGTGAGTTATCAAGAGTTAAAGAGTCGCTGGGAGATGTAGATTTGATGATAGACAAAGATTATCAAAGCGAACTAACTGATCTTCTGGAAAATATAACAATAGGGCAAACGGTGGGATCAGCGAGATATATGGGTTACACTCAATCTGGTCCTAGAATGTTATTGACTATGTGGAGCTTTCCGAATAAAGAAAACCAAATCAATGTTCAAGTGGACATGGAATTAAAGGATTTCATAAACGGTGTACCTAGTGAATGGAGTGTATTTTCAACCAGCTCAAGCTATAGTGACTTTTTAAGTGGGATCAAGGGTGTTTTTCATAAATTGCTGATACAAAGTATACCTGCTTATGATAAAACTGTTTTTATGCTTAAAGATCATAGAAAGCTAGGATCTAATTATGATATGACAGTTGATACATTATATACTTTTGCTATAGGTGCAAAGCAAGGAGGTGGTTTGCGAGAAAAATACAAGCCTGTGATGGATAGTTCCGGCAAACAACAAAAGTATGTAGAAGGACTGCCTGTTTACGAGAGAAAAAGATTAGTAGAATATGAAACAGATATTGAAAAAATATTTCATAAAATATTTGATGGAATAATAGGACAAGATATTTTATCTAGGAATAAACAAAGGTTATGGAGTTTTATAGGATTAGTGAATATAATAAAAGATCATATGTCCCGCAGGCACAAAGAAAAAATATTTGAAGATTTTATAAAAAGATGCTTTCCCAACAACGGGAAAGGTTTATACGCTAATAATCCAGCAAAAGACAAAGAAGAAAAATTAAAAGCAGTTACTAGGATATCTAGGGAACTAGGTGTGTCACTAACTCCGGAACTTAATCAAAGAATACAAACGTTTTACAGAAAATATAAAATATCATGAAAGATAAAACAGATATACAGTCATTAAAAAAGCTAGCAGGGTTAGACAACAATAGAAAACAGGATTTATCAGGATCTAATATAAGCGTAACAGGCACGGAAAAGCGAAGAATAGAACGTGAAAATAATATAAAGCCCGGAACTGATGAGTGGTTCAAGCTTTGGTTTTCTTTGCCGTACATGACCGGGGAAAATCCCAGAGATTTGGATAATAAAAATGAAAATAAGTGAAATTATCAGAGAAACTACCAGCGCAGGTGCTATTGCTAGTGTTGCCAATCCCAGTGCGACTACTAAAAAGAAAAAAAATAAAAAACAAAAAAAGTTCAAAAATGCCTTGGATTCCGATAATATTTTTCAAGGTCATGTAATAAAGAGATAATATCATAAATATATAAAAAGGTACAAAATGAACAAGAAAGTAAAAAAAATAAATGAGGAACTAGCAGAGTTAGCTGATATAGCAGAACGAGATCATGAAGTACAAATGGCAAGATCAGACTTGTATAAATTAGCCAAGTACTCGATAAAACTTCATGATATGTTAAAAAGGGTTTCTGAAGAAACAGGTATAGAAGGATGGCAACAATCAAAGATTACCAAAGCAGCAGACTATATTTCTTCTGTATATCATAGTCTTGATTATGATATGAACTCCGGGATCAATATGCCTTTGGATTCTATAGACACAGACAGCGATGATGTATATAAAAATGATCTAAAGTACAAACTAGAGAGCAAAGTATACAAACGGTGATATATAATGAAAAAAGATAGTATACAAAGCTTAAAAGAACTTGCAGGAATCCAAGACAACTGTAATTGTTTTACGTTTGAAAACATAGTACATTCATTTAACAGAGGAAGACAATCAGTTAAACCTGGCGGTAGTTTAGGACCTGACAGGTTAGAACGAGCAGCAACATCCACAGGACCAGGCTCAACAGTTTCTTTTGGAAATTCCAGTCAACCAAATAAAAACTATAATAAAACCAAGGATTTATTAAACCCTAGATTGTCCAAACAACTAGTACCGTATCAGAATGCACTATTTAACGTAGTAAACAACCCTGAACTCATGGCAGAATTCCAAGAATTTATGAAACGTGCCGGCTCCAGGCAGTATAAAAGAGTAAATAATACACAGTGACACAATGGTACTCAAAAGAAGCAGCGCGGTTTTTACAAAAGATTTATTCTTAACAACTCCTATAGAAGAGTCACTACTGGAAACACTGCATCTAGATTCTTTTGATAAAGATGGGTATGAACTAGAAAGCGTTTTAGAACAGAGTTTTTATCAAGCAGATAACAGAATATTAAACACAAAGATACAAGATCATATATCAGATAGTAGTGTTTGGTTTTATGATGATGAAAAGTCTCAGAAAGGTCTGGTACTAGATCATTCCATGATTTTGACTAGATGCTCGTTTAGCGGGCAAGCACGTGAACAATTAATTAGGTTTTCAAAAAATCGTCCTATACTGAATAAATTACTAGCACTTCGTCCAAAATGGGGACTGGATTTTAGTCTTGATTTTGTAGAAGAGTGTCGTTGTTTTGAAGTAATACACATCGAACAAGATTTTCTAAACTATCAAGATGCACAAGAAGCAAAGTATCAACTAGAAAATATGATAGAATCTGTTGATTGGTTTCACGGTGCTAAGATGCTAAAACGAAATTTCAGCGAATGGTCAAGCTTAAACAGTGATGATCAATCAGACTATAAAGCTAGATATTTTGGATTTTATAGAGCATTCGACAACTTAAAAGCATTCAACTATTGACATAGTTCTATACTTGTCATATAATTTCACTACTTAACAAAGAGGTGAATATGAGCGATAGAACTTATGGTCCAGAAGAAAAATCCAAGCTTGAGCGTCTTATCAATGAAGGTGTAATTGTTCTACAAGAAGTAGAAGACTTGCAACAAGGTCTAAAAGATACTGTGAAATCAGTAGCAGAGGAACTAGACATCAAACCTGCACTTATAAACAAAGCAATAAAAATTGCCAAGAATCGAGATTGGGACAAGTATAACGACGAGTTCGAAGATCTTGAAACTATTGTTGTAACTGTTGGCAGAGACAAGTGAAAAAATTGATTTATTTTTGGATAGACAGTTATAGATCAGATCCCACGGCTTTTAAGTTTGAAGTTGTGAGTTTTGTTTTTACAGTCTGGGCGTCTATGAGTCTAGCATTGAACGCTGATAATCCTAGTATGGTAACAGTCTATCCTTTATTTTTAATAGGGTCCGTAACGCAGTTTATAGCTAGCTTGCGAAGAAGAGCAGCGTGGATCGCGTTACTTACATTTTATTTTGCATGTATTAATATCTTTGGCTTTTTTAGAGCCATAGCGTGGATTTAGAGGACGTTGCATGAGTTATGTTGACGGTTTTTTTGATAGAGAACATGACATTATAAAGATAGTTGAAAGAAAGGATGGTAACAGAGTATATCGAGAGTATCCTGTTAAATATACATTTTACTATGAAGATCCAAAAGGAAAACACAAGAGCGTTTATAATACTCCTTTATCAAGAATTATCTGCAAAAACACCAAAGATTTTCGAAAAGAACTGGCTATCAATAAGAACAAAAAGTTATATGAAGCGGATGTAAATCCGGTATTTCAGTGTCTTAGTGAAAACTACTTGAATCAAGATTCACCTAAGCTGAATATAGCATTTTGGGATATAGAAACTGATTTTGATCCCGAAGCCGGATTTGCTCAGCCTAGTGATCCGTTTATGCCTATTACTGCGATTTCTGTTCATCTACAGTGGATAGAAACTTTGATAACACTAGCGATTCCTCCCAAGGGAATGAGCATGGAAGAAGCTAGAGAATGTGTGTCAGAGTGGGGAGATCAAGTTGTTTTATTTGAGAATGATCAACATGGAAATGGTGAAAAGCAGATGCTTTCTACATTTTTAGATCTTATCGCAGATGCAGATATAATAAGCGGGTGGAACTCAGAAGGATATGATGTTCCTTATACGGTTAATCGTATAAGCAGAGTACTAAGCAAAGATGATACCAGACGTTTTTGTTTATGGGATCAGTTGCCTAAAAAACGAGAATTTGAGAAATTTGGGAAAGCAACTGAAACCTATGATTTTCTAGGACGTGTCCATCTAGATAGTCTTGAACTATACAGAGAATATACCTATGATGAACGCCACTCATATAGACTAGATGCTATAGGAGAAATCGAGATAGGAGAAAACAAAACTGTTTATGAAGGCACACTAGATCAATTGTATAATAATGATTTCAAGACCTTTATTGAATATAATAGACAAGACGTTGCATTGCTAGATAAACTAGACAAGAAACTCAAATTTATTGACTTAGCTAATGAACTAGCGCATGCTAATACTGTGTTATTGCCTACAACACTAGGCTCAGTTGCAGTAACTGAACAAGCAATTATAAATGAGGCACATCGCAGAGGCATGCATGTTCCTAATAGACCTAAAAAATGTGAAGGGTCTACTCAGTCAGCAGGTGCATATGTAGCTTATCCTAAAAAAGGCTTACACAAGTGGATAGGATCTATAGACTTGAACTCACTATATCCTAGTGTGATACGTGCATTAAACATGGCTCCGGAGACAATCATCGGACAATTACGTCCTGAATACACTGACAAAATGATAGAAGATTCTATGTTAATGAAAAAATCATTCGCAGAATCGTGGGAAGGTCATTTTTCTAGTCTTGAATATAAAGCTGTTATGGAACAACGAAAGGACATGCCAATATGTATTGATTGGGAAACAGGAGAATCAGAAGTATTAAGTGCTGCTCAAGTCTATAAATTAATATTTGAGAGCTATAAACCTTGGATGCTTAGCGCAAACGGCACTATATTCACTACAGAGTTTGAAGGTATTATACCGGGTATTCTTAAAAGATGGTATCAAGAAAGAAAAGATCTTAAAAAGATGAAAGAAAAAGCCGAAGAAGCTGGGCTAGCAGAAGAGGTTGCGTTCTGGGACAAGCGCCAGCATGTGAAAAAAATCAATCTTAATTCACTGTATGGTAGTTTATTGAATTCGGGTTGTAGATTTTTTGATAAAAGAATAGGTCAATCTACTACGCTAACAGGACGACAGATTGTAAAGCATATGAGCGCCGAAGTTAATAAGATAATAACAGGTGAATATGATCATGTTGGAAAATCTATTATATACGGTGATACAGATTCCACTTACTTCTCTGCATATCCTGTTCTCAAAGATGACATAGAACAAGGCAAAGTGCCTTGGACTAAAGAAAATATATCATTGTTGTATGATCAGATCAGTGATCAAGTAAATGATTCATTTGTGAAGTTTATGAAACAAGCATTTCATTGTCCCAAATCCAGGGCTGATGTTATACGAGCAGGTAGAGAAATAGTTGCTGAATCAGGGTTGTACATCACTAAGAAAAGATATGCAGCATTGGTCTACGACGAAGAGGGATATAGAAAAGACATAGACGGTAAGCCTGGTAAGATAAAAGCCATGGGATTGGATCTAAGAAGAAGCGATACTCCTGTTTATATGCAGAATTTTCTAAAAGAAATACTTTTAATGGTTCTAACAGGAAAACAAGAGCAAGAAGTAACACAAGCTATATATGAGTTCAGAAAAAGTTTCAAAGATATGCTAGGATGGGAAAAAGGCTCACCTAAGCGAGCTAATAACATAAGTCATTTTAGGCGCTTGGAAGAAAAACAAGGTAAAGCCAGAATGCCTGGTCATGTAAGAGCTAGCTTAAATTGGAACAACCTTAAAAAAATGAACAGTGACAAGTACTCTTTGGAAATCGTAGATGGCATGAAAGTCATAGTTTGCAAACTCAAGCAGAATCCATTGAATTTTACATCTATTGCTTATCCTACAGATCAATTAAGATTGCCTGAATGGTTTAAAGAACTTCCATTCGATCATGAAGCTATGGAAGAGACTATCATTGATAACAAAATAAAAAACCTCATAGGTGTTTTGAATTATGATCTAGAGTCCACTAAGTGCCATACTACGTTCGGATCTTTGTTTGATTTCGTATAACATAGTTGACATTCTTCGGGTTTTTTTATATAATTAACAAAAGGAGACAAATAGTGAAAGATATTTTACTTGATATAGTAACACATACTCATTCTTTGGGATTTTTATCTCTGATAAAAATATCCGAAAATGAAGACAAAACACAAACAACTATTGAGTCAATGGCCGAAGATCGTTCGGTTATACTACAAGGTTATTCTCATAAAATTGTTCCTGAGTTTAACGGCACATTTGGAATGGGTAACTTGGAAAAACTTAATCTCTTGGTTAAGAATCCTGAATATCGAGAACATGCCAAGATAGAAGTAGTAACAGGAACTAGGAATAACGAGATTGTTCCTACCCATATACATTTTGAAAATCAGCACGGTGATTTCCAAAATGATTATAGATTCATGAATAAGACTATTGTTGAGGAAAAAGTAAAGTCATTAAAATATAAAGGTTCCAAGTGGGATATTGTATTTGAACCTAGTGCATCTGCGATTTCTAGAATGAAATTGCAGAGTGCAGTTCATACCGAAGAGCCTTTGTTTAATGTTAGAACTGAAAATAAAGATTTGATTTTTAGTTTCGGAGACCAAAATACTCACGCAGGACAGTTTGTTTTTGAGCAGAGCGTGAATGGTATTCTACACGGAACACAGTCTTGGCCGGTTGCTCAAGTACAGTCTATACTAAATCTAACTGGTCGAGTAGAAATGAGCATAACCAACGGAGCTATGCAGATATCAGTAGATAGCGGTTTGGTAAATTATAATTATATACTTCCTGCGCACAGCAAATAATATACAGGCATTTACATGAAACAATTTGAATCTGATTTTTTTCTTATAGATAAAAATTTTTCGATTTCCAAAGAAAGGTTAAATACAGTTGCAAGAAATAAAAAAACTCTGTATGTTACGGGTATTCAAGATGTTAATACCGTAGTTAAATATTTTAACAAATATGATTGTGATCATATTTATTTCGGAGCAAATGCTAGTTTTGATGTATGCTCCGAAGATGAATGTATTCATTGGGAATCGATGATTTTCTATTTTCTACGAAAAGATATATTGTGTTCTCTAGAGATTCCGGTCGATGTTAATACGTACTTAACAGATTCAAATTTAAATGAGTTTCATAATTTTATTCCATTGATCAAAGTTTCTATACCGAACCTTCACTTGTGGAATTATAATACTTCTCTAAAATTAGACGATAGTGTTAAAGCTGATTCGTTTGAGTCAGCATGCTATAATGTATATCAATCAGACGACAATAATTATGAATTGTTTGTATAAGTATGGCATTTAATCATGATCACCAAACACAGTAGTTATATTTTTATTACATTTCAACGAGAAGGTGTACACGCTTTTCCTCGAGCAGGATCTGATCCTAGGTTAGCAACAGGGTCTTGGGATGATGTTTCTTTTTTACAGTACCCGCATAGACATATCTTTCATTTTACTGTAAAGATACAAGTAGAACACAATGACCGAGAAATAGAATTCATACAGTTCAAGCGTCGTTGTGAAAGATTATATAGCGTGGACAACTGTCTAGATCTAGATAACAAGTCTTGTGAAATGATTGCAGAAGAGTTAATTGACCAGATATCAAAATGGTACCCTGGCAGAGAAATAGAAGTAATAGTTTCCGAAGATGGTGAAAACGGATCTATTTTGAATTATGTACCATAAAAATAAAAAGTGAGGTATACTAAATGGCAAGTAAATTCCCCCCAGTAAGAAAAATTTTTGAAGATCTTGAAAAATTCAAGGAATTTTGTACAACTCCCCCAGGCAGACCTTTTGACGAAGCGGACTTGTATAGAGAAGAATCTCCAGTGTGGAAAGAGTATAAAAAACACTTAGCGGTACAAAGAACCAAAGCTAGAAACAAACGGTAACAGTATGAAACCTACGATCTGGATATTTTCAATTGAGCCTTTGGAAACACGTTATACAGCACAGTGGCACAAATACTTCCCAATTCTTTTAGAAGACACATTGGGTAGTGATTTTAATATAGTACAGGTGGACGGTATTCAGCGAGAGACAGAGACTTCTCAAGGAGCATTTCTTAATTTTGCAGATACTAATTATTGGAAAAGTTCTCAATTGTGTAATTTTTTAGATTTGCACAGTAAGGGCAAAACTTCCACTGATGACAAATTTATTTTTACTGATGCATGGAATACCAGTATACTGCAGTTGAAATATATCTCAGATTTGTTAGGTTATAATTGGCAAATACACGGATTGTTTCATGCCGGAAGCTGGGACAAGCAAGATTTTCTAGGAAGATCAATGGGATCATCTGCTTGGGTCAAACACACAGAAAAAGCATTATTTCATGCGCTGGATTTTTCATATTTTGCTACAAATTTTCATATTAGAATGTTCGTGGATGGAATATTGGATGAAAAAGATCTAAGTCACGCTAGTAATAATAGTATAATTAGATCAGGATGGCCCATGGAATATCTCTATGCTGAGCTAGAACCTTTTAAAAATGCAAAAAAGCAAGATATTATTCTGTTCCCGCATCGGAAAGCACCTGAGAAACAACTAGAAATTTTCTTGGATCTTAAATCCAGGTTAACAGAATACGAGTTTGTGGTTTGCCAAGATAAAAAGCTCTCTAAACAAGAATACCATGAGTTGCTGGCAAGATCTAAGATAGTGTTTTCAGCTAACTTGCAAGAAACGTTAGGAATATCTTCTTGTGCAGAAGGTCCCTTAATGGAATGTATTCCTCTTTGTCCTGATAGACTGAGTTATACAGAAATATTCGATGAGTATCCTGAATTTTTGTATCCCTCTCATTGGACCGAAGATTGGAATTGCTATGAACATAACAGAGCTAGTGTAATAAAACTAATACGCAATGCTATAGAAAACTATGATAGTATACTACCTTCTGTTAAAAGATATAATCGACGTACTTACGTGGAATACTTTCATTCAGGTGAGTTACTGACCAGATTGATAAATTAATATTATGAAAAACTCAAGATGGACTGAGAAAATAGTTGACAATTATATTTTTTTAATGTATAGTTAATAACATGAAATCAAATATGAGTGTAAAAAATGAAAATATCTGAAACAATTCTAGTAGCAACAATGATGACTGTTACTACAGTGGCTATTTCTGATGAAATGAATCAATTTATCGAGGATTTTAATAAAGCTACTGCTAAACAAGATAGTACACAAGACAGGATATGTGACTTTCAGGAAGTAATGCAAGCAAATGGTGCAATTTCTATAGTAAAAGACTGCAATCCTGATGAGGATAAATGAAATTATTTATTGACGATACTAGAAATCCACCAAACGAAGACTATATGGTGGCAAGATCTTACGATGAAGCTATTCATATACTGAGAAGTAAAGGGTGTCCTGAATATATTAGTTTCGATCATGATTTAGGAAGCACAGATAAGTCAGGGTATGAAATAGCAAAATGGATCATAAATTCAGATCTAAATAAAAAAGGTTTGTTTATACCTAAAAATTTTAGATTTTCTGTTCATTCACAAAATCCAGTAGGTGCAGAAAATATACGAAGTGCATTAACATGTTATCTTAATGAAAGAGACAACAGACAAGGTTTATAAAATGATAGAGGTTAATCTAAGAAGAGCACATCTTATACAGCAAGATTTAAAAAATCTTATTACTGATCTTGAGTTTCAAGTAACTCAGGATCTAAAACTGAACTTGAGTGTTTTTGAGAAAAACATTGAAGATGTTCAACAAAGAAAAAGAGAAGAACTTCTGAGTTTGGTCGATAGGATAAACTCTTTGTACTCAGTGTTATATGATATTAGATCTTTGATTAGCAAACGTAATCACTCATCAGGAGTGGATAAACTATTAGCAGAAATTTGTATTTTAGATAAAAGAATCGATTTGTATCAGGAATTATCCACATCTGCGCCTGCTATGGATGTGAGCAGCATAGTTGATAACATGAATTATATAAAAGAGCACCAATCTTTTGGTTTATCCGTATCTTCAGGATCTTTAAACGAAAATGATATAAACAAATACGGAAAAAAGTTCAAAGAACTAAAAATACAAAAACGAGAATTGCAAGACAAGTTGCTATCTTTGAATGTAAATTCTTTGATAGTTATAGATGATGCGTTGTTAAAACAAGAAGGCATTATTTAAAGATTTTGGTAGTATACACTTGAAACTACCCGGATAAATTTAGAAAACGAGAACAGAAGATATATTTAAACTGGAGTCGAACTATTCAAGGTTCATGATAAATTGCGTTATCTGATATATTTTTTTGTTTATTGCTAATCAGAGCGCACTTTTGATATTTGTTTTTGATCATTGAATGATGTTCATTGTTATTCTGTAACTCATCTAATTTATCCGTTATATTTCACATTCTAAATTAGAATTTTATTATATAATTAATAAGGAGAAAAAAATGACAGCGATAGGTTTATTCTTAGCGTCTAGTATGATGATGGTTATTTTCGATCAAGAACGGGAACCGAGATTTGAAGATTATTTTGTTCAATATAGTTGTGAAGATACTCCTGTTGAGTATTTTACCAAAGCAACACTTAAATATTCGGGATATGATTATTATGCGGCGCTATACAAGTAAATTAGTCTTGATTTTTTCTATGTTTCTGTGTAGTATTGCATACTCTGATGTAAGAGTAGAGATAACCAGGGATCTAGTAGACCAGAAGCAGATCGTTGTTCAGCAGTTCCATGACATGGATGCTTTTGAGATGTGGATGGTTAATAGACTAGAAACCCAAGGTTGTGATCCTTATGTTACTAGTGTTGTAATAAGTATTAATCCACAAAACCAAACAGAGACTGATATGTGAGTTTTATAAACAGAGTAAACAACATAGATTCTATATTTTTTAATGAGTTTTATCCTTATATTATACAGTTTAAGGATTTTGATTATGATACACTTGAAGGTCTAGCACGAATGAATCTTTTACCTAAAGATAAATTAGTAGAATGGGCAATATCTAGTGTATCAGGTCTAGAAATACATTCTGAGAAAGGCAAGGATTTTTCAGATAACAGCGACTGTAAAACAGTAGTGAGTCAAGCAAGAATAACTGGTTCTAGTAAGTATGCTAGATGGACTAACAGCTTTAAAGTAAGCAATATTTCATCAAAGATAGGTGCTTTGCGTGTTGTTGCTTACAACAAAGTTCCGGAAAAATTTCATTATTTTTATATTCCTAATCAAGCTTTTAAAAGCTGTAAAAATTGTCTAGAAATTAATATAGAGCAAGTGAGTTTGAAGCAAGAACCTAATTACTGTTTTAATGGTATAAGGACCAGAGATTTTAAATGGTGGAACTTTGAATGTTCTTCGTTTGAAGAACTCTGTAAAATAAAATAACTTATACGAGGGTATAAAATGTCCGGAAAAGGTTCAAGATACAGGCCAGTAAACAAGAAAAAATTTGATCAAGGTTGGGATAGAATTTTTGGCAACAAAAAACAAGATCCTGAAATCAAAGAAGAAAAACAAACAACTAACAAACTAAAGGTGAATTATGACTGAATTAAAAGAAGGTATGAGAGTTCCGTATGATGTAGTTATCAAGAATATCGAAGGTTCTGAGGTAGTTGAATACACAACTGAATCTATTTTCAAAGGTAATAAAGTGGTGGTATTTTCACTTCCTGGAGCATTTACGCCTACGTGTTCTTCTACTCATGTTCCTCGTTACGAGCATTTGTCTAATCATTTTTATAACCTGGGAGTTGATGAAATTGTTTGTGTGTCAGTTAATGACATGTTTGTAATGGATGCTTGGAAGCAAGATCAACAATCATACAACATTGATTTTATGCCTGATGGAAACGGTGAGTTTACTGAAAAAATGGGAATGCTAGTAGACAAAAGTGATCTGGGTTTCGGCAATCGTTCCTGGAGATATTCTATGTATGTAGAAGACGGTATAATTAAAAAAATGTTTGTTGAACCTGAAGTAGAAGGTGATCCTTTTGAAGTTTCAGATGCAGATACAATGCTATCTTATCTAAAAGAGTTGAAAGGGGATACCACTGACTTCCCATCAGATGTGTTGATTATTACCCGTTCCGGTTGTCCTTATTGTGAACGCGCAAAAGAAATACTTATTGAAACATGTTATGACTTTAACGAACTAGAAGTTAATAGAGACATTGCCGAAACGGGACTGCGAGCAGTTAGCGGAAAGTCTACAGTGCCTCAGATATTTATTGATAGTAAATATATCGGAGGTCTTGATGAACTAGAAACACTGTTCAACAACTGATGACCGGATCAGTGGTATAAATTAAAAAGTCATCTCTGTAATGAGATGGCTTTTTTTATGTGTTGACAAATAATTGATAAAATACTATACTAAAGTATGTAATAGTACTTTTAAATATTGGTGAAAAATGAAAATATCCGAACATATAAAGCAACGACTTGAAGACAATGGTGTTCGTTATTGGGCTAATGACAACATTGCTGACTTTATAACTGAAGAAGAGAAAAAACTACTAGTACAAGAACTAAAAGATTCTTTTGAGTCAGTTCTAGATAGCTTGATAATTGATAGAAACACTGATCCTAATTCTCATGATACTGCACACAGATTAGCTAAGATGTATGTCTATGAGATAATGAGCGGGAGATATGAAAGCAAACCCTGTGCTACAGCATTCCCTAATGACAGAGATGAGTCTTATACAGGAATGCTAGTAGTTCGATCAGAGATAAAAAGTGTTTGTTCACACCATCATCAACCTGTGACTGGAGTAGCATATATAGGTATACTGGCTGCTAATACACTAGTAGGATTGTCAAAATATTCCAGAATTGCACAATGGTGCGCTAGAAGAGGCACTCTGCAAGAAGAGTTGGCAATGGATATTGCCACAGAGATCAAGAAAGTAACAAACAGTGATGATATTGGCGTTTATATTTCAGCTCGTCACGGGTGTTGTGAAAACAGAGGAATAATGGCACACAGTTCAGTGACACAAACAACCGTGCTCAGGGGTGCATTCAAAGAAGACAACGGGACTAAACAAGAATTTTATGATAATATCAAGCTTCAACAACAACTAGCTAGAGACTAGTATTATATAAGGGGAAAAATATGATATTCGAAATAAGTCACAAATATGTTACACAGACGGGAGGTGTTAATGTCTAACAAAAAGCTTAGATATTCTGAAATATTTAATTCAATTCAGGGAGAAGGTCTTCATGTGGGTACTCCTAGTGTGTTTGTGAGGAGCTTTGGGTGTAATTTTAGATGTCAGGGGTTTGGTATAGATGATTTTAAAGGTAAGACTAGGTATAATCCCGAAGTAAAACATCTAATAGATAGTGGTAAGCTGGATAGCATTCAAACCTTTCATGAACTTCCTATTCTATCAACAGGGTGTGATACATATGCTAGTATATATCCAGAATTTAAACACTACATGAAGCACGGTGATGTGGATCAAGTGGCTTCTGAGGTATTATCTGTGATTCCCGATGTTTCAAAAACACATACACATCTCATACTAACTGGAGGTGAGCCTATGCTGTGGCAAGATTTTTGGAAAGATTTTTTGGTTCATCCTAGTATAAAACAGTTCTCTGAAGTTACTATTGAAACTAATGGAACACAAGATTTGAAAACAAAATTTCAGGATTTTTTGTCATCTAAAAGAAACTTTAACATAACGTGGTCAGTATCAACAAAGTTAAGCGTATCAGGGGAATCGTTCGAAGATACAGTGAAACCTGATGTTATTAAGTCTTACTTGGAAACAATGAAAAATGATGATAATTTTTATTTTAAATTTGTTGTATCTGATGAACAGGATCTAAGAGAAATACAATCAGTGCTTCGGGAATATAATATAGGAGATCCTGTGGTTTATATAATGCCTGTAGGTAGCAGACATGAAGACTATTCTCGTAATGCCAAAAAAATTGCAGATCTAGCCATCAAGTATGGTTATAGATATTCGCCTAGATTGCACTGCGATATATTTGGAAATGCGTGGGGAACATAAGAGGTAAACTACATGAAATTATTTGAAAATATATTTGGTAAAAAAAATAAAGAGAAAATATCTGACAGTAAAGAAACCGTGAAGATCTTACTGGAAAAGCAAAAAGCTGATGCTACTAAAAAAGGAAAACCGTGGGTCAGTGTTATAGATATGCACGTGGATCCTGGTAATATGAAAAACGGATTTTTTGAGTTAGATTGGAATAACGAGTTCATTGAATGTTTGATAGATGCTGGATACAAAGGAGAAAGCTCCGAAGAAATTGTAGATCATTGGTTTAAGGCAATTATCAAAGAAATCACAGAAGAAGATGATTATGGAAACAGAAATGCCGGATCACTTTCATTGGATTTTTTAAATAGTTGATTTTACAATAACAATTTGCTATAATCACGATGAGGTGAATAAATGACATATGTTATACTAGATTTAGCTAATTTGTTTTTTCGATCAAGGCATGTTGTGAAAGGTGATCTTACGACTAAAGCAGAAATGTCGTTACATATAGTGTTTAACAGTATATTAAAAGTATCCAAAGAGTTTAATGCAGATCACATAGTAATGTGTCTAGAAGGACGAAGTTGGAGAAAAGATTTTTATCCCCAGTATAAAAAACACAGACATGACGCTAAAAAAGCCATGACTGAAAAAGAGCAAGAAGAAGATAAAATGTTTTGGGAAATATTTGATGAATTCAAGACATATATCTCGGATAAAACCAATTGCACAGTACTGCATAATCCTATACTAGAAGCAGATGATTTGATATCAGGATTCATTGACCATCATCCTTCAGATACTCATATTATTATTTCTACAGATGGTGATTTTGCCCAATTAATTTCTGACAATGTTATGCAGTACAACGGTGTTACAGAAACGTTAATTACTATCGATGGTTACTTTGATAACAAAGGAAACCCAGTCATGGACAAGAAAACAAAACAGCCTAAACCGGCTCCCAATCCAGAATGGATGCTATTTGAAAAGTGCATAAGAGGAGACACCGCTGATAATGTGTTCAGTGCTTATCCCGGTGTTAGAAAAAAAGGAACAAAAAATAAAACAGGACTGTTGGAAGCATTTTCTGATAAACAAACAAAGGGATTTGAATGGAATAATCTTATGTTACAACGCTGGGTAGATCATAACGGTGTTGAACATCGAGTCATGGATGATTATAATAGAAATGTTATGTTATGCGATCTAAGAGCACAGCCAGAAGAAGTAAAAGATGTTATCAAATCTACTATACTAGAAGCTAGTGTTCCCAAGAACGTAAGACAGGTCGGAATGTTATTTATGAAATTTTGTGCAAAGTGGAATTTAGAGAGAATATCCGATAATGCACAGCAGTATGCAACTTTTTTAAATAAAGGATATCCTGAATGACAATGAATGCAATACCTATACTAGAAGATCGTTTTTGGATTCTCGAAGAAGACGGGATTAGAGTAGGGACTTTATCATTTGATAATGATCGTTATATGTTTAATAATATGGAAGAAATAAAATATTTTGACACTGAGGGTGAGCTTAGGAAAGTTTTCGGGGAAGATTTCCTTCAAGTTGATAGAAATAGTAAAAATCCACAAAAAACTCACTATATACTAGGTTACCCGACTAGTGTAAAGCCTTATAATGTCATGCATGATGTTCATAGGTCGTTGCCGTTATTCACTAAGTCAAAAAAATCCAAAAGCTTGTACTGTGCTGGCTACTTTTTGATAGAGTTTAATAACGGATGGGTAAGGAGCTTTTGTCCAAAGCTGATTACAGTAGAGCGATATAACCATAAAGGTCCTTTTAGAACCGAGCAAGAAATACGAGATTTACTAGGAAAACTGTCTAATGAAAAATGATACACTAAACACACTGCCTATACAGCAGTATATACAAAAAGTAAAATCAGCAGATTCCTCACAGTCTAAAGAGTTGAGGTTGGATATTAAGTTTGCTAAAAACCTAGCATTTACACTAGGAGTGGTAATGAGCAGGCTAGAAGGTGATCTAGAAAAAATAATCAGCGATTCTTCGAATAAAGATGAAGTCTTTCATGTCACGTTTGATACTGGCGGAGATTGGTCTTAGCTCAGCGGTTAATATAATGTATTTTTTGATAAATACATTATATTGGCGAGAAAATTTATGAGTAGACCTAAACCTTTAGTATTAATAGAACATTTAGATAAGAGAACTTACAAACTAGATCAAGTGCTAGAAGCTGAAGCTATATGGGCAGTCTTTTATAAAGATCGTCCTTTTAACTTAAAGACTAGCAATTCAATAACTAATTATCCTGGTCCTAAGTATAAAAAAGTAAGTTTTTCTAATCAAGGGTATGCTATAAATCTAGCTAAAAGATTGAATAAAGTATTCAATACATCAGACTTTTCAGTGGTCAAGATGACAAAAGGTGAAAAGATATATCCTTGACATGAATAAAAAAACTTATACAAAATTTTTGTTGAGCATAAGTGGATTAGATAACAGAGATAATGATGTAAAAGAGTACATGTCCAAATTTTGGAAAAATACCCGAGTTAAGCAAAACTCGGGTTTACATTTGTCAGATTATGGTTTTGAATTCTTGAAAAAAAATCATATAAGATTTTATGAAATAAAAAAGCCTAAATCTGTTAATATGGTTACACAACTCTTGATATTTCTGGACAACTATATCACTGTTCCTTATTATATTTCTAAGACCGGGGTATTTGTAACAGATCATAAAACAGCCTTAAAGTTATCATTATTGTTTTTTGATCTTGCTAAAAAGGACATAAAAACGGCAATTTCTAGACCCGAACTATTTAGTTGACTTGCTATTGGATATTGCATATAATATACTCTCAATCAACGAAACAGAGGTAAATATGTCTAAAATTTCTTCACGAGTTCTTAACCCTAGCCGTGCTAAAGTCTCTATCAATCATGCAATCAGCAAGCAACGTCCTGTGTTTCTATGGGGACCTCCTGGCATCGGTAAAAGTGACATCGTGCATCAGATTGCCGAAGACATCAATGCTTATGTGATTGATGTTCGATTGAGTTTGTGGGATCCAACAGATATCAAAGGTATTCCTTACTTTGATAGCAATCAAAATAAGATGCAATGGGCACCGCCGTCTGAACTACCTGATCAAGTATTATCTGAGAAACACGATAGAATCATTCTATTTTTTGATGAAATGAACAGTGCTCCTCCTGCGGTAATGGCAGCCGCATATCAGTTGATCTTGAATCGACGAGTGGGTACATATGAGTTGCCTGATAATGTACAGATTATTGCTGCTGGTAACAGAGAGTCAGATAACGGAGTTAGTTATCGTATGCCGGCACCTTTATCCAATCGTTTTATTCATATTGAACTGGGTGTAAACTTTGATGACTGGTTTGATTGGGCTACTAAATCTAGTATTCACCCTGATATCGTAGGCTTCCTTCAGTTTTCTAAGAAAGATCTTTTTGACTTTGATCCTAAATCTCCGTCTAGGAGTTTTGCTACTCCTCGTACATGGGAGTTTGTTAGCGATCTTCTTGATGATGAACTAGATGAGTTGTCCACAACTGATCTAGTATCAGGAGCAATCGGAGAAGGTCTAGCTGTGAAGTTCATGTCACACCGAAAGCATGCTCAGATGCTTCCTAACCCTGAAGATGTACTAGAAGGAAAAGTAACTAAGCTCGATACATCAGAAGTTAGTGCTATGTATTCTCTAACAGTATCCATGTGTTATGAACTAAAACAACTAGAAGGAAAACATGCCAAGGACTTTGGTAAAAAAGTAAATAACTTTTTGAAGTTTTCAATGGATAATTTTGAAACAGAACTTGTAGTTCTCGGACTTCGACTGGCACTTACTCAATATGGTATCACAATTGATCCTGATGAAATCGAGTGCTTTGACGAGTTCTATGAACGATTCGGCAAGTATGTTCACGCTGCTCAACAGGGTTGAGGTAAAAAATGACACAACAAGCTAAAACATGGGAACCTAAAGAAATCCCTGAACATGAGTATAACGAAGCAAAAAAACAAGTAGAAGATAACATTGTGGTTGCACGTGTGGGCTTGTTGCTTCGTCATTCATTTTTCGGAAATATGGCAACTCGTCTTAATATCGAGAATGCAGACAGTTGGTGTCCTACTGCTGCCACAGATGGAAGAAATTTGTACTATAATACTGCATTTTTCCGAGAGATGAATGTCTCTGAGATTGAATTTGTTATAGGTCATGAGATATTACACTGTGCTTTTGATCACATGACTAGAACTGAAAAACGAGACAAGCAACTATTCAATATTGCATGTGACTATTTGGTTAATAATTGTTTGATAAAAAATAACATCGGATCTATTCCTAGCTTTATAGATTGCTATCATGATCAAAAATATGACGGATGGACGGCAGAAGAAGTATATGATGATCTATTAAAGAATGCAGAAAAAGTAAAGATGCTAGCATCTTTGTTAGACGAGCACATGGATCTCGAGGACAATCAAGGAGATCAAAACAGACCCTCATACTCAGAAGAAGAAATTCAAAAAATAAAAGATGATATTCGAGAATCTATGATTTCTTCTGCTCAAAGTGCCAGCGGTGATGTCCCGGTTGAAATTCAACGTCTGGTAAAAGATCTCACAGAACCTAAAATGGACTGGAGAGAAATAATCAGACAGCAAATACAAAGTACTGTAAAAAATGATTATAGCTTTGTTAGACCTTCTAGGAAGTCTATGTCATCTGGTGTAGTGTTGCCGGGTATAATCAATGACACGGAGATTGATATATGTGTGTGTATTGATACATCCGGTTCTATTAGAGATGAACAAATCAGAGATTTTTTGAGTGAAGTAAAAGGGATTACCAGTCAGTATCAGAATTATAAAATCAATCTTTGGTCTTTTGACACGCGAGTTCATAATCATCAAGAGTTTTCATCTTCGGATATCGCTGACATTGATGATTATGTACCGCACGGTGGCGGCGGAACAGATTTTAATGTGAATTGGAAGTTCATGAAAGAAAAAGGCATAGTCCCTGAAAAGTTTATTATTTTCACAGATATGTATCCCTGGGGATCGTTCGGAGAAGAAGACTACTGTGATACGATATTTATCAATCACGGTCGCCCTGGGTTTGAAGCGCCTTTCGGTATAACTGTAGAATATAAAAATTGAATCAGATAAACAAAAAACTAACATACTGCAGTGTTTATAATTGCAGACGTGTGGATTTTATAGTACCTCACTTCAAGCAATTATGTATTCGTTCATCAGAAAATCTATGTCCGGATGAGACTATTCTCATTGATCAATGGATATTAAAAAATCTAAAATACAGATATTATATAGAAAAAGACGTGATAATCAATGATAGCAATAGCATAAAAAAAGTAACCAGAGTAGGGCTAGAAGATAGCAAAGAGTTTTCTTTCTTTCTAATAGCCTGTCCACATTTATCATAGATTACTTGTTTTTTTGATAGATACGTATATAATACATATAAGGTTAGATATGGAAACACAAAAAACACAAGAATCCACTGATTATTTTGACATCAATGATTTTTTAATGATGCGAAACGTATTAGAAGTCGTATCTCAGCGAGGTGCTATCAAAGCTGATGAAATGGAATCAGTAGGTAGACTTTTTTCTAAGATACAACATTATATAGCACAGTCTGGTGCAAGTAGTAAATAAATCACAACGAGGTAAATATGATAACCAAACACGTAGGACGTATAATTGATACGCATAAAAGAGTTGCTGTAGCATATCGAGTTTGTCCCGGTGACCCTGACTATTGTCTAGTGGTGTATACAGAGAGTCTAGAAGCTGAGTATCATGATTCCCTGATTAAACTAATCGAATCAAACGCAGGGCAGACAGCGTATGAGCTTGCTGAAGCAATGGCTAGAACAACGTTACCTGACGGAAGAAATATGTTATCAGCATTTCATTATTTTGGTAAAATAGTGAAAATACCTACTTCTTCGGTAGAAATGGTTCTAGACAGCAGAAATTCAATTGTTCTAGCAGAATTGAATCAAAATATTGCTGAGCAAAAAGGTGTAACTGTTGATGACTTGGCAATCAAAGAAGAAAATTCATCTAAAAAACAAACTAGCACAGAGCAAGAGCTGGTTTTAAAAGTAAAAGATATTCTTAGTAAAACTCAAAGCCTTCAACTAGAAGTTGATATTCTGCAGAATAAATCCAAGATAACTGACCCTCAGTTTAATGTTTATACCAGTAATCTCTTGAAAGAAGTATCTATTCTAGACGATAAAATAAAAACTCAATTCGTGCAAGAAAAAGAAGAACTAGAATTAGATGAAGCATGAATCATAAAAAAAGTTTTAGCGTTAGTGAAGATTATTGGTCTGATTTGTTTGAAGAGTTGGAAATCAAGCAAATACCTATGAAATACATAGAGTGTGCGATAATAACTTTTAAAGACGGTACAACATGGGAAGTTGAATTTAGTTCCGGTGAAGACGTAGATGAAGACGAGTTAGATGAACTAGGACAAGAACTTGAAGAGTTATTTATTACCTATGAAGACGACATCGATTCAATAGACATAAGGCTAGATACTGAACGAGTTAGAAAAGATATATCAAGAAAAACTGATAACATGTGAAATAAAAATATACGCATTCGTGCGTATATTTTATTTTTATCAAATTGAGCGAAAAACCACAAAAGCGTCAGCTTTGCTGTAGTTCACTCAAACACTCTATCTCTGAGATTGACTTTCCATCCTATTGCAACTAAATCATTGATACCATTTTCAATTGCCGTACCGGGATTGTAGGGATCTCCATTGAAGTCTAAACTTACTTTATTATACGTATTTTGGTAGTTAATATTAGGCAAGGTTCCTTGATATGGTTTGCAGTTTTTTACTATGTTTATTATTTCCAAGAGTTGGGCAGGTGTTATACTCGTACAACCCTCCCATGTTTCTGAAAAGCAGTTATAATTTACTTCTATTAAATCTGCGCCTTTGTTAATAAAGTTTATCAGGTTACTGGTATTACCGTTTTTGTCTTTCCATTCTAGTAAATCACAACTATTGAATGCTCCTCTGAAAGATATTTTCCTTGTTATTTTTTTTAAATCTATATTAATATTTTCTACTGTGGTTTTTAGATAGCATCTGCTCCATGTTTCAATAAACCATGCACATTTATCGGTTATTATATCAGGGAAGTTAGTACAAGAAATGCACCAATAAAATGCACTAGACATATCCTCAACATTAGATGTATCTACGAATGAAAAATCGCTTATACCTTTACAACTGTTCCATGTAGAAGACAAATTAGTACAATTACTAGTGTCAATAGACGGGAAGCTAGTTAGTAATTCACATCCCCTCCATGTAGAAGACAAATTAGTACAATTACTAGTGTCAATAGACGGGAAGCTAGTTAGTAATTCACATCCACTCCATGTAGAAGACAAATTAGTACAATTACTAGTGTCAATAGACGGGAAGCTAGTTAGTAATTCACATCCACTCCAAGTTCCCGTCATGTCAGTTGCGCTTGATGTATCTATTTCAGGAAACTCGGTTAAAGATCTGCAGTCTCTCCAAGCTGCGTAAAAGTCGTCAACTAGAGCAGTATTTATAAGAGGAAATGAAGTCAATAAATAACAATTTTCCCATGTTTGTCGTATAGTACTTGCACTAGAAGTATCAATGTAAGGGAACGATTCGAGCAACTCACATCCCCGCCATGCTCCGTCGAATATGATTACGTTTGAAGTGTCTAGTGTTGGAAATGAAGTCAATAAAGAACAACCCCACCATGCATTTTTTATATTAAGACAACTAGACAAGTCTATATAGGGAAACGAAGTCAATGAAGAACAATCTTTCCATGCATCTTGCATGAATCTTATAGTAGATGTTGATACTGCAGGAAATGACTGCAAAGAAGAACAGCCCTCCCATGTATAACTAATACTATCAGCAGATGTTAAGTCAATTAGCGGGAAGTCAGTTAATGAACTACAGTTATTCCAACAATAAGCAAATCTTTGACCTTGTGAGGTATCTATTTCAGGAAATGAAGTCAACGAACTGCAGTTTTCCCATGTGTAGTAAAAGTACACAATGCTAGAAGTATCTATCAAAGGAAATTCAGTTAAGCTAGAACATCCTTTCCAGGTCGAATTCAAGACATCAACATTGTTTAAACCTGATAAGTCTATCAAAGGAAATTCAGTTAAGCTAGAACACTCAAACCATGTCCGTTGAAGACCGTTAATTTCTAGATCAGGATTTAGTGATATTTGAGGGAAAGAGATTAAACTAGTGCAATATGACCATGATTCGTATAAGCTAATTATTTCTGATGTGTTAAGATCATCAGGGAAGGATGTTATCTTGTTTGCATTAGTAAATCCACGAAACAGCGATTTTATAGTTATGTTGTCTGCTGTAATAACACTAGATATCTTGTCTGATGAATATCTTGTCTGATAATCTCCAACAGTTGAATCAGTTAAGAATGACAAATCGTCCCATGTACCAGATATTACCACATTATATGTACCTGCAGACTCGTATACATGAGGTCTGTATTTTTGATACCCATTTACTATATCATAGTAACCATCTCCCCAATCTATTTCACCGCTATAAGATCCTTCAGTATCGCTGTTATAAATAGTAAACTCATCACCTGCAGCAACTGTTAGTTCAAGTTCCATGCCTGCTATATTACTATCTATTTGTATGCTGATGATATTACTGATTTCTGAACTGGTTCCTTGATCATTAGTAGAAATTGCTGATATCGCATAGTCTCCGTCAACTAGAGAATCTATATATAATTCATAGTTTCCTGTTGTAGACTCTTGCGCTGTTCCTAGTAACACTGATTGGTTATAAACACTGACAGTATCTCCGGGATCAGCTGTTATTTTTACAGTAAACGCATTATATCTAGTAAACCCGGACACTGATTCTTCTTTTATATTGAACAACCCTTGTATTACAGGGTCAGAAGGAATATCATCTGTGCCTTGTATAGTTATGGTTATAGTTTGTTGGGTACCGTCGGTGGCAGTGAATGTTGTAGTATCGTATACTGTATCACTGCCGGTAAGAGATTGCACACTTGATTGATCTAGTGTATAAGTCCATGCTCCGTTATTTAGAGAAAATACTCCATATGAGTTATCTCCGTTTACAGCAGCAACATTTTCAAAAACAACCCCGGGATTATCAAAGTCTACGATATTCAGTGATCCTGCTGTTATTCCGTCGGTGCTATCCAGATCTCCTTCGGACACCGTTCCTGTAAAGTCTCCTACAATGATAGGACTGTCATCTGTTCCTTGTATGGTAATTTCTATACTTTTTTGATCACCGTTGGAGGCTGTAAAAGTAGCAGAGTCAGTCACAGTGTCACTGGCTCCTAGTGATTGAACAGATGCTTGGTTTAGTGTATAGGTCCATGTTTGTCCGATGAGATCAAATACACCGTAGGAATTAGATCCTAGCATATTAAAAACGGGAGCAAAAGAAACATCATCATCAGCATCATTTATAGACAAGGTTCCAGAAATGCTAGAAACTGCATCTTCGATGTTACCTTCAAAAATAGTTCCCGTAAAGTCGCCAAAGATCACGGCTCCGTCATCAGTTCCTTGTATAGTGACTTCTATTTTTTGTTGGTCTCCTTTAACGGACGTATATGTGATAGAGTCTGTTACTTGGTCGGAAATATTTAAATTCTGAACTGCTGACTGATCTAAGGTGTATGTCCATGTATTACCTATTAGATCAAATGTCCCGTAGTCATTGTCACCTCGTTGATTAACAAGGGTATTAAATATATTATCTTCGTCGTCTATGTCAGTTATTTCTAAAGTCCCAGATACTGTTACCGGAGCATCGCCTTCGTCGCCTTCGGACACTGTTCCTGTGAAGTTTCCGGATATAACAGCAGGATTATCAGCTCCTTGTACGGTTATGTTAATATCAACTTCTTCTCCATTAGAAGCTACGATAGTGAATGTTTCTACAGCTTGATCACCTTCTCCCAGCGTCTGCGACTTGTTTACGTCTATTGAATAGACCCAGGACCCGTTGTTGATTGAAAAATATCCATAATCTCCTTCTAGTGATATGTCATTGAATGTGACTCCGGGACTATCAGGGTCGATAATAGTTAACTGGCCCTGTATGCTTGTCTCAGCGCCTTCGGTTATAGTTCCTGACCGGTCACCGGATATAATAGATTCATCATTTGTTCCTAGTATAGTAACAGATATTTTTTGTTGTTGTCCGTTAGTAGCAGTAAACACCGCGTAATCTTCTGCGATTTCACCGTCAGTCAGTGATTGAACTGCTGATTGATTTAGTGTATAAGTCCACACACCGTCAATTAGTTTGAATACTCCGTAATTGTTTTTCCCTGATTTATTATAGACATTTTTAAAGCTAGCGTCGGTATCTTCTGGGTCATATATAAACAATTCTCCTTGTGCGGTTACAGATTCATCGCCTATATCTCCTTCAGTTACTGTGCCTGAAAACTCTCCGTTTATGCCTGATCGAACCCATTGCTTGATATTATTGCGTTCAATTACCAAGAATTGTTGGTTTATTGATTGGGTTTTATTGTATATCAGTGTTTTTATAGTAAACCCTGTGGAATACTGTTCAAGCGGTAGCAAGAAGTTGAGTTGTTCTATTATGCCATCGAGTGCAGTGGAACTTGAAAGATCAGAATCGTTAGTAAATATACTCAACGTGTTATTGGATATGCTAGAAAACAAGTTATCATTGTAAATTCCAATTGTTTTAGAATTTTGATCATACCATATCTGTCCTTCTATAGGATTATTTGGTGATTTAATATCACAAAAATTATCTAGTAGTTTTACAAAGTTTTGATTGATCAAGTTACCATGATTGTTATAGTCAAAACCTATCAGAGATATTTGACTATAGTCTTGATTTATTTTATTATTAGAAAGATTTACTAGAACAGATCCGTTGGTTTTATTAATTTTATAACTCATGACTAGTTTATTTTTTTCCAAGAATTGTTATATATTTCATAGTGATGATAATAAGTGTTAAAATCAGTGCTTATCACTACTTTTGCATGTTTACCTTCAGGATAATTATCAGAAGGGTATAAAAATTCCAAGCGTTCTTGTGTTTGATTTTCGATGTCTGCTGCAGTGTTGAGATTTGTATAAAGCGACAGTGATATAGAATTCAATGGTGTAAATACTTGTCCAGTAAAAACATTCAAAGTCATCGAGCTAGTATCATACCAAAGTTGTCCTTGGATAGGATTAACGGGAGGATAATGATAAGCAAAGTTTTCTAGTAGCTTAATAAAATTTTCATTAACGAGTTCGCCAAATCCTATATAATTTTTTCCTATAAGATTGATCCCGCTATAATCATTGTTGATTTTTCCATCTTGTACATTGGCTAGTAGAGATCCGTTGGTTTTGTTTATTTTATATGGCATCTGTGCTATCTCGATTTGGTGATTACAGTTATTTATCAAATAGACGTTGACATACTAGTGCTAGTGTAATAGAATAACTGAACTTATAAATAACGCAGAGAGTCTTATGAACAAACGAGTTCTGAGTATGTTGACCAAACTAGCAATTGAAAATCCCGGACTACAAAACAGATTCAAGCTCTCAGCAGGGGTAGTATATAAAAAGAATCTTATATCCACGGGTGTAAATTCTTATAAGTCTCATCCCATGATGAAAGGACCGGGATACAATCCCGAACAGATTTTTATGCATGCTGAAGTGGATGCAATAAGAAATGCGCTGAGACTTATACCGCAACAAGAAATGGAAAAAACTGAACTGTATGTTGTAAGAGTTAGGCGTCCTTGCGGGAATACTAAAAAGTGGGTGTATGGGATGGCTAAGCCGTGTGCAGGTTGTATGATGACCATAGCTAGTTTCAATATATCCAAGATCTTTTGGACTACTGATGAACTAGAAATAGATAATAATTTTATTATATAGGTATTAACATGATAAAAAGCAAAACAAAAAGGAAAACAAAATCTGCAAATTTCAATAAATCTTCTTATGTAGATTTTTCAGAATGGGAATCATGGAGCGGGCAAAAGTATCATTCTATGCTTTTGAAAGCTAGGTTTTATTATTATGAAAATCTAAAGTTATCTGAACTTGTTCCCGAGATATGGACATGGATGAAAGAAAACGGATACAGCAATCAAGACGTTGCATGTGCAAAAATAGCACACACTGCGTCAGGAGCACTAGGGTATTCTATTGCTATATTTTGCAAGTTGTTAAATCAAGGTGTGCCTGATTATAACCCTGCTTATGAAGAGTATTGGGTTTCATTACCTGGCACTTCTAATCACTTGAAGCCTATTTCTGAATCTATAAAACCTTATATTGAAAAAGCAATAACACAAGGACAAAAGATACAGAAGTCATCGGATATAAAGAAACCTGCTAAATCTAAATCTCCTAATGTACAAGAGATATTAAATGATCAAGCAATTAAAATTGCCGAAGACATTGATGCTTGGTTAGATGAATTTGTTGAAAACAAGTTCGAATTTGATCCTGAATCATTTGATATAAAAAAGTATTTTCTAAAAAAAGAGATAAATCAGGCTCATGCTAGAAAAATTCAAAAATTCTATATCGGGGAACTCGAAGAATTCAAGAGTTTGTTGAGTATCCCTTCGCCATCAAAGTTATCTAAGCTAGAAGATAGTGAACAAGATTATTGGCATCAACTAAAAGAAGGTTATAAATTCTACAGAAAAACCGACATTAAAAAATACATTTCTGCACTAGAAAATGTGATAGGATCTTGTGAATTTCTTATCGAAACTAATAAATCAACTAAAACAATTAGAAAATCCAAGCCCAAGCCAGCTTCAAAACTAGTTGAAAAACTAAAATATAAAAAAATATGTGACAAGTACGCTTTAACTAGTGTTTCTCCTGAGAGTGTTGTCGGAGCTAATGTACTATGGGTCTTTGATACTAAAACTAGGAAGCTGGGAAAATATGTAGCTAGTAATCCAGATCCCAAAAATCAAGGTCGTCCAGGCAGCGGGTTGAGTGTCAAAGGTACAACAATAACCGGATTTGATACGGAACAGAGCATACAAAAAACTCTGAGGCAACCTGAACAAGCGTTGAAAGAATTCAAGTCTAGCGGAAAAGTTGCACTGCGTAAGTTTCTAGATAACATAAGCACTGTAGATACAAAGTTGACTGGCCGTTGCAATGAGAATATAATACTATTAAAAGTACACTAAGAGGAAAAACAATGTCAAAAATAACAGCAACTAGATATCATGATTTTAGCACAGGACATCGTGTATACGGACATGAATCCAAGTGTTCTCATTTACATGGGCATAACTATCGAATAACTTTTTTTGTAGAAGCGCAAGAACTGGATAATATCGGCAGAGTAATGGATTTTGGTGTAATAAAGACGCTGCTGTGTAACTGGCTAGAAGAAAATTGGGATCATAAATTCTTGATATGGGAAAAAGATCCTTGGTGCACACATCTACAAGATATTGATCCAGAAGGAACGGTTATTGTAGATTTTAACCCCACTGCAGAAAACATGGGAGAATTTCTAGTAAATAAAATTGGACCCAAGCAGTTAAAAAATACCGGTGTTGTACTAACAAAGGTTATCATTGAAGAAACTCGTAAATGTTCAGCAGAAGTTTGTGTTAGTTGATGAATTACGTTGTTTGCATAAAGCAAGGATCAAAGTATGATTCTAGATATGTGAATATACTTTATAATATGGTTACTAGAAATCTAAGACTAGATCATGAGTTTATTTGTTTTACAGATGATACTCATGATCTAGAGTCTGGTATACGGGATAAAAAATTAGATAAAAATATAAATTTACCGGGGTGGTGGAATAAAATATTACTTTTTAACAAAGATCTTGATATACGAGGTACTGTATTGTTTCTGGACTTAGATATTGTCATACATTCTAGTATAGATATCTTGTTTACATATCAAGCAGGTAAATTTGCAATAATACGAGATTTTACCAGATATGCTAGGAAAAAAACAACAAAGTTTAACTCTAGTGTGTTTAGACTAGAAACAGCACAAATGTCATATGTGTATGATAGGTTCATATCTGATCAATCACGCATAGGAAAAATGTTCAAAGGTGATCAAGAATGGATTAATCACTGTGTTGACGGTGATTATTGTTTTTGGCCGGATGAATGGATACAGAGTTATAAATGGGAGTTCAAAAAACAATTTTCCTGCGCATCAGGAAGATACCTTATTGATTGCAGTAATTCATCTAGTGATGATATAATATCTAGATCTAGTATACTAGTATTTCACGGTGATCCCAAGCCTCATGAATGTGGTGATCATTTTATACAACAACACTGGCGATAAAAGGCAAATTAATGTTCAATCAAGCAATTAAACGTATAGGTTATGCATGCAAGACTTCTAGAATTTCTGAAAAAAACAAACTAGAATCTATACCAGAACTAAATTTCAAAACTACAACTGTTGCATGGCTAAACAGACAAACTACTCGTGTTGCAGAACAGAGATTAGAAGATCTAGCAGTGCACAATATCCAATCTTTGGAGAATGTAGTTAATTACTTATCAACGCTAGAACCTTCTTCACGTCAGTTCAGAATCGGCAGTGATTGTTTACCTGTGTATACCGAGAATACGTGGAAGGGATTTTGGAAAAATACAGACATGAAAAACTACTGTGAACGCAGATTTTCACGCATAGGTGATCTAGCAAGAAAAAATGATATACGTTTGAGCTTCCATCCCGGCCAGTTTACGGTACTAGCTAGTGACAATCCTGATATTGTTGAAAAAAGTATAGAAGAGATGGAATATCATGCAGATATGGCTAGGTGGATGGGATACGGTAAAGAGTTCCAAGATTTCAAAATAAATGTTCATATATCGGGTAAACAAGGACCTGCAGGTATCAAGCGAGCACTTCCTCGTTTATCCAGCGAAGCTAGAAACATGATTACCATCGAAAATGAAGAAATGAAATGGGGTTTGTCAGACACACTAGAATTAAGAAATGATCTAGCGCTGGTACTAGACATACATCACCATTATATAAATTCGCAAGGTGAATTTATTCGTCCCTCTGATGATCGATTTAAAATGGTTATGGATAGCTGGAGAGGAGTAAGACCGGTGATTCACTACAGCGTGAGCAGATCAGAGTACTTAACTGAAGTGGATGATTCTACGCTTCCTGACTATAAATTGTTACTAGAACAAGGGCATAAAAAAGGCAAGCTTCGTGCTCACAGTGACTATTTTGATAACACCGCATGCAATGACTGGGCACTAGAATTTTTAGAATATGCAGATATAATGACAGAGTCCAAAGCAAAAAATTTATCATCATCGAAACTTTTTGCTTATGCTAAACAACGAGGTATTATCTAGTTATAGTATAAACGTATTTCTAAACTTCTAATGTATACTAGATTTGAACTAGGATATTGCTGGTGAGGTTGAACATCTACAAGAACACCAAAAGAAGGATCAATAAATGAAACATCGGGTTTGGTTTTCCACAAATCATCAGGTGACCCGTATATATGAACGTTTTCAGCATATAAATCGGCTTTGTTTTCACTGATTATTTTATCTTGATACAAGCATATGGTTTTGTCTTGTATTCTAGCTAATCGGGATATGTCTAGTTTTACTTCTATGCCTAGTATCTCGGTGTAAGAAATTAATGGAAAATCAAAATTATAAAAGACTACTGCATTGGTTTCTCTGGGTAATAAATCTCCATAAGGCAGTGCTGTAGAAAATGCCGGAGTTGCTGAAACTAGATCTTCGGTGGTTAGTTGTTTGAATTCTATTTCATCTTCTTCGGCATATTTTATATTTTTAGGTTCTATCCATCCGGTATCATTCATAGTAATATTTATGATAAATTATCAGAAACACGCTGCATGTATAAATATCATTATGTCTTATTTAAACAAAATGTACGGTAGAACTCAGACGATAGGTACTAGTGCAGATAGTACAAAAAGTCCTTCTAGAGTAACAGGGGGGTTAAAAGCTCAAGGTGTTGATCATTTTGATATTATAGCCGAAGACGGGTCAGTACAAAAGATTTCGTCATATAAGTATGTACAGAGTTTAGAATCTCAGATAAAAAAATACCGAGAAACCTTGAATCTACTAGAACGCAAAGTTTCTCGGGTAGAGAATTCGGTAAATCAGATGGGTATAATTATCAAGAATTCTGTTCGAGAATCTTGATTATATCTACTTTTTTCATGTTAGCTCTGACATCTATGCCGTGATTTTGACCATAGATAAGAAGATCTTTCTTTTTCATTCCTCGAAAGTTGGGAACTTTCTTTTTATCTTTGATATCTTCTACGATATCTTCAACTTTTTCTGAAACATCTTCTACGATATCTTCAACTTTTTCTGAAACATCTTCTACAATATCTTCAACTTTTTCTGAAACATCCTCGGCTGTGTCTTCTATTACAGAAGAAACTTCTTCTATAATGCCTTCAACTCTTTCTGAAATTTCTTCGACTTTTTTTGCAACTTCTTGTTTATGTACTATATTTTTGTGCTTTTTATAAGCCCAAACAACAGCACCTAACACTACTGCAAATATTATTATAACAGGTATAGCAATACTATTCATGGCGGTCTCCTTTTAATACTTTGTATTTATATAAATATAGTTTTGGAGGATGGGCAATGAACGAATTTATATTATTTATGTATGGTAAAATAATTTCACAAATCAAAGATGGTTCTTTGTTTTCTAATACATTATCATGGTTGAAGCAGAGATTATCAGAACGTACTACTCTAGACGGCACTGTTCTTATAGCGGTCAGCTTGGCTTTTATTTTACTTAATCCTATAATAGAAATAGTTGCTTATGTAGCAATAGCATATGGCGCTTGGACTATGTGGAAAAAAGGATAATACCAATTCTGTAGACAGATTCCCGGAATTCTTTTAAATAATACTAAAAGGGTTCCGTAGATGTCTAAAAAACAGTTTCAACATGGTATCGATATGGGCGGTGTTTCACAACTCAAAAACATGATACTTCACAATGTAACATATCAAGATCTGGAAGATTTATCGTTTAATCTTACAGTTTTAAATACCGGTCTTTTGGTTTACAATATAGAAAACGATTCTCCTTATATATGGGACGGTTCGACTTTTCTTGAAATAACTACAGAAATTCAAGGAGATGTGATATACCGAGGAAGCATAGATGCTTCTCAGTCATTGAATACTCAGTGTGAAGCTATTGCAGGTTATCAATATCTAGTAGAAAATTCAGGTGAGTTATCTATGGACGGGATAACTTTTATCACTGAAAATCAAGCAGAAACAGGTGATATGCTTTTGTTTACCAGTGATACGCAAGCTGTTATTATGCAAGCGGGTAGTATACGCTTGGCAACAACAGATGAACCAGGATCATCCAGGTATTCCACAGAATCTGAGTTGTTATCTGATGACGATTCTACTGTTATAAGTGCAAATAGTTTGGATTTGTATCTGAGCCAAAAAGGTTATATAAGACAGTTCTCAGAATATTTGCCTGCAATGTCCGCAGGGGTCCCTGTTCGAATATTTCACGGACTACGACTAGAAGACAAGGACAACTTTTCATATAACATTATGAAAGGATCATCACGTGTTAACATGGAAGTACGAGCAGTAAACCAAAGCTATGTAGATGTTACTTCTTTCACGGATATATCTGATGTCAGAATTACTTTGGTCGGTAAATCTAGAAAGCAAACAGGTGAACCGGTTATCACGGCTCTACGAGATCTGTCAGATGCAGACATATCTCAGAGTATTACTGATGCAGACCAATTCAAGATTATTATTTCTTCAGACATAGGCGATACTATTGAAGTATATGACGGTCAAACTTTACTGGGAACTGCTACAGAGACATCAGAGCCGGGTGTATTTGAGTTAATTGTCGGACCATTGCTAGACGGTGAGTACGATATTACGGCAACTAGGGTTGTAGACGGGCAGCAAGAACTATCTTCAGAACCTTATAATATAACCATTGATACAACTCCGCCGTCTGTTCCAGTAATAACTGTTTATGATGACAATAGTGATGTGGTAAACGAAAACGCATATACTAATTCCGAAGATTTCACATTGAGTATTTCCACAGACCCTGGCATCACGGTGTACGTATTCAATAATGGTGTATCACAGGGTATAGCAGTGGAATCATCTAGTCAAGGAGTGTATAATTTTCAACTAACTGATAACTCTGATGGAGATTATGCGTTATCTGCTGTCGCTGAAGATTCTGCTGGTAACACATCGAGTTCTGTAGTTACTAACTTCCAAAGGGATACAACTCCGCCTAGTACTCCCGTTATACAAGAGCTAAGAAAAACAAATTCAAGTGGCGAACTGTTATCATCAGGAGATCTTATAAATGATGATAGTTTTTTTGTTTCCGTATCAACAGAAAGTTCAGTAGATGTTAAGATATATATAAATGGCACATCAGCTGGAACTCTAGCAGAATATACACCAGGAATTTATCAAACGACAGTTAATATACCTCAGCAAGGGTCAACTGAAATAACTATAGAATCTACAGATCAAGCAGGAAATACATCAGTTTCAGATACATTTTCTTTGATCTTAGATTCTGTATCCCCTGCGGCTCCTGTTATAACATCCGTTAGAGATTTAAACGATACTGATGTTGATTTTATAAATCAAGAAATTCCTGTGAAGATTACACTTTCGGCAGAACAGTCAGGAACAGTTGAAGTTTATATAAATGCAGTACTAGACGGTGAAGCACAAGAGGTTTCTCCGGGTGTGTATGAATATACCACTGAAACCTTGCTAGAAGGTGATTATATATTTTCATCCAGAATAACCGACGAAGCAGGCAATAGATCAGGGCGAGTAGGGGATACTTTGGTTTCTATAGATCTAACTACAGTAAAGCCTATTTTTACTGATATGACCGAGGACACAGGCGAAAGTAGTTCGGATTATATCACAGGCGATACCGAAATAGTGTTAAAACTAACAGCGGAAAATTATTCAACGGTTGAAATATATCGTGATACTGTTTACATAGGGGAAGCAACAGCAACGACACCGGGTTCTACTGTATATGAATATAATACCGGTGTACTGCCTGATGGTACTTACGATTTTGTTGCAAAATCCACAGACAGAGCAGGAAACACGGCATTCTCTGATGCTCTAACAGTGACTATAGACTCTACATTGCCGGTGACACCGGTTATAACGCAGATTACTGATTTAGATTCTTCGGTAGTAACAGATACGGTGAGATCTACAAAGACGCCATTAACTCTAGAGATTTCAGCAGAAACACAGACTTATGTCGAAGTTTTTAATAACGGTGTTTCAATAGGACAAGCTACAGAAACTTCTAGTGCAGGTGTTTATGAATTTGATACCTTGCCTTACGGCACAAGCGACACCAAAGTATTCACTGCTAACTCCACGGATACAGCAGGCAATACATCAGCTATGTCGCAGAGTAGAGAAATCACTATAGATACAGGGTCGCTGTTGTTGTATGACAATACTACTTACGCAGGAGACTGGACTGCTTCAGGATATTCATTCACGCAAGTAGTAGAACAGTATGACAAGTTTTATGTTCGTGCCAGTACTGCTAATAGTGGCGAGCAAACATTCACATCTCCTGAAACATTTAGTATGGATCTAGACAAGGATTATAGATTGACATTTTATCTAGATACCGGTTCTGGAGGCTATTCTTATATAAACATAGGACCATTTACGGTAAACGGACGTTATAATTATGCAGGAATTATCTCTGATAGCATACCAGATAGTACAATTGATATAGAATCCACAAAAAATCAAAACAATTTCTGGGATCTTAGGTTATATTCTATATCAGAAACTGAACTAGAAGTCCGCGTGTATCGCGATGATGTTCTTCAAGGGTCGCAGACATTTGATAAATCTTCGGTGCCAACTGAGTACTATCAAGATGTTAGTTCTATTATACTAGGATTTGACGATGAATCTATTGCAGTTTCTACATCATATCTTCGTGGATTACCTCGTATAACAGAAGTACTAGATGAACAAGGAGTTAGTACTCTGATAAACCAAGATGAGGAAACTTCTACTATACGAATTTCAGCAGATCCTTTGGCAACAGTTAGTGTATATTCTAATGACACTCTATTAGGTAATGCCACGGAAGTTTCTAGTGGAAATTTTGAATATAATACTGGAGTACTTGTTGATGGAACATATATATTTACTGCATTTGCAACCGCAGATGAAGTGGAGTATGGAGTATCACGAGAGGTTACATATATAGTCGATGTTGCTCCACCGGAAGTTCCGGTGATATCATCTATATCCAGCGAAAATGGTTTGGTGTTAATCACTATAACTGCAGAAACAGAATCTACGGTCGAGGTATTTGATCAAGGTGAATCACTGGGAACTGCACAAGAAAACGGTACAACGGGAATATTTACTCTACAAACACAGGTTTCTGATGTTTCTGCATATTCTTTTACTGCTAGTTCAACGGATAAAGGCGGAAACACAACAGTTTCATCGACAGTTGATCAAGATATACCTTCTTTTGTTGCGGAAGATTTATCAGGTACGCCGGTGATCCAAGCGAGTTTTATAAATGAAAATTCTTTGATCCTAACAGTGCTAACCGCATCAGGGCAGACAGTTGAAGTATACAACGATGAGCAGTTGATGGGTTCTGCAACAGAAACTGAAACGTTAGGCACATACGTTTATGAAACCGGTACTATTTCCGATGGTGAATATAATATCAGAGTCAGGGTTGAATATGATTCAGGAAATATGTATACACAGTCACAGTTATTGACTTTTACAGTTGATACTGTAAACCCTACTGTTCCGGTATTTTCACAAGTGGTAAACTCACAAGGAGACACACTGACATCAGGTACAAAGTCTTTTTATGAAGATATAACATTTACTGTAGCAGCAGAAGAAGGATCATCAGTAGGGATATATGTTGATGGGGTTTATCAAGATGACATGACTGAAACTGAAACACCTGGGGTGTTTGAGTATTCCTATTATTTCCCCTTGGGTTATGAGTATACTGTTGTTGCAAGATCTCAAGATCTTGCAGGCAATTACACTGAGTCTGCAGAATTTTCTATTATAATTGACTGGCCGGAATTGAATTTAACTATGGTAGGATCCAGTGAGTTGTCTGACTTATCTCCATACGCATCAGGTTCCAGGGGAAGTATATATTTAGATAATGCACAGGAACCTAGTTATTTAATGATCGATACAATGGTTAGAGATATAGGAAATTCTCCTTATACCGTAGAATTTTGGTTTAATTATGAAGGCGATGATTTTAACAAGACTGTGTATCGCATGTTTGGATCGTTAACTAATGATCCTGTTTTGATACATGAGATTGCTAATAAAAGATTTCAATATTATGTAGATAATTCCAATGTTGCATCAAATTATTTCAATACAGTGGGAGAAATAGGAACCGGCGAGTGGCATCACATTGCTCTTTGTTATGATGGATCCAAGCTCAGGGGTTATATAGATGGGCAAAAACTAATAGATCAGAATTATACTACGAGATTGTGGAACTCGGTAAATCAAGAGTTTTGGATAGGTGCACAAGAGAATGTACCGAATGTAGGGCTAGAAGGATATATATCTGATTTTAGGATATCATCTGTAGCAAGATATTCTGATTCGTTTGCATTACCTACCCAGCCATTTATCAGAGATGCATATACTCAGTTTTTGCTAGAAACTGAGGATTATATGAGTTTTTATTTTAAAAACGATGCTGGCGATTTATTTTATGACGGCGGCCAAATATTAGATAGAAATTTAACTCTAGTTGTAGAATCATCCTCTGGGCGATCTATAGAAGTATATCAAGATAACGAATTTATAGGTTATCCTGTTGAAGTTTCTGCGGGAATATATGAAATTGAATTATTAGAACTAGAGGGATATTTGGAGTTTAAAGCGTCAACCATTAATAGTAACGGTGATACATTTACGACTAATAATACTCATATAACTGCAGGTATTGCAGACATTTCAGAAAATAACATAACTTTGGAAATAGGCGAAGGATCAACAGGGGAAAAGATTGAAATATCATCATTATCACCTTACTCCGGTGAAGGTAACACGAGTATATACTTCCCTGGTACTTCTTATATAGAAGTCCCTAATCTTTCATCTATAGGCCCGTCGGTTTTTACTCTTGAAACTTGGGTTAATACCTCGACTACAGGAAGATCCGGGCGTTTTGCAGGGTCTAATGTTAGATCTAATTCACCACTCATGCTTGTAAATACTAATAGAACTGTTTCATATATAACAGGATCCGGCTTGAATCTAACTAGCTCTGTAACTGTGCAACTAAATGAATGGTTTCATTTTGCTATTTCTCAAACACTTACTAATGTATACATGTTTATAGACGGAGTTTTAGTCGCATCAGGTGCAGCACAAACATCAGGTACAGGCGGCTGGGCTGCTGATGACTTTAGAATAGGAGGACATCCTCTTAACGGAGGAGCATACTCATTCGATGGTTATCTAGTAGATTTTAGAATTGTGTTAGGAGAAGCGATATATACCACTGGCTTTACGCCTCCCTCTGAACCGTTAACAGCAATACCTGGAACTTATTTGTTGATTAAAACAGCATGACCAGATTTAGCCATACCACTAGTTTAGTGTTTTAAATAACACTAAAAGGGTATAACGATGTCCGGTAAGCAGTTTCAACATGGTCTAGATCTAGGACGAGTAAATCAGCTAAAGAACTTTACTGTGCAGCAGGTAGATACAAATCAACTTGCTGTACTAAACAATGATCTAGATACAACAAACACAGGATTCTTGGTCTATGA
>Ga0180433_10000766_pt1 | contig 54415 bp, 112 predicted proteins | sample SS_ome_8_FD_132980 | JGI IMG/M metagenome (GOLD analysis project Ga0180433, IMG submission 132980) | Hypersaline lake sediment archaeal communities from the Salton Sea, California, USA - SS_1_D_1 metaG | ecosystem: Environmental > Aquatic > Non-marine Saline and Alkaline > Hypersaline >...
CCGCTATTACTACACAGCATGGAGTTGGAATGAAACCTATCAAAACTTTTCCGTAGATTATGCACAAACATCAGACGTAACTTTGGGTGGACTTGGAATATGGGACGAATTTCCGGTGAACACTTCAACGAGTGTTGCCCGACCACCAGCAAATTTCAGCGCTCATATTAACGGTAGCACCCACATTTATTTCTATTATGTTAATCACACACCCGTCAATCCAACATGGACTCTAATCAATAATTGGAGTGGAACTTTAACTGACGGGTATTACAGCGTCAATGTATCAACAGGATACGGCGTATCATTTATTTGGGGAAACACGACCTATACGTGGTCGATTAATATAACAAACGATGGAGGAGAGTGGCTAAACAAAACATTCACTTTTACAACATATGAATTAGTAACAGGAGGTCAAAATGCCCGTTATGACCTCATTAACAGCGGAACCACAATCGGCGTTTTCGACATCAGTTTAGATTGGGAACACCGAACTGTAGCTGGCTATTCTCCTTACAATGGCTACTACGACGTCAATGATGATGGCGATGTAGATGCCTTTGATGTATCATTAATTTGGGCTAACAGAACAATATGAGGTGACGAGAGAGAGAGAAATTACGGGAGGAGAAATCCTCCCTCTCCGAATTAAAAAAAACAAAGAGGAATTGAAAATGAAAAGAAAAACAATATGTAAGAAAGCTGGTGACCTTCTCATCGCTATGATGTTGTTTACATCATTCTTAGCGCTGATGGTGGCACCCACAATTGCCGATGAACCACAAGTCGATAACACTCGCATTGGTTTTGATATCAACATGTCTTATGCGATTGTTAATCAATCGTTTAACGTCACGTTATGGGGAAACCCAGACTCTGACGAAGTAATGGATTCATGGGCTGTAGGCAGTTTTGAGTTTAATCAAACATCAACTCACTTGGCAAGAGTAACACATTCCACTATTGGTGGATTTTGGGATACAGGTTTTGATTATAACGGAACGATGCTCAATAAATGGGATGTCCTTAAAGACGCTCAAGCATTCACGATGACCCCTGCCGATGAAAACCGTACCCTATTACGTGTTGATATGCTTGCTTTATCTCCTGGCTTGCTTTGGATAAACCTTACCGATGTGCAAGCAGCAGATGGCGGTGTATTCGTTCATGTTGTTACCTTCAATGGTAGTATGATGATTTATCCTGCTCGACCTTTCTCATTCACAGCAACATCATATAACACTACTCAAATCAATTTATCCTTTACACAAGGAGCTGGCGATGATAAAATCGTAGTATGCGCTTCAACCAGCACTTATCCTCCAAATGCACAAACAGGTGTCATTTACAACGGAACCGGAACCAACTTTTCCCATGACGGTTTAGACCCTGACACCCGTTGGTATTACAGCGCTTGGGGATATAACACAACTGCTGGTATGCTCAGCCATGATAATGCTACGGCAACAGCCAGAACCCAATCATTACACAACTTCTCATTCCAACATGAGAATCCAACAAACGGTTCAGAGAACCAAACTGGAACCGCTTATAATTATAACGTATCAGTAAACGTTACCGTAAACAACAACGGTAGCAACAACTACAATTGGTGGATTAATACAACCAATGGCGATGCATGGCATGGCACAAACCGTACTTACAATACTTCAACTCCAGTACAACATATGGCTGGATTATCACACAACACTTGGTATTGGTGGAACGTTACCGTAAAAGATGGAATGGGTGACAGGTCTCAAGCCAATTATACTTTCAAAACAGGTAACGGAGGAGGACAACATCCTAACGCAACATCACCAAATCCTGCAAACGCCAGCACAGACATAGACACTACCTTAAATTACATGGCTTGTACCGTTACCGATTATGATGCTGACCCAATGAATGTATCATTCTACTGGCTCAACGGTACATTAATCGGAACAGATACCAACGTAGCCAATGGAACTGTAGCCAGCATTACTCCATCATTATCACTTGATTACGCTACAACATATTATTGGTACGTCAACGTTACCGATGGCAACGTAAACAATACTCAACGCAAGCTATGGCACTTCACTACCGGAAACGCTACCCTTACCATCAGCAAAGCAGTAGGTGTAAGTGGCAGAGTACCTTGGGGCAATACAAAAATCAATTATTTCATTAATGTAACTAACAACGCTGCAAACTTAACCAATGTATACGTTAACGAAACCTATGATTCTGACTTTTCATATCTAACTGCATCACCTGCACCAGATTCTGGAACTAACAAATGGGTTATATCTACACTCAACGAAAGCGAAACTTGGGAGCTCGTAATTACTGGTTTCCTCAAAAACGATACCGCAAACGGCTCTTCTATTATAAACACAGTTACTGCCGATAACCAACACGTTAACACATCAACCGCAAGAAACTATCTAAACTTATCATTCACCGTTACAAAACGAGCCAATCTTACATCAATCCGTTGGAATACCAGTTATATCCAATATTGGGTCAATGTATCAAACACAGGTGATATTCCAATCCACAATCTAAGCGTTTACGACACATTCCCATCCAACATGACCTTTGCTTCAGCGAATTATCCTGGAACCAGCACGTTTTGGCTTTCAACCTTGAATTCAAGCCAGACCAAATATCTCATAATCAACGTTACTACATCATGGAAAGACACATCTGAAAAGTTAGTCAACGCAACCCGTTATTATAACAACGTTACTGTAAACGGAACAGAAGCTGGAGATGTTAACGCTACAAGCTACCTCTATTGTGGTGCTCAGACAACCCGTCTGAAAATCACATATCAGGTTGAAGTAACCGATGTAACAGGAATTGGTAATTCAGTTCTCAGCATCGTTGGAGTGATTCTCATTATCGCTTCGATTATGCTTATTGTTGCTGTTGTTTACAAGTCTGGTTACCTCGGAGGTGGTGGATAGGTAAATGGTGGTTGTTTTGGGAAGGGGTTCGTCCTCACCTTATCCCCTTCTCCTAAAACAACTTTGAGGTGTATTTATGAAAAGACCAATCCCCCGTGTAAGAAAAAAGAATATGAATTACCGTCAAGCCCGCAGGCATTATAATCTAAGCCCATTCGGTGATGTAGACCGTGATGGTGTGCAGAACGCTTGGGATTGCAAGCCGTTTAATCCTTTCAAACAAGATGATGATGAAGAAGAGACATACGAACAATATGCGGAAGGTAATTACGATGATAATGCCAATTCCTCTTTGGACCTTCCCGTAGAGTATAATCCAAGCTCTGTTGAAGAAGTAAAACCGAGCTCTATCGAAGAATCAATATCATCAACTGAAGAAGAACCTTACTTCCCTCCAGAAGATGAAAAAAGAGAAATCATCGATGTAGAAGCCGAGGTTACAAAACCCGAAGAAGAACGAGTTTTCGATGCCCAACTAGAAACCGATAAACCATCTGGTTGGGAAAAATTCGGAAGCGGAATCGGTAAAGTAGGCAGAGGATTTCAAACTGCTGGTGCTGGTATAGCGAAAGGAGCCAAGATGGCTTGGGATTCTGGTCGTGATTATTCGAAGCAACAGCAATTCACTGAGAACGCAAGACAAGGTCTCAAGATAAAATCAAAATCATCACAACCACAAACAAAGGTAATTTATCAAAAAGCCCCTCAAGTACAATACGTACAGCCACTACAACCCATGCAACTTCAACCACAAGGCATAGCTCCTTATCAACCGCAACAAGGCTACAACTTCGGTCAGAATTACAATCTAGGCTATCGAACACCCGACTACCCATCAATCTATGAAACACAAGACGCACTAGCCAGACAAGGGCGTAAAGTGCCACCAGGAGCCCAACAGTACGCTCCCGTAACTGCATACCAATCATTCCTGAAAAAGCCCCTTATCACTGGCGGTACACACGCTGATACACAACGACCTGCCGATATATCCCGACAAGTGCAAATCAACCGTGATGCCCTTCCTTCCTTAACCAAACCCACACAATTCAATTTCAATACTTCAATGGGAGCCAGTTCTCAAATGCGCCGACCACAATCAGCGTCAGAGCGGACAACCCAATTCGGACTTTGCTACAAGCCACTTCGTTTCCTTACCGTAAACAAACCTTTTGAATTCAAATTTACCGACCTAGGATTAGGATGTGAAAGAAGATGAAACGAATAGAACTCATCAAACTAGATGAAGATTCTGATATAGGCATGCGAAAGCTCACAACCGATGCTAAACGATTATCAGAATATGCCAAACGCAAATATCGACAAAAACATCCAAAAGAACTCCCGCCACACATTCCATACATTCTAGACCGACCAAGAGGAACCTACCTTTATCATTCCAAGCACATCTTCCCTGAGAACGCTCTTAAACAAGCCAAAAAACTAGAAAGCCAAGGCTTCTATGTTTCCGTCTTAGACCTTAACGGAGACATTGTAGTCTACAAGAGGGTTGAATAATGGCTTACCCAGACATTTGGGGAGTAAGTAATGATAGCTTCTTTATGGACAAAGAAGCACCAGTTTCTCCTCGTCCTCCAAAATCACGTGTAATGACCTTTCCAAAAAATGTCTATTCCGAGGGCGATGTCTACCAATATCGAAGCGATGCTCGCTACCCAATGGCTTGGGATTTATCACAAGATACAAACAACTACTATCTTACATGGAATAATGCAAATTATGATAAATATTATATGAGGTGAAAAAAAGAATGCCCGACTGGTATTATATAGATGAAGAACAAAAGCTGGTTTACAATCCAATGCTCATTCAAGACATACGAAATCATTTTGACGACCACGGAGAACTAACCGTAAGAGAAGCTCTCCAAGACCCTTGGGTGCGTGGCTACATTGAAGACGAATTCGTAAAATACCTGAACAGAAAGCCGACCTATCCCGAGGTACGCTATCATATCGAGGGAGCAAAAGCAGTTCCTTCAGCTATCCAAAGCCAAGTCAACCGACCCCTTAACCCTTACAATTGGAGCTCGACAGGCTTTAAACCAAAGAACATGTGGGCACCGAAGAACCAATTCGAATCAGAGCATCGCATGATAGAGCGAGGTCCTATGTTTAACCGCAGGGACTATCAATGGAACCCAAGCAACTTCTGGAGACCAAAACGAGGCATCCCAAGAGATGAATTATACTATAGGTGAATCAATGCCAACATATGTATATAAAAAAGACGAAAAACCAACAAGACGTTCAATAATATACAAAGTATATCTTTTACAAGGAAATAAAAGACCAAAATATATCGGTGAAACAAAAGCAAACTCATCTTCACATAAAGGCGATAAGCCTCATGTAGCTAGCTACTTGTCAGAGAAGTTTGGGTACAGAATGAAGGATGGTTATCGTCTTGACAGAAAAGATGTATTTATTTATGAATTATGAGGGAAAAAAATATGGCTAAGAAAAAGAGAACCCTGATAGTTTTAGAATATCCATCAGGTACCGTCAATAGAGGCAAGCCAAAATCAAAAATCGTAAAATCAATCCTTACTCCAAAACAATATGAAGACAGATACTACCGCAGTGATGACCACTTCAAGACAGAAAATGCTATATGGGTAGGTGAAGTAAAATGAAGAAAAATGATGATTATTGGGTAAGAGAGCTCCACACCAAACATGGAGCCCTACGCAAGCAGTTAGAAATCCCCAAAGGTAAGAAAATCCCCATAACGTTATTATCAAAAATCAAGCAGACCGAACTACGGGAAGTAATCAAGAACCCCACCAAAATCGGCAAGCAGAAAATCAAGGTAACACCACTACTGAAGAAACGAGCAGTCCTCGCTTGGAACTACAAGCACATGAAGTGATTCTATGGCTTTCCACAACGGTATGAATGAATACAGGCTGGAAAAAATCACTTCCACACAAGGACACTATCCCCTTGCAAAAAATCTAACCAACGCTCTGCGTGAAGCCAAGAGTCGTGCCAACAAATCAGGAACACCTTGGTCGGTTCAGTTATGGAAACCAACCCGAGGCTCCAGAATCTACATCATCTTACCAACAGGCATGGCTATCAAGGACAAGAAAGAGCTAGTAAAACACTACAAACCAAATTACGACATTTCACATATCCTTCAAGATAAATTCGTCATCAGCCGGAGAACTCTATATTAGGTGATAAAATGGGAACACAAATACTCCGTAGACCTCCCCAAGAAAAGAAATTCAACGGCAAGGTCTACAAGCACATAGGCGATTTCAGCGCTAAATCAAGAGCAAGAGAATATGCCCAAAAACTCAGAGATAAAGGACAAAAAGCCCGAGTGATTGAGGACTATCTTGAATTCCACAATCCCCGCATGAAAGCAACAGGAACGTATTGGATAGACCATGTATGGTGTGTTTATGCCAGAGGCGTTAACAGATGAATGTCTATTATGTAGTTGATACCACTCCTACTATCCAATTAGATGGCTTTTATCAGGCATCACTTGGAACCCATCCGACAAGAGAGAAACTCTACCAAAACAAGATATTATACGAAGGCACTAACGCAAAAGAAGCTAACAGAATATATCGTCAACACAATCGTGGTTCTATCTACAGTGACACCCATAACGTGATGATATACAAGGGAGAAAAAGGAACCGATTACATAGTTCTTCATAAAGTTTAAGGAGATGAAAATAATGACCACATCATGTGTAGTAGCCCGTAAGACCCCTGACGGATATGAAGCATTCCACCGCTTTTGGGATGGTTATCCTGAAAAGCCAGGAGGCATGGGTTGGGAAATCAAAAAAGAATATTCCAAACCCAGAGAAGTAGACAGGCTATTCTTTAGAGAAGAGCCCTACAATCATTCCAAACCGAGGGACATATCAAACAAGGGATTACTTATGGACTATGCCCAAATGTCAGGCAGTCAATATCTATATCTTTACGAAAATGGAAAATGGAAATATTGGGACTTATATCAACCCAACGGATGGAAAGAACTATGACCGAAGTTCATGATTATTGGAAAGCAGGTTATGATGAAGGCAAACACATTGCCGATACCACCCACAATCAACTTGGTGGCGGACAATTTGACATGATGACGGGAGCACGAGGCTTTGCCCATGATAAAAACGGTACCTTATCATTTCGTATAGGCAGAAATCCAAAATCCATCACCCATGTCCGAATTACATACAACAGAGGAAAAGACCTCTACGACATGGAATTCGGTAAAATCAATCGAAAAACCTACGAGTACAAAGTCATGAAAAAACACACCGATGTCTATGCCGACCAATTACGACCAATCTTCGAAAAAGAAACTGGACTTTATACCAGCTTGAGGTGAAAAAATGACCGAATATTATGTCTTTTATGATAATATCAATTTGGTAGGCAAACGAAACTTCGTGCCAGTTGCCTTCGATTCAGAAAAACAAGCTGATTCATTCATAGATGCTTATCAATATCATGGTGGAATAAAACAATTCAGTTATGACCATTTCGGAAAAAACAAACAATCATTTATTCGTTGGATAGACGGCTTTCCAGAACTAGCATACAATCTTTCAAGAGAACCATCAATAATCACTTACCGAGGATGGCTTGGAAAAGGCATTCCTGAAGAATCCGCTCAACAGCAACTATACAGATACCTACTATCAGTTTTCGGGGTGAGAATGTGAAAGATTATTGGGGAGTAGGATTAAGATGATTTGTAAAAAATGTTATGATTTCATGTCGCAACGCTACGATTTTGAGAACAAAACCCTCCTCGATGAATACCGTTGCGATAATTGTGGGGCAATTCAATGAACAGTATATTCTTTGCCAAAGACCGTAAATCAGCAGTCAACCAACTTCGCATTATAGGAAAACGTGAAGATATCAAACCGAACATATCCAGCCTGCATCTATCAAAGACACAGATACCTCACATTCAAGATTGGAAAACATGGGAGTTTACATGGAGGAAATAATATGTTAAATTGGAAAAGACTTGATATGAGCACTTGGCAAGGACCAAAGAAAGACTATCGATATTTCGTTGAAATCATACCTAAAAAAATGTTGAACAAAACGGTCTACGAAGTCCGAATTTCAGGTTTCACGTACAGACAACTTGCCGATTTCGACAGCCATAATGAAGCTGTTATATACGCAATAAAATGGATGAAACAACATCCAACAATGCCACAGCACAGAGACGAACTTTACAAGGTAGATTATTGGGGCGTGAGAGAAGAATGACGAACCAAAATAAAGTAATCGCACACGCCTATTTGAAGCAGGCAATACAACATAAGTATAGTGAAAAACCAATTAACAATTACATCAAGTTCATGGATTCTCTTAGCAAAACAGAAAGAGACAAGATTCTTTCCGATAAAGCTACAACAAAACTCATTGATAGAATCAACAAAGTGACCGACAATGAAATAGAATTGAAAAAAAGCAGGCGGAGTTAAAATGGACATAGAAGAAAAACAATGGCGTTTCATTATCAACGAGCCACTCAAAATACCCCAAAAAATGAAGCTAACCAAAGAAGATGTATGGGGAGAGGTTGATGTTGAAAAATTCCCCATAAAAAGAGTATCTAAAGGCATGATAGTAGCTTCACAAGCAAAAGGATACCCTTCAACATGCCCAATCTGGAAAGACAAACTTCCTTACAAATCCGTTACCGTTGTATGCAAAAAAGAGCAAGTTCCAGACGTTGTATACTGGCTTGAATTCGTCCACGGCGGTGATTCCGTCAGCAGAATGAAAGACCTTCCAAAAGGCAAAGTCGCTCTTCGAAGTGATTATCAATGCTGGTGAAAAGGGTGAATGGTACTGTTGAGAGTGAGTAAAATGACTGAAGTAAGAGATTATTGGCATCTGAAAGAAATTTCCGAAGAACGAGAAAGACATTACCATAACGGTTATTTAGATGGCACCAACGACCTTAGTGGAAAAATCTACGGATGGTTATTAAAAAAACATCCAAAAGTAGTTCCTGAATTTCAAAAATTCATGAAAGAATTTGATAAAAACATAAAGTAAAAAATGGAGGAAAGATGAAAAATGGCAAAATGGAGTAAAGAAGAAAACGCCAGAAGCAGACGTTATAACCTACTCATGGAAACCGACAAGAGAAAAACCATGCATGACCGCTATGTGTCAGCACAGAAGAAAGCACAATGGCTTGTGAATACCAGCACCGACCCACAAACCGTTCTACTCGCTGAGAAAGATTCCAGATACTTCTCACGCAAGATTGAGGAATCTCGATGAAGCTATCAATAGAGGTAGAAGCTTCACCCGAAGACATTGCTTTCTTTATGGAAAACGCTGGTCTTATCAAAAAAGAGGTAACAAGCCTCATAAAGAACCGCCGTAAGGAAAAATATCAAACGAGCCAAGGCTCCCTTCACATAGATAAGACACCAATCATGCCTGTATACAGCGACAAACCATACGGTGATTCTGGCAGACAACTACGGTTTTAATCTATGAAAAAACCAAACCCAAATCAATTCAGATTCAACATCGATAATATCTATCAATTCATAGATGGTGAGAAATTCAAGGCTATCGGTACCTATCCAAAAAACGATGAATTCGTACACGACATGAAGCGGATTTATCGAAAATATGGCTACATCATCAAGGTACGACCTGATACCACAAACAGCAACATGATTAAACTCTATTGGAAGAAAAAGAATCCATGAAACGAATATCATATATCGGAAGATTCAGAGGTGAGAAACTTCGTGAGCTCAAAGGATATACAAACGGTAGATTCTACGTTTCACAACGATACCTTGTCGCTGTGGAACCATCAAAAGGAAACAGTTTCATCGTTGCCATTTTTCACAAGTCTATCAAAGACCGTTTTGGGCAACCGAAGCTCATCAATAAGCGATATATGCAAAACATCACAAAAGCAAACAACTACCTAGAAAATTTAGGATTTGAGAGGTGAAAAAAATATGGCAAGAACCCATTGGAATATGAAATGGTACAAAAATATGTGGGCTGAGACTCCCGACTGGGATGACGAAGAACTCTACAACACAGAAAGAGATTTCGAAGACGAATAAACATAAAATGGAGGAAAAAACATGCAACCATTATCGAACATAAAATGGTACAAAAACATGTGGGCAGACCCACCAGAAGTCCAAGATATGGACTGGCGTGATGCTCGTATGTACCGCCGAAGAATCTAAGGTGGCTAAGTCCACCTTATTTCTTTCTGCAAAGGTGAAAAAATGGCTAAAGTTAAAGACTTTTGGGGCGTAAAAAAATCCGAATTAATAGATTTACGTGACCAAGGATACGAATACGCACTTGTATCAACTCGACAAGAAAGAGACGTTTGGTTAAATCTAGAACATCCCAACCCAATCAACAGTAGCAGTTGTTTAGAAAGAGGATACAGCTTTTGGGGAATGACAAACACCGAAGATGAACGGGGTTGGTATTTCGACTATAGTGATATCGAAAAAATACTTGATTACAAATAAGGTGAAAACATGAAATCATCAAACATCAAATGGTATAAAAATATGTGGGGTTCCGACCAGCCAAACATACAAACGCAGATGCACGAACTCGAAAATTGGCTTGAGATGAAAGATAAAAAAAGCGAGTGGTACTGGAAATGAATCCGCAACTAAAGTATTATAAGAATTATTGGCAACAACAGCCCCAATCAACACCACAACCATCATTAGCCCAACAAGAAGCAATCGAGGAACAGAAAGAAAGAGAGATAGCCGATAGGGAATATCAAGTAGAGTTACAGAATGACCGCTATGTTCTAGACCGAACCCGTTATGATTGGAGAACCGCACAAGAAGGAGAGTAATTTCATGCCGACCATTGAGGATGAATATAATCAAGACTATAGAGCCCGTCTTCCCTATCCGAAATGGTTACGTCATAGAGTTGAAACAGAAAAAGAAAATGGAGATATTTTATGAAAAAATTAAAAGTTTATGTTCTGGAAAAAAAGCACGATGTAAACGGCAACCCACGCTATACCGTGTTTATACCAGATATCACAGGAAAGCAGAAAGGTTTACGCAAACTGAAGAAACCACACATGTACAGCTTTCAAGCCTACAAAATCAAAGACCACATGGAATATTGTTTCCCAAACAACACCATAGAAGTCATCCGAGAGTGATGTAATGAGAATTGAAGACTATTGGAAAGTAAGCGAGCCCGACAAGGACTACATTCACCTACAATATATCGGCAAGCATCCAGCGAAACCAGTAAAAGACATTGAAATTGGAAAAGACTATTTCGTTTGGAATTATGGAATGACATCGAAACCAATACGAATCATCAAGGAAACACCAACCCAAATAGTCTTCGAAACAATAACAAAAGAAGGCAAAAAGTGGCAACGCAGATTGAAAAAAGACCGCCTAGTGGCTTTTACTACAAAGGAGGAATATTAATGTATGATTATTGGGGTTCAAAAAGACCCAAAAAACAAATCGGTCAGGGCGACATAGCTCGCTTTGGAGAATCATTCGGCAACCTATTCGGTGAAACCGTCTCAAGCGGTTTTAGAACGACCTTCAACCCAACATGGAAACCCAGAAAGCTGGCTCGTCCCGTTCATTTTCGTATGGATTCAGACCATGATGGTGTTATCGACCATAAGGACTGCCGACCATTCGACCCCCACCGACAAGACGAAGCGCCTTGGTCAGACCGTGTGATATTCTACGCTGATAAGCGAAACAAAAAAATAGTACCCATATACAACGAGTATATGGGAAAAGGCTGGTGGAAACACACAGTCGGCGAATATTCCCAAACAACCAGAAGTAAGGATTATCATCCTCTTTTACGAAAACATTACCCAAGCTTCAAAGACCCAGTCAGCCTATTCACAGAAACAAGTTATCATTCATCTTATCCTGACGAGCAAGGTCAAATTACCAATTATGGAACTAATGATTACAACCTTCAATACTCGTCTTATAAACCAATCGGAACCTTCAATCTGGTAACGCCAATCAGAACCCAAACACAATCCGCTTTCGGCAACATCATCGATACAGTTCCCATGCAGGAATGGAATTACATTGTACTGGATTGGATTCCAAGCGACCCAATACAACTCCAGATACAACATCAAAAATCTACACCATTCGGTGATAAAAAAGAAATCTACAAATCAAAGAAATATCCAATCAGCCAAAAAGACAAAGCCATCCAAGACTTTATGGAATATGTAAGGAGGCATGGATAATGCGTATGGATTTACGAAAGAAACCATATCGAGATATGCTAAAGGAAGGCAGGATTCTTTCATTCCCAAAGAAAGAAGGATACACAAAAGAATCAGTTGAGCAATTCCGAAAAAACGAACTTGAATATCCTAAAGCTTGGAAATTAAGGCATACAAAACACAATCATCTATTGGTCTTCGATAATGATTTATTCGTCAAGTATTACGTTTTTATACCAAAAAGTGAAGCAGAAGATATGTTAATAAGGTGATATCATGAAAATATATGTAATAAGTAGAAAAGGCAAGCTCATAGATGTTATTGATAGAAAAATACATGGTGTTGAAAGTCCTTATTATAATAAAGTCACATACAAAGGAAAGCACTATCTTGTTTATGATATGGGAAAAACAAACATAAATGAAAGGTGTATTTACCCTTGGGGAACAGGGAGGAAATCTTAAGGAGAAAATAATATGAGAGTAACAAAAAAAGATATAGGCAAGGATATTACTTTCAAAATAGGAGCCTGCACATGGACTCCTAGAAAGGAAACCCGAATTCTCCGTGATGTCCAAAACGGTTACGCTGTTGTACGATATGCAGGTTCAGAAAACTTCTATGTGAAACCCGCAGAAATAATCAGTATCAAGAGGAGGAAATAGGATGGAAACAAGATACTTATCGGTTAAAGAAGGAAAAAAGGTAGGAATTGATGATTTTCCAAATTTTCATGCTTCAGGCTCAATAAAAGGAATGAAAGATAAATATTATGGAAAGAATGCTTTACTTGTTCGGTGCGGAAGCCATATTTACAACGTTACTACCGAACCAAAAATTTACCGTAAAGCTAAATCATATAGGTGATGATATGAATTATTATATCGCATATTATAACTCAGATGGTTTACAAATTGATTATGGTGGAAAAACATTACAGCAAACAAAATATTCAGCTAAAAAAATTGCTGACTTAACAAATCTTGAAGTTAAAATTCTTAAACTTCATTCTACCATTTTACCGCCAAAAGATAATAAACGAATATACCCAAGAGCACAAAGTCCTTGGAAAAAAGAGAAAAATTTTAGGTGATGATATGGTAAAAGGAAAACGTATCACCAAAAAAGTGATTTGTACTGGAGATTTCCTACCAAGCGATAAATATCCAGCTTATGGTGCTTCCTATCATTTTAAGGATGCAGAAGGAAACGAATATGTTTGGGATACGTTAACAATTCCAAAGACAGATTTCAGAAAAGGAAAATCATATACACTCAGAATGACTGTTTTTCCGCAACGTAAACGATTACTTGGAATTAAATGGTATCCAATTCAGAGAGTAAGAGTTGAGGAGGGCAATTAAATGAAAGAAGTTTATAAATCATCAAAGATGGTAAAATATGAAACTGACAAGGGGAACACCATTGAGATTTACAATCAACGTATCGGTGGCAAAAAATTCTGGTTCATCGGTGTCGTAACAAAAAAGAAAATATACAATGTCAAACACGATTTTACCAATAAAGCAGAAGCAATTGAATACGCAAAAAAACTCATTGTAAGACATAAAATATAGGTGTAAAATGAAACCATACCCGAAAGACCCACATACTATGAAACCTAGAAGGTCGTATAATAGGTTAATTCCTATGTTCACAGCCTTTAAAGAGGTTCCTCCTTTTATGTGGCGAGCAGGAAGGGTAGAACATGTATTACGATTACCGTATTCACAAAAAGAAATCAAAAAAGGTTCTATTGCTTATGTAGAAAATTTCTATTTCTACAATAATGACCTTTTCTTTAAGGAAATGAGAAAGGTTGAAGTAAACAATTCGAAAGCTTTCATTAAGCATTTAGAAGAAAAAACAATAAGGTGATAAAAAATGGTAGACGTATCCGGAGTAGCTGGAGATGTATTCGGCATAGTAGGCATGGGAATAGGATTAGGCATATTAGCTCACACAGCAAACAATGTTATGCGCATGAGCGATAGAATGTACGAGCCAAATCCATATTCAAGAAGAACATCACGACCTACATCACGCCCCACTTCCCGACCAGCTTCAAAACCATATTCATACAGACGCAGTAGTATGCAAGGCAGACCGCTTGAAAGAGGCGCATCAATCCCACCACCAAGAAGAACAACCCACCGAAGGAAATCCTCACTATCAACATCATCAAGACGAAGACGCTCCTATTCATCTTCGAAACCAAAGATGTTTACAAACTATTGGGGAGTATAAATGCCAACCGTAGGTGGAATAGTCAAGCAAGTAAAAACCAAGCACGGTGTCAAGGCTCTTCTAGACTACGATTGGGAATCATACGGTGACGGCTCCACTATGGTAAAATTCGTTCTAATAAGTCCAGAAGGTAACACCCGCATTGAAAAAGTATTCACACCAGCAGGAACATATTGGAAAAGAGGGCTTTTCAATGAAAAAGATGTATTGAGAAACTATGGAAAGCCATTCGATAATTGGGTAAAAGAAATCAATCAAAGAAAATACTTGAGGTGGTAAAAATGAAAATCATAGAACCAACTCTTTACAAGCAAAAAATCTACAACTTCAGAGACCTTGATACAGGACGAAAATATACAGTACTAGCCTTCAACGGCACCGATGCCATAAGCAAATTAAATAAAAAAGCGGGAAAAGAAGTAAACTACACTTTCTTGGGGTATGGAAAATGAAAGTCGATGTTAAGTATGTAGGGACTATCGGAGGAAACGAGAACGTTCTCGAAGACTTTATACTTGTAACCGATAGTCAAGATGTAGCAGAAATCAAGGATTATTTCGGTTTACCAAAATCACAATGGCGAGACAGCCTCGATGAATTCGATGGCTTTTTCGTAAAGACCAAAGACGGCGATTATCATAAGGTCTTTGGTTTTCATGGAAACGTTCCTTACAATTGGAAAAGTCTTTATGAAATAAGGTGGTAGTAAAATGAAAAGATACAGAGCAGATATCAAAAGTGCTTTTGGAGTATATCCAACTGTGAATGCATCTAGACGTTTCGATACAAAAAAGCAAGCTGTAGCTTGGGCTGAAGCTAACACTAGACAATTCGAGACATGGGACATATACGACTATGAAAAAGGAGAGTATGTAGATTCTATGGATGGGTTATAATGAAAGATTGGACAAAAAAAGAATTAAAGCCTTGGGGAAAAGACAGGGTAATTGTATATGAACTTCAGATTCCAAGATACAACGACCTAGCAGGCAGAATGGTAGCCGATTCATATAAAGTTCGAGTAGAACAATTCACAAATCAACGAAAACTAGCCAAAGAAACCAGCAGATTATATCCAGCACCAGCAAACTGGTTTGTCAGAGCAAGCCGTAATGATGCTGATGTTCTAAAAGAAAGATGGTTTGATACAAAAAAGCAAGCCGACACATTTGCAAAAAAATGGATAAAAGAACATCCATTCGAAGTATGTTGCGATTTATAATGGAGGAAAGAAAATGTACAATCTAAGATACAAAGGAAGTCTTCGAGGAAGACGTTTAGGCAGTGGACCATTAATCAATACAGACCGCACACGACCCCTAGGTCATGGTGGCAACATCGACACCGATGAAACCCGTCCTCTTGGGCGAGGAGCATTAATCGAAACCCGACACACCAGACCATTAGGCAGAGGCGGTTCCATAAACACAGAAAAAAAATTAGTCATTGAGAGAGGCGCTTCAATCGGCGGTGCCCGCAGAAGACCTGCAATGTTCCGAAACATTTGGCGTGTATAGAGGTAATCTAATGAAAACGCCAAGTTGGAAGAAGGACTATTGGCATCCAGATGATGTTATCCTTGTTTCCAAGGTTGAAGAAGTACCCAATATCGGAAACGCAATACGTATCGTAAAAACAGGAAACACTTACGAAGTACAGTTCGCTCCAATTCTTCGAGATGGAACCATTGAAGAGTTCAATTGGGGTGCGCATGATTTAGGTCCTGGTAGCCACTCCTCCGATTTTGATACACTCAAGGATGCAAAACGCTTCGTTAAATATGTGAAATCATGGAAGCCAAAAGATGAGATGGACGATGGTTTAGACACATTTCAGAAATGGATTAATCAGATAAAAAGAGGATAAAAAATGAACGAAAAAGAAGCGTGGGAATGGATTAGAAAAGCCAATTGGAAAAAAGACCACGACTACGAAAGAATTCAAAAATTCTTCGAAAAGCACCTAACCCCCAATGAAAGGAAACAACTCAGAAACTTCTATGATAAAAAAATGAAAGAGCTCTATCAGAAACACAAAACCTATTGGTTAAAATATATCCCCATCAGCGATGACAGTTGGATGGACTTACGAGCCGAGGTTATCGGTAGAGGCAAGAGCTTCTACAATTCTATTACCCCAACGAAATTAAGACAGATGGCTCTGAATGACGATTATCATGAAAACTTCGGTTATTCCATGCAGTTCGATGTAATTGATGATTTCTGGGGCGTAAAGAAATAAATAATCATTATGGTGAGGAAAGATGCCATATTACAAAAAAGGAAGTGTTCCAGAGATACCTAGTTGGGTAGACCCAAACAGGCTCTATTCAGGTAGCATGATATCTTGGGAAACAAATCCAAGAAAAAATGAACTACTAACAGGCTGGTATAACAAAAAACTGGAAAGAATCAATCCAGACGAAAGAGAAATGGGTGCCATGTTATATAAAACAAAAAGCTTCGATTCTCTTTTTGATTTCTTAAAAAAGTTTGATTATAAAAAACTAAAAAAGAAGCTACAATACGCTAAAAACGACCTCATTATCTATGTCCACAACGGATGGAACGACATTGAAATAGAAGTTTTCGCAAAAGATGATTTCGAAAAGAGACATGCCGACTATTTAAAAGCTTAACATGAATAAAAAAACAAAAATCATATCCATCATACTCGTGTTAGCACTCACGATATCTTCAATATTGCTATCTATCAGTGTTATCTCTAATGATATAAAACCCACAGAAGATTATACTCCACAAGCAAACTCGGTACATCAGGCTTTCTATATGGATATAGCCTCTACGACCCCATCTTCTACATCACGACAACGATACTTTGATGGTACCTATCTATTTGTAGCTCAAACAGACAAACTATCTGCATACAATTATAATTCATCATCAAAAGAACTGACCATGCAAGCCAATATCTCTTCAGGTGGAGCTTACGGATGTTGGGGTGATGGCACCTATATCTATTGTTGCCGTCAGGGAGCACTAAGTGCCTATTCATTCAACGGAACTGCCTTTATGCTACTCGATACTGTTTCTGGAAGACACTATCAAGTAGAATGCAAAGATGACTTTATTTTTACTTTAGGCGGAGGATTTGTATCAGCCAGTTATACTCATGCCTACACCTTCGATGGTTCTACATTCACAAACGTATCACAATGGAAAGATACCTTCGGCGGTGTAGAAATCAGTGTTGAAAAAGCCAGCCCTACCAGATACTACATATATGGAGCTTCCAGAAGCAATGCCAAGGCTTTTACAGTCTATGTTTTCAATGGAACATCCTTTACCCATCAATACAACTATACAACATGGACAGATGATTCCTTTGTTCTCAATCATAAAGTCTTTACAGTAAATAACGGTCATCTATATAGTGTATCTTTTGATGGTTCCAGCTTCACTACGTTAGATTCCATAAGCACAGTTTATCCCGCTTCTTGTGGACAAGTTTGGGCAACTACCTCTTCCACAGGAACTTATGTTTTCTATGGAGCCAATGATGTAATGGATTGTGTATTATTCGACAATTCTACTAACAATTTTATTGAGATTCTAGACAGAATCAATGTAACAACTTACGATGCCGACATCTTAGGATATGGCAACAACTTCAGTTATCCTCATTCAGGTGTTCTTTTCTGCGGGGCTTCAATGACCGTTGTTTCAGGCTTTGCTACAAATTTTTCCGCAGATACCATTACCGTAGCTCAAGGTAAAAACACTTCATGGTATAACTACAACACAACAGTACCAGACCTTGAAAACGCCATAAATAACATCAATGATGGAGGAACCATTTATCTCTGGGATGGTACATATCCTAATTGGGGATGGAGTAAATGGTCTACAACATCAAACACGTATCCTAGAATAGAAACAAATAACGTGACAATCATAGGAAACGGCACGCATTCTTTTATCAATAGTGATTTCCTTATAGAAGCCGACCAATTCAGTATCAATGCTGTGTGGGCTAAATTCTTCAAGGATGACAATCAAAACGGCTCAAATATCACTTCTTGTTATTCCGATGATGGTATGGAATTCTTCAGTTCAGAAAATTTCACAGTCACAGGTTGCTCACTTTTAGGAGCAACACTAGACGACCAAATATTAATTCACAGTAATAGCCACGATGGCAACATATCTGGCTCCGTTTTTACCAGTGATATAGGGATTACATGTACTGATGCGTGGAACATTTCTATCTACAATAACAATTTTTACGGTGTATCATATGGCATAGACTGTGATGATTATCAAGATAGAACATCTAATATTTACATTACTCATAATTATATCCATGATGCATCTTCATATGGAATACGATTAACGGATACGTATCATTCATTGATACATAATAATAGAATTTATAACATTACAGGTAGAGGTATAAGATTTGATGATTATGTAACTAATATCACTATTTCAAATAATTACATTTATAATTGCAATCAGCAAGGATTATATGTAGATGACAGGACAACCAAAGCAGAAATCAGAAATAACCAAATATGGAATGTATCATGTGCTCTTGATTTGGATAGTTTATCTTCAAAAACTCATGTAAACATTACAGACAATACCTTACAAGATTGCAATGCCGGAATACGTTTAAATCTAACAAGAGGAGCTCTTAATGTCAGTAATAACTATATCTATGATGTAAATTACGGTATCATAGGTAGATACTGGCGAAACTACAAATGGGGCAGTCCAAGTACGTTTTATAACAACACAATATTATCCGCTACATACGGTATCAAAGGAGACGTTTTTAGCGGGAAAGTTCTCATTAAAAAGAACAGCATTCAAACAGGTACAACAGGAATAAATCTATCTACATATCAAGATAGTGATGATGCAGGAGCAAACATTACCAAAAACAACATAACCTTATTTGATACAGGTATATGGTTAGGCGCTCACAATTCTACTATCTACAATAACACTATTTGGAATATCACTACAGCTATCCGAACCTTCGATGGCGATGGTGATGATACAATTTTCGATGTAGACATTCTAGAGAACTATATCTACAACGCTACCACAGGTATACAATCGAAACTTGAGGAATCTATGATAAGAAACAATTCAATAGTACAGTGCCACCTCGGAATCCATCTATTAGCAAACAGCACTCGGTTATACAATAATACACTTTATCTAAATGATATTGGAATTTTATCAGAAAATAAATAAAAAATGGAGGAAAGAAAAAAATGACCAGACGAACAAAAGTAAGCAGAATAAGACCACAACGCTTGAAATATAATAAAATGAAATTGAAACCAATCAAACCAAAAGACCGCAAGTCAATGGACTTAAACCAAGGTCCATTAACACATAGAGAAGCTATACGAAAGGAAGAAGAATGAATAAAAAAGTAGTCATCATATCAATCATCATTTGCCTTGCCTATTTAACCCCTATCTTTATAGGTGAAACATCTCCGCAAACAAATCTTTATGTTTCAGCCACACAAAGTGCTGGTTGGTATGATGCTACACATTGCTATACTATTGATGATGCCCTTACCAACATGACAACAGGCGATACTGTTTACATTTGGAATGGTTCTTACAATGCCCCCACAAAACGTTTCCTATCTGGAACATATATTGGAAATGGCACCGATTCAATAATCAATACATCAGCAACAAGATTCGACAATAGTGTAACATTCAGTTATGTTAATTTTTCTTCCAGCACACATTATTGTTTTGAGTTTGAAGATGGAAACCACACTTTAAATCTAAATAATTGTTCTTTCAACAAAGTTGTTTATATCGAAGGTGGATATAATCATAACATAGAAAATAATTATTTTTACGGTGATGGAGAACTAGAAATAACATCAATAAACAATTCCCATATTCATGACAACCGATTAAGGAACCTTGATACGTGGTTTTCACATGATATTATTATAGAAAATAATTCAATGAATCCTGTATCTTTTGAATATGGTTTTTTTGGTGATAATATCGGCAATAATTTTACTATCGTAAACAACACATTCAATTGTGAATATGCGTATATAGAAGCATACGGTGACAACGCTCCTTCCTATAACCTTTACATATATGGAAACAATTTTTCTGGTTCAACCGAATACGGCGTATACCTTTATGACTTCACCAACGGTTTATTTTATGACAACAACATATCAATAGAAAGTGGTGAAGTATTTTGGTTTGATGATAACACCATACGCAATTTTACCATTTACAATAATTATTTTAATTTCAGCAACGGAACATTCGCTCACAACGAACCTGTTGCCAACATATCATTCAACACAACAAAAACTCTTGGCACTAACATCATGGGAGGACTTTACATCGGTGGAAACTGGTGGTGGAATTACACTGGTTGCGACACCGATGGAGATGGTTTAGGCAACACCCCATATACAATTGATGGTTATACTGATTATCTACCTGTCACTAACAACGAATCAATTATTCACTATCACTTATACGTTGACGATGATGCAGACCCATCATGGTACAACGAAACTAACGTTCACAACATATCCGAAGCAATCACAAATGGTTCTGATGGAAGTGAAATATATATTTACAACGGCAACTACACAGAATCATCACTCATATTTTCAAAAAACCAATCATTCCGAGGACAAAACGAATGGGAAGTAAAAGTTTACACAGGCTCAGAAGTGTTAATTCTCGATACCATTCTACTTTACAACATGACCATAGCAAGCAATTTTGGAGAACGTATCCTTTACATTTCATCAGACAACACCCGATTGGATAGTATCTACGTCTTCGGTAGTATTCATAATGATGAATTACTTCGTATCGCACAAACATTACACGTTACCATAAACAATTCAATTTTCTATAGCAACCTTACATCAAACGAAGGCATCATGATAATCGGCGGTTCGGGAACATCACCTGCAACACGACATTTAAACATCACCAATAATCAAATCATCAATCCGACCAGCGGTATTGAAGTGTGGGGTTGCCTTAAATACATGAATGTTTTGAATAACACCATTTACAATAATTCCAATGGAATATACACCGAATGGGATGAAGATGATGGATTATTATACACAACCATATCATACAACCACATCTATGATTGCAGTAATTATGGAATGTATTTACATGATAATGTAGGACCGTTATACATCAAACACAACAACATCCACAACAACGCAAACGGTATATCGATGACAGGATATTATGAAAAAGAAGTATCATGTGATACCTTCTCGAATTACATTTACAACATCACTAATTTAGGTTTGAAATCACGAAAGTTTAACAATCATCAATGTTACAACAACACATTATGGAACGTTTCTGATGGTATGAATTTCACGTTTTCAGATAACGTGACCTTATCATACAATTATGTAAATGCTTCACAAACAGGATATTATCTCAACTTTACTAATTCAGAATTCTTAAACAACACTGCAATATCATGTGATGTTGGTGTTGATTTTTATTGCAATACAACACTATTTCATAATAATTCATTTTACTATAATAGAATAGGGATAAGAGGAAGTGATTAAATGAATTGGCAAGGCAAAGCTCGCTTTGATTTATTACCAGATGCCGGAAATCAACCTGAACCAACACCAGAAAAAATAGAATACTACAAAAGAAACAGACAGCACATTGTACCGCCAATAGTAAAATCATCACTTCGCCGACATCCACAAGATGTTCTACATGGCTCACAATCACTTAACATGCTCCTCCCGAGCTTCCCTCGTGAGCCAGGTGATTGGGATATGTATTCCCCAAAAGAAAAAGAACGAGCATTAGCACTCGAGTCAGCAATCGACAGAAAGGTTGGTGCCGACATCGCTTCAACTGTTTACATTGAAATTCCGAAAGCTACTTTCGGCGGTTTCCAAAAAAAGGATGACAGCGAAGACGACATGTCTAAGAACCTTTATCGAGTTATCACTCCACATGTATCCAACGATGCTGAGATTGATGTTATGGACAAACCACCAAATCTGCCAACAGTCAGGCATAACGGCATCACACATGAATCATTAGAATCACAATACAAAAAATCAGTTCGCCGTCAGCACATGCAACCAATGAAGGCTTCGAAAGCCCGCACCGACCAAACAGCAATCGAGGATTATTGGAACACAAAAGGCATCATTCCACCTGAAACAGAACGTCTTGGCACATTTTCCGCCCAAAGACCCCTTTCAAGACCCATGACAGCTACACCTTCCATACGAGAAAGCCCTTCCATAAGAATGGAGCAAAAACGTCCTTCAAAACCCCTATGGTTTCGTGTATAAAAATTATTATAAGGCAACTAAAATAAAAGAGGTATGAGAGAGATGAAAAAAACAACAGTATATGCCATATTTTCTAAAGATGTGAAGGCAAAAGACAAGTACAAAGTCACTTCACCGCCAAAAATATTTTTCAAGACAAGAAAAGAAGCTCATCAATACGGCAAGAAAAAATATGGCAATGACTACAAAGTGATGGTGTATTAAAAATGATGAAAGAAGCCATAATATATTATTCAAAAACACCACACCCATCATATAATGAGTATTGGGACACAAAATATCATGACGTGCATTTCAGCCATGATGACAAACCCATAAGCCTCAAAAGAGGTTTCTTTACGCATTATTGGAGAAAGCTACCAATCAAAGAAAAAGTAGACTCTTCCAAACTTCGACCTGAAATGGAAAGACTTTTCGAAAAGTACAACCTATACCACAGCAACCCATACAGCTCAGAAAACAACGGTCAACACATCATCAGAGATTTGGGTGTACATACTTCCATGTCAGTAGAAGATATCATCAAAATTGGCAACACATACTACATGGTAGCACCAGAGGGATTTAGAAAAATAAGGTTTGTGTGATAAAAATGAATTTGAGAAAAGCAACACCAGTTATTGGTGTAGATGGAATTCCAAGAGGCATTGATGTCATAGTTTTCAAAGACACACGAGACGGTCATTATGAGGTATTTCGAGCCGATAATGGAGACAAACTACTTGGCATATACCCCAACGCATTAGAATTAGAGCACGCTTGTATAGACAACAATTGGTACATTGTTAATTAGGAGGGAAAATGAATGGATTTTAAACAAGAAATGAAATTAAAAAATCATATAAAATCAAAGCTATACAAGAACAAAAAATTAACAAAACAAGAAGCAATTCAATATCTATTCAATGATAGACGACATGATTACGATTATCACATAAATAAACCAATGTTTGCAGGTGAGAGATTATATCTTGCTTGTGATAGAGATTCATCATATGGTTCATATAGTTATCCTTCTTGTTTTCACCATGATGCAGATAAACTTGTTGTTGTTTATTATTCAGATGAAGATTCATTTTATGATGTGGATATATTATTACTTTGTGATAGCTGTTTCCAACAAATGAAAAATAAATTTGATGATTATAGTGTTTTCACATTAACTGCTTCTGATAAAAATAAAATTTACAAAAAAACAGGTAGTGATAAACCAGTAAATTTTTTTGGAAGGTTATAAAATGATTTATTCCGCTATCATGGAACAGATGTATCAACTTGCGAACAACATCGGTGAATTAGACCAACCCGAAATAAGAGAACAATTTGAGGTGAAAAATGGCTAAAAGAATTCCTAAAAGATACACGCCTGATTGGTATCAATATCGAATATGTATTGACACCGTCAAGAATCCACTGAAAGGTTATTTTCTAGGTGGACCAACACAAGAGGAAGCTATTGATATTATTAAATCAAAATTCGGCTTCACAAATAAGGATATTAAAAAATTAACAGGGGAATAAAATGGCTAATAAATGTATATTAAAAGGTTGTACAGGCAATCTTTACTACTACGATGGTGCCCTTGGCTACGAGGCATTCGTATGCGACAAATGCGGTTCGCATTACACAAACGGAAACACCATCTGGGTAGGCGATGAGTACAGAAAAAAACACAAATGGTGATGAAAAAATGGCAAGAAACGTATTGCTAAAGGGAAGATAATGAAGAATTAGGATGAGTATCGAAAAGTGATAAAGATGAATTATAACTACGTTAAAAAGATGAGCTGGTATAGGAAACCTGCTATGGCAGGACATCATTGGGCTAAAGAAATCGTTGACCTTTTAAATGAAATCATCACCGACCCAAAGTTAAATAAAACAAAGATACAAAAATACATCATAGCCAATGCTCTAAGATTTGATAAAGACATTGATTGGCATTATTTTATCAATAGATTATCAAAAAAGGACGTTGCTCTCCTCAAACACATGCTCAAAAAACTCCGTAAAGATAATGTGTTATCGGAACTACGCTGGTTGCAAAGTCGTTCTGGGGCATTACGTTCTGACCTTGAAAAGGCATTAATTCCTTTAGCTTACAAATTCGATAAAGATAACTATCTTGAATCAGAGGCACGTGGTTATAGATTCTACGGATTACCCATCGAAGATGGAAAAGAAAGAGCCACAAAAATGGTTCAAAGCATCGAAACAAATTTATCAAAAAGATGGTAGAAACATGAAATATTATCATTTATCATCCACAAAACTGCCTAATATCCTAAAACCGACTGGTTATTATGAAGAAGTAAATGGTGGCGGTCTTAACTTTTGGTATCCATTATCAAATTCGCCTCCAATATTTCGTTCATCAAACATCCTTGAATCGTGTTTTTCAAAAACGCCTGCTGGCACATTATTTGGTGTTTTTTCTGATGGCGGAAAGGCAGGAACATATTACCTCTATTCTACTAGCGAAAAACCAGACGTGAATCTTACACATGAGATGGTTCAAGATTTTGGCGTTATTGAGGAAGTACGGTATCGTAGACCTGTTTCAGTCCAACTAGAAGGAAAACTATCGATACCTAAATCAGTCATAAATGATATATTACAATGTCATGTTGAAACAGAAGAAGGCGAGTCATTCTTCAATGATGAAGAAGGATATCAATTAAAAAAACAAATCAATGTTTGGATAAAAAAAAATCTTAGATGATATCATGGACGACAATCAACTAAAACGGCATTTCATTCGAATAGCAAAAAACGTGTGGGACAATTCTCCCATGATTGAAAACCTTGAGCTTGAAGTAAAGCACCGAAAGGGCGGATGTCATATGAGCCTCGCTTATCCCGCCAACGCAACTCCATCGGCTGTCGGTAATTCATTACTTCGAATGCCAAGGAAAGTATCACTTATCATTTCCGATAAAACAAAAGACCTTCCAAAAGAAAAATTCGATGACCTGCTACGCCATGAAGCCCTGCATCTTGGCTACCCACGACATGATATGTGGTTCCGCAGGCAGGCAGACAAACTCAACATCCCTATCACATTCAATCTATCGGAGGGTGGCGGATATCAAGTACAGCGAAAGGAAGGCTCACGGTACAAAACCGTAAAATCATTTCCTACAATGCAACAAGCAGAACTGTACGCAAAACAGCTTGTAGCAGAAGAAATAAAAAAACCAAGAGAAGATAGAAAAAGAATTCGGATGGTGTATTAATGAAAATCAACGTAGTAAGTAGAAAAGGTAATCTTATTGAAACAATAGATAGAAAAATACATCCAGATGGTAAAGTCACATATAAAGGAAAAAACTATTTTTATGACATTAGAAAAACGAACATAAGGGGATGTTGTATCTATCCTTGGGGAGAGGAATAAAGGTGATATCATGACTATTTTGTTATTCAAAACTAAAAAAGAAGCAGAAGATGAAGTAAAAGACATAAAGAAAATCGTTTGGGACACAAAAGTAAAACCAATCAGAATCCAATACGATGAACGTGACCACGACATGTTCGGCTTGCGTGGCAAGAATTTCAAAGCCGTAGAAGGCAGAAAATATTATGTGGTTGCAGAAACAAAAAAGAGCCTGAACGATTTATATTCAAAGGTGTTATAGTGTCTTTCAATATCTGTCTTTTAGATAAAATAGGCAACCCTGTACAAGTAGAGACACATGCTGAGGGAGCTACAATAGCTATTGATAAACCATTCGTTATCGGCAACACTGTATTAGGAGGAACTGATAATGCTGAAATGGAAATCACATTCAACTACAGTCCTTACTACTACCAAGCCCTCGATAAAGATAAAGGGCTCCGAAAACTGGACAACATGAAAGCAAAGAAGGCTATTCCTCTTCTAAAAAAAGCAATCATGACACTCGGTACTACACCAGCAAGTGATTATTGGGCAAAAACACCTGGAAACGCAGGAAAAGCCCTCGCTACACTTCTTACATGGGCTGAGCAACACCCAGAAGCAACATTCGTGATTATATAAAAATGAGGAAAGTGATAATATGGCATGGTATATTTGGTATCCGAAGAAAAAAACAGAAAAGGTTTTGGTCATCAAGACACGACCAAGCCCAAAGCAGGCATCCGAATTCGGTTTCGCAGAAGGACCATTCAAAAATCTGGCTTCTGTAAAACGCCGATTGAATGAAATGAACATTCCCGTAGAAAGGAGAACCGAGAGGGGTAAATAAAATGAAAAGCAAAAAAATAAATGATACTTTGTTTTTTATCCGTACAAAAGACCCAAACGCATTTGGAGGAGAATGTGATTGGGTAGTATCGGTTGACAAAATCAATAGCAATCAGTATAGAGTTCAAATGAGATATGAGAATGCTAGTAGGCTTTTGGAGGACAAGATTCCTTTTGAAGAAAAAGCAAAGCAGATTGCACGAGGATATAGACCAGGGTCAGGAAACGCCTTGCCTGGCAAATTTACTTTAACTGATGCAAAAAAAGTTGCTTCTGCTATAGCTAAATGTGATTTAAAGACGTATTGAAATGGAGGAAAATGCTATGAGAACAACACCAATTATCACTATTGATGGTAGAAGATTGCGTGGTAGACAAGTACCGCTCACCATTGATACCATAAGAGGCAGGGCTTATTATAAAGGAACCGAGATTGAAGATGAAGAAGGCAACTGGAATGATTCTTATTCAACTAATCAAGGCTACTATGTAATCCATAAAGGAACAAAACATCATGTGTATAAGGTGTGAAAATGAAAAAATATAGAGGAGACAGACCATCACCATCACTAAGCGCCACAGAGGCTAAAGTCGGTCAAAGAAAGCATGGTGGAGATGGCAATATGTGGATATGCAAATCATACAAGCGTGGTAACAAACGAATCAAGCGTTGGGTGAGAGTGTAATGGCAATAAAATATGGGTTGCCATTTCTTGTATCTAATGGAATGAATATCCAAGCTGATGAAATCAAAGAATTTTGGGTTGTCACTTACCCTTCAGGCTATTCATCAATCGATGATATATGTTTCAAATCATCAATTCCTGGCATGATGCTTCAGAAAGCAGGCGGACTTGAATATAGAGACCTAGCTGGTATTTTCAAGACCCGAAAGAAAGCGGAATCCTTTGCTAAAAAACTGATTCAACAAAAATGGATATAGGTGAAAATATGTGGGAAAAAATTCGTAATAGAAAAATTGGTAATAATCTCAGTATTGTTTACAAAAACAACAACAGAACACTTGAGATTTTCAAAGATGCTACTTGGGGAAATGTCAGAGATACTAACGTAATCATTCGTGATACAACATATCCAAGTCTAACGGATACAAGAGGAAAAACAATCGATGTAAAGCATTGTGGCACGAAGAAAGAAGCTATGGATTACGCCAAACGTTATATGAATTATCATCAACAGTGTTAAGATGAAAAAATGGTATCATTCTACAAAGGAAAAACTACCTAAATCATTCATTGTTAAAAAAGACACAAATCCAGATACCCTTATAACTATGAGTGATGATTATGGCATTGATGATTGGCAAGGTGGTCTATTCGTTTCTGAGAAGCAGAATTACAGTACAGTATATGGAAGCCACACATATGAAATAACATCCAAAGGAGCACCCATTATGATAAATTGGGGCATCTACGTTTTTCCTGTGGGAACAAGAGTAAATGCCAAATTGATTAGAGGAGAGATATAAAATGTTACCTAAATTCAGAACGTGCAGAGGCAAAAGATACCAACGTTACAGAAACGTTTTTTCCAATGAAAAAGAAGCCCGTAAGAAAGCCGATGAGCTAAAGAAAGGAAACTATACGATGGTAAAAAAGCTCAAAAGAGACAATGGCGAAGAAGTATGGGCTTTGTTTTATAGAACAAAATAAGGAAGTGAAAAAAATGGTGAGGAAAATAAAAAAGAGAACATCTTTATTAAGCAAAAAAAGAGGACTAGGTGAGAAACCACTCAAAGCAAGAGCACTTATCGACCATAGGAGATGAAATCATGGTTCGGCGAAGAAAAAAATTAATGAGCAGACCACGAAGCGAAGCGAAACGCCGTATGAGCTTTAGAGTACCTAGCGGAAGCATTCAAAATCGTCCTATTGAAACCAGACAAGCATACCCTACTAAAAAACAGGAGAAAAGCGAATGAGAAGAAGAGGAGCAAAATGTCGTAGCGAATCTAAAGGAAAAATGACTCTTCATATTCCTTCAAGCAAACGATTCATTCGTCATAGACCTGTTCAGAGAAGGTGAAAAATGTTTCCTCAACATGGATATAGATACAAAGTCAAATATAAGCCTGATTACGGAAAGGGAGCTTTTCAAATATGCCTCATAGCAGGCTCAAATGTAAGAAAGCCAAGCGGAACCCATTCGATTTGCTTAAAGAACGGTGATATCATTGAGTTTGATTCTATATCATTTGATGGAACCGTATGGTTTAATCATAAAGGAGAACGCCTCAAATATATTGGGAATGGATGGAATAAAATGCTAGAAAATAACTTGGTGTTAGTTTGAAACTGAAAAAGGTAAACGATTGTTTCTATCACCAGACCAATCCTTGGTCAGCCCAGAGCATACTAGAGAACGGTTTCTTTGTGGAAAGCGGAGGCAATCAACGTTTTACTGAAGGCATCTATCTATTATCTCATCCTGAAGGAGACTATGGAAACACAACACTCAAAGTATGTGTAAGTGGAAACTTCATAGACTTCTCCCACGATTCTTTCGGTGATGAATGGGTAAGATTCAAGCGACAGTATTGGAACGGCAATTACACAGACCTTACTAACAAAATCAAACATGATTATCCAAAGGCTGACGGCATCTTATTCGATGGTATGTTGGTAGTTTGGTATCCTGAAAAAATAAAGAAGGTAGAATATTATGAGAAGAACCCCAATCATTGATGTAAATGGTAGAAAAAGATGGGACAGCACAACACATCTCGGCAAGAATATGAAAATGGATGATGATGTATACAAGTTACGCAGGCAAGTAATCGACCTGCTTTATGAATTGAAACGTATCAAACCTGACCTTCCGAGAATAACAGTAAGAATCACAGAGGATAAGGGCAATACTCTCGGTGTTGGACGGCTGAATGAAAACATCATTTGGATTAGTAAAAAAGCCACGAATCAGACCAAACCACATTTACGTCAAACCGTGTATCATGAAGTATTACACACTGTTTATGCCGTACCTCATGTAGAAGGCGATGCTCTTATGGATGTTTACATAAGAAAAAACCCTCTTTCAAAAGAAAAAGCTCAAAAAACATTCCTGTATTGGGCAGATAAATATGGTAAATAAATTAAACACTGGTGAGTAAATGGGTTATTGTTACATAACAGGCAGACTTAAAAACGGGCACATTTCTTTCAAAAAATGTGATGGTCGTTCATCAATTTGCGTTGTAGACTATCCAACAAAGAAACAGCAGAATGAATGTAAAAGAGCAAAAGAACGAAGTCCTGATGTTATAACGTGCTTACCATATTCCAACATAACCAGATGTAATGAATGTCCCGAATATGCTCATGATTACAAAACAGCCCTTACTCTATTCAAAGAATGGCTACTTACACACAAAAACCAGATAAGAAGAAAAGAATACGATAGCAACACCGAGACATGCCTTGGTTGGGCAGAATGTTCTATCGGTGATTTCAAGATGATATAATGAAACCAACACCAATAATAAACATAGACGGAAAAAGAAACGTTACCTTTCAAGAGGTATTCGATGTTCTTTCCCGTAATAAAGCCTTAAAACGAACCCTATGTTCTATACCACATTTCTACGGACTTGGTATTGGTGGGGGATTATCATATCGAGGCTCTACTACCAATGATATAGACCTTATCCCTTTTTTAAAAAAATCTTTCAAGGACATAAGCCAGTACAAACAATGGCAAATCATTAACCGGATAGCTTCAGCCCTACCAAACAGTATGTTCGGGCTTCCAGTAGATAAGGGATTCTTTCAAGTAGTAGACCGATATGGATTTCTAGACAAGTTCGGTCAGGTAGACACCAGTAGTAAAAGCGTTATCCTTACCGATTATGCTAGTGAATTCGATGATGATTTACTTATGCGGGAAGGACAAGAATCAATAGAATCAATTGAGGTATTCCGTTGTTAAATAAAATCATAGAAGAAGCAAAAAAAATTAGACAACGTTACATCAACGAGGATGGCATCATTGGGAACTGTCATGAAATTTGTTTAGATTTAAATAAAAAATTAAAATTGCTTAGAATGGAATTATTATAATCCATAAAAGGAGGAAAGATAAAAATGCCATATATAAATAGAAGAGGCGATGGTTATTTAGAAACCGTTGACGAATTTGATACATATAAAGAAGCAAAAGCGATGTTAAAAGAATATCGAATGAGTGACCGACATGGTGAATTCTGGATAAGTCAACGTGCTTGTAAAGGTTGGCTTGATAGACCCTGAGAAAAGGAGGAAACAAATATGAACAAAAAAGATGTATATAATCTAATAAAAGAATATGGCACAGATACTATGGGTGGTATGCACAAACTTGAACTTAGATGCAATTCAAAGGGCGAGGTATTTATTGGTCCTACTGTAGCATTTTGGTTCAAGGTAGAAAATAGGAAGAAATGAACTATGAAAAAGAAACGTTTCATACTTATCCCTTCGTATATGTACGATTCAAAAGAATTAGCTGAGAAAAGACTGGAGAAAATAGAAAAATTCAACAAAGAGAATTCAAAGGAATTTCCTTTTTTGTTAAAAAGAAAATATGAGATAAGGGATGTAAGTAAATTAAAATCCGCAAAAGTCGGTACTCACCAATTTAAATTTGCCATCTACATAAAAGAATAATACCCCCTCCCCATAGTTATATATACCACCGACCAGTTTTTAATGTTTATATAGTGGATAAATAACACTATATAATGGTGAGGAAGAATGAGTAGTGGTGAGGACACTAAACTCATATCAATTAGCATACCCAAGAGTATGTATAGTTGGTTGGAAGAGCACAAGGAAATAAACAGGTCGCAACTTTTTCGGGAAGCTGTAAACAGAGAACAACACATAGTTGAAGAAAAAATATCCCCATTGATGTTTCTAATATCAATCATGGGCTATGTCTTCGCCGTTGTACTCATTTGTATAGCTCTTACCCCAACACCTATACACAATATGACTCGGGCAATGTTAGGTTTGCTTGGCGGATTCCTAGCTTTTGCTACGGCTATGTTATATCGCAAGGAAAAGAAAAGAAGCAAATAAGAGAGAGATAAATGCCTTACGATGAGTTTGATAGAGATGCTGCATTAACGGTAACACAATTCATGTTATCACCGGATATTCCAAATGCAGAAAAAAAGCATTTCGAAAAATTCTACCTTATGTTTTCCAAAATCATGGCTCTTGGAAATATTGAGCGTAGGGATATCTTTGCCATGACCATAGCGTTTGATGAAATCTGCATGCTTTTAGAGATGGGTCTATACAGCACAGCCCGTCAGATGATGGGTAGAGAACTTATGAAAATCCAATTATCAAGAAGTGTAGAAGGACTTCAACTACTCTATGGTCAACAAGGTGTACAACGCAGTGAGCAAGTACAACATGTTATGCAACAACGCAGACGAAAATCGTTGGGTGGTCGCATAATGGGAGCTTTTAAGAAAGAAGAAAAAGGAAGTTGGGAGCAAGTACAATGATTTTTTTCTTAGTATTTATTTTAATAATGTTCGGTCTAATTCTTAGCGGACTATTCAGCCTTATGCCATTATCGGTACTAATCACCGTACCGCCAGCAATTCGAATGATGTTCTTTTTCGTTGGAGTAATGATAACCATTGTAGGTCTTTTAATGCTACATGGTCGTGCCTATAAAACAGGTGCCATTCATCTTCTTAACTTCGGAAAGCCTGGAACCATCATATGGTTCTATGTTTACCGAGATGGTACGGTAAAAATCACTCCTGCTATGCGGGAGGTAGAAGGTACCCTTTATTCTCAAGAGTTGGACGCACAAATTCAAGATTTCAAATCATATCGTTTATTCGACCATTCAATCCGATTCGTTCCTGAAGGAATAGGACACGCAGTAGACCTTGATATGGTTCTGTATTCAATGATGTTGAAAAACAAATTCGGCTATCAAAACATCCGTGAAGCACGTGAGTCGGTTTTTATCAATCTTCTCAAAAAACTACGATTACCAATGCCTGATGCCAGTATGGAAATCACACAGCCTGAAAGATTGGCAACAGACGAAGCCTTGTGGGACATAGACCAGATGAGGCGTTATGATAGTCAAGCTCTTAAAAAGAGGGATATAAATGGGCAAGTTGAAGGATAGATTACTTAAAAATAGAGGAGCTCGTGAGCAAGATAGGTATGAGGAACATGCTGGTTATCAAGACCAGCAACCGCAACCTCAACCACAAATGAATCAACTCACGCCTGAACAACAACAGCTAGTAGATGAAATTCAGCGATATCAGCAACAGTATCAACAGCAACAGGAACAATATCAACAATATCAACAACAACCGCCCCAAGAATATCCACCAGAATATCAACAACAATATCAACAGCAATCTCCAACCCCTTACGATGCTCATTTAAGAAAACTTGCAGAACAGGAAGCGTTAGGTGGGTCAACCACTATGGATGCAGACACTCCATTATCGCTTCTTGATGAGATTAAAGAAAAGCCAGCACCTAAAGGGGCTCTACCTGTCATTATTGGCGGTAGACCCCTTGATTTACACGCTTTGGAAGATTATGTAGTAAAAATATCGCCCTTTTCATTAAAGACCGTTCTCCGCTATCACAATGCCCGTACAATCGAAGAGATAAAAGGATACGGAAAAGGACCAAACGTAAAACTGAAAGGCGGTATGATTATCTTTATTCTTTTCGCAGTTGCTATGGCTATACTTGGAATATTCATCATCATGTTTATGCCTGACCTTATGAACTCATTCAGCGGAGGAGGAGGGTTCTTGCCGTAATGTTAGAAGCCATAAAAGATGCTCTCCGTGATATCAAAAACCAACTCATGTCCGATTGGAATAGAGGAGCCCAACAGGGAAAGGAACTAAAAAAACAGCATAAAGAAAAATTAAAGAAGTTGAAAAAATGAAAATCAATCCAGCATTAATCACATTCGTAATAACAGTCGTTCTTATCGCTGTATTAGGAATGATAGCTGTAAATATTGTAACAACCTCTTTTACTGATAATACCCAATACGTGGCAAGCAACATAACAACAGGCACATCACTAAACAGTATTAGCAATCTTCTTGGAATGATACTCATCATCGCAGCTAGTATGTTTATTATCATGTTCTTAATGATATGGGTATCAGACGCTAACCGTTTTAGTAAACCGTTCAAAATACTCAAATTATTACTTCAATCAATCACCTATTTCTTTTACGGTGTTGCAGCAATCATCATTGTAGCTGTACCAGCATACATCATTTGGGTTTTATGGAATTACACTGCAATTGAAGGCAACACAGGAAGCTTCCTTGAAGTTTTGAAATGGGCACTCATTATCGCTGGTGCTTACTTAGGCATTTGTTTCATAGGTTGGTTATCAAAACGCTATTTCTTTGATAAACTAACAAAACGACTTGCTGAAAGGAGAGAAGCAAACGAACAGGAGGATAAAAAAGTTGAAACAGTTTGATGACTTATCCCCAGAAGATAAACAGAAATTCGTTGCGTATTGGCTTGTTAGAATGAATGATAACATTATGATAACCATCATACAAGCTGTGCTCATTTTAAGCATTTTCATGGCTGTTGGTCTCATTTGTATATTGGACATTCGTATGATTCTAGCAGGAGTTTTCATAGCTTGTATTTCATTTGGTTTTTCATTAGCTCTTGAGAAAAGGAAAGAAAGAACACAAAAATATCTCCAGCTAGCTTTTGGAACAAACAATTCGTTTGAAGGATTTATGGATATCAAAAAAACTGATGTTGACAATCTTATAAGAGGATGGATAAAAAAGTGAGGAAAGATATATGGAACCAGTTGAAAAACAAAAAAAGCCAGGAAAATATTTAGAAGATAGATTACAGGTCAAATTTGATGATTTACAAATATCAAGAGAAGACCGACAAGCAGAACTATTCGATGAAGTAGCAAAAAGTATTGAAGTTCTTTTTAGAGGTGTACCAAAAGCACATGAAGATTTGATTGCCGAAAAACAGTCATTAGATGAAGACTTCGAGAACGAGCTTCGGGATATCGAGCTAGAAGCATCACGAGCCCGTGATGATATTCATAGGAATGCTATCCTGCAAAGCAGAGGGTATTCAGCGCAATGGGAATACCGAGAGGTCTATGAAGAAATCATTATGGACGTTATGCAGAAACATGGTTTGATTCCAATGCTTCGAGCTCATAGGCACCAACTTTCAACATCACAAGAAACAATCAATGAAATGGAAACGATGGCTGTTCCTGATAATATTCCTATTTCAGTTCGACAAAATCCACCGCAACAAACTCAACCGCCAACACAACCACCATCTCCTCCACAATACCAGCAACAACCACCACAAATGCAGAGTCCCCCGCAACAGGGTGTTTCTCAATTCCCACCTCAACCACAACCGCAACAAGAAAAGAAGAAAAAGAAACCACATTTGGCTTCGGCTTTCAAGAAAAAACGGAGTGGAAACGTTGAGGAGTAAGCATGGTTTCTCGTCCAGAAATCGAAGCAGAGAAGATAATGCAACGGATGCATTGTCAAGATAAAGACGAAGGCGGAGTGTTAACACAAATCACTGGTGGGCAGGGTACTGGAAAAACCAGCATCATGCTTTCTTTTGCCCGTTATACATGGATACATCATCCAGACCAAAAAATATTCTGGTCTGAATGTTATGGTGCTCCTCTTCAAAGCGTGAAAGGCGGAATAGAAAACTGTCATTTCATGGTAAGGGAAGGACAAAATATAACCTTCCATGATAGAAACAATAAGCTAGAACAGGTCGACATCCCTGTTACCTATTTTTCTACAATGCAAGATTGTTACAATAAAGCGAAGGCAGGAAAAATCAATGTAATATTCTTTGGAGACCGATTCAAGTGGATTAACTTCATTGGTTTCTTACGAGACGTTGGAGAATGGGTTCATGTTTACATAGAGGAATTTGCTGAAATTGCTCCAACCAATCCATCAGGTGAGCTTTGGAAAAAGATGATTCGATTCGCCGACATCCTCAAGGATGTTCGTAAGTGTATGATTAACGTCTACACAAACACACAGACACCAGCAGAGGTTGATTGGCGTATTCGAAAAAAATACATGATTAGGATTTATCTGCCAGGCTCCAAGGTCGAGGGGCACGGCTATACTAGAGTTACTCAGCAGGCAGTTGATAACCTCATTCGAAGTACAGAAGGAAACCATGCGTATATCGACCATCTTGGAACGTTTGGGAAAACACAATTCACTGATATTTTTCACCCTGACCCGAAATATCATATTGATGCCCGTATAGATTACAATCCAAATATATATGATGAAGAGGAAGCGGAGGAAGATAAATAGCCAACAAACCATTTAAAACAACACAGCAACGTCTTACATTTATAGATACCTTAAATGCCCAAGATGAGCTACTCAAACTTGTTCATAGAAAAAGCGTCTATGGTGTTGGATTAAGCAATGAAGAGGAAGCAATGTTTCCTCGTGTCCTAGCGTATGCTGTGTTATCATTAGGTTCTTTTCCAATTACTTTTGTAACTCGTGACGGCAGGGCTACGAAATGGCATATCTATGAATTTGGTTTAGCTATCAAAAGCGTCAGAGGCAAGGAAGTCATCTTAACGGATGGTCCTTCGGGAAGAAGATACAAAGTACCTATCAAAGAGTTATGGGAATTCTTTGAAAAAGAGCTCAAGTACGTTTTTCCATATGCACTTGAAGAAGCAATCCATATGAGCCGTGAGGCTCCAACATTCGAAATGCCATCCAGCTTTACATTCTCTTCGAATAAATCTGTTAGGTGAGGAAATGCTACCAAAAGCACCCCCATTAAGAAAATGTAAAAATCCAAATTGTGACGGTTATTTTTATGGATACCGCAACCAGCAATACTGCGATGTTTGCGGAAAAGAAAGAGCAAAAGAATTGCGTAAAAAACATTCAAAAGCGTGGTTTAAAAGAAAAAAATCCGAACAAAAAGCAAACTTATAATAATGAGTGATAATTTACACTCGGCAAATTGGTGAGGTAATAAAAATGAAAGAAAAAATAGTAGCCATAATCATTATGTTGAGTATCATGTCTTCATTAATAACCGTAAATGCGGTACCAGGACATAATGATATAGGAATAGCAGTTGATGATTTGACCTATAACGACACCGACTATATTGATGTTAAAATCAACGTAACGAGCCTGAACGTAACAAACTATTATGTTTTGTATCCAATCTATAACGAGAACCACATAACTTGGAAAAAATACACAGCAGGCGGGTCGCCTGTAAGGTTAATGGTAAATGCCTATGATGATGAAATCACCCTTTCCAGTTCTGTAATACTTAACGTATCTGGAATGTGGGTGTTATCGGAAACAGGCACATTCGATGGTTCATATCCGGTTGATTTCTTTTGGGTTAATTCAAGCGAAGTATATCAAATATCATTATCAAAAAATGAAGTTACATACAGTTCCGATGAATCTATAACAATTACCGTTAAAGAGAACGGGTCTGCTTCAGCCTGCTGGATTGATTTAATTCGTGAAGAGGATGGTTCAGCGGTATTTCATCGTTATGAACCAGATGGAAAATACACATTTGATGCAGATATCATGAACTATGCGGGGAATTATACTGTTCAGGCATATAGTGATTTAGATAAGTACATCTGTGGATACAATGAAGGGAAAGAATATTTCGACAATGAATACGGCAATCATTCAACTTTTTCCAAAACAAATTACAATTATACCAACTGTGGTCCTTACGACCCTCCTGAGAAAACCGCTGAAAACAAACAGATAATTGTTACTTCAAGCGAGCCAGATGCTTCCTTGGATAAAGATGAAGTAAAATGGGGTTTCGATGATACAATTAACATTACTCTTGATGACTTCGAGGAACTCTTAAATGTAAAAATCACCGATGTTGACGAAGAAGATGAAACATTTTGGTTCGATATCAATGTAACCGAAGAATACGTTACCATCAGCAATAAAGCTTCAGCCACCGTCACTTCAGGCGGATGGGGACGAGACGATTGTGGATTATCTTACGGTGAAAACGGCACTTGGCAGGTTTGTTTGTTCTTAGATACCGATAGTGATGGTGTAGAAGAATGGAATACAACCTTAGACTTTTCAGTTGTTTCCGCAGACGGAGTACAATGGTTTTGGGTTGATGATGATGGTGTAACTTCAACAGATAATAAGGATGGTTCTATTCCTGAAATTCCAGATATCAACGACCAACCTTTAGAAATAAAATTCCAAATAATCGGCAAAGACCACAGCTTTTACGGCGAAGGTTCATCAAATCCTGTAGAGGAACTTGGTGAAAACATCACCGTTTCTGGAAATGCCTTGTTCACAGGTCGCTTAGATAAAATAGCTGGTGTATCATATGCGAATGGTACATGGACGGTAAGATTAACACCTACTATGACCGCTAGCGATAGGAATATAGAATTCCACGTTGATTGGGAAGATTACGGCTCTTTAACAGAAACCTTGAATGTTGGAGGTTCTGAAAAGAACGGTACCATAGTGAAGATAACGCCAACTAACTTTGTAATTGATGAAGATGTGACTTTGAAGGTTACGGTATTTGGTCCGCTTGGTGATGAATATCCTTTATACAATGCAGATGTAGAGTTGTATTGGGTAAATGATAACGGAGAACATACTACATTAATCAATTCTACTACAAAACCCGATGAAACAGGAAAGAACCTGTATTCTTTTAATTTTTCAACACAAGACCAGAAAAATGGTACGCCTCCATGTTATATCATGGTTTATGCCTACGCACAAAACGTAGGGCATGGTTACGCAAAAACAGAAATGCGACCAAAGAGTGATTTGATAGTTAATGTTTCAAAAGAAACCTTGATGGCTGGAATGAAAACAGAATTCGATATTGATATTTACGCAGGCAACACGGATACTCGCCCAGACGAAGACGATGGCATGACCATTGAGTTCTACGATGAGGAAGGAGAGCTTGTAACCCTTGATAGCTCATTTGGTAGTTTACGGGACAAAGATGTAGATGGAGTAGGGAATTATCTAGACGATTATATCCTGATACCAGGAATTTATACCATCTATGCTTACAACGAAACACACGACAGCACTGGTCATAATGCTACGATAACTGTCGAGTCCGCTAGTATTACTTGTGATAAGAGTCCTTTCATTTGGAACTATGATAAGAATATCAGTGCTACATTTACCGTCAAATATAAAAATGAATTACTCAACGGTACTTTAAAGATTTACAACATGAAAAAGATGGCTGATTATTATCGTGTATGGAATGATACCGAGGACAAATCCATTACCTTTACTGTAACAAACGGTAAGGCTAAAATCGAAAACATCACTGCCGACACACTTCCAACAGGTAAGGAAAATCTTACTTTCGAATTCAAACCGTCTGGTGGCGGTTTCGGAGAGGTAGATGATATCGTTGAAATCAAGGTAGCCGATGTATCCGCAACACCAAAACAAATTGCTTATAATCAACCAGCCAAAGTACTGATAACCGTCACAGGACGAGGAAATCCTTTAGATAACGTAAACGTTAGTCTAGCAGTACCAGGCTTAACTATGTTAGAAAGCCAAACTAACAGTGAAGGAACCGTACAATTCGCTTTTACTTCCTTAACTACTGGAGAAATAAAGATTTTCATAGAAGGAAGAGAAACCGATGAAGTTGTGGATATCACTGCTTGGAATTTTGACCTCAGTGCACCTTCCCACGTAAATGAAAAGACACAATTCACCGTCACTATCACAAACGAAGGTGAACCTGAAGGGGGCGTTTCTGTTACATTCGATGGTACCAAGAAAACAACCGAATCCAACGGCAAGGTAACATTTACATCACCGGAAGTTTCTACCAGTATCAGCTACGAAATCACAGCTAGCAAAGATGGTTTCATGTCGCAAACAAAATCTATTCTAGTAAACAATGTTCGTGAATTGGAAATCATTATGTCAGTTGACGAAGTTACGGCTGGTGATGGTTTCACAGTTACTATCGCTGACGATGAAGGAACCGCTGTTATTGGAGCAACGGTAACAATTGCTGGTGTTGAATACATAACACAAGCACAAGGTATAGCTCATTTAACGGCTCCTTCCGAGGCTCGAGATTACAAAATCAAAGCTTCATTCGATGACTTCGTTGATGCCGAAGAAACGATAACGGTTAATGCGAAACCAAGTACACCTGGCTTTGAATTTCTAGCAATAGTCGTGGCTTTGGGAGCAGTATTGCTTATTTTGAAAAGAAAACATAACTAAAAGTCTGGATTTTTCCAGACTCCTTTTTATATACAATATTAATAATAAGCAAATCTTTATATAGTTTGAAATCTATTATGTTTACACTAAAAGGTGTATATAATGGATGACAAACAAAAAAGACTCCATGAGCTCCTTGAAGAGCTCGAAAGGCAGAAGAAAACTGAAAACCGCTATGATATAGTGGTACCTACCGACCAACTTAAGGTCACGGTAGACGTTGGTACCAATAAAATCCTTATGGAAGTTCCACAACCAAGTGGGGATTCAAAATATCACGCTATCACTGATTTTTGTCATGAACAAATCGCTGACAAATGTGGCATCCCTAGAAAATACTATCAAAGGATGCTTGAAGACGATAAACTCGACCTCTTGAAAGAAAACATCAATGAATGGATTAGCTCCAAAGAGAAACGCCTTATTCGTGTCCTCGATGGTAAAGTCCGAGCACTTTTATCAGATAGATATCGTTGTATTGATAATTATGATATCTTTGAGAGTGCCCTTGAAGAATTCAAAAACATTCAAAAAAACAAAGGATTAGATATCCAAATCATAGATGCTAAACTTACCGAAACAAACCTTTATATCAAAGTTACAAGCCCACAACTCACCGCTATGATTAAACATTGGCGAGGAAGCGAAGAACAGGTTGAAGGCGGAGTTATCATTACCAACTCAGAAGTAGGGCGAGGAGCCTTTACGGTAAAGCCTTACATTAACGTTCTTGTGTGTACCAATGGTCTTATATCATCTACCATATTGAAACGTGTTCATCTTGGCGAAAAGAAAGAACTCGGTATCATTGATTGGTCGGATGAAACCAAACAATTACAAGACGCTACGCTTTGGAGCCAAATCAAGGATATGATTAATCATACCTTCGATTTAGAGGTTTTCAAACAATGGATTGATGAAATAAACCAAAAGGCAACCACTGAAATCCTCAAACCAAAACTCGCTGTAGACAACATTGTTAAACGCTTTTCTACCATTCCTAAAGGAGCAGTTGATGACCTTCTTAACCAATTCACTCGTGAAAGACCTACTCAATGGGGTTTGGCTATGGCAGTTACCCGAGTAGCCCAAGACCAAGCCGACTATAACAAACAGGTCGAATGGGAAAAAGTAGGAGCAGAAATCCTAGAATTACCAATAAAAGCAATTGTAAAAGAGGAAAAAGAGGAGTAATCCTCTTCTTATTTTTTATGAAGTTGGAGGAATAGAATGAAAGATTGGTTCGTAGTAGATAAGAACGGATTGAAACAATTACAGGCAGGAAAGAAAAAGACATTCATCATCAACGAATTAGTACAGAACGCCTTCGATGAAGACATCACGTTTTGTAAAGTTGATATTACACAACCACAACCAAATAAAATTAAAATAAAAGTAAAAGACGACAACCCTGAAGGTTTCAAAGACATCACTCATGCATATACCCTTTTTGCGGATACATACAAAAGACGTGATGCCACAAAACGTGGTCGTTTCAATCTCGGCGAAAAACAGGTAATATCAATATGTGATAACGCCGAAGTACAAACAACCAAAGGCACTATCGTTTTCGATGAAAGAGGAAGAACGGAAATGAATGAAACCACAGGACAAGGCAGTATCATTACGGTTGTGTTCGATGGCGATGATGATGAATTCAAAGAACTCATCGAACATACAAAGACACTGATAGCCCCCGCCAAGATTAGATTCATTGTTAATGGATTACTTATGCAATCCAAAGACCCACAATACACTATCAAAGCTTCCCTTATGACTGAAATCCTTAAGGACGATGTTATGAAGAATACACACAGAAAAACATCCATACACCTTATCCCTTCTAACGGTAAATCATACATCTATGAAATGGGTATTCCAATCGTTAAAACGGATTGTCCTTGGAATATCGATGTTCAGCAAAAGATACCATTAGCTGTAGACCGACAAACCATACAACCATTCTATTACAAAGACCTTTACGCCGAAATCCTCAATCATACCTACCAAGAATTAAGCGAAGAAACATGCTCCGACCTATGGGTGCGAACAGGTATGAAAGATGAGCGAATCAAGAAGGAAGCGGTACAGGCTATCTTTCAAAAACGATTCGGTGGCAAATTTCTTAGCTCAAATCCATTTGACCCAAACGCCAATGATGAAGCTATATCCAAAGGATACCGTGTGATTACAGGCAGTGAAATGTCAAAGGAAGAATGGGCAAAAGCAAAGGATATGGGTCTTATTCATTCCACTACAGAGATATTCGGCGAAAAGAATGAATTACGAAACGGAACGCCAATGGATTTAACAGACGACATGAAGCGATGGTCGGCTTTCTGTAGAAAGGTAGCAAAAGAATTCTTAGGTGTTGATAACCTACAGGTAAGATTTGTAAGCGATTCTTATGCCAAAGCCCGTGCTTCTTATTATCCAAGCCTTTCTCCCCGAATGATATCATTCAACATGGCACTCTTGGGAAAAACTTTCTTTAAAACCATCAATCAAAATAACATCAACCTACTCATACATGAGTTAGGGCATGAAGAAGGCAACCACACCGAGCATTCTTATCACGACTGTATCACTCGATTAGCTGGATTACTCATAATGAAAGCCAAACAAGACCCCAAGTATTTCGAATATAATTAAGGGTGATAACATTAAATTCACAATAGATTGGCATGAAAATTGTTTGAATAATAGAAAAAAATATCTTCAAGAACTCAAACAAAAAGTCAAATATTTAAATGAAGAAATAGAAAGAAACCAAAAAGAAATACAATTTACTGAATATCAAATTAATGAAGCTAAAAAAGAAGGAAAAAAAGCATTTGACCCTGATAAATATAGGATGGTTAAAAAATGACGTTAGTAAGACATATTATAGAAAAATCTAGTCCATCAGCATTAGCCGAAGCTATTGTTGCTAAGATAAAAGAATATCCAAAGGCATATCTTGAACCCTACTTCAACCAACCTCGTGATTCTATTAGAATGAGAATACGAAATGGTGAAATGGTTTGTACTTTTCAATGTGTTTTAACTTATGAAGAGGATGATAAAAAATGATTTACAAAGAAAAACAAAACTTTATTGTTTTGATTATAGGAATCATAATTGTAATTATAGCTAGTACAGCAATACTTCTTTTTACACCTCCATCTGAAGCAGAAGAACCTGAACCGTACATTTCAGAAACGCTTACTATAACAGGTAAAATCGTTGATTTCAAAACAAACGGAGCAGGCGATTACAAAGTACAACTCATCTACCTTATCTTCGATACAGGTGATGTTGTAGCAGTTAATTCAGGCATATCAAATTTCAAATTAAACACAACTTGCATTGCAACATTTACAGAACATTATGACCCGAACTGGTCAAGAGGAGATGCCGATTTCCGAAACGTCATATCAATAGAATATTTGGAGTAATATCATGAAGATAACAATGGAACACACCGCATTAGTAGGCGACATCGGAGAAATGTTAGGTCACATCATTTTACTTGAGAATGGATTTACTAATGTAGTAAATGCAAATGATGTTGAGCCCAACTTTCCGTGGGCTGATTTAATTGCGGTTAAAAGGAAGTACCTAATAAGGAAGAAAAAATACCTAATCAGTTCTAAAACAAGAAACTATTATCAAAACAATGGTAAACCTAATACATCAATTAAATTAAATTTAGCGTCAACAGCGTTACATAAAGCAATAAAAAAATATCCTGACCACATTCCTGCTTGGCTTGTTATTTATTTCAATAAAGAACCAAAAAAATATGATGCTTATTTTGGTCTTGTCTCAGATTTACCAAAAAACACAGGTAGTGTTAATCTACTTAAGTATGGAAAATGTTTGTTTAAGGATAGACCACTTGGTTATCGTGCAATCAAATATTTAAACAATCGGTGAAGAAAATGATGAAATGTGAAAATTGTGAAACCATAATTACCAAAGATAATTTCTGGTCACATAAATGCAATAAAAATGATACCTACGTGTTTATCGAGGATTAAGATGGAAAAAATCGGTCAGTTCCAACATAAAATCATGCTTGCAAACAAAACGTTTGATGGTACCGAGGAACAAGATTTGACTATTCATATCTACATGAATAAAGGACAGGTGTATTTCCAAGTCACCGTACCAAAACATATCTACGATAAAGTCGTTGGAACCGAACAAAAATACATCAAATCATATTTACAAAAATCAAACATATCTCCAGTACTTGACAAAAAAATAAAATTCAAACAAAAAATCATGAACGACAGCTTTCACAAACTCGTTACCGAACTTGAAGATATCAGCCATGACGCTATAATAATCGAAACACTAAAACACGCACAAAAAAGAAAAGTGATATTCGTTAAATTCACAACAACAACCAACGATGAAAAAGATGATTACAATTTTGCCACTCTCGGTAAAAAAATCAACATATCATTTCAATACTTTGTTTGTTTCCGTAAAAAGGTTGATAGCTTCTGGCGATATGGACGTGATATCAAATATATCAATGAAGGGTTAGAACCTGACGAAAATGGATTTTTGAAGCAATATTGGACTGACCCAAAGGAAAAAGGATTTCAATTAATCAAATGGACTCAAGAACGAGAAGATTTCCTACATGATATTCAAGAAGGTTTTATCAAACTCAACAATAAACTAGCTCAATATCTAGCAGACCTTGATGAAAAGAAACTTGATGTTTTAATCAGTAGAAAAATTCAGTTATTAGAATCGAGGAATGAATAATGGAAAAAGAAACCATTCATTTATGGTTTGAAGGAGGTAGAAGCTAATGAAAATCACTCTATATCACGGTACAACCGTTGATTCTGCAAGACGCATCCTAAAGGAAGGTTTCATTCCCGACAAGAAATATAATTGGAATGTAACATCAAAAAAAGGATTTGTTTATCTATCAAAAGCGTATGCTCCATTCTACGCAATGATGGCAAAAAGCAAATCAACCAAAAGAGCCATTATCAAGGTGGTCGTTGAGGAAGATAAACTGTATCCTGAAGATGATTTTATCATGAGAGCGTTGGGAAAACCTACCTATACACAAGCCGATATAGATGATTTGGAATTGGAACTTTACAAAGAATATTATGATAAAAGTTTGAAACACATGGGAAACGCCTGTGCGAAGCCAAAGGACGTAAAAATCATCGGTTGTGGTATATTTGTTTCCGATGGATTGGTAATGTGGTGTGACCCTTGTATTACGCCTATGAATTATATGATACTTGGGCAGTATTATGAAGCACTTACTGAATGGGTATATCAAGAAAAATATTTCAAAGATTTTCCACTATTTGATAAGTGGTTAAAAAAATCAGGTTGACTTGCCAACAGAAGGAAGAAAGGAACATTTTTGTTTACACCTTTTAGTATCCTTTCTTCCCTCTTCTTGCATTAGGTGAAAGAATGGCTCATAGAGGAAAAATATCAGGGAAAATGATTTACACCGCAGAAGAGTTATTGAAGAAAGACCCAATCAAGGGCTCTTTAGCTCGGGAAATCAGTCTCATTGAAAAGAAGTACGAAGAACAACAATTAAAAAACATCATGAATGATGGCAATCAACACACCGAGCAGATGGTTAATGATTTAAAAAAGATAAATTACATTGAGATAAAACAAGGCAAAGATAAATACATTGTTAGATACAAAAAGAAAACAATATGTTGGTTACGAAGCCGAAAACATGGTTTCTCAATAACTACATCAATTCCCAGAAAAACAATCAAAGTAAAATCAGAAGATGACTACAATAAAGGGTTAGAATTAATCAAGGAAATGATATCATGAGCCTTAGAAGTAGAAGAGAAAAAAGAGCAACAAAAAAACAAGGAATAACCAAAGCAGTTTTATCTGCAATCAGAATGTCAAAAAGTGCAGGACTGCCATATGTCGAAAAAAAAGATATCATCGATTATGTTCTCAAAATTATTCCTGACCTTGAAGATGCAGACCAGAAGGTCGCTCAAGCCCTTTATCATTTACAAAAGAACACAAAATTTAAACGACAACGAGTACGAAAATTCAGCATTTCAAAGAAAAAACAGGTCGGTTGGACTGTGGCTTACATAGACACCATTTACACACTTGATGCCCTTCCAGATAATGTAGAAGACATCCACCTTCGCATAGAAAGTGTATAAAACCGTATAAACTTATATACTCTATCCACATTTCATTATTCGGTGGATTCGTTTTGACGGATATGTTGCTGATTGATGGTCCTTACCTTGCTCATAGGTCATACCATGCTCCTTTTAAACTGACAACTTCAGATGGGTTAAATGCCACGATGATTCATTCTTTTTTGAAAACGCTTAAATCCCTTGATAACAAGTTTCAACCAACAAACACCATCCTTACTTGGGAATCACATAACACTCGCTCTTGGCGGAAAGATATGTATCCCGATTACAAAATGTCACGGAAAGCCAAGAAGATTCCAAAATCATTTTTTCCGCTCCTTGATGATTTACAGTTATTCCTTCATTTACTAGGTTTCAAACAATATTATTCGCCACATAACGAAGCAGATGATGTTATCGCTCATTTCATATATGAAAAAGAGCCAGATAAGAAAGCCATCATCTTCACCGTTGATAAGGATATCATGCAGTTAGTTGATAGAAAATGCTTTGTGTGGAATGGAAAACAACTTTTCGATAGAGATGCTGTGATTGAAAAATATAATGTTCCACCCGAACTTATACCTGACTATCTCGCTATTCAAGGTGATGTATCCGATAATATTCTAGGAATCAAAAACTATGGTGGCAGGAAGGCAGCACGTATTTTGAAAAAACATGGATGCATTGAAGATATACCAAAAGAAGACACTATCAACTGCTATGACAACATAATGAAACGAAATAAAAAGCTTACAACACTGAATCATGCATGTTCCATACTACCCCTATCTTTTAAAAATAATGGTTGTTCTCTTGATAGCCTTCTCGATAAGTATGAATTGAAGAAGATAAAAGAGGAGATATCAGATTATAAGAAGTTAGCTTCTGTTAGAAAGAAGTGGTTTTAAGGTGAGGAAATGAAAAAATTAAGAGCAAAAAGGTCTAGCAGAAAAGAGGCACCGATGCCGATTACTCCTGAATTACAAAATAATCAACAGAACGTACAGGATTTACAAAATTATCAATATCAACAGCAACAACAGCCACAGCCACCTCCGCAACAACAGCAGTATTATCAGCAACAATATCAGCAACCACCCCAACAGCCTCAACAATATCAGCAACCACAGCAACCTCAACAACAATATCCTCAACAACAACCACAGCCACAACCCCAACCTGAACCGAAAAAGAAAGGCATCGAAGCAAAGGTTGCTTCAATGGACCCAAAACTAAAGAAACTTTATTCACAAATTCTATCAATCACGATGGTTGTTTTAATTCTTTATGCCGTTCTTTCCATTGTCTTTACGGTAGTTATCAATGGTGCTCCATTTATGGCTTGGTTTAACACCGCAGATTTTACTACTTGTGTCGTTGGTCTAGTCGTAGTAGGAATTGCGTACAAAATCCTTTCTGGTGGCTCGATATCCGTTCCAGACAACATTTCAAAAAAACAAGGACAAGGACAGAAACAATTCAACTTTCCAGATACATGGGGTGTGAAAAAACAAAAATCAATTCTTATGGGACAACCTCAACAAACATGGCAACCGCCCCAACAGCAACAACATCAACAGCCTCAACCGCAATATCAACAGCCCCCGCAACCGCAACAACAAAGAAGTGGCTCTTGGAGATGCCCGAATTGTCAAGCCATAGTCATAGGTAGTCCCGCTGTTTGTAATAGGTGTGGATATCGGCGTGTTTAAACCATATCGCATAGAGCCCTGCAAAGATAAATTTATCATCAAACTGAAAACAGGGTTCCTCAATTGGCAAAGCCTTCGATGGCGGAGAAACAAGTATCATTCAGAAGGCGAATACTGTTTATTCGATACTTTTGAAGATGCCAGAGATTTTGCGGAAGATTGGATAAAAGAACGACCTGTAAGGAAATGGTTTGAGTATGAATTGCCCTAAGTGTGGTCGTTTTATGACGGTTAAATATTCTGACCTAAAAACACATTCCAAATGGACGTGTCGTTGTGGATATACCATCGAAATGTAAAGAATGCCAATATCATAAAAAATGTAAGAAAATAGCTCGTGGCAGTAAAAAATGTAAAATACGATTAGGCATTATACAGGATGAGAAAGAAGAAGCCCAAATCGGAACCGTTCACATATTATGGTACTACTATAATTCGGCTACAGGGCTGTACGATAAGAAGGATAACGAATGAGCGATTTATCACAGTGGATTCCATCCATAAAGAAGGAAAACAAGAAACAACAGCTTTTTGAAAAAATAATCAATAAAGAAAAAGTAGAATCTTCCGAGCAATGTGAGCACTGTGAATCCAGAGCACATTATGTTATTGATGATATTCAATTATGCTTGCCTTGCTTTGAAGAATATCAAAACACAAGAAAAGGGGGCATGTCTTTTCGGTGGGAATGGCTCAGCGAATATAGGAGGAAGAAGGATGAAAAAACCAACAGTTGAAATGATTGATGTATCACTTGATTGCAAAAGCAAAAAATTCGTTGAGCGTTCCTATTGCCCTCAATGTGGAGAAGAAACATCACGATTTTATTTTTTAAAATACAATGAAGGAGATATAGAACCTCTTGATGTTGATGTTGAAGAAAACGCCATTCACATCGACCCAGATGAGATATCACTTTTGTTAACAGAATATATATACGGAAAACAATTTGAATTAGACAGCCCATTATTTCTTGAACCGTTACATATATTAAAACATATTTTCAAATCATTACATTTCAAATCAAAAGCGAATGAAGGTTTTTATCCTTACTTCTGTTCAAAAGAATGCGTAAACAAATTCATCAAAAAACAATTAGACAAGATAGTGGAAGATAATGGTTAAAGAAAAAACGTTAAATGACGCAATACACTTTGCTAAAGAATATCATTTAGACCAATGCTATGGTGGTATTCCTTATTATAGACATTTATATGAAGTATCAAACTTCATTGAACAAATGGATATATACAACAAAAATACAGAAATCCTCCAAGTCGCTTGGTTACATGATGTTGTCGAAGATACAAATGTAACATATGATGACCTTGATGAATTCGGTTTTAGCGACAAAGTGGTAGAAGGTGTTAAATACATCACAAAAGAAAAAGGAGAAGAATATTTCGATTATATTGATAAAGTGAAATCAAATGATTATGCTCTTATCGTAAAAAAAGCTGATACGTTATGTAATCTACGACATAGTGTGATGGAAAACAATATCAAACGCATACGCAAATACGCAAATCAATTGAAATTCTTATATATGCCATAAGCTCAATAACAGCCAATTTCCAACTCTTATCCTACGTTGGTTTCATAAGTTTGTGCCTAAACTTTTTTTTGGCTGTTGAGAAACTTATAGGTGTAGATGATGAAAAAGCTGTACCTGATATTCCGACATCGCAACGGCGCTTTACTCGCTATCGCAGAAACAAAAAAACAAGCCAAAGTAATACAAAAAGATGAAGACGAATCAATTGCTAAACTTTATGGATATCACAATGCTCGGGAAGCAAAACAACATTGTGGCGAATTGACACATATCGATGTGTGGGAGTTTGATGATGAAATAGGCGGATATCGAGAATTGCAATATAATGGATAAGGAATGGATAGCAAATGTAAGATTTTTCCTCCTCGAAAAATCATTACCAAGCCTAAACGGGCTTAATTGCCCATAAATCTTATTCTGTTATATCTCAAAGAATGGATAGGAACACTCGAAACTGTTACCTTTTCTCACCCAAGAAAAAGTATTTTTTTCATGTTCCCCATAAATCTTTGAGGTAAGGAGGCAAACATGGGAAGATGTGATTATTACAACGAGGATTGTATTGATGGAATGAAGGACATTGAAACTGGTTCTGTCGATTTGATAATAGCAGACCCGCCTTATTTCGAGGTAATGGTTAAAGATTACAAAGGTACATCCTATGAATGGGATAAGCAATGGGATAGCCTTCAATCATACCTAGAATGGTGTAAAAGCTGGCTCGAACAGATTTACAGGGTTATGAAGAGCAATGGAAGCTTCTATCTTTTTTCAGATGATAAGAATTCCGCTCATATCCAAGTTGAAATTGATAAAACACTAAATCTTGAAAATAATATCGTGTGGGTAAAACCTAATAACATGACCGTTAAAGGATGGCAAAGATATCGATGCTTTAGCCCAATCACAGAACGCATTTTATTCTATTCTAAAGAAAGCAGGAATAGAAATCTTGAAAACGATTTTTACCGAGACAATATCGAGGTATTCAGACCGATTATTGAATATATGATTGAGCAGAAACAAAAAATCAAAGCTTCTTTTAAATTCGAAACTGATAAGGCGTTTAATGATTATGTAAACGAAATCACCAACACCAAAAGCGTTGTTTCCAGACATTACTTTACCTTTTCACAATGGACTTTTCCCACCAAAGAGATTTATGAAAAATTACAATCAATCAATGAAAACATCTTTGAGAAAGATTACAAGGTATTCCAGAAAGAGTACAATGACTTGAAAAAGGAATATCAAAGCAGAATCAGGACATTTAATCCTAGAAAAAACTATACCGATGTGTGGAGCTTCAATATAACATCATCAAAAGAAGATACAATCCATCCAACACAAAAGCCATTACAATTAATAAAAAGAATCATAACAGCATCCAGCAACGAAAACGACCTAGTATTAGACCCTTTCCTTGGTTCTGGTACTACAGGTGTTGCTTGCAAGCAATTGAATAGGAAATTTATAGGATTCGAAAAAAACGTTGATTATTATGAAAAAGCTAAGAAACGACTTGAAGGAGTAAAGAAATCACCATCTTTAAAAAAATGGTTCTGAGGGAGAAATATGGAAGTAATAACAAAAGAATTTTTGGATAAACATCCTGAAGCAATATTTGTATTCGGCGATAATCTATATAGAGCAGGACACGGAGGGGCTGCAATACTCCGTGAACATCCACAATCGTATGGATTTATCACAAAACGAAAACCAACAAACAACGATGATGCCTTTTATGATAAGAAATCATATTCATGTATTCTTTGCTCTGAAATGCGCTCATTGAAGCGCCACATCACAACACATCAGGATAAGACATATTACATATCCCCATTGGGCAGTGGTTTAGCAAACAAACACAATATTTGGTCTATCATTAAACCAGTATTCGAGGAACTGAAAAAAGAATATCCTGAAAGAATAAAGCTAGTAGGGAGTAAATGGAATGCCTAGAATTCCTGAACCTATCATTTTTCAAATAAAAACCTTGGGATTCAAAAAAAATATTCCTGTAAAAACTATTGTAGATGAAATCAAAGAAAGATTCTATAAAATAGATGAAAACATTCCATATGAAGTTAGGATAAATCAAGCTTGGATGGACATATATGCTAGAATAGCCCTCGGGGATAAAGAAAGTAAAGAAAGGACTAATAAACAATTAATATTCCGTAAGATTTTGGGTAAGCCTGGTAGCGGTAAAACAACGTATATAGCCAATCAAATACTACACCTCCTTCAAAATGGTGTCAAAATCGATGATATCATGTTTACTACCTATTCCAGAAGTGCATCACGGGCTATCTATCAAAAACTGGCAGAACAGGGTTTCTCTGTAAAACGACTATCAAATTTCGGCACCGTTTATAGCTTGGCTAACCGAGTTCTCGGTTTTACTAAAGAAAACTACATTATGCCCAAAGATTACGAACTGTTTGCCAACATGATGAATATGGATTTCGATACATCAGCAGTCATTAGCGATATATCATCAATTGATGATGCCGGAAATATACCTATTGGCGGAAAAGCCGAAGCAAATGCCCTTTACGTATGGTTCAGTTTGTTAAAATGCATGTATGTAGATGACAATGTTATTCTTGAAAAAATATCAACCATGAGTGATTTACGTTGGCAAGAAAGACAATTTTTAATGAAATACCCAATTGATACTATAGTGAAGTTCTATAAGCACTGGCAGTTATACAAGAAAAACATTAACAAATGGGAGTACGAAGACCTCTTACAGATTATTTGTAAAAGAAAGATACCATATCACGTCCCTATCAAATACATTTTCATCGATGAAACCCATGACTTTGGAAAACTACAGATGGCTGTATTGCGGATTTGGTGGAAAGCGCCTTCGGTTAAAGAAGTAATAGCGTGTTATGACCCGATGCAGACAATCTACCGTTTTACTGGTTCTAGCCCAGAACACATAGAAAGCATCCAAACCGATGATTACCATGTCTTGAATAAGAGTTATCGTGTGCCAGAATCCCCTTGGAATTTTGCTACATATCTTGCAGAGTCCATAGGTGATACATCCATGAGAGACGTTGCTTCTTCTGGTAAAAAAGGTTCTTTATCATTTATTAGTGGATTAAAAGATGTCATAGATGATTTGGAGGGTACTACATATCTACTTGCCAGAACCAATACTCAAGTGAGGAGTCTGATAGATGAGTGCAGTAAAAATAGTATTCCTGTGATAGGGATAGGTAGAAACAATACTCCTTGGAATTATCCTAAATTCAAGAATATATACAATCTTTTCGTGAAACTTATACAAGAAAAAGACCCCAATCTGACAGAATGCCAAGCCTTCATATCTGAACTAAAAGCCAAGAACGTTTTGAAAAGAGGCGTTAAATCAAAAATCGTCAAACATCCTGAATTGATATGGAATAAGTCAGATAACAAAACAGAAGTGTTTTTTGACATGTTTGAGAAGATTAAAACCATATCTGCTTTAAAGCAACATATTCAAACGACCAATGATTTTTCGATAACAAAACAACAGTATTTAAGAAATACAGGTCAAAAGAGTGAACTCGTACATACGATATCGGTCTTTGCTGGCACGCTACACGCCAGTAAGGGATTACAAGCCAATAATGTAATCATTAGTGATTACCACCCAAGAACCGATTCTAATCCGATAGATGAAACGAAATTAGCTTATGTGGGTATCACTCGTACTATCGATAATTGCTTTATCATAGAAAATGAAGGATTTTATGGAAATTTAGGATTTATCAAAAGAAATTACGCTCATTATAGGAGCCAAATGAGGTTAAAAAATGAATAATAAAATGAAAAAAATTGTTGAGGAAAAAATCAAGAATCGGGCAAGAAGTTTTCTAAAACACATTCATATTGAGGGATTAAAAGAATGTTATATAGCAGGGAATTGTCTCAACGATGGTTTGATAAACGATATTGATATTTTTCCAGTTAATGAAAATGATTTCGATAATATTTCATATAAAACGCTTAATATTATCACAACAACAAAAAACGCAATCACTATTGATAATAGACCATATCCTGCTATACAATTATGCAGATACCATCATAAATCCTTAACTCGGTTAATTGAAAGTTTCGATTTCGCTCATGTACAAATAGGTATTCATTGTATTTTTGAAGACACCAAATTAAAAGAAATTGATAAAGTGATTTACACTGATAATTACATAGTTTCTAAAATGACAAACAACACGTGGTTTACTGGTTCGGAGTACCCTTTATCATCATTATTGCGTTTAACAAAATATGTAAATCAAGGTGCTTATGATGGACGAGGATATATTGTGGATGTTATCAATATCCTTACAGATATCATATTACGTGGGTGGAAAGATTTTCCTGATTTTAAAGACCAACTTGATGCAGTAGATATTGGATTATTACCTGACGATATACAAGAATTATCAAAAGATGACACATTAACTACATTATTTGAATTATTATCAACTGAGGATAAATAATAAATTTAAATATCGTTAAAACATTTACGAATTCAACGGCGTGGGAAAGCGGATAATCCATTGCCCCCATAAGGCAAAAATCGTAG